>Ga0116135_1000603_pt1 | contig 19861 bp, 17 predicted proteins | sample June2015DPH_20_1_FD_89738 | JGI IMG/M metagenome (GOLD analysis project Ga0116135, IMG submission 89738) | Peatland microbial communities from SPRUCE experiment site at the Marcell Experimental Forest, Minnesota, USA - June2015DPH_20_10 | ecosystem: Environmental > Terrestrial > Soil > Wetlands... | reverse complement strand
CCGAACCCGGCCCGAGATACGAATTGGAGCACCGGCGTCATAAGCAACCTCCACAGCATCGTTGGCGCGATAGCAGAGTTGCCGACTCGGTCTGGCGCTGTCTTGAGGAACTTCACTCATGCAGCGTACCTCCTGGGTGGGAGCCGAGCCAAGGACCGGGATATGATCATCCATCCCTGCGCGCCAGCAACACCTACGCGCCAGTAGCACTCCACCAAGCCGCTTCGCGTGGACGGCGCCCGCAAATCGCTCTCCAAAGGAAGAACTCTGCGGCTTGGTGATACTCATCGATCATATAATAGGGTGACAACTATAGCAAGGCAAATCGAAGCTCGTGGAAGGCCGCCTAGAGCGCATCCAGGGACAAACCCAATCGATTGCGTAAGATCCAGGACACGTGCCGTGTGTGATATTTCACCGCAAACTCTTTGCGAATCACGCTTGCGACGCGCCTCAGGCTCCACTCACCCGTCGGAAAGCCGGACTTTCGAGGGCCAGCTCGCAGAATTGCCTTCAGTTTCGTTAGCTCAGCCGGTCCAAGCTTCGGCTTTCGGCCAGCTCGCCCAGCCTTGCTCAACCCAAGCGCCGGGCTTCCGGCTTCGATCCGATTCGCCCAGCGCCGCACGCTCTCTCGGCTCACCTTTAGCCGGCGCGCTACTTCCGCCTGGCTGAGTCCTTGATCGAGCAATTTGGCCGCCTTGATTCTCCTGCGTTCCAACTGATCGAAATCCCGTTTGCCGGTTCCCCGGTTGATCGCCATTTGATCCGCGTCCCTTCCCGTAAGGGTTGATTTGCGGCAGTGATAAACAAATAGCGGCCGCAACGCCAACGAGCCTCCCGTCGAAGGTAGGTCGTCTGGCGGGACTTGGTAGACGCAGTGCGTCTACCTGCAGTAATCGAGGCAGTGAATTCGTTCTTCCGTGCGACTGTCCGCCGCAGAAGATTGACGGCACGACCCGATCGGTCGCGAAAAATCGTGCACGCGCGTGCCCGTCTTAAGCGCGTGCGAAACGGCAACGATTCTCAATAAAAGAGCGGAAACAGTTGTTCGGGGTGATGAACCTCACCCGAAAGGTGAGTGATAAGACGCACTGCCCGATCAGGAGACCTCGTCAAGCCGCTCCTACCGGGAAGCAGGCAGTTCAACGGCTTGGCGGCAGATCCTTGTATTCCGGCGCCGAAGGAACTCCCGCCGGCGCGGTCCACATGGTGTAACCAAGCCACTCCATCTGGACGGCGCCAGTGAAATAGCTCGTTGCGTATAGCTGATTTTGCCTTCCAGCTTTAAGGATTGCATTCAGTTTCTTCGGCTCTACTGGTCCGAGTCTGGTTTTCAACCGGCCCACGTCCCGTCGCTGAGGTCTGCCAGGACTTGGAACTTCGTTCCCTTTGTGATGGCGCACTCCGAAGAACAGCCCAGTCGCGACAGGTTTCATCCAGGCACGGGATGATGTGGTCAGTTCATCGGCTCTTCAGTTCGCGCAGCAGGCGAGACCGCGTCTAGCCGACGAACCGAGGAACTGAAGAACAGAAGAACCGAAGAACCGCGCAGCCGTCAAACGGCGTTCATCAATCTTCCTCTCCGCGCCACCCACTCTTCGCTCGTGAACACCCGTGGACCCACTTCAATCAGCCGCGGCAACATGTCAAAAACCGCACCGGGAGTCCACATGTTGTTGTACCGGGTTCGAAACCCGCGCTGATTCAAGGATGCGGAAATCTCGGTCAGCGGCTTCTCCTGGATGATCATTTCCAGCATCACCACCAGCGCCTCCTTCTCCTGGATGTCCTGCTCCAGTTGCAGGCAATCCTCGGAAATCTTCAGGCCGTAGGGCACCTGCTCTGTGATATTGGCCGGTTCAGGTTTTCCGCCCTCCACTTGCCGCTCCCAGATCACCACCACTGGTTTCCACCCTTCGCCGCCCTTTTGGTCGATGTAGGCCGGCGTCAGCGGGCCCGACAAAAAATCGCGAATGCGTTCCACTCTTGGCATATTTGCCTCCCGTTGGATCTCTCGACACTCCTGCGCCCTGGCATCCAGCAACTCACCTGCCAGCTCACCCGGCCGTGATTTGTTCGATTTCGGCGGAGTAAGGTATTTCCGTATGTCCGCTCATGGGATTCACTTGCACCGTCTCGCGACTCCGTTCGTCCATAATAAACATACGGAGGTTCGTTTGATAACAAAAATTGCACTTGGTCTGGGGTGCCTGGTAGGTGCTCTGGCAGCTTGCTGCACCTTTGGCTGGGCGGCCGAAACGTTTCACCCGCTGGACGTCAAGACCGGCGAATGGGAGGCCAGCCTGAACGTGGCTATGAACGGCGGTCCGCCAATTCCCGTGGAGGCGCTGGCCAGAATGACGCCCGAGCAGCGCGCCCGGCTCGAAGAGCAGACCAAGTCTCTCAGCGGCCGCACCATCCTTCATAAGAGCTGCGTGAAAAAGGAAAAGCTGGATCAACCGCTAACATTCGGAAACAACGACAAAGCCTGCACCAATACGCTGGTCACTTCCACCAGCAGCATGCAGGAGATCCATGTGGAATGCAACCGGAACAACAGAAAATCGAGCGGAACCCTGCGTTTCGAGGCCCTGGACTCCGAACACGTCAAAGGCACTGTCAAGATGACCCTCACCGGCGACAGCGGAAACATGGACATCAATTCGTCCTTCACCGCCAAGTGGGTCGGCGAAACCTGCAGCACCGACAAATAGTGTGGGGCAGCGCCATGCGCTGCCGGTGCCAGCCAGCCCGTCTGTGCCAAACTTCCCGTCTGTGCCAAACTTAAGGTTCAGCCAAGGAATCGCCATGCACAAGTTTGCGCTCGCTCTTCTTTTCACCGCCGCGCCCTTTTTCGCAGCCGCCGACGAGCTGCCCAAAGCCGAAACCATCCTGGATAGATTTGTCGAAGTGGTGGGCGGTAAAGCCGCCTTCGAAAAGCACCACAACGAAGTTATGCACGGCAACCTGGAATTCACCGGCCGTGGCTTGAAGGGGACCATGACGGTCTACCAGGCTGAGCCGGACCAGATCCGCGTCACCATCGACATCGAAGGCGTTGGAAAGTTCGACTCCGGAACCTCCGGCGATGTGGCCTGGGAAAATTCCGCGATGCAAGGTCCTAGAATCAAACAAGGCATCGAGAAATCGGACGCTCTCCGTGACGCAACCTTCAACTCAGCTATCCAGTGGCGCAAACTGTACACCAAGGCCGAGACCACCGGTGTCGAAACTGTGCAGGACCACGAATGCTACAAAGTGGTGCTGACTCCCCCCCAAGGCAATCCCACTACGCACTTCTACGACAAGAAATCCGGCTTGTTGATCAAAACCGCTACCACTCGAGCCACGCAAATGGGCGACATCTCAGCCGAGGTGTTCGCGGACGACTACCGGAAGGAAGGCGACATACTGTCCGCGCACAAGATCAGCAACAAATTCGCCGGCCAGGAGTTTCAAATCACGGTCCAGAGCGTGGAATTCAATGTCGACATGCCGAAAGACCGGTTCGATATGCCGGACGACATCAAGGCCCTGCAGAAGAAACCGGCCGTCGCTTCGCAATCCGCGCCCGCTGCCGCAACATCGTCATCGAGCGCTGGGCCCTCCAACGGCGGCAAGTTGACTCTCTATATGACCGGCAAACCCATCGCCACCGAGACCTACACAGTCCAGAAATCGCACGGCAAGATCGAAGTGAACGGCTCCGCCAACGCCGCCATCGGACCCATCAAAATCGACATCGAGCAATTCAAAATCGACACCGACGAAAAATTCCAGCCGCTGGATGCCGTGGCCAAAGGCAAGCTCGGCCAGGTGCAGATGAACGTCACAACAACGTTTGCGGATGGCAAAGCCAGGAACCAGATGGACTCCGGACAAGGTCCGCAAAGCAAGGAGGACGCCGTATCGCCGAACGCGCTAGTGGTGAGCGCGAATTTCCCGCTCTACCCCTGGAGCCTGCTCGCCATGCGCGCGGAAATGAAAAATCAGGATCCGCAGCAGATGCCCATCTACATCCTCGGCCAAGCCGAAGTTCCCGGCACGGTGGTTTTCAAGGGCCGCGAGACCGTGGAGTTCGCCGGCAAGACCGCCGAGCTGAACCACCTCACCGTCACTGGAACCCCTCCCGATGGCCAGCCCCTCAGCCTGGATTTTTGGGTGGATGACAACCGCAAAGTAATCAAGATCGCGGTTCCCTCACGCGGCGTGGAGGCCTATCAGGACGGCTTCGACCGCAAAGCTCCTCCTCCGGAAGCTCCCAAACCCGCCTCCAAGCCCTAACGGATTTTCGCCGATGAGTTCGCCGGAACAACCCCAACTCGAATCCGACGCCGCGCTGGATTGTTACCTGGCATCGATTCTGGATATCGCTGAAACCGTAGCCAGCCTATGCGGCGAAATCGGCGCCTCCTGTCACGATCAATTGGTTCGCTTGCGAAGCCGCGTGGCTTATCACGCCAGCGTTCAGACGCTCGAAGAAAGCCGCAACGCGCTGCACTCCGAGCTAATCGACTTTTCGGAAAAAGCGCGCCAGTACAACAATGTCCTGGCTGAGGATGTGGCCAAGGCTCTGGCCTTGCTGGCACAGAACGAGAGCGCCGTCGCGGTCCGCAATGAAAAATATATCGGACGGCTGGCCCGGTTCGTGGAACAAATGGAACAGGTGGCGCGATCGGGCGACCGCGCGCTGGCCGCCGGGCAAGCCGTGGAGCTGCGTGGATTCGTGGAATCCATGGAACAGGACGGCCGCGCTGCCAACGCACATCTGCAGGCAAAACTTGCGGAGTTCCAGGACAAACTGCGCGAAGTGGAATTTCTCGCTTCCGTCGATCCCTTGACCGGCATCGCCAACCGCCGGGAATTCAATCGTCAACTCGAAGCACGCGTCGCCGCGAGCCGCGAATTCTGCGTCCTGTTGTTCGACCTCAATACATTTCAGCGGGTCAACTACGATCACGGACACCTGTGCGGAGACGAGATTCTCAAGCAACTGGGAAATCGCCTAAGCACCCACGTCCGTCCACGCGACTTCGTGTGCCGCTGGGGCGGCGATGAATTTGTCGCCATTCTCGAATGTCCGCTCGCAATTGCCGACGTCCGCGCCGAAGAAATCGCAACCCTTCTCAGCGGCGTTTACAAGGTGGTGCTCGAAGCTAAGCAAGTCAATGTCACCATCGGCGTCTCCGTAGGCGTCGTGGAGCGCATGCCCAGCGAGACCGCCGAACAAATCTTCCACCGCGCCGACGAAGCAATGTACGCCCAAAAGAAGCCCCGCCTCTAGCTCCACTTTCCGCACCCAACGAGAAACGAGAAACGAGAAACGGACTGCTCCCCAGCCCCGAGCCCCCAGTCCCAGCCTTTATGTACTACCGTTAATTGGAAGGCATGTGCATTCTCTGAAAAACGCCGCTGTGCTAGTCACGGGTGCCGGCCGTGGTATCGGCAAACGGCTGGCCCTTGGATTCGCGGCCGCCGGAGCCAAGGTGGGACTGCTGGCACGCAGCAAAGGCGAACTGGATCTGGCGCACCTCGAAATTGAACATGCCGGCGGCAACGCTCTCCGGATTCGCACCGATGTCACGGATTTCGAACAGCTCAGCGCCGCCGTGGATCGCATGCGCCGCGATTACGGAGGAGTCCACGTTCTGGTCTGCGCGGCAGCCGTCCAGGGTCCCATCGGACCATTCCTGGAACAGACTCCCAGAGCCTGGGCCGAAATAGTTCACATCAATCTTCTGGGCGTGATGAACGCCATCAAAGCAGTTCTGCCTCACATGATCGAGCAACGCTCCGGCAAAATTATCGTCCTCAGCGGAGGAGGCGCGGCCAACGCCCGGCCCAATTTCTCCGCCTATGCGGCATCCAAAGCAGCCGTAGTGCGGTTGGCAGAAACCATAGCCGAGGAGGTGCGCGACCACAATGTCCAGATCAACTGCATGGCCCCCGGCGCCACATACACGCACATGACAGATGAAATTCTGCGCGCCGGCGATAAAGCCGGCTGGAAAGAGACCGAAGACGCTCTCGAAATCCGCCGCACCGGCGGCGTCGCCCCCGAAAAACAAATTCAGCTAGCCCTGTTCCTGGCTTCCGAACAATCCAACCACATCAGCGGAAAACTGATCCACGTCAACGACGACTGGAAAAAGCTGAAGGACGCGAGCGTGCACCCGGAAGCCTACACGCTCCGCAGAATGCAGCGAATGTAGGCGGAAGAAGGCAGTAAGCAGACAGCAGAAGGCAGCGATCGGGTGTCGGGGATGTTTGCTGCCTTCTGCTTTCTGCCTTCTGCAGCCCGCCGCCCGCTCCTGTATCCTATTCCCATGTACCGTCTCTCATTAGCAGTGCTGCTAGCCTTCGCCCTCACCCTGACCGCCCAGCCCAAGAAGAAAAAGGTTCTCGCGATCGGCGAAGTAAAAGGTTTCCAGCATGACTCCGTTTCCCACGCCCTCGCTACCATCGAACGCCTGGGCCAGGAATCCGGCGTCTACGACACCTACATCCGCACCGACACCCAACTTCTGACCAAGCAAAAGATCGAAGCCGGCAACGCCAAAAACCTGAACTATTTCGATGCAGTGATTTTCTACACCACCGGCGAACTGGACATGGACGATCAGCAGAAAAAGGATCTGCTTTCCTTCGTCCACGACGACGGCAAAGGATTCATCGGCGTCCACAGCGCCATCGACACGTTCTATAAGTGGCCCGAGTACGGCGAAATGATCGGCGGTTACTTCAACCAGCACCCGTGGGGAGTCTTTGACGCGCCGATGGTTGTGGTAGATCCGAAATTCCCCGGCATGCAGCTCTTCCCGTCAACTTTTACGTTCAAAGATGAAATCTACCAGGTCAAGAATTTCAATCCGGATGTAACCCACGTGATCATCCGCATGGACCCGAGCAAGCTCGACCTATCCAACCCACGCGTCTCCGATGAACGCCGCGCGGACAAGAATTACCCCGTATCCTGGGCGAAAATGTACGGTAAGGGCCGCGTCTACTATTCCACGCTCGGCCATCGTGAAGAAAGCTGGGATCGCAAAGACGTCCAGACCATGTACCTCGAAGCCATCAAGTGGGCCCTGGGCCTAACGAACGCAGACATAGCTCCGAACCCGTAGCGCACGCACTCGTGCGTGCCGCGTCGCCACTGATGGCGACGCCCGGCGCATTAGCTCCCCACTCTCTTCAACTGTCCACAAGCCGCAAAAATATCCCGACCCCGCGGCTTCCGCAAAAAACACGGCATCGAACGGCGCACAATTGATTGAAACGCATCCACCCTGGAAGCATCCGGAGTCTCAAACGCAATCCCCGGCCCCGGATTCAGCGCGATCAGATTCACTTTCGCGTTCAGATGCGCCAGCAGTTTCACCACCCGCCGGGCGTCCGCATCCGTATCGTTCACACCCTTCAGCAACACATATTCGAACGTCAGCTTTTCCCATTTCCGCAGCGGATATGCCTTGCACGCCGCCAGCAAATCCTTCAGCGAATACTTGCGCGTGATCGGCATCAGCTCACGGCGCTGTTCTTCAGTGGACGCATTCAGCGAGATCGCGAGCTTCGGCCGGATCGGCTCGCGCCCCAGCTCCACAATCTTCGGAACAATCCCGGCTGTGGATAGCGTGATCCGCCGCGGCGACAATCCAATCCCCTGCGGATCCGTCAGCAGCCGCGTGGCTTTGATCACATTCGGTAAGTTCAGCAGCGGCTCACCCATCCCCATCATCACGATGTTCAGCCGGTCGCTTCCGGTCGAGAGCTGACGCGTTTGCATCACCCACAGCACCTGCCCGACAATTTCTCCCGCCGTCAGGTTGCGCTCCAGTCCCATCAGCGCGGTGAGGCAGAATTGGCAATTTACCGGACACCCCACCTGGCTTGAGATGCAAATTGTGTCGCGACCCTCCTCCGGCATCAACACCGTCTCGATGGTCTTCTGATCGTCGAGCTTCAATAGGTAGCGGCGCGTCCCATCCAAGGATTTATACTCCGCAGCGACCCGGGGAAGGCCCAGTGGGAACCTAGAAGCCAATTCGTTTCTTAGGGATACGGGCAGCGTCGTGATCTCGACCAGGTCCGAAACCCGCTCCCGGTACACCGCTTCGTAGATCTGGCGCGCGCGAAAGGCCGGTTGGCCTTCCAAAACCTGTTGCAGGTCCGCAACTTCAAGCCCTACAATAGTTTGCGCCACTTTTCCAGTATATCACCGTTACTTCGGGAACCGCGATAAAATAGAGTTAGTGCAACTGGTAACTGAACCCGCATCCGACAAAGTCCGCGATATCGAAACTACTACGCTGCCCAACGGTGTTCGGGTGATCACCGAGCACATGGCGCATGTCCGATCGGTATCATTGGGCGTCTGGATCGGCACCGGTTCACGCGCCGAAACTCCCGATCAAAACGGAATTTCGCATTTCATCGAGCATATGGTTTTCAAGGGCACCTCCAAGCGCTCGGCCGAGGATATCGCACGTTCCGTGGATTCCATCGGCGGCGGCCTGGACGCTTTCACCGCCAAGGAAATGGTGAGCTACAACACCAAGGTACTGGACGAGCACCTGCCGCTAGCTTTCGATGTACTGGCCGACATGGTCCTGAATCCGCTGTTCCGCGACGAGGATATTGAAAAGGAAAAAGGTGTCATCCTCGAAGAGCTGAAAATGGAGGTGGATAATCCCGAATATCTGCTGCACGAAATTTTCTCGAGCAATTTCTATAAGGACCACCCCATCGGGAAGCCAATCTTAGGCACCAAGGATACGGTGAAGAAGTTCGACCGCGAGATGATCCATCACTACTATCGCCGTTATTACTCGCCGAAGAACATTCTGATCACAGCGGCGGGAAATCTAAATCATGAGCGCCTGGTGGATCTCGCACGCCAGCACTTCGAAGACTTGCGCGTGCATGGCTCGCTTTCGCCGGACCCAGCGCCGGTCCCCCACGCCCGCTTAGTATTCCGCAACAAAGCCTCGCTGGAACAAACCCATATGTACATGGGCGTGCCGGCTTATCCTTTTCCGCACCATCTGCGCTTCGCTTGCTACGCCCTGAACACGGTTTTGGGCGGCGGAATGAGCTCGCGCTTGTTCCAGAACATTCGCGAGAAGCTGGGCTTGGCCTACGCCGTTTATTCGGAGCTCGCCATGTACCGCGACACCGGATGCATGGCGATCTATGCCGGAACTTCGACGGAATCGGCAGCCAAGGTAATCGAGTTGATTGTCGCCGAATTCCGCGAGCTAAAAGAAAATCTAGTCCCTGCCGAAGAGTTGCGCCGCGCCAAGGATCACCTGAAAGGTTCATTCATGCTGGGCCTGGAGTCCACTTCCAGCCGCATGGGCAACTTAGCCCGGCAGGAAATGTACTTCAAGCGCTTTTTCACCTTGGATGAAATGATCCGGAGCATTGAAGACGTCACGGCGGAACAAGTCCAACAGATCGCCCAAGAGTTCTTCGATCCCAAGAACATCACGCTAGCCATGCTCGGCAATCTAGGCGATTTCAAAGTACGGCGCGAGGACCTGGCCTGCTGATGCGCCCCCGTAGGACAAGCCTCTGGCTTGTCCCCCTATTTTTAACGATCCCCCTCCTAGCACTCGACCTCAACTCGCTGAAGCCCGAGGGTTACGTCAGCGACTTCTCTCACGTCCTCACCCCGCAATCGCACGCGCAACTGGAAGCCTACTGCGGCCGCGTGGAACAAGTCACCGGCGTCCAGATGGCCATCGTCACCATCGATTCGCTCGACGGCCAGCCCGTGGAAGATGTCGCCAACGCACTCTACCGCAAATGGGGCATCGGCAAGAAGGGCAAGGACGAAGGCATTCTGCTTCTCATCGCCATCAAGGATCACAAGGACCGCGTCGAAGTGGGATATGGACTGGAGCCGATTCTCCCGGATGGTTTCGAGGGCGGCGTCCTGAGGCAAGCCCGCCCGCTCCTGCGTCAGGGCGCATATGGACAAGCGCTCTTTTCCGCAGCGGAAGAAATGGGATCTCGAATCGCGGCGGCCAAAGGCGTTTCGCTCGACACCTCCCTGCGCACACGCCGGCCCGCGCCTTCCAGCGGCTTTCACATTCCGTTTATCTTCATCGCCATCGTTGTGATAGTTCTGTTGTCGCTCCTGAGCCGGCGCGGCGGAGGTGGTGGGGGAGGATTCTTGATAGGTATGATACTCGGTAACCTATTGGGGGGCGGCGGACGCGGCGGCGGCTGGGGCGGCGGCGGAGGATTTGGTGGCGGAGGCGGTGGTGGCGGAGGATTCGGCGGATTCGGAGGAGGCGACTCAGGCGGAGGCGGCGCCTCGAGTGACTGGTAACATATGGAACAGAAGCTGCAAAACCTAGTCGATCGGCTGCGCAAGGCCCACCAGGAGCGCCTGGTCTCCGTAATTCTTTACGGGTCCGCTGCTTCGGGCGATCACCACGGAGAATTTTCTGACCTCAACGTCCTGTGCGTACTCACGCGCATCACTCCCGCCGAGCTCGCGGCCTCAGAACCCATCTTCAAATGGTGGCAGGATGGCAATCCCAGCCCGCTACTGCTGAGTGAAGAAGAAGTTCGAACGTCAACAGATTGTTTTCCTATCGAATTCCACGACATGCAGGAACGCCGGCGCGTTCTGTTCGGCGCCGATGTCATCGAGAAGCTCGAAATTGACAAGACGTTCTATCGCGCGCAAGTGGAACATGAGCTGCGCGCAAAGCTGCTGCGTCTGCGCCAAAAAGCGGCTGGCGTTCTCGGCGACAAGCAGGCGCTGTTGCGCTTGATGATGGATTCAGCTTCGAATTTTCTGGTGCTCTCGCGCCACGCCCTGCTGCTGACGGGAATCGCTACAGGCTGGCAAAAGCGCGAGATCGCGAGGAATCTGGCGGCGCTGCATGTGGACGCTTCGCCCTTCGATACGTTGCTCGACCTGCGCGAGCGTAAGAAAAAGCCCGGCGATGTAGATGTGGAATCGTTGTTCGCGAATTACTTGAAACAGATTGAGACGGTAGTGGCGCACGTTGATCGTCTCGAGAAATGAGGGAGAAATGAAGATAGCGCTAGCGGTAATAGCGGTTGTGGTCTTGATTGTCTTGGGGGTCTTCGGCTGGCTCATGGGCGAAAAGAATAGTCTGGTAACCGAGCGCGAATCGGTGACCGCGGCCTGGTCGCAAGTGGACGTTGCGCTGCAGCGCCGCTCCGACCTGATTCCCAATCTGGTGGAAACCGTGAAGGGCTTCGCCAAGCAAGAGCAAGTCGTTATCAAAGAAGTCACCGATGCTCGCGCGGCTCTGGGCGGCGCGCGCAATCCGCAGGAAAAGATCCAGGCCAACTCCCAATTGGATGGCGCACTGAGCCGGCTTTTGGTGGTAGTGGAAAACTATCCGCAGCTAAAATCCAACGAAAACTTCCTTCGCCTGCAGGACGAGCTTGCCGGCACAGAAAATCGCATAGCCGTCGAGCGCCGCAAATACAACGAAACCGTACAACGCTACAACACCGATATCGAACTGTTTCCCAAGAGCATCGCCGCCAGCATGTTCGGCTTCCAGCGTAACGACGCCTATTTCAAGACCGAACCCGGCGCCCGCGCCGTCCCCAAAGTCGCTTTCTAAGCTTCGATGTGGCGCAGGCACTCTTGCCTGCCGCGTCGGCACTCTTGCCGACGCCCGGTTGTGATAGCATAAATCTTCCCTAAAATAATTAGGAAATCGGCCGCTTCCAGGAATTACTGAGCTATCTCGGAGGACTTACTATGCGCAAGCTCGCGCTTATCCTGTTTTTCCTTTCCACCGCTCCCTACTCGTTTAGTCAAGTTCAAAAACCCATCGACATTGTCTGGCTACCAATAACGGATGCTGAACGCAATATGAAGGCTCCGGTAGTGGAAAAAGACGCCGGCGTCGAAGCGATTTTCTGGCGAGTGCACGTTCGCGACGAATTCTTAGGGCAGGATTTACAAAGAGTTCTGTACCACTACGTACGTCTAAAGATCTTCGACGAGAAAGGTAAGGAGGCGGCGTCCACCATCGACCTGCCCACCAGCGACAAAATCGCAATTGTCTCGCTGAATGGCCGCACCATCAAGGCCGACGGAACCGAAATCGAACTGAAAAAGGACAGTGTGTTTGAGCGCGATGTGGTTCGCGCCGGTCGCAAACACTACCGGGTAAAATCGTTCGCTATGCCGGGCGTCGAGCCCGGAGCTATCGTTGAATATCGCTGGAAAGAACTGCGCACCGACCCGTCCATCAGGTACACGCGCCTCCAGTTTCAGCGGGAATATCCGGTCCAAAAGGTCACCTACTTCGTTCATCCCTTACCGGAACGGTACGGTGGTTACCAGATGTTCTCCACACCATTCCACTGCCAACCCTCCGCATTGAAGCCGGAGGATGACGGTTTTGTGTCCACAACTCTGGAAAACGTTCCCGCTTTTCATGAGGAGCCCATGATGCCGGGTGAGCCCAACGTTCGGCCCTGGCTGTTATTGATGTACCGCGAAAACGGCAAGTTTCCGGAACCTGAAAAATACTGGAACAACGCCGGAAAGGATATGTATAACGAGTTTTTGAAGGCGGCTTTGAAGCCGAACGATGAAATCCGGCAGGCTGCCGCCGCCTCAGTGGCCGGCGCCACCACCGACGATCAAAAAATCACTGCGCTCACTAGGTACGTCCGCAAGAATGTGCGCGGATTGTTCAGCGCTCAGGTCACCGAAGCTGAACGGGCCAAGATTCTGAAACAGATGCCCGATAACCGCTTGCGAACTTCACCGGAAGTTTTGAAAAGCGGCATCGGCACCGCCAACGAGATGAACACTCTGTTCGCATCCATGGCGTCCTGCGTCGGCCTGGAAGTCCGCCCCGCGCTTGTTGCCGATCGCGAGGACATCATCTTTACCCCCAGCCTGGCGGACCGTTACTTTCTCCCCAATGTGGATATGGCCGTCCAGCTTGGCGGGAAGTGGAGCTTGCACGATGTCAGCGCCCATCTGCTTCCGTCGAGTATGGTCACCTGGCGCGAAGAAGGCATGCAGGTTTTGCTGAGCGACTCCAAAAAACCGGTCTTCATCGAATCGCCGCTCTCTCCTCCCGAAGCATCCACGGCGGTGCGGTCGGGAAAGTTCGCGCTCTCCGAGGACGGAACGCTGGAGGGGGATGTCGATCAAGTTTATTCCGGCCACATGGCGATGGACCACCGGATAGAAATCGACGGCGAGGAGGAAGCGCGCCGGCTCGAGCTGCTAAAACAGCAATACACAACGGTGTTCCCGGACGCCGAAGTTTCCGATCTCAAAATCGAAGGCGCGGATGATCCCGAGCGGCCGTTGAAGCTTCACTGCCATATCAAATTGCCGGGCTACGCACCGCGCACCGGCAAACGGATTTTGCTGCAGCCCCTATTCTTCGAGCGTGGCGTGCCGCCCTTGTTTGCAGCCGCCGAACGCCGCCATCCAGTGGACTTCCATTACGCCTGGTTGGAACAGGACAATATTTCTATCACGCTTCCGAGCGGTTTCTCGCTCGACAATGCCGGCAATCCAGGTCCGATCACTTTTGGTGCTCCCGGCGGCTATCAGCTAAAGATGACCGTGAAAGACGGTCATGAGTTGGTCTGCTTCCGTGAACTGGTATTCGGAAAGGGAGGGAATCTGGAGTACCCGGTGAATGTCTATCCACAATTGAAAAAGGTCTTCGATGAAGTCCATCGTCGCGACGATGTCACCATTTCGCTCAAGCAAGGTCCCGCGGCGGGGGTAGCGCAATGAAAACCGCGCTGCAGCTTTTGCTCGCGAATGCCCTGATTGTCGGGACTGTTTTCGCGGGTGGTTCGGCGAAGGACATTCCTGCTTGGGTGCGCGAAGCGGCCGCGCAGCCCGTGAAATCGGATTACCCGGCCAAAGTAACCAAAGTGTCCATACTCCAGGAAGAACGTCTGGCGGTTGACCCCGATGGCAAGCGCGTAATGACGGAGCGTAGCGCCACTCGAATCCTCAGAGCCAGCCCGCGCGCTCCCGTGGCCTTGCGGGAATATAACACCAAGGCCGGCCGCATCCGCGATTTCCGGGCGTGGCTGCTGCTCCCTTCAGGCAAGGAAATCGAGTACGCCAAAGACCGTGTTCTCGACATCGCCCTGACCAACGACAAGACTCCCTACGACGAAGAGCGCGCCAAAGTGATCGAATGCGATTCCGCTCCTCCTCCCGGTTCCACTTTCGCCTACGAAGTCACCGAGGAGGAATCCACCATATTTACCACCCATCCTTATCTCTTCCAGGAATCCGAACCGGTTTTGCTTTCGCGGTTTATTTTGTCGTTACCGCCGGGTTGGGAAGCCCGCGGAACTCTCTTCAATCACGCCGACGTTCTGCCGAAAGTGGAGGGTACCACTTTCACCTGGGAACTACACGATTTGCCCTGGATTACCGATGACGAGGAGCATAGCCCCAGTCACTCCTCCATCGCGCCGCGCTTGGGCGTGACCTATTTTCCGACCAATGCCACGAAGCCCGACCTCGTTCCCTTGAAGGATTGGAGCCGCGTGTCCGCCTGGCAAGCGGCTTTCGCCGACCCCTCCGCGGAAACCACGCCAACCATACAAGCGAAATCCGACGAACTGACCCGACAGGCCAAGACCGAAATCGACAAAATTCGCGCCATCGCGCCTTTCGTGCAGCAGACCAACTACGTGGAGGTGAGCTTGAATGTCATGCACGGCGGTGGATACATTCCACGTCCAGCCAGCCAGGTCCTGGCCAAAAACTACGGCGACTGCAAGGACAAAGCGGCGCTCATGCGCGCCCTCCTAAAAGCCGCAGGTGTGTCTTCCTACGAGGTAGTGATTTTTTCCGGCGACCGTCATTTTGTGCGCCCCGAGTGGCCTTCGCCCATGCAATTCAATCACGCGATTGTGGCCGTGAAAGTCTCGCCCGAGACCAATCTTCCAACCGTAATCGACGTTCCCAAGGTGGGCCGCCTGCTGATCTTCGATCCGACAGATCCAGTTACGCCCGTGGGCGGTCTTCCCAAAGATGAGCAGGGCAGCTACGCGCTCATCGTCGCGGGCTCGGATGGCGACCTTGTCAAAATGCCGCAATTGCCGCCCGCCGCGAATCGCATCGAACGAAACGTGGAAGTGGAATGGGATGCAAGCGGCCAACTCGCCGGGCACATGGTAACCCAGTATGCCGGACAATCCGGCTCTTCCATGCGCTACGCCACGCGTCAAGGCAGCATGGACGAACTTAAAAAAAATCTGGAGCGCTCTTTTTCCCGCCGGCTGGGCGGCGTCACACTCGATAAGATCACGCCCGCCGACCATGCCGAGCAGGACTCCTTCGAGCTGTCCGTGGATTTCGGCGTGCATCAATTCGGTCAACTCATGCAGGGCCGGATGCTGCTCTTAAAGCCGGGAACTCTGGTGCCCGATCCCGACTACTTTTTCCCGAGCAAGGAGCGCAAGTTGCCCGTCCAGTTGTCGGGCCGGATGCGCAAGGACGTAGTCACCATCAAGGTGCCGGCAGGGTTTGTCGTCGACGAAATGCCCGACGCAATGCAAGTGGAAAGCTCCTACGGAACCTATCGCGCAGCATGGAAATCGGCCGGCCAGACCATCCGTTTCGAGCAATCGCTCGAAATCAAAGACGCCCTCGCCGAGGTCGCGGCCTATCCACAAGTCAAAGATTTCTTCGATAAAGTCTCAGCGGGCCAAAGCGCCCCAGTAGTGCTAGTGAAGCAATAGCGCTGTGGCGCACGCTCTCAGCGTGCCGCGTCGGCACTCGTGCCGACGCTCGGGCTCGAACAGATTCTTAAACAATCCCCGGCCGCCGATGCCCCGCTCGCGTCGCCTGCTCAAACGCATATGCCATCTGCAGCACGCTGAATTCGTCCCGATGCCGTCCCACAATCTGCAAACCCACCGGCAATCCCTCCGGCGTATAACCGCACGGCATGGAAATCGCCGGATTCTCCAGGATCGAAATCAGCCAGCAACACTTCATCCACTCCGTATATGTTTTCATCCGCACGCCCTCAATCTCAGTGACGTAAGGTTGATTCACATCAAACGGCGGCACCTGCGTGCTGGGCACGATGAAATATTTGTACTTCTCCTGAAAAATGCGCATCCGATCCCACACCTGGCTGTGCAGATTCTGCGCGTGGGCGATATCCGCGGCGCTGAGCTTCAAGCCGCGTTCCACCTCCCAAATAATCGTGTCTTTCACCTGCTCTCGATGATCTTTCACCACCTGTGCGTATCCCGACGCGTAACCCCACCCGCGCAGCGTATCATAGGCCTCCGCGGCGCCGGCCAGATCCGGCTCGGCCTCTTCCACAACGCAGCCGAGATTTTCAAATACCTTGCGCTGTGCGTCCACCACGGCGCGAATTCTGGAATCGAAGGGAAGGCCCCCCAGGTCCTTGAACCACGCCACGCGCACTCCTTTGAAATTGCGCTCCAGATTTCCCGCGAAGCGAGAACCAGGCTCGGTAATCGAAATAGGACATCGTGGATCCGGCCCCGCCATCACGCTCAACAGCAGCGCCGCATCGGCGACTGTTCTCGCAATCGGTCCGGCCACTCCTAATGTCGCCCAGGCATTTCCAACGGCCGAATGCGGCACCCGCCCCGGCGCCGTCCGGAAGCCAATCACGCTGCAGAACGCCGCCGGATTCCGCAACGACCCGCCGCTATCGCTGCCGTCCGCGATGGGAACCATCCCGCAGGCCACGCTGACCGCGGCTCCTCCGCTGCTCCCGCCGCAGGTTTTGGTGAGATCGTAGGGGTTTTTGGTAGCGCCAAATACCGCATTGAATGTCTGCGACCCCGCGCCAAACTCCGGCGTGTTGGTTTTACCCACCATGATCGCGCCCGCGCCTTTAATGCGCTCCACCAGGATGTCATCCTGCGTCGGCACGTTGTCCTTGAACACCGGCGAGCCGAAGGTCGTTCGAATACCCGCAGTTTCCACCAGATCTTTGTGAGCCACCGGCAATCCATGCAGCGGACCCAGCGCTGCTCCCCGCGCCTGCGCATCGTCCGCCTTCCGCGCGTTCTCGCGCGCCTGATCGGCCACCAGCGTCACAATCGCATTCACTTTCGGATTCACTCGCTCAATCTGCTTCAAGTGCGCGTCCATAACTTCGCGCGCGCTCAGCTTCTTTCGGCGAATGAGCCCGGTCATTTCAACCGCCGTGAGAAAGCAGATGTCGGGCGCTTCCGTGGCCAGCAGCGGCGAAGCAGCCGCCGCGCCCAGAATCTGGCCAGCTTGGCGGCGCGTGATGGGTTGATCGGCCATGCCGGATTCTAACACGTGATATATCTCATTACAGATGCGAGGCGCAGTGTGTTCGTTGGTTCTCTGCATGGCCGCTCAGAACCCCAGCTCGGCGCTCACCAAGGAACAAGTCTTGGACCGCTGGGCCGCTGCTCTCGGCGGCCGCGAGAAGCTCGAACAGATACGTACCGTGCACTCACGCGGATCTGTCGAAGCGGGCGGAGTGAAGGGGACGTTCGAGCGCTGGAGCACCTGGCGCGGCGAATCTCGCAGCACGCTGGATATCTCCGGCGCAATCCATCAGTTGAACATCTTTGACAGCAAGCAAGGTTGGGTCATGGATTCGAGCGGCGCCGTGCACGAGCTTTCCGCCGGCAATCTTAGAAGCGCGGTCAGCGGCGCCTATGAGGCCAGCGATTCCTTCCTCTTTCCCGGGCGCCTGGCCGGCACGGTCACATTTTCGGGCCGCGATGCGAATCAACCCGCATACGTGATACGCCTGGAACCCGTAGGCGGAAATCCCGTCACTGTGTTTCTGGACGACAGCACTTTTCTTCCCAAGCGCGAAGAAACCGCGGGCCCACTGGGAAACAATCGTTCCAGCAACATCGTAGCCTGGCGCGAGGAGGCGGGCATCAAGATACCTGCAAGCGTCATCCAATCCACCGGCGATCCGAAGTTCGATATTCGAATCACCACCGAGCAAGTCGAGTTCAATACTCCGCTTGCGTCGGAGTTGTTCGCGAAACCCGCCGAGACCGCGGCGCAAGTGCATTTCACGAATGGATCAAAACAGGCCGTGATCCCCGTCGAAATATATGCGCAACATGTCTTTGTTCCCGCGCGCGTCAACGGAAGCGAGACCGGTTGGTTTTTTCTGGATAGCGGCGCGGGCGCCTCCGTCGTCACCAAGGCCTGGGCGGAAAAGATTGGCCTTTCCTCCGAAGGCGCCATGCGGGCGGTTGGCGCGGCCGGCGCTACCAGCCTGGCGCTTGCGAAGAACATCGTTCTCAGTTTGCCGGGCGTGGAACTTCCCATGCCCAGCGTCACCGTGTTGGACGCAGCCGCGGGACTGCCGTCGCTCGGAAGGCATTGGGAAGGATTGCTGGGCTACGACGTCCTCAGCCGGCTGGTGCTGCGCCTCGATTACGACGCCAAACAAATCACGCTAATCGACCCGGCAGTTTTTGTGCCCGGCGATCGCGCCGCCGCACTCCCGCTAACCTTCCTCGGAAACTGGCCGCTGATCCCGGCCAAGATCACGCTGCCTGGCCGCGATCCCATCGACACGAAATGTTTCATCGATACCGGCGCGGGCGGCCTGATGTTGTCCACCACTTTCACTAACGCCAATCACGTTCAGGACGCCATGGCGAAAACGGCTTCCTCTTCCATCTATGGAGCGGGTGGCGAGTCCCAGCGTTTTGACGCCCCGCTCGAAAGCCTCCAGCTCGGCCCGTATTTATTGCGGAATCCATTGGCAGGCTTTTCACCCGCCGCAAAAGAAGGCGCGCTAGCCAGTCCTGACATTGGCGCGATCCTAGGCGGCGAAATCCTGCAGCGCTTCACCGTAACTTTCGATTATCCGCATCATCGGATTTTGCTGGAGCCCAACTCCCGCTTCCCTCCGTCATGAAGCCGCCCACGCTTCCCAATTTCTTTATCGCCGGCGCTCCGAAGGCCGGTACAACTTCGCTGTATCACTACTTGGGTCAACATCCGGAAATCTACATGAGCCCGATCAAGGAACCGAACTACTTCGCTTCCGAGATCCGTTTGGGACAATTCAGCGAACATCTGCGGCCGCGGGCGGAACAGGACCTAGCCCCGCTACGCGCCTACCTCAACGGCCCGATGCGCGAGAAACGGTTCGGCAGCCTGATATCCGAATGGCCCGACTATTTGCGACTGTTTCGGAAAGTACAAGGGCAAAAGGCCATCGGCGAAGCCAGCGTCTGCTACCTCTGGTCGGAGACCGCTGCAGCCAACATCCGCCGCAGTGTCCCGAATGCGCGGATCATCCTGGTTTTGCGCAATCCAGTGGGAATCGTCTTCTCCATGTACTTACACACCTTGAGAAGCGGCGCCATTCATGGTTCTTTTCACGAGGCAATTGAGCTGGGCCTCAAGCAGCGCGGCGGCAGAATCGATATTTGGCACCCGTTCCTGGACATGGGGCTTTACTATGAGCAAGTGAAGCGGTACCTGGAAACTTTTCCAAAAGAACAGCTACGCATTTACTGGTACGAGAACTATCAAGCGAAACCGGTGCGGACGCTATCGGATATGTTCCGCTTCCTGGAAGTAGATCCCGCTTTTCGCCCGGATATTTCGAAGCGCTATCTCGAATCCGGCTTGCCGGATGTCGCGTTAGATCCGGCCGATCGAGCCTTCCTGATCGACTTCTACCGGGAAGACATCGGCAAGCTGGCGGACCTGCTGAAGCACGATCTTTCGAGTTGGTGCGGGCTATAATTAGTGATCCATGAAAATCTCGAGGCGCGAATGGGTGCTCGCCGCAGCCTGCTGGGCCGAAGTGTTGCGGGCGCAGAACTCCCAGTCGGATCAACTCGTATG
>Ga0116135_1000594_pt1 | contig 20009 bp, 14 predicted proteins | sample June2015DPH_20_1_FD_89738 | JGI IMG/M metagenome (GOLD analysis project Ga0116135, IMG submission 89738) | Peatland microbial communities from SPRUCE experiment site at the Marcell Experimental Forest, Minnesota, USA - June2015DPH_20_10 | ecosystem: Environmental > Terrestrial > Soil > Wetlands... | reverse complement strand
AGATTGCTCACCTGTGCTCCTCCGCGTACGCCTCGAATATTGATGACGGCGAGAAAGCCTACGAGCAAGGTGAGAATCACTGCGCGCGGCAGGGCATCCTTCGCATGAGGAAAGAATTCGCCGAGATAGATCACGAAGAGATTCGCATTAGCGGCGGGCGCGGCCACCTGACCCAGCCAGAGCATCCACGCCGTCTGAATTCCCATAAACCGGCCGAAAGCAACGCGAGCATACAAGTAAGGGCCGCCAGCCTGCTGAAAGCGCGAAGCGACCTCGGCGAAGCAGCCCATAATCACAGCCATTCCGCCGCCGGCTGCCACGACCGCCCAAATGCTCGACCTGCCAATCAAGCCCGCTACGGTGGAAGGCAGCCCGAAAACTCCGCTGCCGATGATTGAATTCACGACCAAAGCGACCAGGCTCCAGCGGCCAATGGCGCGGACAAGACCGGCATGCGATGCGACGGAGGAGGAGGATGCCATGCGGTTTTGTATCATAAAAAGGCTCATGCGAGCTGGCTGAGCAACAGCCTTCCCCCGAAACGTGCACGTTCGGCTTGGTGACTTTGGAGCAGATGGTAATGGCACTGTTGAGGCAGTAAAAATCAGGGATCTGCGAGGAGAGTATCGTGACCGTGTCCGGATGGTTTGTGCGCCGCACGCGTGCGAAAAGCCGCGCCAACACTGGCATTTCGCGTGTTTGCAATACTCATCATCAATTGTTAGACGAAAGTAATTGCAGAATTACCAAAGCGCATGATCGTGGGATATCTATCCGCTCGCGGTTGCCGATGAGATGGTCAAACAACAAGATTCCCGACGAAACATGGCCACGGCAATCGACTCTCAAATGGACGACCTGCACAAGCGGATGGTACGCGTAACCGAAGACCTGCGCGTAATTCAACGCGAGCTGAACTGCGCAGCCATGCAAGCGCCAAGCGATCCGGAATTGATGGAAGCGATGAGTACCCTGCCGGAGACGGAGGCCATCCAGGTCCTGTGCAAGTCGCTCGACCAGATGCGGCACTTCCTCTGGTTCTACTCGCAAGTGATGAGCAGCGATCCTGAACTCGGCGATAAGCTCCGACAAAGTCAAGCAAAGATCGACGAAAAGAGCAGGACGGGCGCATCTTTCCTCGATCAGCTCACCCGGGCAGACGAAGCTTTGCTGTTGCGCTATATGGCCGAGGCAAAAGAGCGTAAGCCGAATTAACTCTCACCGATTCTGTCAGCAAAACTTGCATCGCTTAGCAAACTTGGCCGCGGACGATCGTCTTCAATACTTCGCCCTCGGGATTTAGCACCACGAGATTCGCTTCCGCACCTGCAATGAGTTCTCCGTGCGCGGCGAGGCCCGCGGTGCGCGCAGGATTCAAGCTTGCCGCCCGCACGGCATTCTGCAGGCTCCAGCCGGCGAACCCGGAGACGTTGCGTACAGCGCGATCCATCGTCAAAACGCTGCCGGCAAGCCTGCCATTACTTTCGCATCGGCCATTCTTCACTTCGACTTGTATGGGCCCGAGCTGATAGGTGCCGTCGGGCATGCCGGTTGCCGAAATCGCATCGGTGATCAGCACTGAGCGGTCAGCGCCCTTCGCCTGCAGGAAAAGTTTCACCACTTCCGGAGCCACGTGAATTCCATCCGCGATAATGTCGGCGCTCAATTGTTCGTTGGTGAGCGTCTCGCCGATGATGCCAGGTTCGCGATGATCGAACGGGCGCATGGCATTGAATGTGTGTGTAGCATGGCGCGCCCCCGCCTGCGCCGCGGCGCGCGAGGTTTTCATGTCGGCGTCGGAGTGGCCGATGCTGACGCATACTTTGCGCCGCGCTGCTTCCGCAATCACCTCAAGCGCTCCCGGCAGTTCGGGGGCAATCGTCATCATGCGAATATGGCCGCCCGCGGCCTGCCACAAACGATCAAAGACTCCCAACGTAGGATTAATCAGGTTCTCCAAAGGATGCACGCCGGGACGCTTGTGACTGAGAAACGGTCCCTCCAGGTGAATGCCCAGCGGCCGAGCGTGGGCTGCATCTTGCGTTTGGGATTCGATTGCATCGGCAATTCGTTCCAGCGCGGAGCAAGTCTGGTCTAAAGACGCCGCCACCGTCGTCGGGAAGTAACCCGTGACACCACGGGTCGCGAGAAACTTGTTGAGCGTCGAGAGTTCGGCAGTCGAGGCACGCATGACGTCGATTCCCGCCCCGCCATGGATGTGAATGTCGAGGAAACCGGGGGCCAGAACGCTCGCGGGAAATTCGTGAGTAAAATCAATCAGCCTCGCGCAACTTGGAATCTCCTGCCGCTCTCGCGAAGAGACGGCAGAAATGATGCCGTCCTCCAGAAAAATCAGGGGATTCAAGATCTCCTGAAGAGGCGTAAACAGCCGATGGGCATGAAGTACGATCATTTCGCGAGTCGCGCCGGCGACCTCAAATCGGAAAGGTTCAGAGACAGGCGCGAAACCAGTGTAGCGCGGAACAAATTCTCAGCGTCAATCCTCGTGAATTATTGTCCGAGTAATAATGGGGTCATAGAAGCCAGTTGGCCGTCGAGTCCAAGCGGTAAGAGAGACTGGCTTCCGAGAACCGGTGCTATAATTTTACTTGCCTCTAAGAAGCAAGCCGTGAGCGCGACTGCTTAGGTTGCGCCTGCAGCGCCGTCGGGGAGTGGCTCAGCCTGGTAGAGCACCTGGTTCGGGACCAGGGGGTCGGAGGTTCAAATCCTCTCTCCCCGACCATTCTTTTCAAATACTTAAACTGCATTTCTGGTTTTCCATCTGCCTCGATGGTTCGAGATCCTACTCCGGTTCCGGGAGGGGTCTTTCTTCGAAGACGATCCGCCAGTCTAGCAACTCGTCCACCATTAATTGCCCTGCCTCGGCAACGGCGGCACTGAGTTCGGCGGACGAGATTGCGCGATCAGGTTTGTTGCTGGTGTTAAGTCTGGCCAGTATCTGTTCGAGCCGCTGATGCATCACTTTGGAGCGCTTCTTGACACGCTCGAATTCGGCTTGGCTGCGGATCCCCGCCAGAGATGCGCCTACGGCGGGAAAGACCGTTGCCACGCCCGCCAATCCGGCCAGAATGCCAGCAGCCAGCCAATCCGCGGGAGACAAAGCCGGTAATGGCAATAAGGCCAGCCAGTTCGCGATCTTGTCGTGACCAAATAGGAGCGCGGCGAGAGCCGCCAGGATGGCAAACCGGAACAACCACTTCGTCCATTTGGTGAACCGTTTATCCATTGCCTCAAGGCGTTCTGCGTTCGCTTTGTGGTAGTTGACCTGTCCGCCGATTCCGTTTTCGCTGCAGATAAATGAGCACAACGACTTGAGATAGGCAGCGTCGAACTTGGCGCGGATCAGTCCCGTGTCCCGGCGCACCGCTCGATAGAGCCAGTGCATCCAGGTGGTTCTGGGGTCGCCGGCGGCCATATGAGTCGGAATGTTGGGGGAAGAGAGCTCTCCCGGACCGATGGGTATTAGAAAAAACAGTTGTCTGACGTACTCGGCAAGCAATCGGTAGTCGATCCAGCGTTGGTGCCAATCCCACTTTCTGCCGAAGTAGTAGAGAAAAGCGACCGACAGCAGCAACACAATTTCGATGATGGTGAACGCCCGGCTCAAGGTTTCATGGCTCTCGCAGGCAAAGTGGAGAAATGCAAACAATACGGCGAAGGCGCTTAGAAGGTAATTGACCACAAAAGCCGAGCGGTAAAGGTTGCCGTAGTATCCGGCGAGTCCATCGGCCCATCCATAGTGCTCGAACAAGTGTCTGGCGTGCATCCGCTCCACAGTTTCCTCGGCAAAAAGCGCCGAGTTTTGCAGGATCGGCTGCCACTGCTGTCGTCCGGAGAGGCTGAACTCTTCAATGGAAAACGTAGGCCGAGTCCATTTGCGCTCTGCACAAAACTTTCTAAATGGCAGCCAGACACACCCCCAGTTTTTTGCAGGCTGAGTTTCGGAGAAGTATCCCTCGGCCGAGGTCGGCACTTCCTCTTCGGTTTTCGGGTTGTCGGGGGGCCGTAGCAGAGCCTCGGTTCCGATGACCAGGGAAGCCGAACCCACGGCCCAAGGGCTCCACTTGCTGTCTGAAGTTCGAATATAAACGTCGTGCGGCGGCTGCGAGTTAATCCAAACGGTGGGGAGATTGCGTTGCCTGGCCTCAATGACGATTTGAGAAGTGCCGCCTTTTTTATTGCGTATCTCTCCATTCCAGACGGCGATCAGAACATTCGACTGGCTCAGGATTATTCGTCCCGCCGCGAGATAGGAATCGGCTTCTCGTTCGCGCGTGCCATCGAGCTCGAGGACCGCGGTAGTGTGCTCGTGATTGAGCAGGTTGTTGAACTCGAGGACAGAACCTTCCGAGGCAAAATCTTTGGCGTATTCGATCCGATCGAATGGCAACGGACACTGCAGCTCGAATCCAACGGCCAGCGCCTGGTGCGCGACGTGACGATCCGCGCCTTCCGCTAATGCGGAAATTACCCGAAGAACAGGATTGCGAGGATTGGTGTAGTAATACTCGATTCCAGCTAGATTGGTAGCAAACTCTTTTATGAACTCGAGCACCTCGCGAATTCTCTCGCGCAGCGTATCCAGATGGGCTTCGGTGAGGTCTTTCGGACGATGCCCGGTGACGCCAACATTCAATGCCAGCTTGGGAAGCGGCGGACCCTCGGCAGTGCTCATTTTGTTCCTTCACTACCTTCGCGTACGACTTGAGTACGGCTTTCGCAGCCACCACTTCAGTGACGCAGAAACAGGAGAAGGTTATTTTGCGTTGGCCGCGGAGAGACATTTATTTAGTTCCGCGTTGTCGATGCCAAGATCATGAGCAATACCAACCATCTCTGGGCGCACATGACCGAGTTTACAAAGTTGTTGAAAATCATCGGTGATGTCAACCGTCAGGGTATGGTCGCCGCGAGGATAATCCTTGATCTTGAGATACAAGTCTCTCGCCTCGCGTGTATTGCCGGTCAAAAGCAGCGCATGCGCCAGGTTCACATTAATCCAGGTCTCGGAAGGATCCTCGGCCAGGCCATTCTTCGCATCTTCGAGAGCCTCCGCAAAGCGGCCCCCCTCAATTTCCGCCCAGGACAACCCACCCTCGGCGCCTGCCAAGTCCTTTTGGACGTCGTCGTAAGCTTGCTTTTGTTTGAGCGCGGTAAGAAGGGCCACCTGCTTCTTGCGATCCTCGATTCCCTTCTGCCAGTCTTTTCTGTCGTCCTCCAGGCGGGCAGCGCCGTTGTACGCCCTTTCCAAGTCTCGGTCTCGCTGAATGCCCTGCGGCTCTTGCGTAAGCAGATCTATGTACTGATCGGAAAGTTGGTGGGCGTCATCGTGATGCTTGTTCGAAAGGAGCGAGGTTACAGCATCCCGGTAGAGAATGCCCTCTGTAGAGCGGTCCTTCATCTCCTCAGCTATGGCAATGCCTGTTCGAGTGTCGGCTACACCCTTGTCGACCTGGCCGGCGTAGATTTCGTCCCAGGAGAGATCACGGTAAGCGATCGCCAGGTCCTTGCGCGCCCCTTCGTATGCATCCGGCTTGAAGGCGGCCAAGACCGCTACCTCGTGAGCCCGGTAGTCGACCGCCTGCGGCCATTGTTTTCTCGATTCCTCTATTTCGGCGGCGCGGGCATAAGCAGTTTTTAGCTTTCTGTCGCGCGGGAGATCCTGAGACTCTTTGCGGAGCACCTCGATGTATTGATCGGCAATCTGGTGAGCCTTATCGTAGCTCTTGTTGGCGATGAGCGAGCTTAGGGCATCGGTGTAGAGAAGGCTCACAGTGGTGGGATCTTTTCCTTGTTCAGCTGACTCGATACCTTTTTGAGTGTCGGCCAAACCTTGTTCCACCTGTCCGGCATAGGTTTCGGCCCGGGCCAGATCACGATAGGCGATTGCCAAATCCTTCAGCGCGCCTTCGTACGCATCCGGCTTGAGGGCGGCCAAGACCGCTAGCCCATGAGCCCGATAGTCGACGGTCTGCGGCCACTGTTGTCTGGCTTCCTCGACCGCCGCAGCCCGACCATACGCACCTGCCAGATCGCGATCACGCTGGACATCTGGCGGTTCTTTTTCCAGCGCCGCAATGTACTGTTCGGAAAGCTGGTGAGCTTGGTCGTACCGCTTGTTTGTAGTGAGAGCTTTGATGGCGTCCGCGTATACATCCACCAAAGAACGGCTTTTGGCTGCCGCCGCTACAGAGACGCCCGTTTGAGTGTCCGCTAAACCTTTCTCGACTTGTCCGCCGTAAATCTCGGCCCACGCCAGATCGCGGTAGGCGAGTGCCAAATTACTTTGCAAGCCTTCGTATGCGTCCGGTTTCAGTGTTGTCAGCGCGGACAGCGAATGAGCCCGGTATTCGATGGCTTGCGGCCATCGTTCTCTGGCTTCCTCCACCTCGGCAGCATCCGCATAGGCCGCCGCCAGATCGCGTTCGCGCTGTACGTCTTCCGGTACATTCGACAGGGCATGAATTCGCTCCTCCAGAAGGGCATGAGCTTCGTCGTATTTCTTTTCGTCAACGAGCAGAGTTCGCATGTCGGTATAGATCGTCGCCATATGGGAGCGGTCACCGCACTCGCGACCAAGCTTGAGGCCGGTCTCGTACCATTGCATGGCCGCGCCATTGTTACGAACGTGCTTCTCATACTCCCCAATCGTGATAGCCCGGTTTAATGCGGAGTCCTCATAATCCTTGTTTTCCGGCTTTCGATGGTGCGCATTGATCAGGTCATGAAATGAGTCCTCGTAGGATTGAATGGCTTCGGGGTCTTTCTTCGAAACCTCAAGAAATTCCCCGTACCATCGATGCACTTGACTGAGACGGTCCCAATCGCGGTCGTCGAAATCGTTGGCGCTGCCAGATCGAAGGTCTGCGAAAATCTTCCTCCCTTGCTCGGCGTTCGCCTTCGCCTTCTCCTCATCAATGGTCGCCAATTCATAAGCGGTAAGAACATAAGTGCGCGCCAAGAGAATCTTCACGCCATGGCGTTCTTTTTCCTTCTGCAGGGTGCCCGCCAAATCGACTGCGGCTGCGGAATACTTTCGTACCGCTTGTTCGTCGCCGCGTCGGCGTGCCGTGTCAGCGGCTTTCAAGGGAATCATGGCCAGAGAGTCGGTTATGTCGATGTTCTCTGGAGCAACCCCGTGAATCTTTTGGGCTGCGCTGAAGCACTCATCCGGACCCATCAGACTGAACTCGTAGATGTGAAAGAACAGGTTTCTGACTTCAGAATCATTCGCACCCATGTCGTAAAAATGCTTCGACGCACCGACGCAATGCTCCAGATATTCTTTGCTGAGCTTCTCCAGTCGCTCCTTGTCCGCTTCATCCTGACGGAGCATTTTCAGCTCATTCCCTTCGTGCTTTATCGTTTCCGCATCCGCCCTTTCTTCTGCCGCTTCCGCTCTCGCGTTCTCCGCCTCCACTCTCGCTTTCTCGGCCTCCACCGCCGCCTTAGCCTGGATCAACTTGACTTGCTCATTCAACGCTTCTTTCTCGCGTTTCTCGTTCGCTTGCGCCACCGACCTCTCATGTATGGCATATATCAGCAGAGCGGCCAGCAAAAGGCTCACGAATGTGACCACCCCGATCACTTTTTGCAGGTACCGTGCGCGACCCAGCGCTTCCTGTTCGGCCCGCCGCGCCTGAGCCGTGGCTTCGCGTTCCTGCTCCAACTGCTTTTCGCGCGCTTGCTGCTCTTCCCATTGATCGCGGCTGCGCTTGACCGGATCGGCGAGAACGTCATGGGTAAGTTCCAGGCGGGGAACTCCGCGGTGTTCCTCGACCTGGAGCAGGCGCAGCTTTACCAAATCGTCGATGTAGGAAGACTTCGCGCCGGCTTGTTCGAGATCTGCCTTGGCCTGCGCCAGATCGATGTTGTCGCGGTACCCGGCTTTGGTAAGCAGACGGTCTTCGATGAGACGCCGCACGGCCGAGTGCATTTCGGCGATGCTCTGTTTGTAGAAGTCATCGATAATGGTGACTCCCTGCGCCGAAACCAGCTCGCGGGTGATCTTGGGCAGGTTTTGCTTGAGGCGCTTCTCGTTGAGCTGACGGCAAAAAAGGCTGAGAATGGCGGGAGCGATCTCCAATTGCTCCAGGGGCAGTGGCGCACTTCGTTGTCCGCTACCTCCGTTTCCGTCGAGAGCATCGGCGTGAACGCCGGCCACAAAGCGTACGATGAATTCCGCAACGTCGCTGCCCACCAGATTCGGACTCGGTTCGGCGACCACCGAGAACGCCTGTCGCCCGTTCATTTCGGTGAGCCGCATGCGATTGTCCACGAACACCAGCGAGGGTAACGGCCCGCGTAGATTCTCCAGGTTCGCCAGGTAGTCCTCCCGGAGGGTAATGAGAATGCGGCACCCGGAGGCTTCGAAATCGTATCGTCCGGCTAAATCGCGGTTTTTCGTGAGTTTCTCAGTGAGCGCCTGCGGCGTGCGGTTCTCGATAAGGTCTGTAAGACTGACGAGGAAGTCCCCGGAGAGACGATTCGCAAATTCCTTGCGCGCACCGAGAGTGAACCATTCCTCGAATTGATCGAAGACCAGAATAGGGGTGACAACACCGCCTTCATAATTGATGAGGTTGCCGCCGCGCCGGTGCAGGTACTCCCAAACCGTCTCGCCGGGTTGAGGCGGAGCAACCTCGGCCAGGTCCGCTGAGTTGATGCCAGCTTCCAAAGCTACCTGCACCTGCGCTTCGAGGCTGGGAGCCGAGTCGAGATAGCTTAACCGTATGTACACGGGCAGAAAGGAAGCGGCGCGGAGTTGCGGAAATAATCCAGCCTGGAGCAACGAGGTCTTGCCCAGGCCGGACTTGCCGAAAAGAACGGTTAGCCTTTCCCGCTTCACGCAACGAAATAATTCTTCACTTTCGTCCTGGCGGCCGAAGAAATAATCCTGCTGCTGCTCGGTGAAAGCGGTAAGCCCGGGCCAGGGATTCTGAGAATCCAGGCGCAGTTCATCTGCCAGTACTGGGGGGCTATTTGAACTACTCATCCCTTCAGCTCCCTGTAAGAGATTCTCTCTGCGGGTAAGCTCGCAAAGCAGCGATCAGATCGGACGAGGGCTTACCCAGGGGGCAGTGATACATCTGTACCTCCCGAAAGCGCTTGGGCATTCCCTGGTAGGTTTGAGGCTGCCGGAGGATGCGATCATCCTCGTCGATGACGATTGGGACAATGGCACCCTTCGTACCACCAAAGAAGCTCTCGTCACGCTCGACTGCCTTCTTCCATTCCTTGCGAAAATAACCTTGCTGTCGTGCCAGGGAACCGGTCGAAAGCAAGGGCAGGAACCATGAGCAATTTTCGATGTTGTATTCCAGCTTGGAGTCGAATTGATCTCCCGCCTGCAGGGCAGCGTCATACCATGCGGGAATACCCGCGCGAGTGAATTCCGCGAACAGAGCCCTGGCCGCGGCTGCATCGCTGCGCGAGTAACTGATGAACACCGCTCCAGCGGGCATATTTGGAGATGGTCCTTGATCTTCGGCGCGCACGTGAGGACGCCCAACCTGCTCCGACCAGCGCCGATGCAATTCGTCCACAAAATCTTCGGGCTGGCTTCCCAGGACCGTGGTCGATTGACTAAAGTGCTGCAAAAACAAAATCAGAGGCCGGTCGTGACCGGCTTTGGGATCTGCGAGATATTCTCTTAAGTTTCGCGCCTGGTCGGAGTTGAGATTCTCCCGGTCTCTGGCCAGCCAGAGAAAAAATCGCGCCAGCCAATCGCCGAAGTTTACGCCGAGCAAAAGGAGATTGCTCTCCCGCAAGGCGTCGAAAAGCCTCTTAGGCCGATACTTCGTATCCTGCAGCTTGAGGACAAAGCGCAACAGATCTTCGTCGCAGATGGCGAAGTCCATGGTGCCCGTTTCGGCTCGGCCAAAAATGTAGTAGAGCTGCCGACAACCTTTTCTGGTCCGCGCTTCTTTAGGCAGGTCTTCTTTCTCCCTGTCCCCCCTGCGATAAACTCTGGCCTCTACGTTACCCACGCTGCGCAAAGCGTTTTCGAACAGGTAATCGCAGGATGAGGTTACAAACAGGTCGATGTCGGTGATTTCGGCTAACTGGACCAGTGCCCGGGGAGGCTCGATCGACGAATCGTGAATGATTTGATAAACGTCGTCGTGTAACTCCCACAGACAGCGATCGCCCTTTCTCTTCACCACCACCGAAACTACATCGTTGAGAGCTACGATATTAAGTGAGGTGCCGAGCGGAGCAAGGTCGGCATCCGTAACTTCGCGTCTATTGGCTAACTCCTTCGCGATGACATGGTCGTAAGTTACGTATCGCTCTCCGACCTTCACCCGCATCAGATCGGTTCCCACCATTGGGACAAGATTGCCGTTGCGGACTGCACCGATTAAGGCTCGCCAGTCCGATTCCCGCATTTCCGTGGCAAGCGCCTCACCCGTCGATAATGGTGTATTCATGGGCGAATCTCTGGGAGCGGTTCGGCAGAGACGGGTATATTACACCAGGATTTAGATTCCTTCTACTAATGGTTAAAGCGTTACAAACTGCCTGTCAGGCGGGCGCTTGCGTCGACTCCAAAGGCTGGCCCGGGAAGTTTCTCTTCTCCTGCGAAAGGCTTATGATCGCGTACCTCCTCCGTGCATTAGGGTGAAGCGAAAACGCAGCACTCACAAATTTACAAAGATGCCATCGAGAGTCGTCTGCGCACTCAAGTAGGCTTCATTCGGCCCCGCGATTTCGCGGCCCCGCACGCAGTGGAAGTTTTGAATGCAACACCCTTCTCGCACCAAAGCCCGCTGCGAATCAAAACAATGTCTGCGATATTTTCCTACGCGATCCGACTCGCTTACCTAAGCGGCGCGAATCCCGTCTGCGAAGTGGGACCGAGGGAACGCGCAGCGACCCTGAGTGCCACGCATATACGCTGGATGACGTTGAATTGCTAAAGAAGCTTCCGGAAACGGCGCGTACATTTTGCGTCGAGGCGGCCTTCGCCGGGCTTTGTGAGAGCGAGATACGTGGCTGACAGTGGCAGGGATTACACGGGTGAATTTCTACACGTGCGGCGCGGCGTATAGCGCGCACACTTGAGCGCAACGAGAACTCCCGATTGCTGGTCAAGCGGTTTCCGAAACCGTCCAATCGCCGGCATGGCATTCTTGCTCTAAGGGAGGCGGCGCCAACGGTACGGTTCGATATTCGCCGGGCCGAAGCAACTTTGCGCTACACTTGGGCGACCTGTGCCGACGCTACAGTCAACCCGTGCCAGGTGCGCGATGGCGCGGCCGGCAGGGGTTTAGACCTGAACTGACCACTGATCTATTCGAGCTGGGCGTGCCAGCAGACGTGGCCCAGACGATCCTGCGCCACGCGAATGTATCCACAACGCGCACGCATTACATCGTGCTAGAATCCCAGCAGGCGGCTGTGCAGCCATGCAGAAGTTAGAAAACGCGGTTCTAAATGCGGGCCAGATAAGGGCCAGCCGCACCGCCAAAAAACGCCGGAAGCCGCATAAACACTAGCCAGAAGCCGACGTAGCTCAGTTGGTAGAGCAGCCGATTCGTAATCGGCAGGTCAGCGGTTCAAGTCCGCTCGTCGGCTCCATTTTTTCAATCACTTACCAGCTTTTTCACTGCACCCTCAATTCATTGTGACGTGGTTTGTGACGTAGATTTCTCTGATCGATGGCTTCGCGCACCGGATCCAGCATCGGATGTTGATAGTACATGGCGGTACGCGGATCCGTGTGGCCCATGACTTTCATCACCATCGCGAGATTTCCGGTTGCTCCATATGCTGCCGTGCCAAAGGTGTGACGTGCGCAATAAAGTACCAGTGACTTCGGAAGTCCAGCTTTGCTGCGAGCGTCTCGGAACTGCTTTGCCACTGTGGTAAGGTGCCCGCCTTTTGCCCCGCGTGAAGGAAATAGCCACCCTTCTCGTTTTTCCGAACAGCGAATCATCAGCAGGTCCAGCATTCGTTCGCTGATAGGGACGTGCCGACGTGCTGCCCTGGTCTTGCCGCTCGGATTAAATATCAAACGTCGACTCCAGTCGATGTTCTCAATCCGAATGCGAAAGACTTCGTCAGGCCGCATTCCCGTGTCCTGAATCACGACTAGAATATCCTTCATTGGTTGTTTTGCGACGGCCAGCAATCTTGCCTCGGTTTCCGGATCGATGGTCAATTCGCGGCCCACTTCCTTCATCAGCTTGACAGTCGGTGCAACCGCGATCACCTTCCACTCCACCGCTTTTCCGAGCAGCCTCCGCAGTGTCCGGAGTGCCTGATTCACGTAAGACGGAGAACCCGCTAGTGCTAGGGAATCCAGTTCCTCAGTAGTGATGCGATCCAGATTCATTCCCATTAGCGGCGTAGAGGCGATCTGATTCCATCCCACGCGGTAGTAGCGGCGTGATTTCGGAGCCAGATGCCGAGCATGATCGACCCACTCCAGAAACCGTGCAGCGAAGTCACCAAGCAAAGGCGCCCGCCGCAATATCGCCGACGGTCCCCTTCTTTCTGCTTCTTCGATCAGTTTCGATTCAACTTTCCTGGCTCGTGACTCCGAGGTTTGATGGGTCGTCCCGCGTTGACGGTGACCAGCAACTGTGAAGTCATAGTGCCAGGTCTTCCCTCGCCTATATAGCATTCTTCTCCTCCATGTATGCCCGCACGGAAGGAGTTCGGCGATTGCGTTCAATGTATCGCAAAACGTCCTCTTCCGCATACCGGATGGATCCTTCCAACTTGACCCAAGAGGGTCCCAGCCCGACTTTGCGCCAATAGCGAAGCGTCCCGCCGGGAACTGAGAGCATTTCGGCAACTGCGTTAGTCGTAAGAAGCTTCATGTTTTAGAGATCGCCGGCCTGCGTCCTTTCAACGACATCGGTCACTCAACTCGCCCCAATCGAATCGACCAGTTCCGGCAAAGAGCAATCCCCTGCGAGAAGGCCTTTGCCTTCCAACCTCGCCCGCAACTCGCGAAGAGTTGCCGCGATAAAGTTGTCTAAGGCCCGCAGCGTGTGTTTGGAGCTCGTCAGGGACTTTTAGATCGAGCCACTCTGGATAATCGGAAGAGGTTTTAGAGTGCGGATTCATGTTTTGTCGGATCCTGCCTCACAGTTGTTCCAAATTATCCGGGGGCAAAAGAAAACTCCGAGCAAATCACGCTGGTGCTGGCGTGCTGCCCGGAGGTCGGTTCGTGCCGATAAGTCCGGCGAGTAAAGCGAGTTTTTGAAAACTTAAGGTTTCTAAGGCGGAACTGTCACGGCTTCATCTCTAGCTGTGCAAATCCTCCCAATGCAATCATGCGTCGAAACGTATGCTATGTCGAGAAAAAAGTGCCGCATAGCGTAGGATAGTCTAGCCTAGCAGTAGTGCCAATAAAGTCCACATAAAGTGCTGTTTCGGGGACCATAAAGTGCGTTCTTCGGTCCGATATCGACAGATTGCTTCAGCATTCCTTTCGGCCCGCATTCGACCGTTCCCATTGCCTAATATGCGGGAAAATGACAATTAAGTCGAGAACCAATTAGGCGGTAGGCTAAGTTAATCTATCTTAGACTCACCGAGCACTTCCCGTGCGTTTCCCGTGTTCTTCCCGCGACTTCCCGAACATTTATTGCTTTTGCACTCGTTTCCGAGCCATGAAATTCGGACCGGACCAGTGCCCACTAGATCAAAATTCTCAACCATGAGGTGCCGGGGGCTTTCCCCTCAAAAGGCAAATCCCAGGTTTATTGAGCCTGTCATCTGCTCCTCAGGCTCCGCTCAAAACGAGCCTCCGTAGAGGGTTTCAACAAGACGATCATGCGGGAAAATACTCAAACAAGTCGAGAACAAAATGGGCGGTAAGGTAGAGGAAATTATTATATAGTCAAGTCGCGTCTTGGGGCCTCCTTGGGGTCTTCTTGGCCCAGTGCGCCCGAGAGAATTGCGTTTGCACCCATCGAAATGGCTCCGAGACCCAGAGTCAAATGGTTCCTATATCTGGATGACCTCCCTGCCTGCTAGCCGATAACCGAATCTAGGGTCTCCGGAGTTGCGACGCAGAACGTAATCCTAGCCCATCGATGGCACAGGCAAGTCGAATTAGGGTCGAGAAAATGGATTCCCGTCTGACCGAGCGAGCACCAATCATGCAAGAGGCGAACCTTGGCACAGAAGAAAGCTAAAATCATCGAAGCAGCGTGCAAATACGCCCAAAGCGGCATCCCGGGGCGAGTTGACGGGATTCGAGATGAGAGCGATACCGCAAAACCACTATCCTGTTGAACGCCAAGCGCGGTTCAGAGCAATACCAGTCAACGAACTCATCGATGGCGTGACGATAACCTCGCTTTGCGTCTGCTGAGTTGAGGCTGTTCAACAGTAAGCGTCAGAGGAAGGCAGGGTTGACAGGTCGAGCCGGGTGTGGATTCTTGAATTGTTTTCATTTGCCCAGTGCTAAGTGTTGCTCAAGAGGTTTTGCCCATTTATTCTCGGGCTTTGCGCAGACTCTCATACCGTCACGGGCGAATATTCGTCCGAATTGGGGAACACAATCTGTTGTGGAACGCTTCTCCACCGGTTTAGCCGAAGCGAATTCCCGATTTTGGCAGCCAAAACTTAAATTGTGACGTTCAACCTTGCCTCGGGTGGCGCGACTGCGTAGTCTCCGATTTAGAGACCTTTAACACCTAGGCGCGCCGCCTCGATGCCAAAACCTAGAGTCCTACAAGCTTTCTTTGAGGAAGCACCGCAGAGCAGCCAGACTCGCAAACTCACTTACTTGATGCGTCCGCTGACGGATTGCGGGAATGCCGAACGACTCATAGACCAACACGGTGAGTGCTTGCGCTATTGTGCCGCGAAGCGCCAGTGGCTTGTCTGGAACGGAATCCGGTGGCTGGTAGAACGAGGTTCTGCTGTGCAGCTTGCCAAGAAGATGGTCCGTGCGATGCGCCACGAGCGATTGCAGCTTCTCAGCCAATCGGAAAATGAGAATGGGGATTGGGAAGTTGCTCGTCGCCAGGCTGATGCATTGGCAAAGTGGGCACATCGCTCCGAGGGTGCTGCCCAGATCAATGCGGCCCTGCGCATGGCGGAATCCGATCCCCGAATCTCTGTGACCCCGGAAGAGCTCGACCGAGATCCCTGGGTGTTGAATCTGCCCAATGGATCATTGGATCTACGTTCTGCCACCTTCCGGGAGCATCGCCCCGAGGAATTAATCACAAAGGTTGCGGGCGCTGAATACAAAGCGAACGCTCACTGTCGCCGATGGAAGAAATTCCTTAACGAAGTTTTCGCACCTCATCTCGATATCATCCCTTACCTTCAGAGGGCCATCGGGTATTCGCTGACCGGACAAACTCGCGAAGAATGTGTTTTCGTGCTCGTAGGGAGTGGGCGAAATGGCAAGAGCACGTTAATTAGTCTCCTGCTTGAGCTCTTTGACGAGTATGGCGGCGTCGCGGAAATGGATACGTTCCTGACATCGGGCGCCAACAAGCTGAGAGAGGACATTGCGGACATGCGCGGGCGGCGATTCGTGAGTGCTCAGGAGCCCTTTATAAATAGCACGTTTGCGGAAGCCACGATCAAGTGGGTCTCCGGAGGGGACAGGTTGCGGGCCAGACGCTTGTATGAGCACGCTCAGGAGTTTCAACCCACTCACAAACTCTGGCTTGCCATGAATCGGGTCCCCGCGCTCAGATCAAATGACCACGCTGCCTGGAGCAGATTGCGAATCATTCCGTTTGATGTTTCGTTCACCGACACCTGCAACCGGGAATTGAAACACGAGTTGCGCAGCGAACTCAGCGGAATCCTCAGGTGGGCTTTGCAGGGCTGCACAGCTTGGCAACGAAAAAGCTTAGGCTCCGCCAAATCCATCGAACAGGCTAAACAACATTGGCGGAGACTCGGAAAGAAATGATGAAGCTGAGCAAGATTGACTCGCGCTTATTTCTGCTTGGAGAACACTGTTACTTGAACAGCTCGGACGAGTGCTATTTCGCGAACGTATACGACTCTTCCTGCCAGCCAGCGATCAAGCCGTTTATCATTTCGCTCAAGCAAGGCAATGGGACCGCAATTCTGGCTGCGGCGAAAGAACTCGCCTTAGCACTGCCCGACGACTGGATTCAGCGATTCACATTTGTCCCCATGCCGCCCTCGCGAGGCGACAAAGATTCCGTGAAGGCGCTTGTCGAAAAGCTGCCAGTTGCCGATGCCCGAGTTTTGCTGGTGCAAGAGAAAAACACCCTCTCTTCCCACCAGGGATGGCGTCCGACGCCGATCTACAGGAGCCGTTTTATGCGCCTCAATGAAGCCGAGACTGAACCCAAACCGGGCACGATTGTGGTTGTGGATGACGTACTGGCCACAGGTTCACATTTTCGCGCAGCAAAGATGGTCGTCCGCGAAAGGTGGCCGAACATGCGCGTAATTGGCGTGTTTTTGGCCCGTGCCCGCTTGCACCGTTACACAGCTTTTGCGCAAACCACGGCTGTTTCGATCTGAATCCAAGTAGTTTCATTCTTTACACTGTTACAACGACCGCAGAAGGCCCTTCAAAATTGCTCTTTCATTCGTGGTTTGTCCGATCGGTGCCGGTGGGACCGATGGAACTAGGTGTGTTTGAGGTTTGAGGAGGCCGATGAGGCGAATGAACTTGTTGCGGAGGGTAAAGCCAAAAGAGTTGGATTCGGGCCCGAACTAGCGAGACGCTAGTCAGTGAACAGAATGCCGATCTTCCACAGGACCACAGTTCACATATCACCGACCGTACTGGTTAGTGCCTGCTACGGTTCAGATTGCTCGTAATAAACAAACGGGGCCACGCACTCGCAAACCGGGGAAGGCTGGCCTCTTTTGTTTCGACTTCTCCGAGAGTTCTTATGCCTCAGCGCTCTGTTATCGGTAGTTTCAAGCGGCTCTTTAATTTCAAGCGGCCTCACTAGCTACTACTCGGTGTTGGCTGCTTTCTTTGGGCAGTCCTCATTTTTGCCATCTCGCACTTCGTGGCTTCCTAGTGGCCATTGTGAAGTGTAGGGACAGAGTCTGGATGAGTTTCAGGGAAGGTCAGATTGTGCACGCCGAAGGCTACGGGACCTCCACATTCAAAATAACGCACATCTTCGGGAGGAGGAAGTTCGCGACCATCGAGGCGTTCGACGTTTCAAAGCAGAAGTTCACGGGGCAGCCGATAGTGAACGTGCCTAGCAACGCTCTCAACCGGTTCAAAGCCAAGGGAGACCGCGGTTACGCAGTTTCGAGCCCAGGCCGCCGATGGTGAGCGGGACATTTGAAGGGCACCTAAAGTCCTTACGCCGGCCCGAGGACGTAATGCCTTAGCTGCGCCTCTAGTTCGGTGGAGATACTTTTCAAAATTGACTCGTCTAAGCCTTGTTGAGTGGTTGACGACTTGCTGCAGACTGCGTCGTGACCGTGACGCAAATCCATTCATTGGCTCCCGATTTCCCGATTTCTCCATTCGCCACAACACCATCACGTTCCTGGAGATCCGACTTGAATCTCTTTCGACTTTTGAATACGTGTTCCCTGTGTTAGGCCGAGGACTCTCATTTCCAAAATCGACAATAAGTCGTCGATGTCCTCCACTATCGCGGTGAGCCTGTCGAGGTCGTTCTCATTCTGCGCTCTCTTTCTTATTTTTGGCCATTGTTCTGAGATGAGGCGTTCTACCCTGCTCTCATTTTTCATCTGCTCACGGTCTCCTATCAGATGGAAATGGAAGTCTCAGCGCGACACTTGCTTGTCCGCTTGACCCGCTACCGTACAGATAAATTCTTATCGAAGCCATCGGAGAATGTCTGTGACAAACGACCAAGAAGAAGTCATAGCGTGGCCTCGCAGACGAGAACTTCCCATTGTGGTGTTGTACCGCTTCTTCCCATTTTGGAGTTCAACCGTGCTGAGAATCTCGCCCATGGACTCCCATAGATAACGTTAAGGGTTTTGGTGCAACAGCGCGATAATGCTCATTGAGGGGTTTGCAGCGCGGATTTTTGCGTGTGCTCCGGTTCACTCGGTAACACCACACGGGCTTTTACATCGAACATCTCGTAGTCCGTGAAAAGCCCCCGGTACCAATACGTACTTTTGCGCTCGGCCTGCGCCGCAATGGTGACGGGGACAAGGTATTGTGTCCCGTCTTTCTCCAGCCAGCCGTAAGTCATCACTGCCCGATAGTGGTATGACGGGCCCGTAAGGTCAATGGCCTCCGAAATCCGCAGGATCATCCCTGACTCATCCATCCAGACTTCGCCATTGCAGTCGTAGAATCTTGTCGAGCTTCGCAAGAGGCCAATATACCGAAACGAGCACACTTCGTCCTCGGCTTTAGCCGCAAACTGAAACACATGGACCGTTCGACCGCCCACGACAGCGTCCGGCGCTGGGTGGATTTTCATGCCAAGCTGCGTCCCGACCATTCGAGGAAGCTCAGACCACGCAGCCCCAGGGATTATCCAGTCCCTCAATGGTGGGAAAGGAATCTCATCATAGAATTTTTCTCCGCCCGAATGACGCCAACGCTGCCAGCCGTCCACGATGAATGTCTCGTATGCGTCCGTCGCGTCCGGTTCGCGGTCGTCACGCCCCCAAGTGAATGTTTGGGTCGCGACGAAGTTACGCATCGAGTCGGCGAGATGCCGCGCCGTGTGCCGTAGCTTAAATACGTCGGTCGACTCCATGTGGCGCTCCGATATTTCTTGGGCGCGTGGCCAGACATACGGCGGGTAGAGGTCCGCGGCGACCGGAGAGACGAAAACGGTCTTCGGGAAAAGGGTTGCCTGCAGGTAAGGCTGCGCCCGCGCGACAAAGTCCGAAAGCTCCTTGACCGGCACCGCGAGCGCGATGCGATCCTTGCCCTCGCCCCCGGCGTTCAGAATGCCGATGATCTTCTTTGTCTTGCTGTCAACCACAATGCCGCCGCTCGCGCCGGGGCGCACGCGACCTTCTTCGTAGCTGAAAGCAAGCAAACCTTGATATGTTTTGCCTATGAACTTACCGTGCCAGTGAACCAGCCCTCGCTTCGGGTTCCAGTTGAACGGGTAGGCATAGATGTCGGCTTCAGGACTGCTCTCCAAATCGGCGGCATCAAAGCCGATGCCATGGAAGCCCTTGAGCGAATGCCGCATCTCATAAATGGCCAAGTCGTGAGCGAGGGTGCACTTCAGCCAGCCGCCCCAAGGAAGACTCATGTCTTGTGCGCCCGCGTCGTCCGGGCTGGAATCGAGGTAGCGGTGGGCAGAGAACACCCCCTTGATGCGGATGTACTTGCCCATGATTTTGGCGACGTGATAGTTGGTGCCGACGAAGCGGCAGTCCGGGTCGAGGCAAAACCCGGTGCCGAATTGCACAGACAAAGGGGACAGGTACTTAATCTCGGGCTCGAAATTCGTGATGGGAAAAACGACCTGCTCGGGAACGAATTCCTGAGCACACACTGGAAGGGCAAAGGCGAACAGGAGGACCATGACCCTCAGTCTTGAAGCGGGAAGTACCTCGCTATGGCGGGCGAAAACGCCGGGACGAGTGATGATGTCTTGCCTGCTCTGTGCGGAGCCCGCAAACAGCTTGATGAGAAGGAAATAATTCTGCACGACTGTGTCGATCTCTCGCTGAAGGTATCGGCAGAGTCTGTTTCTCCTTTCCCAAAATTAGTGAGACTTCATGAACGAAGGTCCTGGGATGCATGGACTCGGTTATCTGCTGGACTTGATGCTGGTCTTGCAAACCAGGATTAGCCATACTGATCGGGAATCAACTATTTCGTTATCTGAAGCCGAATCGGAGAAGCGGTACAAGAAAGTAGACCGAGTGCATGACTGCAAGGACATGAACTCGCGGTACGCAGGGTTCACTCTCGAAGGGAGTGCAGATGAACAACGATACTGGCAACTTGGAGACCCTCTCAGAGGGACGATAACTCGATAACCCGCCGCACCCGTCTCCGCACTAACTGACCCCGAGAAACCACCGAAAGACACTTAAGT
>Ga0116135_1000593_pt1 | contig 20012 bp, 20 predicted proteins | sample June2015DPH_20_1_FD_89738 | JGI IMG/M metagenome (GOLD analysis project Ga0116135, IMG submission 89738) | Peatland microbial communities from SPRUCE experiment site at the Marcell Experimental Forest, Minnesota, USA - June2015DPH_20_10 | ecosystem: Environmental > Terrestrial > Soil > Wetlands... | reverse complement strand
CGTCGCTCGTCGCTAGCGGACACCCGGTATCCAGCCCATGGACGAAGACCTGTCCGCGGGGCCCCGGGGTATGCGTCACTCCTCGCTCCTCGAATTGAGAAGAATTGGCTCCCAGCGCCGCCATCGGGAAAGTTAATAGCCGGCTCTATCCTTAAAGAACCCGTGTATGCTTCCCCTTGAGGTCCCGTTTTCGTCTAACGGATCAGGATGCGTCTCCGCAACAGCATTGTGGCCCTGCTGGTTGGCCTGCCGGTGTTTGCCGTGGCAGGTTGGGCTCAGCTTGCGCCTTCACCCGACGCGGCCCCGGTAAGCAACGCTCCCGCCCCACCGCCCGACGATACGCCTGTCGCCACCTTCAAGACGAGTGTGAACCTGGTGGACATGATCTTTACTGTCAAGGACAGTAAAGGGAACCTGGTGCCACATCTGAACCAGCAGAACTGCACGGTGCAGGAGAACAAAGAACCGCAGACGCTCAAGACTTTTGTGGCCGAGACCAACCAACCGCTAACACTGGGCATTCTGCTGGATACCTCAGGCAGTCAGCAGCGCTTGCTGCCCATGGAAGTGGGCGCGGCCAGCCAGTTCATCCAACAGGTTTTGCGCTCCAAGGATGAGGCCTTCGCGGTCAGCTTCGACGTGAATGTGGACCTCCTGCAGGACTACACAAATAGTCCGCGATTGCTGACCCACGCCCTGGGCACGGCCCAAATCAACACCGCCGGCGGCAACGGATCGGGCATTCCCGGTCTGGGCGGAGGGACCGTCCCCACGGTCGGCGATCCCAAGGGCACGCTGCTCTACGACGCCATCTACCTGGCCGCGAACGACAAAATGAACCAGGAAACCGGCCGCAAAGCCATCATCATCCTGACCGACGGTGAGGACGAGGGCAGCCGCGAGAAGATCGCCGACGCCATTGGCGCAGCCAATCGAAACAACGTCATCATTTACATCATCCTGTGCGCCGACCGCGAAATGTACTGGAGCCAGGGCGAGGGCTACTACGGCTACGGGTATGCGAGGCGCATCGCAGACGAAACCGGCGGGCGGCTTATTGATGTTGGTAACAACGGGAACAAGCTGCAGGCCGCGTTCCAGCAAATCCAGGACGAGTTGCGCACTCAATATGTGGCAAGCTACACGCCCAGCAATACCAAGGCGGACGGGACTTTCCGGAAAGTCACTGTGGATTGCCACAGTGACACGGATCAAAACCTGAAGGTGCAAGTGCGCAAAGGCTACTACGCACCGTCCCCAGGGAATTAGGCCGACTCCAGATTAGGTGCACCCGGCTTTATCGCTCGAAATTCTCGCAGGGGCTAAAGCCCCACAATCAATTTGCGTTGCGCAATTTGCGGCAAGAGTAAACTCGCGTCCGGTTATAAAACGAGACAAGTCGGACGGACGGAGGTGAATGGGATGAAAGCCGCCAGGTTTTTTGCGATGGCCTTTCTAGCCACAGCAAGCCTATCCCTGATGGCGCAGGAGACGGGCGCGGACGGCTCAGAAAAGGCTGTCTACGCGCCCCAGGGCCCGATGGGCTTTGGCGATGAAGCATCTTCGCACGCATATGAGATGACCTCGGTGACCGGCGAGCTCGAGGGCAAGCTGGAAGCGAAGAATGCCAAGGTGGGCGATCGCGTGATTCTGAAGACCACCGAGAAAGTGCAGACATCCGACGGAACCGTGATTCCGAGAGGAACGCGCATTGTGGGTCACATCACCCAGGTCCAGACGCGCGATTCAGCCCACGGGGTTTCGCAAATGGCGATTGCATTCGATCGTGCGGAACTGAAAAACGGGCAAGGCCTCGCGATTCATACGTTGATCCGCGGCGTAAGCTCCAGCTCGAGTGTGATGGCGATGAATAGCGACAACCCGATGAGCGCGGTGGATGATCCCTTGAGCGGAGGCAGCCCGAGCGGCGGGACCGGTGGCGGCAGAGGCGGTAGAGGCGGCGGTGGGCAATCGGGCATCCTGGGCGGCGCGACGCAGAAAACCTCGCAAACCACCTCCTCAGTGGGCGATCGGACCGGCGTCCCATCGAATGCGGATACGGGAGGAGCTGTGCAGCTTGCCGGACATGGCGAAGATGTCAATGAGAACACCGGCGCGCACCAGCTCGCCGCGGCGCGCTCGGTCCCGCACCCCACAGCGATTCCGGGCGTGATGCTTGCCGGCAACAGCTCTTCATCCGGCGTGTTCCTCGCGTCGAGGAAAGATATTGAATTTGCAAGCGGAACCCAGATGCAGCTAGGCATTGTGGCGGACCGGTGAAGGCGGGTTTCAGGGATCAGGTTTCAGGTGTCAGTCCTTGTCGTGCCTGGCACGGTGATCGCAATCTGCGAATAGAAATCTGAAACCTGACACCTGATCCCTGAAATCTGTCCTTTTTTCGTACACCTCGTTACCTAAGTTGCGCGAAACCGTAATCTGGCGCGCAGACGTGGCTTTCGTTAGTATCGGCACCAATGAGAAAAACTTGAGGCGGCGGACGAAATCTCCGCGGCTTCAGGCATTCTCGCTCCGAGGTGTCTGCCATGACTTCGAATTGCGCCGCCCAGGAAGGCTTCGAGATCAGCCCGCGGTTCCGTCAAAGCGTCGAAGAGAGAATTGTGCGCCTGGAACGGGATGCCCGGTACGACGAGGGGCAATTAGACCGGCTCGACGACATCGACCACATCCGCAGACAGATGCGCCTGGTGGCAACGCAGCGCGCAGAGGCCCTGCGCATGAGGATTTTTCTCGATCGCGCCAGAACGCGCCTGCCGCGGCCGCTGATCGAGTTATAAGACAGGGGTCAGGTTTCAGGGATCAGGTTTCCGCGACATGCGTTTGGCTTATGCAACTGCCATCGGGCAAGACGGTCGGTTCCTGCACGATCGATCTGATCCCTGACACCTGAGGTGCGCGTTTCCACAACTGCGACGAATGGATTTTCCGTACACTAATGTGTGTAACGCGCGATGGCGAACTTGCCTACAAATCTCGACTATTTCGTCGTGGACGTCTTCACCGAGACTGCGCTGGCCGGCAATCCGCTGGCGGTGGTATTAAACACCTGCGGCCTGACGACCGAGCAGATGCAGGCCATCGCGCGCGAATTCAATTTGTCGGAGACCACGTTCATCGAGCGCCGCTCCGCTGAGGTGGAGCGCGCTGAAGGTGTGCGCGTGCGCGTTTTCACCACCCAGGAAGAGCTGCCCTTCGCTGGCCATCCCACGCTGGGCACGGCCAGCATCCTCAAAATGCAGGCGCCGGAAACTCTACTGGGCGACACCGTCACGCTGGCGCTTAAGGTGGGGCCGGTGCCGGTGCGCTTTTGGCCAGGCACCGCAGGTGCAGCGACGATCTTTGGCGAGATGACGCAAAGGGAGCCGGAGTTTGGCAAGGAACTGGATGCGGCGGAAGTGGCTCCGCTCCTGGGTCTCGCCCTGGACGATCTGGACCCGGCGCTGACGCCGCAAGTGGTTTCAACCGGAGCACCGTTTGCGATTGTCGTGCTACGGACGGTGGAAGCGTTGGTGCGGCTCAAAGTGAATCAGGATGCGGCGACCGCGTGGCTGCGCGAGCGCGGAGCGCGGTGGTTTTACGTCCTCGCCCCGAACCTGATCCAGGACCCGAACGGTACGAAGTACAAGTACAGGGCGAGGATGCAGTTTTATGGTGGCGAAGATCCCGCCACGGGTTCGGCCGCGGGGTGCGCTATCAGCTACCTGGTGGCCCGCGACGCGGTGCCTTCGGGCAACCGGGTGCACGTTCGCCAGGGCGTGGAGATCGGTCGCCCCAGCGATCTTTATCTCTCTGCAAAAAAAGATTTCGCGAGGGTAACGGATGTGCGCGTGGGAGGCAGCACTGTTCTTGTGGCAAAAGGACAGCTTTTCCTGCCATGATGCACAAGCTTTCAACAGAAATTCATCTACGCAAGTTGCAGCGTGCAATGGCTCTAGCGATTTTCAGCTTGTTACACATGGATTTTCACCAAAGTCTTCGCCTGCCTTTCCCTCTTCCCACAAACGTCCGGAACCCCTAGTCTTCGGATTCATTGAGCACATTTTCTTGGCGCGCTTTTGATAGTTGAATAGACGCGCCAAAACGCTAAGCATTCAACCGTGAAAGAGGGCGGACCCGCAGAGGAGCGCGAGCCGGTTGTCCAAAGCGTGTGACCGCACCTCCAGGGTTCGGGCTCGCGCGCGGGGCAAGCTGCGAAGTACGATCCGAAGCGATACCGTCTGCCCGATTCATGGCCAACGATCAAACTGTGGCAACGCCAACCCGCGATATGCGCGGTAGAGGATTAGTGTTGCCCTGGATGGCCACTACTGAACATTGCTGTAAGGAGCAGAGCCCCACACCATGCGTCCAAAGAAAGTTATTCTCTGTGTAGACGACAACGAACAAGAGCTTTCCGTACTCAAGTTCATGCTTGCAACCAATGGCTATCGCGTGCTGGCAGCCGCGAATGGCCAGGAGGCGATCGCCGTTTTTTCCGCGGCGCCCCAGATCGACCTGGTGTTGGCCGACACCACGATGCCCCAAATGAGCGGAGGCCAGCTAGTGGAGCGGCTGAAGCGTCTGAGAAGCCACGTGCCCATGGTTCTGCTGGGCGACGCGCAGGCGGTAAACGCCGAGATGCACGTGGCCGACGCCGTGCTGGCCCGGAAAAACTGCTCCACCCAGGAGTTGCTGGAGCGCATCAAGGTGATGAGCGCGCGCAAGCGCGGCCCGCGCAAGGGCGCGCAACGCATCACGACGGTGAACGAGCTGGCCGCAGCGTCGTAAAAGCAGCCAATAGCCAGTAGCCAGCAGGGAATAGAGGGCCGCGAGCAGTCCCGGCAGGCCGGGAGGCCCTCAATTCCCGGCTCCCGGCTTTCTACTCCCTGCTCTCCACTGCCTATTGGCTACTGGCTATTGGCTGCTCTCCGCATTTCTCCCCTTGACGACAGTGCATGGGTAATCGCATACTCGCCTTCATGTTTTTAAAGCTGGTGGTGACGGTCTGCTGCCGGTTGAAAGTGGGCCCGTATGGACCTAGTGGTATTACGTCTTCTTTTTGTCATTCTGTTTGCCACGGTTTTCTATTTCCTCCGCCCGTTCGGCATCCAGACAGGTTGGGAAGGCGCAGCGATTGGCGCGGCCGCGGCATGCGCGGTCATCGTCTTTGAACTGCGCGTGCGCGCGGTCACGCTGCGGCGGCTGATTGGCGCCGTAGCCGGTAGCGTACTCGGCATCATTGGCGCGGCCCTCTTCTGTGTCGTATTGCGTTCGGCGCTGCTGCCCGGAACCAATTCTGCCGTGCTGCAGATCTTCGTGCTTCTGCTCATGACCTATATAGGCCTGCTGGTGGGCGCCAGCAAAGGCGACCTGCTGAGCCCCAATGCGCTGGGCACCATCTTCTCGGGCGATAAACCTTCACGCCGCAGCGCCAAGGTGCTGGATACGAGCGTTATCATCGACGGCCGCATCGCCGACATTGCCGAGGCGGGTTTTATTGACGGCATGCTGGTGGTGCCCGAGTTTGTGCTGCGCGAGCTGCAGGTGGTGGCTGATTCGACCGACGGTTCAAAGCGACAAAGAGGCCGCCGCGGCCTGGACATGCTGCAGCGCATGCAGTCCAATGACAAGATCCAGGTGCAGATTGTGCCGGACGATTTTCCGTCCATCCGCGAAGTGGACCTGAAGCTGCTGGAGCTAGCCAAGAAGTGGGAGGCCAAGGTCGTAACGAACGACTTTAACCTGAACAAGGTGGCCCACCTGCATCACGTGGACGTGCTCAACATTAACGACCTCGCGAATGCTCTCAAGCCCGTGGTCCTGCCCGGCGAGCACATGACCGTGCTGATCCTGAAGGAAGGCAAGGAGTACAACCAGGGAGTCGGGTACCTGGACGATGGCACCATGGTGGTGGTGGATCATGCGCGAAAGCTGATCGGCCGCACCGTCCCGATCTCCGTGACCAGCGTGTTGCAGACCGCCAGCGGCAAGATGATCTTCGGCAAGATGGACGAAAACGGCAAGCAGGCCGAAGCATCATGAGCGGCCCGGCGCCGGTGTTTGCCATCGTGAACCGCAAGCCGGAGGTATGCACCTGCCCCAAGCGGGACTGCCCCCGCCATGGCGACTGCCAACCGTGCAGGAGCCATCACCTGAATGACCGGCATCCGCGACCGCCTTACTGCGAGCGCAAACCGAGCTGGTTCAAGAGATTGTTCGGGGCGGGTTTCGTGGCGAGCTAGCGCGAGCTTTCCTTCGGGTTGCCGCCTATTGTTATCTTTGTGCCGTAGGTTCTTCTGCCGCCGAAGGCTGACCTCCGCGCGAATCCAGCCAGGAATCGATGAGACCTTCCCGATCCAGTTTCGACTTCCAGAAGCTGCGGAATTCCTGTGTCTCCGCCGGTTTGCCGCGGTAAGTCTCGAAGAATTCTCTGCACGCCTGAAAGAACTTCTCGTCGCCCATCGCGCGGCGGATTGTGTCGAGCATCAACGATCCCTTGTAGTACCGAATGACAAAGCTACCCTGATCCATCACCCCCACGCTGGATAGCGCTGGGGCATCCGAAGGTAGTTCGATGACCCGCTTGCGATAGTCGGCCATAACGGCGTTGAAGGCCGCTTCGGAGTTCAGCTTTTCGACGGCAATGGCAGAAAAGTATTCGGCGAATGCCTCGTTGATCCAGTCTCCCTGGCCAGCTCCAAAATTCCACCAATAGTGCGCGATCTCATGGGCGACTCCCTGGAAGAGGGAGAAGTCGGGGCTCTTCGCCAACGCTTCAAGGGTCAGGCCTTCGGAGGTGACAATCAATCCCGGCCTGGCGAAACCTGCCCTCCCCTGGCCTTTGCGCTTGGGAGAATATACGTGCCTGACAATTCCATTGGGAACATTCGTTTCTCCCAATTCGGCGGAGTAGAGCTTCAGGACACTGGCAATTTGTTCACCATCGCGCCGAATGAATTGCTCCGGCATTTGTGTGTGGTAGATCTCGACGGAAACGCCGGATTCCTTGAGCTGCATGAGCCGGTAGTCCGGAGAGGCGAGGATTACGATGTCGGTGTCATTGGATGAGGACCAGCGGGTGGTTGCACGGCCTGCCTCCAGATGGTCCCCGATTCGCTTGCCCGAACAGATCGAAATCCAGTTTTGCGGCAGCGAGAGCGTCAGTTCGGCTTTGAGCGGCTGCCCAAATGCGAACTGCGGATACCAGGAGGAGTAGGCGGCCAATTCAATCATGCGGGAGTTGATTTGATCGTCCATCGAATGGCGCATATCCTGCGACGCGCCGAATTCCGGAAGAACTTTGAAATGACTTTCATACGCAATTTCCATACGGACACCGCCTGATGAAGGAGCGGCGGGGAGATTGACGACGACGCCTCGTGATGCAGGAAGTGAATACGAGCCCTCAGCGGGAGCATAGGCAAAGGTCGCGGCCTTGCCGTTGATCAGCAGCTTCTTGATCTCCACGGTTTCGTGGAGATTGAACTGCACGGTGGATCCCGTTGCATCGCTCACCGGCACATCCACTTGTCCCTGAACGGCAATGGTTCCATTGTCAGGCTCTATGCTGACTCTCAGATCGTAAGCCAGCACGCTTTGCTTTTCCTCTGCGGAGAGAAGAGCAGGAATTGCGAGAAGGAGAATGAATATAAAACGTCTTAAGGAACGCATACCAATACCCCGGTTGCCGCGGCTCGTGGACACGGGGAAGCATCCTGCAAACAGGAGAATCCAACTGCTTTGGATTGATTGACCCAATGATACGCGTAGCGGGACGATTGAGTTCCGTATGAATGCGGGCTTTGGGGATTTGTCTCGCGTTATGAGCGTTGTAGGCGGGCCAGCAGCCTTGGCTTTACCTCCGGCCAATCCGCCGCAACGATTGCGTAACGATACGAATCGCGCGGCGTAAAGTCCGAGGCCAGGCGGTGCGCCCGCAATACGCCTTCAAATTTTCCGCCGATCCGTTCGATCGCTGCTTGCGATTGCCTGTTGCGCGCGTCGGTGTGCAGGCATACGCGCAGCACCTGCCAGACTTCGAAGGCGTGCGTGAGCATAAGCAGCTTGGCCTCGGTGTTGGCAGCGGTACGGATGGCGTCGCGCGTAAGCCACGTGTAGCCGATCTCGCACACGTCGGGATGCCGGCGGCCGTGGCGCTCGTGCTGGGCGGGCCACGCCCAGCTTTCGATATCAAAAAATCTCGACGACCCCAGAACCACGCCATCAGCGATGCGAACCGTCGCAAAGGGCACGGCCCTGCCGGCTTCGCGCCAGGCGAGCGCGGTCTCAATGTAGCGTGCAACCGCTTCGCGGCCTACCGGGACGGCACTCCACTGGTAGAGCGCGGGATCGACGGCGGCTGCGGCCACCAGGCCGTCAAGATGATTCATTGCCAGCGGCTCAAGCCGCACGTGCGCGCCGGTGAGAATGGGAGATTCGAGGGTCACGTTTTCAGTATCCCGTGAAGCCGGCAGGGAAGCAACGACTGGAGCATCAATACTTTGTGATCGTCGGATCGATGGCATCGGCCCAGGCCAGAATGCCGCCGGCAAGATTCTTCACGTTCGGATAGCCCTGCTGCGCCAAAAACTCCGCGACGCGCTGGCTGCGGCCGCCCGAGCGGCACTGCACCACGATCTCGCGATTGCGGTCGATTTCGGGCAGCCGCTGCGGCACTTCGTTTTGCGGAATGAGCGTGCCGCCGATGTTGGCAATCTGATACTCGTAAGGCTCGCGCACGTCGAGGACGAACAGGTCTTCGCCGGCATCGCGGCGTTGCTTGAGCTCCTGCACGGTGATCTGGGGAATGCCGTTCTTCAAATTTGTCTCCTGACCAATTTCTGGATTCACTTCGGGCTTGACGCCGCAGAACTGCTGATAGTCGATGAGGGCTGTGACAGTGGGATGCGCGCCGCACACCGGACACTCGGGATTTTTCTTCAACTTGAGCTCGCGGAAACGCATGCTGAGCGCGTCGACGAGCAGCAATCGGCCGACAAGCGGCTCGCCTTTGCCGAGAACGAGCTTGATGACTTCAGTCGCTTGGATGATGCCAATGAGGCCGGGCAAAATGCCCAGCACGCCGCCCTCGGCGCAACTGGGAACCATGCCGGGCGGCGGCGGCTCGGGATAAAGGCAGCGATAGCAGGGCCCTTCGCGCGTGGCAAAAACGCTGGCCTGGCCTTCGAACCTGAAAACCGACCCGTAGACGTTGAGCTTGCCCAGCAACACGCAGGCGTCGTTCACCAGGTAGCGCGTGGGAAAGTTGTCGGTGCCGTCGGCGACGATGTCGTAGTCCTTCAGGATGTCGAGGGCGTTGGCGCTCGAGAGCATGGTCTCGTGCTTGACCACGTGGACCGCGGGATTCAGCGCGGCGAGCTTCTCTTCCGCCGAGTCGAGCTTCTTGCGGCCCACGTCGCGGGTAGTGTGCAGTATCTGGCGTTGCAGATTGCTCGCATCGACCACATCGAAATCGACCAGCCCCAACGTGCCAACACCGGCCGCGGCCAGATAGAGCGCCAGCGGCGAGCCCAATCCGCCCGCGCCCACGCACAGAACCCGCGCGGCCTTCAGCTTTTGCTGACCCTCCGCGCCCACTTCAGGCAAGATCAGGTGACGCGCGTAGCGCGAGAGCTCTTCGCGCGTGAGCTCCGGTAACTGATTTGGGGAAGTGGAGTCGGCCATGGATTGCGTTCCGTTCGTCTTTAGTTTATCGGGCGGGAGGCGTGACGCGGACGGAGTCGAAAATGTTGTTCAGGCTGCCGTGGATGACTGCCTTTTCGTGCGTAGTCAGCTCGCGGGGAAAATCCCTGCCCGGTACGCGCGAAGTGGCCACGGCAAGATCGAAGCGCAGGCAGGAGCCGGACGCCTCAATAAATGTGGCGTAGATGTCTTCTTCGATTTCGGTGCTCAGGGCCGTGCCGGTCGCGGTTCCATGCCAATACGTCACGCCGTTCAGCGTCACGGGATCGGCTTCCACTTCCCAGTTGTCGCGGGCAAGCTTTTGGCAGGCAACGGCCGAGGCGGCGGGGCGCGCATCGTACGCAAATTCGACGCTGCTGAAGATCGTCTTCGGCCAGGAGGAGACTCCATGGAGCGTCTCGTTGGTGACCAGGCCGCGCAAACCGGTAGATATGCTGCGGCGGCCGTCCATATAGGCAATCGCGAGAGATGGGTTTTTGCCGTCGGCTTCGACTCGCCTGAAGCTCCAGCCGCTGGGAAAGTGGAAGCTGACGCCAAAGGCCGGGTCGCTGAAAAGCATTTGAGAATCCGTAACCGGTGTGACCGATTGCGCAAGGGAAGGCAACGCGGCAACCAGAAAAATCAAAGAGACGCAATTACGCAGGAACGAGTGGCCCGTCACCCCTCCATTATGCGCTATGGGCAACGGTCGCAATCAGAGGTCGGCGTGCAGGAAAAAACGAACGGCCCCGCGTGTGCGGAGCCGCACGAGTGAATTGCCGGTTGGCTTCAACAAGAAGTTACTACATGGGCTTCTTCGCCGGAGCAGCAGCGGGCTTTGCTGCCGGCGCCATGGCGGCCTTTGGCTTCCAGAATCCGGGATCGGCTTTGATCCAGTCGTCGCTCACGTAGCTCTGTTTGGGATTCACGCTGAACAGCTCGCTGTGCGAAGACTCGACGGCTTCCCCGAACAACTGATCGAGCTTGCGCATTCCCTCGTCGCCGCCGATGGCTTCACGGAACTTCTTGTCCTCAGAGAAGCCCATGTCGATGGCCGACATGGAAGGATCGCCGGTGAGCGCGATGAAGGTGCCGTCCGGAGCACCGAAGGCGATCTCGTACATGCCCCAGTGGGCGGTGGTTCCGGCCTTTTCATGCGCTTCCTTGACCATCTTCACCACTTCGCGCCATTCCTTCTGCTTGCCGGGGCGCACGTGAAAAGCAGCAATCTGATACACGCGGTGATTACCGAGGTCGGTGTGCGGGTGATAGCTCAGGTCCTCGTCGTAGGTGTAAACCACCGAGTCGACTTCATCCAGCAATGCGCCGTCGGCCAGGCCGGCGTTTTCCAAACCAGCCGCGAGGGTGGGATTGCCATCTACGATCTTGTTGTCCTTTTCCCACTCCGCAAACGTGTCGTAGTGGGTCATGAACAGCGCCCGCGATTTGCCGGAAAGCGAATTCATGGCCACGTAATAGACGGGGAACTTGGCCTTTGTTTCCGCGGCGATAAAGGCGCTCTCCGTTTTGTCGTGCGCGGCGCCGCCTTTATAGGGCTTGGTGTATTCGATGGTGAATTGCAGAATCTTGGGCAGGGTCGAAGTGGATGACGCGTCTTGCGCCGCGGTGAGTGTGCTGCCGGCAACCGCGAGAGACAGTCCGAGTAGAACCGGGCTGATGATCTTCATTTGGATGGATCCTCCTTGATGTACCCGGAGATCGATTGCGGTAGGAGCTGGAACCGTTGGGGAGGGGAAGCGCAAGTTCTCCGAGGCAAACCGATTATCCGCGCGAAACCCTCGCGGTGTAAAGAAGTTTTTGATTGCTCACATACGTTAAGGCTGGGTTGGGACCCCGAAACGAGGGATTAGGGCGCGGATGGTCTGGAGAGCACTTTCGCGCATTGGTCGCTCGATATCTCATCGAAATGTGAGGTGTATTTTTGGATTTGAAGAAATACGTCGTCTTCAGAAACTGATGCCTTCTTCAGAATGATAGATAAAACGACCACCCCGTCTTTGATCAGGGTCGAATACATATATTGAGTTGCAGCTTCTTTCCCGGGAGGGTTCTCTTTTTTCCAAAGATAGAATAAGCGGTCGTCGCTGCCGTCAGGGTTCTTCCTCGAAGCCGGTCCATAATCAGTGATCACCATCGAAGGATCGGCGCTCTTGAAGTAGTCTTGTTCATATTTCGCCTGGGCACGGAGAATGTCTATGGGCTTTGAGCCTTTGATATTTCTTGCAAAGTCAGCTCTATCCACCAGGTTTGACTCATACACCATGTCATCGATGAAGATGAAGGTCCTTCCGGGATCATCTTTGCCATTGAGCGAGAACGTTTTGCCATCTAGAAAATAGACAAAGCTGCTATCGCCCAGGAACCTGTAAAAGTAGTAACCGGTGCCTTGACTTGGTTTGATGACCGTGGTTTGTCCCGTGTTCGGACATTGGGCGTGTAAATGTAAGGTTCCAAGGAACAAGGTGGAAGAAAACAGGAAAAACATTCGCCAAGCTGAAGGCAACGCACCCTTTGCGGTCGGCCGATTCACATTTTGAGCCAATTCCATCATTTGAGTGCCTCCGAAATGACGACCTCCCATAGTTAATGATCACCCGCTTTTCGGGCTCAGCCAGATTCGCGAATGTTACCCCAATGTCAGCGCGAGAATCTGTGATTTCTGTCAATGTGGGTCCTTTTGGGTCGGCGGCACGCGGCACAATCGCGCCTTTCGCCTTATCGGTCATCGGCCCTCGATCCGGATTTCCTGCGCCGCGAAGCACTTGTCCTCTTCGCTTGTCCCGGACAGCAGCCATGCACGCGTGAGTGCGGCTTTCCCCTGCGCGACTTCCGTGATGACGTAGCTCGCGCCCAGCCAATGCGCCTCGGCAAGGTCGGTGGCCGACCATTGCGCCGGATGGTCGGGATGCGAGTGATAGAAGCCGACGATTTCAAGGCCGCGGCGGCGGGCCTCTTGCGCAATCTCGACCAGCTCCGCAGGGGCGATCTCGTAACGGTCGTGCGCAGAATCCGCACGCGCGTTCGTTGCGCGCACCAGCGTTTCGATCTGCCAGCCCTCCGGGCCAAACTTACCCAGCAGTGCTCCGCAACACTCGCGCGGCCAGGTCTCTTCACCGTGGGCGCGAAGATCATCCAACAACACTTGCGGCAGGCGCAGAGGAGGGACCGTAGTTTTTGCGATGTTCGCGGTCGGCGTAGCATCGGATTGGGAAGTGTTCGCGGTCATGAGATAAATTGCGCGTGCGGCGCGGGTGTGCGAGATTGGAATGAGAGCAAGTGCCCGCCGCCTCAATTATTCTTCCAGACTGGAACGCCCCCATGAAACCAAAATCCGGACATCCTTCCTTCAATCAGACGCTGGAACTGCTGCGCTCCCATGGCTTTGAGGCGGTTGCCTATGCCGGAGTGGCGGGCGGCATGTTGGTGAGCAAGGATTGCGTGGGCGCCATTCTAGTGCCTGCTCCCGAGAAGTCAGGTGCGGCGGTTGCCCTCGCCGTGCATCCCGGCGTGCTGGTCAAGGGCGAGGTGTCGCGGCTGCTCGACCGCGGCTACCAGAAATTTATTAAGACTTCCCAATATGAGCTTCCTGCGTCGGCCAGCCAATTGCAGGCGATTCACGCGTTCAGCGAGGAGCTGAAGCAGCTGACTGGCGCCATCAGCCTGTACAACGAGTCGCTGGGGACAACCAGCGACGTGTATCAATATGACCGGCTGATGGGCCGTGAGGACGCGCAGCCGGCGCCCGTAGAGCCGTGGGGATCAGCCGACGAAGAGTAATCCGCGCGCGACACTGCTGCGGAGCAGGCGATGGACGGGCATGTACACGAGGAGCGCTTTGCGGTCCAGCGGCAGGAACGCCGCGCTCATCCACGCGTCTCTGTCGACGAAGACTCCGTACTGTTGTTTGTGGCGCATGGCGTGCCCATCAAGGCGCGCATCGTCGATCTGGGCCTTGGGGGCTGCCACTTGCGCAGCGACGACCCATTCACCGGCAAGGTTGGACGTCCCGTCGAAATCACTTTCAAAGTGAACGGCGTTGCCTTCCGGTTGAGCGGCGTGGTGCAGTGGACCGACGGCCACACCCAACTCGGCATCCACTTTGTGAACGTGATTTCCCGGCGCGAGGCGGAGCTGGCTGAGGTGATTGAGGAGAAGGCGGCGGCCGCACGCGCGAAGGCCGCCACACTTCCAGCCGCGGAACAGGCCGCCCCGGAAATCCTTCTGCCAGAGATCCTCAAAGTGGTTGCAACCAGGCCCGTCGATCCGGTGGCGGCAAAAGCGAATGAACCGCAGATCGTGGTAAAAGCCAGCGAACCTCCCACCGCGCCGCAGCCCACCGAAGCAGAAATTCCAGCAGAAACCGCGCCGTCGGTGCGCCCGCCCTCGAAATTCCGCGACCGCCGAGCCCAGCCCCGGCACGAAGTGGACACCGTTGCCACCATCTTTCTGGTCAAGGTCGGGTCCGCGTTGCGCGGCCGCATTCTCGACCTCAGCCCGAGCGGCTGCCGCATCCGCACCGACGAGCGCTTCCCGGTGGGCATTTACACGCGCGTGGAAACGGAGTTTCACTTCGAGGGGCTGCCCTTCCGGCTGGGCGGCGTCATTCAGGCCATTCACAATCGCAACATGGTCGGCATTCGCTTTCTCGATCTCAGCGAGCGCAAGCGGCAGCAGGTTTTGGATCTAATTGACGAAATTGAGCAACTGCGCGCGGCGTTGCTCAGTGCCGAGGCATCATCTGCGGATAAGCCGCATCAGGCAGACGGCCGCTGAAGAAATGCTGCCGCCGCTTCGCGCACACACTATGGGCGCGGCGCGCGGTGGATTACCAGACGATGGTGGCGCGTCGCAGGCCGCGCACGGCGTTGGCAATATAGACGCCATCCGCGTGGCGCAGATCGTTGAAATGCAGCGTTCGCTCTTCCATCTCCGGACGGGTTTGGAGCAGTTGCCGCCGGTACACGCCTGCGAGCAGCCCGCACTCAACCGGCGGTGTTGCCCAGCGGCCGTCTTTCTCCACAAAAATGTTGCTAATGGCGCCTTCCGTCACTTCGCCGCGCAGATTCAGAAACAGCACGTCGTCGAAACCGGCGGCCGCGGCCTGGGCGAATGCTTGCGCGTAGAGTGGGCGATGCGTGGTCTTGTGGTAAAGCATCGCGTCGGCAGGATCGGTGCGTTGCGGCGCGAAGCGCACGCGAGCGATGCGGTTCGCTTCGCCGCCTGGAGGCAGAACTTCGCTCGTGATCTCGAGACGGCCTTCCGCATCGAGCAGCAGCCGCACCTTGCGCGGCGATGCCTCCGCAAATTGTTGGGCGTGCTGCTCGAGGCTTGCTCGCGCTGCTTCGCGGTCGCAGGCAAAGCCGAAGTACTCCGCCGAATCTGCGAGCCGGTCGAGGTGCAACTCTAGAAGTGGGTACGCGCCGTCCCTGAGCAGAGACTCGATGAGCGAAAAACACTCCGGCCGCTGATCCGCACTGCGCGTGAGAAACTCCGCTTTCAACAGGCACTCGCGGTACTCGTCCCCCGGATCGGAGTCGATGACAATGCCGCTGCCCGCGCCCATGTTTCCACGCATCCTGCCGCCGCTTTCGCCCTCGAGCTCCATCGTGCGAATGGCCACGTTGAAGACGGTCTGCTGCGGAGAAAAAAAGCCGATGGCGCCGGTGTACACGCCGCGCGGCGCGTCTTCAAGTTCGGCCAGCAATTGCATAGCCCGTACTTTAGGTGCACCTGTAACCGATCCCGAAGGAAACAGCGCGCGGAAAATCTCATGAAAGTCTACGTCGGGCCGCAACTCCGCGCTCACCGTCGAAGTCATCTGCCAGAGAGTGGCATAACGCTCCACGTCGAACAGCCGGTCGGCATGCACCGTGCCAGTACGCGCCACGCGGCCCAAATCGTTGCGCAGCAGATCGACGATCATCACATTTTCGCTGCGATTCTTGGGGTCGTTGCGCAGCCACTCGGCAATCTCGCGATCTTCGCGCGTAGTGCGCCCGCGGCGCGCCGTGCCTTTCATGGGCCGCGTTACGATGCGGCGCGTCGGGCCGTCATTTTCAATGCGGAAAAACAACTCCGGCGAGAACGACAGGATGTGCCGGCCTTGCTCCCAGTGCAAGAACGCGCCGTAGTCGACCGGCTGCCGCGCGCGCAGCCGCGCGTAGTGCGCCGCAACGCTGCCCGAAGCCTCGACGCGAAACGGAGCCGTGAAGTTCAGCTGATACACGTCGCCGGCGCGAATCCATTCGTGAATTGCGGCGATACGCTCGACATATTCCGCTTCTGAAAGCGCAAACTCCGCAGCAATCTCCTTGTCAGTTTCGCTCGTTCCGCCTTCCGCGCCCGCTTTGCTAATCCGAAACTGCGCGAGCTCCGGCGACTCGCCGTCAAGAAATGCTCCAGCCTCGTGATCGAATACATAGCTCCGCTCGTAGATTCCGAACCACGCGAGGGGCTGACTTTCCCGGCTCGCGCGCATCGCGGCCTTTGGCTCAAAACAATTGCCGCACTCATAGCTGAAGAATCCCGCAGCGCACAGCCCCGCGGCCACCGCGCTTTCGATTTCTGTAAACAGCGCCGGAATCTCTGCCGCATGCCACGCCACACGCACACGCACGGGAGCCGTGAACAGTTGCGTCCACGGTTTTTTATTGGTCTCGGAGGAGTTCTTTCCGCCTTCCAACAGCACTGTGGCTGGCGTTTGCTCCACCAGCGCATAGACCTCCGCGGGAAGGGGATGCCGGCGCGTCATGCTGACAGTCTAGAGCGTGACCCTAAATTTTCAGGCCGTGGCCCTTACTGGACGATGAGCTGGAATGTGGTGGTGTTGGTGATGGCGGTGACTCCGTTGTTCGACTGCCCGGCAACCGTGATGGGAAACGTGCCGGAGGGAGTGGCGGGCGGTGAAGTGGGACCGTGGTTGAGGTAGTAATAGCGCGGATTGCAACCCGCGGTGCCCAGAACAGTGACGAGACCCACCAGCGCCAGAAGCGAAAGCCGTTGCAACCAGCGACGCCGGCGCGCTCCCCATGCCAACCCGCCAAGGCCCAGCATGCCGGGCAGCAGAATGGCCCACGCGATAGGACTGTTCTTGTGTCCGGACTGCGCGGGCGGCACAACGCCTGCGGTCTGGTCTTCCGTTTGAATCAGCATAGTGCTGTTGACGCCGGCATCCTGGCCCGGCAAAAGCTCAAGGTTTTCCGGAGTAAACGCGCAGGAGGAGAGACCTGGCAGTCCCGAGCACGAAACAGTGACAAACGACGGGGCCCCGGTCGTGTTCAAAGAGGTAACAAACACCTGGGACGGTGTGACCGTAACGGTCGCCGTTCCGGCTTGGCCGGGAATCAGCGTCATCGCCGAAGAACTGGACGGCGAGATATTGGAAACCGAGACTGCAAACGTGGTGTTGCACTGCGAACTGATGGGCGCCGACGCCGGCAGGGAAGTGGACGTGGAGTAGGTGGTGTTGCCGGCATACACGGCCAGCAGCGTGTGCGCGCCATTGGAGAGGTAAAGCGAAACGGTGGCTTGTCCGGTGGTGCTGAGCGCCGCGCTCGCAATTTGCACCGGCGGGCCCGATGCCTCGTCCTCAATATTGACTGTTCCCGAAGGCACGCCGCCAGATCCGGTGACGGCGATGGTCAGCGTGGTCAAAGTGGTGGTAAGCCCCGTCGTGGGACAGGTTTGCGTGCCCGACTGCGCCGACAGCGATGTAGAACTTGTGGTCAGGCCGAAAGCGCGCGCCGTCGGCAGCAGCGCCAGAGCGATGCCAAATCCCGCAACCCAAAGAAGCCGCAATTTGCGGCAGTTTTTACCTATCACGTGCACCTGCTCCAACTCTTCAGAAAGATAGCGTATCGCCCTGCGGGCGCGTCGCCGGTTTTCCTTCACGTAAACCCCTATTGTATCTGGCTGGGGCGCAATCGGGCGAACCGTCGCCGGGCCAACCCCCGGCTGTCTGTACCCTGCGGCCCCCCTCGTTCCCCCCACCGTACTTTGAAGCGGCAGCCCGGGGAACGCCATCCGGCCGTCGCGCTATGCTTTTGGTTTGAGGTTGATTGCCATGACCAAGGCCGCTCCTCGCCCCCAGCTCGCCCACCTTACCGCCGCACTCAACGATCTCCGCGCCAAAGGCACGCACTTCAAGCTGCGCGTGCTCGACGACCAGCAGGCCCCTGTGTGCCACTACGACGGGCGCGAGGTCATCAACCTGGCCAGCAACAACTATCTGGGCCTCGCCAACCACCCCAAGCTCATTGAGGCCGCCGTCGCCGCGACCTACGCGTTCGGAGTCGGCTCGGGCGCCGTCCGCACCATCGCCGGAACCATGCGCATCCACATGGAGCTCGAGGAGAGAATTGCGCGCTTCAAAAATGTCGAGGCATGCGTGGTCTTCCAGAGCGGCTTCACGGCCAATGCGGGAACCGTCAGCGCCATCCTCGGCAAAGAAGATTTCATTCTCTCCGACGAGCTCAACCACGCTTCGATCATCGATGGCGCGCGGCTTTCAAGAGCCACCGTCAAAGTTTTCCGGCACAAGGACGCGGCCCACTGCGAAGAACTTCTTCAAGGGCTGGAAGGCACGCCGGGCCACAAGCTGGTGATCACCGACGGCGTCTTCTCCATGGATGGCGACATCGGCCCGGTGGACAAACTGGCCGCGCTGGCAGAGAAGTACGGCGCCATCATGATGGTCGATGATGCGCATGCCTCGGGCGTGCTGGGCCGCAATGGCCGCGGCTCCGTCGATCACTTCGAGATGCACGGCCGCGTGGATGTGCAGGTGGGCACGCTTTCCAAGGCTATCGGTTCTCTGGGCGGCTACGTTTGCGGAACCAAAGATTTAATTGACTACCTTTACCATCGCGCGCGACCTTTTTTGTTTTCCACTTCGCATCCGCCGTCGGTCGCGGCCAGTTGCATCGAGGCCTTCAACATTTTGGAGCGGGAGCCGGAGCGCATTGAGCGCCTGTGGAGCAATACAAAATACTTCCAAGAGGGATTGCGGCGAGCCGCCTTCAATATTGGCGGCGTGACCACGCCAGCTACCGAGACGCCCATTACGCCCATCATTATTGGTGACGGCGGCGCTGCCATGGAATTCAGCCGCGCGCTCTTTGGCGAGGGCGTGATGGCGACGGGCATCGCGTTTCCAACCGTACCCGAAGGCAAGGCCCGCATCCGCGCCATCGTCACCAGCGAACACAACCGCGCACAGCTCGATCGCGCACTCGAAACCATGGAACGCGTCGCGAAGCGTATGGGGATCTTACAATAGGGCAGAATGATCGCTCACCTGCGCGGCAAGCTCATCTTCAAGCAGCCCGGCCAGGCCATCGTCGAGGCCGCGGGCGTTGGCTACGACGTCGCCATCTCCGTGCCCACCTTCACGGCGCTGCCCTCCGTGGGCGCTGAGACCGCGCTGCATATTCATACCCAAGTTTCGGACGACCAGATCGCCCTCTTCGGATTTCTCGACCGCGAAGAAAAGCGTCTTTTCGAGCGGCTCATCACCGTGAGCGGCGTAGGACCGAAGCTCGCCATCAAAATGCTGAGCGGGTTGTCGCCCGAGCACACTGTGCAGGCCATCCGCGCGCAGGATCATGCGCAGCTCACGCGCATTCCCGGAGTCGGCAAGAAACTCGCCGAGCGTCTCGTGGTCGAGCTCAAAGACAAGCTCGATGATTTTGCCGTCGCGCCCGTGCCGCATGCCGTAGAGGGCCCGGCCGTCGACGATGTGCTTTCCGCGCTTGTGAACCTCGGCTATCAACGGCCGGCCTCGGAGAAGGCCATCGCGCAGGCGATCGCGAAGGATCAAGCACTGGCCGCGGATTTCGACGGGCTGTTTAGAGGCGCGTTGAAACTGATTCGGTAAAAACAGCTTTCAGCTCCCGCTCTTCGAGGCGACCCACGGCACGATGCGCGAACCGCTGTGAATATATTCCAACCCGTCTCACGCTAAACTCCATTTGTCATGGTTGCTAAAACGAAATCTGCGCCCTCCGCAGCTCTCCCCTACTTCCGCCCTGAAGCACTCACCTTTCTGCGCAACCTGAAGCGCCATAACGACCGCGCGTGGTTTCAGCCGCGCAAGGCGCAGTTTGAAGCCGAGCTGAAAGAGCCGATGCTGGCTGTGGTGCGCAAGATCACCGACGCCATGGTGGACTTCGCGCCCAACCATGTGCGTCCCGCGGAGAAATCCGTTTTTCGCATCTATCGCGACACGCGCTTCAGCTCTGACAAGCGGCCCTATAAATCGCACGTGGCCGCGTGGTGGTCGCACCAGGGATTCGACAAGACCTCGGGCGCGGGAT
>Ga0116135_1000591_pt1 | contig 20056 bp, 13 predicted proteins | sample June2015DPH_20_1_FD_89738 | JGI IMG/M metagenome (GOLD analysis project Ga0116135, IMG submission 89738) | Peatland microbial communities from SPRUCE experiment site at the Marcell Experimental Forest, Minnesota, USA - June2015DPH_20_10 | ecosystem: Environmental > Terrestrial > Soil > Wetlands... | reverse complement strand
GTCCGGACCGCCCGCTGCAGGTGTTCGTCGTTGCTCGGCAAGACCGTCTCGAGCAATGGAACCTTCAAATCCAGCCGGCCGGCGCGATAGACCAGCGCGCGCAGGTCCTTCGGCAGGCACGATCCGCCGAACGCAAAGCCGGGCTTAAGGTAGGCTGGCGAGATGTTCAGCTTGGTATCCCGGCACAGGGTTTCCATAACTTCCGCGGCGGGAATACCCAGGGCGCCGCTGAGCGCGCCCATCTCGTTTGCAAAGGCCACTTTCAGCGCGTGAAAGGTATTACAGGCATACTTGATCATCTCCGCCGTCCGCAGAGACACAAGACAGGCTTCTACTGTGAGTGGCCGGTAGAGTTCCGCGACTTTTTCCACGGCGCGGTCGTCCATGCCGCCCACTACGAGCAGGGAAGGCTCCAGAAAGTCGCGTACGGCGTTGCCTTCGCGCAGGAACTCCGGGTTCGATACGACCGCAAAGCGGTCCGAACCGCCTAGACAGTCTGCGCTTAATTCCTCGCATGTACCCGGGAAAACCGTGCTGCGCACCGCCACAATCAACTGGCGGCTTTGGCTCTTCCACGCGTCGGCGATCTGGCGGCAGACGCGCCGCAGTTGATCGAGACCCAGGTTTCCGTTCCTTTCGGAGGGTGTGCCCACGCAAATCAGAGCAATATCCGCTTGCTGCACGGCCGATTCCAGCAACGTGGTTGCCGATAGACGGCCGTTGGCGCGGCCTTCCTCGATCAGCTCCGCTAGGCCCGGCTCGTAAAAAGGGGCTCGCCCAGTCTCAATGCTCTCGACCTTGTACTCATCCCGGTCGACGCCGGTTACGTAGTGACCCAGATGCGCGAGGCAGGCAGCCGTGACTGACCCGACATATCCCAGCCCTAGTACGGCAATCCGGGTTTCACTAGTGGACGCATTCACGTCCCTAGTATGACATGTGAATCGCGGTTAAACTCTACGGCACCACGGCCGCCTGAGAAGGACCGGCGCTCAGTGTGCGGTTGGCTTTATCCCGATACTTCACTTGATAATAGAGTACCCGCTGTGAGATCGCCGGAATGGTAATCGTACAGGCGGAAGAACAGGGTATCCCAGCGGGATTCTCGCTCGCAAACCGGAAGGGCGGCGCCCCGATCGCAGCCGAGTCCGCCACGCACGGATCGTGGCGGCTGGTACAATTCCCGGAGTACTCCGCATAACCGAACTCGACGACCGCATTGTCGACGCTGACGCCCGCCGGCGGCTTCAAATTGAAGGCTACGGGCACGAAGGCCCCGCGGTTGATTGCATCCGCCGTGGGGTATGGCGGTATTTTCGCCATCCACATCTCTTCCCGGTCGTAATTGAGCCATTCGGCGCGGAACAGCAACCATGAATTGTCCGGCAACAGCCGGTTGTTTTCAAAACCGGTGACCATACGTAACCGGGACGTGGCGCTCACCAGCGTACGGGTGAAGGCGCCCGCAAAGTCGGTACGGTCCAAAGTGAACTGCCGGATGGTATTCGCCGCCGCGCCGACGTTCGCCACGCAGATGTCGTTGCCCGCACCCAATGGAGTGCCGCCGTGAATGCCGCTGCCCGCGCAATGGTCCCAAACCACGCCCGGACAATTCACGTAGACCTGCCCCACAGTGCTGCTGGAGACGCATTCGCCTTTGACCCGTGCAACGCAGTACGTGTACCACCCCGGCGCGTCCGTGGCGATACTGGATCCCGGCCCGCTCAGGTCGATCAAGGGATGCGATCCACAGCTTGCGCCGGTGGCCATCAGCTTACGATTGATCGATGCCACGCCCCCCGAGCCGAAGATATCGTCCGGGCTGGCCACCGAGCCGGGCGTCGCTACGTAAAGCTGCCCCTTCACCGGTGTGAAAGCCGGGTCGAAAGATCCGCCCTGGACTGGAGTGTTATCGAACGCACGAATCGCTTCGGGGGTTGAAGCATTCGCGCCCGCGGCATTCGGATGGGCGCCTGCATCAAAGCCCCAAGGCACGCCGAACACTCCCGCAAAAGGCGGATTGGCGCTGGTGTAGTTCACCCCGGCCGCCTGGCCGGGCGTTACGTTGGCAAATGGCAGCTCCAGGATTTTGGGAACAGGCCCTACGGCGGTCTGGTAGTCCGTCGGCCACCCCGTAATCGGTTTGGCCCATGCGGGCACATTGGTGGCTACTGCTTCGCCGCCGTCCCGCCATTCGCCATGCCCACTGGTATTGTTGCGGTCCTGCATCATGCAGTTTCCATGCGGGTCCGGCGCGCCGCCGCATCCGGCAAGCGCGTTCCAATACACTGCCAAAGAACCGTTCGCCGTGGTGCCGCCAGGAGGGACGCTCCATTGATTTGCGATCCACCACAGGGTCACAGGACCGCTGGGGATGGCCATTTGGGCGCCGTAACTGTTTCGCCGGAATATCCAGTGGCCATCGGCGTTCTTCTGCGCCAACGTCATCAATTCATTTGCACGCGAAGACCAGCCGCAGTTCGCAACGGTTCTGGCTGCTACACAGGCAGTATCTCCCAGTTGTGTGATGCGCAACTCGCCGGGCGCGCCGGTAAACTGCGCCTGGCGATAGGACCCTGCCAAGTAAGGCTCGTATCCGGTCACGCCGGCGGCAGTGTAGCTGTTGATATCGATCCGGATGCACTGGCCGCCTCCGCCGATACCCAGGCTGGAGCATGCCGCGCTGGCGGCCGCGATGCTCGAATTGGACATGTTGATCGAAGGGTATGGATTCATCTGAAGCTGCACCCAGCCCGTCTCGCCGGCATCGGTGACCCCATGCAGACTGCGTCCCGTAGCCGCGGTCTGCGTAGTAGAGATAGGCCCTGCCGGCGTGTTGAACGTGTTGATAGCGCCGACGATTCGCGGTCCCCCGGCGGCTCCCGCGTGGGCCGGGTTTCCATCTCCCGGCGAGAATGCAAATAGCCACCCTGGGCTATCGCCTCCGACGGACAGGCAGAAAAAATAAAAGACGCCGCTAGACATCGTGCCCGGGCTACAATTCCACCCATTTGGGCCGCTCTTAAACTTGGCGGCATCGAACGCGGGGTCGAAGCTTGCCATCTGATCGACGACGCTTTCCGACGCGCCTGTCTGCGCCGTCAGATTGGTAAACGTCAGTCCATTGTTATAAACAACGGAGTATGCTGTCGTGCTCTTGACGGTGGCGTTCCCGATTTGCGACCCATTGCCGTATGGCGCGGCCGGCTGTGCAATTGAAGCCGGGTCGAAAGCGCCTCGGATGACCAGTGGCCCGCCGCCGTCCGGGTCTTGCGAGACGCCATAAAAAGTCAAGACCGATTGCGACTGGTCGATATCCGCGGTCTCGCCATCCGGAAACGGAATGCCTTTCCAGGTGTTGGCGATGAGGGCGCCGCTTCCGTCCTTCCCCGAAGATCCCGGGTATCCGTAATAAGCGGTCGACCCCGTCGTTGGGTTGATCCAGTACAGGCCACCGTATAAGCAGAAAAATCCCCCGCTAACCAACTTATTGAAGCACGCGGTCCCAGCGCCGTTGTCCGGATAAGTTGGTGAAGGACTCTCCACCGCCGTCATGCTCGCGCTTTGCAGGAATGCGGTCGAGTTATCCGTAGGCGCTTGATGCCGCCGGATCATGATGGCGAAGTTATTCGCGCACCAATACAGATTGCCGCCCGCAGGCGGTGAACCCGAAACAACCAGGTGTCCGCCATCCTGGAAGGAAGAAATGACAAACTCTTGCGAAGTCGTGGCTGCCGGGGGTGTGATGCAGGCATCGTCTTTGGTGGACAGGCGGATGCGTCCATTGCCGTCGTCGGTCCAATACAAACTGAAAAGCTGCCCGCTGGTCCAGGCGACTGTCCCTGCGGGAGTGGCGGCTACGCTGGCTCGGCCCGAGTGGGGCGAAGACTCCTGTACATTAAACCGCGGCTTGGTGTCCAGCAGCCAGGGAATGATCCCGAAGCGCGTGGTATCGGCTTGTCCGGCGGTTAGGGGCGCGCCGTTGGCTTGGCTGCCGAGCGTTAGGGTCTGAATCCGGCTGGCGCAGGAAGCCCCGCCGTTCAGGGAAAGACACACGTCTACCTGCCGGTTGGCGGCTGCCGGCGAGTTCACATAACCCTTGAATGTCACCGCGAGTTGATCCAAGGTCCAGTTTTGACCATAGTTCGCACCTCCGTAGCCGGCATTCCATGCGTTGCCATTGGTCATTGGAGGGCGGATCACCAGCCAAGCCGTGCTGTTGCCGGCCGAGGCAGGGGCGCCGCCGCCGGCCAAAACGCCACATGGATCGGTCCACGGTCCGGCGGGATCGCACGGCATTTGACCTTGGTTATAAGCGGTCCCAAAAGGCATGTTGGACCAGTAGCCCCAGTTTAAGCCGCGCAGTCCGATTCGCCGCAGCAGGGCTCCCGTCAGCGGATCGATGAAAGACTCCGGGCTAAGGCCGCCGATGGATTCCGGCCAAGGCTGATCTCCGGGATGGGTGGGGTCTTGCAGCCAGGGATCTCCGTAGGTATTTCCGAGAGGGATATTTGTGGTGGTGAACGTGAAGGTAGCCGAATCCGAACCGCATACGATGCGTCCAAAATGGTGCGTGTAGGCCTGTAGCGCCCGCGAATAATGCCGTACTCCAGCGTAGGGTCCGGCGGTAGCCAACTCCGCCGACCGTTTGCCGATTACAGCCAGCCGCGCCTGTCCGCTGTTGAGGTTGCCGGGCCGGTTATCGAGGCTGGAGCCTGCGAAGATAGCCGGGTCCACATCATGCACCAATGGCGAGAGGGAGCTATTCTCGCTCACCTCAAGGGTACAAGCGTTCCGATCGGGCGCCGTGTATCCGACGACCGCCTGTGTGGCCGTGGCGCCGACCACGCGCAGATCGCCGATGGCGGCACGGCACAGCCCCGCCAAAGCCATCGGCAAGGCAGCCATGGCCACGGCTGCGGATGGTCGAGGCATTCTTATCCGGTGGGCGGTCTGTTCCAAGCCTTAGCTCTGCTGGGGCCGGGCGACCCCGGCCGGAAGCCCGCGGGAGCCCAACCCGGCTGTGAGGCGGTAACCGGTGTCGTCGCCACTTGGGACGAAGATTGCGCCGCGCTAGCCCGCTCCACGGCCACGCACAAACCCGCCAGCATCGGAAAATAATACGCATAGCCGTTACTGGCGAAGACAGCCGTACCCGTGAACGCGATGAGCGCCAGCCGAAGAGCGAACGAGAGGTGCCGTACGGAGGACAACGCGGGATCCCGGCGAGCCCGTTTTTCGACCGAGAGCAGGCTCTTAAAACACAACAGCAGCGTCACGCAATACAAAAACAATCCAGGCAGTCCATCTTCGCAGGACAGTTGCGTGAACGTATTGTGCGTTTCGTGCCACGCATTCCAGTCCGGCCGCCCCGTAGTTTCCTCAATGAAGTCGGCGTTGGCGACCGCGAACATCCCCGGCCCCACGCCCAGCAAGGGATGCCGCATGGTTAATTGCAAACTGGAGAGCAGCAGGGATTTCCGTATATCCATAGACTCTACCGCGGATCGCTCCGAATCCGACAAATACGCCGGAGTGGACGCCGCGAAGATAGTCTTAAACCGATCCAAAGCGCTAGCCGACCAAGCGACTGCGATTACCGATAGGATCACTGTCACGATGCCCACAACCAATTTCTGACTGGGGGGCAGCGGTATAAAATACAGCAGAAACATGATGCCTAGAGTTACCAAACCCCCGCGCGACCCAGTCGCTGCGATAGTTACGGGAATGCACAGGAGCATTAGCAGACAGGCCAATCTCAATGGCGACAGTCCCGACTTGGTGCGCACGACAAAGAGACAGAATGGCAGGCCCATGAGCAGCATAAGCGCCAGATAGTTGGCGTTGCCAAGAATGCCTCCCACCAGGGCAATACGGCCGCCTTGCGCACGACCGATTACCAAAGTGAAGGCCTCGATGAAAACAGTTGCCGCCGCGAGAGTGTACATGATCTTGCGGCATTGCTCCAGTCCCTGCACCGCGGATGCGACGATCACGTAGGAGAAAAGCGATAGCGCCCAAAAATCCCGGAGCATTCTGACGCTGCCGCCGCGCCATACGCTGAATGGGACACAGATACACAACCAAAGGGTAAACGCGAATAGCGCGAGGCCAATCTTGGAGAAAACGGCACGTAGGTCCCCGCCGAAAAGCAGCGTCGCCAAGAACGCCAGACCCATGACAACCCGAGCCGAATGCAACGCGTACCCCGTGACCATATCCATAATCTCTGGAAAGCGGGCCCACACAACAAATACAAAGATCACAGTGAGATAAAATGCGGGGCGCCGTGCAGCCGCCGGCCCAGCCGGGTGCGCAAGGTTGACGTCGCGCTGCGGCTGTGAATGGAAGGGAGTCATGTCCGTGGCGGCTTTGGCGCCCCGTCGATTCAGTGTAGCATCGGGCATACGCCGCCCTGCCACTCGACCTTGTCCAACCGTGGCACTCTACTTGTTATCTTTGCCATCGGTCACGATATCTTTCCCCAGGGTGTAGCGCAGATCCAGCTTAACCGAGCCGGCAGGCTGGGGCCCCAGGCGGCTGTACAATTCGATCCATGGGGCAGCATCGCCAAGCTTTGGGAAACGGTCGCGCAGCTTCCAGTTTGGGTCGGACTGGAGGGCCTCTCCTACCTTCCTTTCCAACTGAAAGGCCGACTCGTCCAGCAAGACCTGCACTGGCCGCGTATCCAAGAGCACGGCATCGATGGGCGCCCGGTCCAAAAAGTCGCAGATCTCTCTGGAATCCTTGTAACGCAAGTGATAAACATTCCCATACCAATTCGTACTGCTCATGACCTTGGTCGAACGCAGCACCAAATGCCCAGGCCGATGGTCGTGCATGGCCACTTCCGTGATAAAAGCTCCCTCTCCACATGCATTGGAAATCACCAAAAAGTTACCGGCCGCAAAACTCGGAGTCGTCAATAAGAAATGCGCGGGCTGGTCGAAACCTTGGTAGGGTTTGAGCGGCACCGCCCACGTTTGGGCTGCAAAAAACCCGATCGCCAGCGCTCCAAGCACCGCTGCACGGGCGGGCAACGGCACGGCATGCGGCAGAATGCGCCGCGCGGCCCACTCTAAACCCGCCACCGTCAGAATAAGGGCTGGCGGCAGCGCGGCCACCATATAGCGATCGGCTCCATTGCCGATCAAGCTATGGTAAGCCCAAACGCCGATCAGCAAGGCCAGCGATCCGGCCAGGGCGATGTCTGTGCGACTCCGGAAGAGCCGCACGAGAACCTCAGCCATACCAAGTATGCAGAAAAGGCCCAGGCTCCACCCCATTGCCGCCCAAAGCACCCGGATATAAGCCAGCGCGGTGTCTGCAATTACTGAAATAGTAACGGTTTCGCCACCCATCGAACGTTCGATTAGCCAGTAAGAAAGCACAGGCCATGGAGCGCCGAATACGACGATGATTGCCGCGGCATAGTAAAGTCCCCGCGCCCGCAACAAACGCCAACGCCCAGTAAGCGCAATGGCCAGGATCGGCAGCAGTGCCAAGGCCACTCCATTGGCTTTCGTAGCCATGCTCAGCGCCGTGCACACGCCGAAAACAACCGCCGCCCGAGTACTCTCGTTTTGGAGATAACGCACCAGATAGATCATTGCCCACAAGTCCAGCAGCGCTACCAGCCCGTCCGCCATAACCGCTGCTGTGGACACCTGTGTCAGCGGCGTCAGCACAAACAGCGCGCCACCCGCGAATGCCGCCAGTCGCCAATACTTCTGGCGTAGCACGTAGTAAATAGAGGTTCCGGTGGCGGCTGTAATTAGCGCCATCAGCGACAGAACGGATACTTTTCCGGGTGAAAAGATGAGCGTCCAGAGGGCCTCGGTGATGTGAAAGAATGGCGGCCACATACCGAAAGCAACCTTCGGATAGTGCGCATAGTAGCGTTCCGCATACGTCATCGGCCAAGTGAGGTGGCCTGATGCGATGTAGTCCCGGATCATCAAGCCGGTGATATAGTGCGCGGACTCGTCCGGATTTCCTGAAAGCTCCACCGCAAAGGCTCCCGCTTTCCACTGCAAGGCTGCGGCCAGCATCCAAAGGATGGCGCAGACCGTTACATATTCCAGCGCGCACAATTGGAAGGGCGCCCGCTGGGTGGGCAACGGTGTAGGCTGTCTATCCTGTGATGGCATACTGGAGGGCAGCGCTTGGCCGGGCCATGCTCGGCGGCTGCATTGTGCCGCTGCATATAAGTTAGCAGGCTGCCGCCGCCAACGCGACGCAAGAGTTCGGTCGGGACCGCCCGATGCCGGAGCAGACCTCGATTGCCGGCATCACCCGCGCCGGCGTTGCTCAAAAGTCGTGCAGATCTCTTTGCTGGCGCGCTCCAACAGGTACGGGCTCGCGGCGGCTGGCAGCCACTCTGTCAGATCGCGTCCGATTCTTCCGGCTAGAGCCAGAGCGGAAACGCGCGGCGAAAGCCCTAATGCTTCTGCAGCGAAGCGTGTCATGGCCTTCACATATTCCTCGGGGTCGTGGTTCTTTAGCGACCGCCGGCCGCGTTCCCCCATGGCGCGAAAAGTGCCGGGATCGGCCAAAAAGGCGCGTAAATGTGCTTGGATGTCCGCAACTTCGGATTCGGGCCGAACAAATGCGGTGGCGTCCTCGGGCAGGGATGCGTACCAACCTGTGCGGGTGACCAGGGTGGGTAGGCTATAGTCCCAGAATTGCAATTGACTGAGCGACGCCTCTCCCATTGAAGGGTATCGAAGATTGATTGCAAGATTGGCGGTGCTGAGTTTCTGCTCCACCTGGTCGTCGGAAAGAAAGCCGTGTATGCTTACAATAGAGCTCAACCCAAGGCGTTCGATTTCCGTCCGGATGTGGCTTTCGTCCCATAGCTGCCCGCAGATATCCAGGCGAAACTCCTCCCGCTCGCCGATCCCCGCCAGTGCCTCGAGCACGGCCCCCATGCGCCGGTTCCGATTCAGGTAGCCGAAAACGACGAGTCGATAGGGGGGGCAGGGCACGCCATCGCGCGCCGCCAGCCGTGCGCGATAACGCGATTCGCCGGCGGCCGCATAGGGTAACTCCAGAGCGGCTGTGGGACAGGCGGGCGTTTCATTGAGTTCATCGAGTGCCCCGCCGCAGTGCGTAATCGCTCCGAGTGCGTAGCGGGTGGCTTCTCGTGTCAACGGGAAGTTCTGTGGCATGCTTTCGGCGCTGACGCCGCCTGCGCAGAACGCCGCGGCACTCTCCCGGCCCTCCTGGCCGTACCAGCGTTCCATGGCATTCCAATAGGCGGCGCGATCCTTCTTGTGGCGGCCTGACAGCGTGAAGAAAAAATCATGGAGGCAAAGATCGTGCAACACGACAATACCTGGCTGCTGTGTGCTGACCTGCCAGATGCCGGCATGAAGATCCGGGTGATTACCCAGGTGATAGATGGAAATCGCGCCGTTGTTGACCTCGCGCCAGGGAGGCGCCGCCGGTTCGTAACGCGCCACGCGCGCAATGTCATGCACCTCCGTCGACACCTGATCCTGGTCCGTCCATAAAACCACATCGTGGCTCCTGGCGAGCACCGGCAGAACCCGCATCGCATAATGCGCGACGCCGCTCCGCGCCGGCAAGAGAGGTGAGAACCAATTGATCTTTAGCACAACAGTTTCTCCACCACGTTCGCCCAGGAAATATGCAGGTCCCGATAACGCGCGCGGCCGGCTTCGCCCATGGCGGCGCCGCAGCGGCGGTCGGCCCATAGCGTGTCCATGGCTTCCGCCAGCGACTCGGGAGTGGGGTGTGCCACTACTCCCGTCTGCCGGTCCAAGACAAATTCCAGCGTGCCGCCAGAATCCGCACAGGTGATCACCGGCTTCGAAGACAACATAGCTTCCAGCGTCACGTACCCGTAATCTACGTCCAGCGGCGGAAAGAGCACCCCCAGGCACTGCGCGTATAAATCGCGTTTTCGATCCTCGGATACTCTGCCGAGCCACTCAATCCGGTCGCTCAACTTGTATTTCCGCACCGCCTGCCGGGTACGGCCGCCGGGTTCCCCGGCAAAGCATATGCGCACGCGTTCCCGGCATTGTGATAAGGCCTGTATTGCTAGCCACTGCCGACTTACGGCGTTCATGGGACCGGGGAAGAATAAGTAATCGGCTGAAGGGCATTTGTAGAACAAGAGAGCATTCTCCGGAGGATGGTACACCGGTTCCGAAGCGATTCCGCAATATCGGAGCAGCCTGTCCGACACTTTTTGCGATTGCGCGTAAATTGCTATGGCTTCCGGGATCAGTTCGCGATCGGCCCGGCGAATTGTTTCTCGAATGAGGGGGCCGTCCGGGCAATGCATGAGGCCACCCGCCGCAGGCTGGTCCCACAGGTCGTAAGCCGTACGATACTGGTGCATCAGCCAGATGACTTTATTCGGGTGCGGGATCAGGTAGGCGGGAAAGTTGAGCCCGATAATCCGGTCGATTCGAACGCCGGAGCTTTCCGTGAGATCCAACAGCCGGCACGCGAGAATTTGATCCGGAATACGGTCCGGCGGGTAGTCTTTGAACGGAATATCGGCCAGTTCGGCTTCATGGCCTGCCTCGGAGAGCGCTTCCAGAAGATTACCTGCCAGAATTTCGGCATCGCCGCGTATGAAGGGGACGCCCGAGGTAACGACCAAGATCTTCATTGCAGGAGATTCTCTAGGACGTTGCCCCAGTCGATCCGTAGGTCGCTATAGCACTGCCGGCCGGCATCGCCCCACTCCTTGGTCCGATCGCGATGGTTCCATAGATCGTCCATGGCGGTGGCCAGCGATTCCGCCGTCGGTTCGGCAATAACGCCAGTCTCCCGATGCGCGACGAATTCCAGCGGACCTCCGGAATCGGCGCAAGTGATTACAGCCTTATGGGCGAGCATGGCTTCCAGCGTGATATAGCCGTAATCTTCATCCAGCGGTGGAAAGAGCACTCCCAGGCAGCGGGCGTAGAGATCGCACTTCTGCTCTTCGGGCACCGCACCCAACCAACGGACGCGTTCTTGGAGTCCTTCTTTGCGTGACAAATCCGCGCACTCCCGCTCAAAACCGCGATCGTCGGCCGGACCGGAAAAGCATATCCGTACCTGAGAGCGTGTTAGCGCCAGCGCCTTTAACACGAGGTCCTGCCTCTTGAGCCGGTTGATCCGGCTGGGAAAATACAAAAAGTCTTCCGCTGGGCGAGTATGGAAGCGGCCTCCATCCCGTGGGGGAGGGTAGAGCGGCCTGGCGTTCAACCCGCAACTAGTCTTCAAGCGGAGAGCGACATTGCGCGAAATCGTGAAGAGCCCGCGGCTCTGCGGAAGCAGCTTCATATCCGCGGCATGAATCACCGACCGCACGTCAAGGCCGTTCGCATAAGTGTGCAAGTCGTTGAGCGGATGTTGCCACAACTCGTACGCCTGCCGGTGTTGGTGAAGCATCCAGATTACCTTGCGTGGATGCGGTATCAGGTAAGCGGGGAATTTCAGCCCTATCAGGCGATCGACGGACCTGCCGGCGGTTTCCGTCAAGTCCAGGAGCCGGCAGGCAAGCATTTGATCCAGAATGCGCTCCGGAGGATACGCCTTGAACGGTATGGCGACGATTTCAGCCTGATGACCGGCTTCCACCAGGACACGGCGCAAGTCCTCGGCAAGCACCTCGGCGCCGCCGCGCACAAACGGAACTCGCACTGTGGCAATCAGTATTCGCAATCCGCGGCCTCGTGCAAGCTTCGCTGGACCCGGGCGACAGTTACCCTGCGCGCTTCTCCACATTGGCGGCCATGGCCGCCTTCAGATCCTCCCACTCCCGGCATAAATTCTCGTTCTTCTCGCGCTCCTCGCCTAGTTCGACTTCGAGCTGGCGGATACGCCTCTCGGCATGCTGCAGAATCTTGGCCTGCTCTTCCAGCGCGCGGAGGGCGGAATACTGAAAATGCACGATCTGGGGTGTGTACCAAAAAAGCATCCGCTGTACGAGTCTGACCAGGCGTGCGCCCACACGGCCGCGAAAGGTCGGCGGCTCCGGCGGTAGCTGGCCTACCAGCGCATAACTAGCGTGCAACGCCGATAAGACCGACCGCAACGCCGCGCCTTCAAGCGACGTCGAGTCATCCGCTTGGGTTCGTTCGGTACGTCTGCTTCCTTCCGAAGGGCGGTATGCCCGCTCCATTTCGTCCCGAATCTGTTGTAGAATTTCCTTACCCATCAGCGCGGCGCCGCTTTACGCGCACTGCCCGGCTTCGCTTGGCAAGAAATCCCGCGCCACTCCCAGTGCCCGGCAATCGGCCTCAACCATTTCGCGGACCAAAGCTTCGAAGGTCGTACACGGCGTCCATCCCAATTTCGTCCGCGCCTTGGCATAGTCCCCGAGCAGAAGATTTACCTCCGCCGGGCGGAAGAGCGTCGGATCTGTCACGACATAGTCTCTGTAATCCAGGCCGGCGTGAGAAAAAGCGAGTTCCACGAACTCCCTTACGGAGTGGGTCTCGCCGGTTGCTATCACATAATCGTCCGGATCGGGCTGCTGCAGCATCAGCCACATTGCTTTCACGTATTCACGCGCGTGTCCCCAGTCCCGCTTTGCTTCCAGATTCCCTAACTGTACCTTCTGGCCCTGCCCCGCCAGGATGCGCGCAACGCCGGCCGTGATTTTGCGCGTAACAAATTCGAAACCGCGCCGCGGGGATTCATGATTGAACAGGATCCCGCTGCTGCCATGCAGGCCGTACGCTTCACGATAGTTCCGGGTCAACTCGAAGCCGCACACCTTGCTAATGCCATAGCTCGAGCGGGGGTGGAAGCGTGTCCGCTCGGTTTGCGGCAACTCCTCCGCTTTGCCAAACATTTCGCTCGAACCGGCGAAATAAAACCGACAGTTAGGAGCCAGGTCCCTGACCGCGGAGAGCAGAAAATGCGTGCCGTTGATGTTGGTGTTAAGAGTTGAGAACTCGTCGTCGAACGAGTAGCTGACGAAGCTCTGCGCCGCCAGATGGTAGCATTCGTCGGGCGCCACCTTGGCGACCACTTGATATACGCTCGCGAAGCTTTCGAGCGAGGCGGCATGCAGCGTAACCTGGCCGCGTACGGCGTTCAAGCGTACCAGCCGGTGCTCAGGATCCTCCAGGGCCACCCGACGCACAGCGCCGTGAACTTCGTACCCTTTCGAAAGAAGGAACTCGGCAAGATAAGACCCGTCTTGCCCGGTGATCCCGGTAATCAACGCGCGTTTGCCCATTTAGTTATTAGCATCCCAGCCCAGCCGTCAAACGGCGAATCCACTTTACCCGAATTTCAACCGTCTCTTCGGCGAACCGAATTTACCATTATAAGCGACCCTCAAGCCAGCCGCCTCCCACCATTAGCGCGTGTACGAGACAATACAAAACTGCGACATCTTTACCCAACTTCTCGGGACGGCAGCATTGCACGTCGGCGTGGGCCGCCTTGGCTGCGCCCGTCGCGCTCGGCATACTTCTCCGGACGCGCCGGGGGCGTCGATTAGACAGCGGCTGGAGCATGCCGGATGAATTGCGGAGGACAAGACGCAACTATTTGTGGACTTGGGGACCGCCTGAGGCCTTCAAGCAATTCGCTAGAAACCAATACCAGATCGTATACCTCCCGGTAGGGGAGCTTCAGCCTTTCCACCGGATACCATGTCTTGCGGTCCAGCACAGCGACAGTCGCGCCGCGTACGTCCTCGCTGAGCTGCCGGTTAACACTCTCCCCTACCAGGACAAACTCGTCCGCGATGGCCAGCCCTCGCACCCAGTCTTGCAACTGTAAGCGCTTGACGGTTCTGCGGTCTCCGGCGCTGAACGCGCGTAATTCACTGGTCGATGAACAGCACACGACCCAGTTCTCCGCTTGGCGCCGGGGAGTGTGCGGGCAGCAGAGCCCAGTGAGAACGTCCTCGCCCGTATCGAGCCGGAATAGCATACCGGTGCCTTCGCGTTGATGCCCGGCCCAGCCGCGCGGTTCCGAAAAGCGGCCGAAAGCGGTGGCGTACAAAACGCCTTCATCGAGGAGCAGGCAATTCAGGTGCCAGCAGTCCGCTCCCTGCGCCGGCTGGTAGCGCCGCACAATATCGCCATTTACACTGGCCCACACGACGGCGTCCTGGAACGACGACACAGCCGCATAATTCTCTCCGTCCCAAAGGACGTCGTGAGGATCCGTCAGCCCTTGTATAACCACTTGCCGCTCAAATCCTTGAGGCGTATAGTGCAGAATCACCGTGCCGCTAGCCACCTGGCTCGGCGCCCATAACATACGTACCAGCTCATCGTTCGAGACGAATAGACCGGTCGTGCTCACATCGTCGAGTCCGATCCAGCTCTTGCCGTCATGGTAAATCAGGCCGCCGCCCGTGTCTCCGTCCCCAAGGCAGGAAGCCACCAGATGCACGGGTTTATTGTCCAGAGTCAGCGCCAAGTCCATTTCGGATTTATCCGTTCTGCCGGGCCGCCATATGGAAGCGCCCTGCTCCGTACGCATACTACCAGATTGCCGCAACGCTCGGGGTTCGCATCCGATTGGCTATAATGATCTTCGCAATCGTCAGGCGGCCTTCCGCCCAGCCGGTTTGAGCAGCCTATACGATAAGGAGGAAATAGCGATTGGAGTGTGAACGCCTGGACTACAGTCTCTCTCTTGATGGGGAGATTCTTCTGGCGGCCGGCGACGGTCCGGAATTTGCAGGCTGCCTTTTGGCGATCGAGGGCGACACCTGGGAAAAGCTCGATTCTCTGTATTCGAGCGGCATCGCCGTGGCCGGAGACCGCCTTTACCGTTTGCTCTGCACACGCTCGGACGAAAAGTCCCGGGCCGCTGGGGAACTCCTCGTGTACGACGAGCTGGGCGTGATTAATTATCACCGGATCGATTGCCTGGACGATCCGCATTCTCTAATCTACGATGGGGAATACCTGCTGACCCCGTGTCCCGCTGTCAACACCATTTTCTGGCTGGGTCTCGACGGTACAGTGAAGCGCTCCTGGACTGCTCCCGGTACCGATGACGCGTGGCACGTGAACGGCGTGCACATACACAAGGGAAGGCTGTGCGCATCGGCGTTCGGGCGCTTTAACGAAAATTATGGATGGAGCCGCGACTTGGACGCCCCGGCTGGAATCGTGTTCGACGTAGAGAGCCAAGACGATATCGTAAGCGGTCTATGTTGTCCGCACGACCCACAGCGTGTCGACGGGGGATGGATGGTTTGCAACTCCCGCCCGGGCGACCTCCTGTTTCTCGACGAATCGGGTTCCATAGTACGCAAGGTGAATATGGGGGGGTGGACCCGTGGACTGGCTGTTTCCGAGCGATATATTTTTGTTGGGGTCAGCGGCGAACGCCATGCGGCCGATCCCAGCCATGGCGCGATCGCCGTTCTGGACCGTAAGACCTGGGCGCCCCTGGCTCGGCTAACGCTGCCCTGCGTGGAACTGTTTAGTCTGAGCCTGGCGCCGCGAAAGTTCCTGCGCGGATTACGCCGCGGATTTCGCACAAACGCCACCCGCGTCGCCGCGCAAGATCGCGAGGATATGTTCCGTAGAGTTGGAAACATCCGCCCGCAAGGGGGTTTCACACCGATGGACGCGCTCCCGCCGGACGACTGCCGGTGCATAGTTACCGCGCAAGCGCCCAGTGAAGTGCTTACCGGCGCCGCGCTCACGGTGGAAGTCGCGGTTACGAACTGCGGACCCGCGACACTGCTGACGGCCCCTCCTCGGCCGATTCACCTCGGCTACCGCTGGTCGGGTCTAGACGCGTGGAGCGCGCAGCCGCAGGTGGACTATTTGCGGTTCCGGCTGCCGCAAGCGCTTGCCCCTGGCGGAACGCTGAAGTGGGATATCAGCCTTACAACGCCTTCAACAGCGGGCTCTTACGACCTCGCTCTCAGCCTCGTTCAAGAGTGGGTGGCGTGGTTCGACGAACTCGATAGCGCCAACGGATGCAAGGTGCGGGTGAACGTTCGGGAAACGGCTTCGTAGCGTTTCGATTCCTATGGCTAACGATATAAACGTCCAGACCATCATGCAGGAAATCAGGGAGCGCATCCGGCAGCGCTCCACTCCGCCGCCACTGCCGGCCGAACCCGAATTTCCCTCCAATCCGGAGTTGCCCGACCTGAATCCGCTGGAAACGACTGTCCGTTCGCTGCATTTAAGCAAGGCTCTGGTCGGGGATCTGCCTCCCCAGCCGCCGTCGTTTCGCGGACGACTTGGATCTCTGCTGGTCAAGGCCGTTCGCCGCACGCTGTTTTGGTACACACCCCCTATCCGCGATTTTCAGGCTGGGGTCGTGGTGGGCTTCGACCAGCAGGTGGCTGCGCTCAGAAGCATGGCGGCCGCCGCCCAAGACACTTGGCGTGTCCTGATGGAAGTTGAGAACCGCTGCCAAATTATCGAGGAACGTTTCGCGAAACTGGAGCAGGCCTTGCATCTGGAGCTTGAAAACCGCGGCGCGAAGCTGGAACACTCCTTGCATGCGGAAGCGCACGCACGTGAATACCTGGGGGAACGTCTGGAGGCCGAGACTGCGGCACGCGAGCAGTTGTCGTCCCATCTGGCGGCGGAAACCGGCGCACGAGAGGCCATGAGTTCGTCGATAGCAGAGAGATCCCGCCAATTGGATATCGCCATCCAACAATTGCGGGCCGAAAATTCCCATCAGCACGCCCGGATTTCGATTCTACTGGAAGAGGTGCGCAAGAAGGCCGCCGTTTCCGGTGAGCCTCAAGCAGCCCAGCTTTCCGGTGGAGATAGCCATGCACTGGATGGGCTCTACATGGCCCTGGAAGATCGTTTTCGTGGCAGCCGGGCAGAAATTCGAGAGCGGCTGCAATTCTATCTTCCCTTGCTCGAAAAACACCGAATCGGTAACCCGCGCATGCCCATACTGGACCTCGGCTGCGGCCGCGGCGAATGGCTTGAAATCCTCACCGAAACCGGCCTGGAGGCGTATGGGGTCGATACCAACCAAATCTTCGTCGCCCAATGCAGGGAAAAGGGCTTTCGCGTGATAGAGGAGGATGCCCTCCAGCACCTTCGCAGCCTGCCGGATAGCCGGCTTGGTGCGGTAACCGGATTTCACATCATTGAACACCTGCCGCTGGATGTCTTGATAAAACTTATCGACGAGACCGTGCGCGTACTGAAACCAGGCGGCCTGGCGATCTTTGAGACGCCCAATCCACAGAACGTACTGGTTGGATCCCACAGTTTCTACATCGATCCCACGCATCGCCATCCCATCCCCAGTCTTACTGCCCAGTTTTTGCTGGAAGCGCGGGGACTGTGTGACGTTGAAATTGTGGGTCTGCATCCTTTTGCAGAGTCGTACCACGTGCTCGACGGCACGGAACTGGCGCGAAGGTTCAATGAATATTTCTACGGTCCACAGGATTACGCCGTCATCGGGCGGCGGGTTTAATCGTGAATAGACGTCCCCGCATCCGTATCCTCACGCCCGCGCTGGCGCCGTACGATGCGATCGGTACCGACGTCGCCCAAATGCGCGACGCACTTCTCCAGAACGGATACTCAGCGACTATATTTGCCGAAGGCATTGACCCGCGCTGTGCCGGTATCGCGGAACCGCTTTCAGCCGCTCCGGGGGACTTCTGGCAATCCTCCGAAGATATTCTGATCTATCATCACTCTACGGGATGGGTATCCGGGGAGGAGATTCTGTCCAAAACGAAGAATTGCATATTCCTTCGCTACCACAACGTCACCCCGCCGCAGTTCTTCGCCCGCTATTCGGTCGACTACCAGCGGGCTTGTACCGACGGCATGGAAGCGACCAGGCGTCTGGCCCGCCTCCGCAACACTCTCGTTCTCGGCGACTCCACGTTCAATTGCGACGAAATGATTGCATTGGGCGCACCCGCGGCGAACTGCCGCGTGCTAGCCCCGCTGCACGCGACCGAAGAACTGGGACGCGAACCTTTCGACATTCCAACCATTCAGCGCTATTCCGGCGAGGTGGCCAATATCCTCTTTGTTGGCGGCGTCAAGCCCAACAAGGGGCATGCGCGCGCCATTCGCGCATTTGCCGTATACCGCCAATTCAATACGCGGTCCCGATTGATATTCTGTGGCGGTATCGACGACCGCCTGCGGAACTATGTCGATTACTTGCGGCGGTTGGCGGCACGTCTCGGAGTTGCCGATCAGGTCGTATTTACAGGTTCCGTTACCGGCAGCCAGCTCAAAAGCCTGTACGTTGCCGCTGATGTATTCCTCTGCACCAGCGAGCACGAGGGTTTCTGTGTGCCGCTGGTGGAAGCCATGTACTTCCGCGTCCCCATTGTGGCCTGGGGGCAAACCGCAGTTCCCGAGACGATCGGCGGCTGTGGATTTGTTCTGGAGCATTGGGATGAGATGCACTGCGCCGCCTGTATTTCGGAGCTGGTTAACGACACCAGTTTGGCAACCCGGTTCGGAGACTTGGGGCGCAAGCGCTACCAAGAGGTGTTCAGCCCTGGTGTGCTGCGAAGTAAGCTGTTTGATATCATTGCGGGATTAGCGGAGGTAACTCAGGATAAATGAACCGCCTCCGAATCGGATATGTAGTCCAACGCTACGGCGTCGAAGTGAACGGCGGCTCGGAAACTCATTGCCGGGGGCTCGCCGAGCGCTTAGCCCGCAATAACGACGTTGACGTACTGACCACGCGTGCGATTGATTACGTGACGTGGAAAGACGAATATCCCGAAGGCGCCGAGACTATCAACGGCGTGTGCGTCCGGCGATTTGGGGTGGACCAGCCGCGCATGCCCGCACAATTCGACGCGGCATCCCAGACGGTTTTTTTGAAACCCCACACCGAAGCCGATGCGCTTCGCTGGATGGAGTTGCAAGGACCCTACTCGACTCCGCTACTCACCTATCTGAAACAGAATCGCTCGGCCTATGACGTCTTCCTATTTCAGACGTACCTCTACGCAACGACATATTTCGGATTGCCGCTTGTTGCGGACCGTGCGGTTCTGATCCCGACCGCGCACGACGAGCTGCCGATCTATCTCGATATTTTCGATACGGTATTTCGGAAAGCGCGGCATCTGTTGTGCCTCACTCCCGAAGAGCTCGCTTTTTTGAGGAGACGCTTTTTCGATATCGACCTGAAAGGGGACGTGCTGGGCTCCGGAATCGATCCGATACCCGACCCATCCCCGGACCCTCGCTGGGAGGCGTTGCGGGAGCGGCTGGGGAATTCACCGTTCATCCTGTACGTCGGCCGGATTGACGAATCCAAGGGCTGCCGGATTTTGATTGAATTTTTCGAACGCTATTTGGCGGAATTTCCCGGAACCGATTTGAAGCTGCTGATGGTGGGGAAGGCGGTCATGCCTGCTTCCGGCCATCCGCGGATCGTCCTGAGCGGTTTCGTCCCCGAAGCCACGAAATATTGGGCGATTCGCGAATGCCGGTTTATGGTGGCGCCGTCGCCTTATGAGAGTCTGTGTATCGCGGCGCTGGAGGCCTGGCTGCTCGGAAAACCTGTTCTGGTCAATGGCGATTGCGCGGTGTTGCGGGGCCAGTGTATCCGCAGTAACGGCGGCTTGTGGTATACGAGCTACGGGGAATTCCGCGAAGCCGTGAATTGCCTTTTGAACAACGATGCCCTCGCGTGCGCACTGGGAGTACAAGGAGAAGCGTTCGTTAGAGCGAACTACGCGTGGGAGGAAGTCGACAAGTGCCTGATGGGGGTTCTGTCGTCGATTGCGGCGACGCAGGCAGGTTCCCGAGATCAAAGTGCTTGTCTTGAGCCATCATCAGTGTAGCGCGTCGGATTCATGATTCCGTGAACGGCGATAGACAAACAGATGCCCACGGTTCCCAACATGAAGACCGTTCCGGTTGGTTCCGAAAGAAGGCCACCAGCCGCCTGCTTCGTGATCCTCGCGTTGCTGGTGTGCCTGATTACGTTGATTGTTTTCTTCCGCGAGTTCCTCCAGTCCGGCTTCAACCTGATCGCCGGTGATGTGGGCGACAATCGGTTCTACATCGCCATTCTTGAACACTTGCGCGCGGTGATCCACGGCGAAGCACCCTTCACG
>Ga0116135_1000590_pt1 | contig 20090 bp, 15 predicted proteins | sample June2015DPH_20_1_FD_89738 | JGI IMG/M metagenome (GOLD analysis project Ga0116135, IMG submission 89738) | Peatland microbial communities from SPRUCE experiment site at the Marcell Experimental Forest, Minnesota, USA - June2015DPH_20_10 | ecosystem: Environmental > Terrestrial > Soil > Wetlands... | reverse complement strand
TCAATCCGGCCTGGGAGGAAGCGGCGCGCGATCTTGGTGCGACGGCCTGGCAAACCACCCGGCTTGTCATCATTCCGGTGCTGGCGCCGGGCCTGGTCGCGGTGGCGCTGTTCGGCTTCACGCTGTCTTACGATGAATTCGCCCGGACCCTGCAGACGGCGGGACCGCAGAATACCCTGCCTCTGGAAATATGGAGCATGACGCTCAACGTCACCTCGCCGTCGCTTTACGCGCTCGGGACGGTGACCACGATCATCTCCTTCGTCATTATCGGAACGGCGCTGGGCGCCATCGTGCTGATTCAGAAGCGGCGCGGCGCCCGCACCCATGGACATTGATCGGAATAAAGTATGGCGGTTCAGCGCGGCGATATCGAACTGGCAGGTCTCAGCAAGAGCTATGACGGCGTTCATACGGTGGTGCATGGCATCAATCTGAAGATACCGGATGGCGCCTATTGTTGTTTTCTGGGGCCGTCGGGCTGCGGCAAGACCACGATCCTGCGCATGATCGCGGGTCATGAAGACCCGACCGATGGTGAGATCGTGATCGGCGGCGAAAACGTCGTCGGACTGGCGCCGATCCAGCGCGGCACCGCCATGATGTTCCAGTCCTACGCGTTGTTTCCGCATCTAAGCGTGCGCGACAATATCGCCTTTGCGCTACGCGTCCGGGGCCTGTCGAAGACCGACCGCTACCGGCAAACCGATGCGATGATCGAGAAGGTCCGGCTGACCGAGCTTGCCGACCGGCTGCCGGCTCAGCTTTCGGGCGGCCAGCAGCAGCGCGTTGCGCTTGCCCGCGCCGCAATCACGGAGCCGCGGGTGCTCCTGCTCGACGAACCGCTCTCCGCGCTCGATGAGCAATTGCGGGTGCAGATGCGGCTCGAGTTGCAGCGCATGCAACGCGAACTCGGCATCACCTTCGTTCATGTCACCCATTCGCAACTCGAAGCCATCGCGCTGGCCGACTTGGTCGTCGTGATGGAATCCGGGCAGATCAAGCAGGCCGGCGCCGCCCGTGAGGTCTATGCCACCCCGAAGGATCGCTATGTCGCCGAATTCCTGGGCGGCCAGAACGTGTTGTCGGGCAAGGTCGAAAAGATCGAAAGCGGTCGGCTGTTGTTTGCGCAACCTGACAGAAAGTCGTTGGCGGCGCCATTGCGCGCCAACGCGCGGGTCGGCGTCGGCGATCGGATCGACGTGGCGGTCAGGCGTGACGATATCGAGCTGCTGCGTCCGGACGCCGTGATATCGGCGCAGGAGCGGTCCGCGCTGTCCAGCCGCGTGCTCGCCATCGAATATCAGGGCTCGTTCGTCAAGGTGATGCTGGATGCGATCGCCGACGAAGAATTCGTCGCCTATGTACCGGAGCGCACTTTCTTTCGCGATCCTCTCGTGATCGGCGATGTGGTGCTGGCGACGTGGGCCGTCGAGCACGCCCGCTTGTTGGATCGGACTTGAGACCATGGCTTCACACGCCGTCGCTTTGAACAATTGGACGTCTATCGCAGCATAAGGAGGAGAGTTGACATGGCTGATTATGAAATATTCGAACTGGGCGACGTGGTCCTGCAATCCGAGCAGACCCTGCGCGGGGCCAAGATGGCCTACAAGACTTACGGCAAACTCAACGATGCCAAGGACAACGTCATCGTCTATCCCTGTTGGTATTCGGGAACGCACCTGGAGAATGAATGGCTGATCGGCGAGAACATGGCGCTCGACCCGCGTAAATATTTCATTATCGTTCCCAATATCTTCGGCAATGGCCTGTCGTCGGCACCGAGCAACACGGCTGCGCCTTATAACGGTTCACGTTTTCCGAATATCACCGCCTACGACAACGTGGTCCAGCAGCACCGCCTGGTTACTGAAAAATTCGGCATCAAGAAGATCAAGCTGGTCACCGGCTGGTCGATGGGCGCGCTTCAGACGTTCCACTGGGGTGCGATCTTCCCCGACATGGTCGAGCGGATTTTGCCGTTCCAGGGGTCGGCCAAATGCTCACGGCATAATTTTGTCTTTCTGGAAGGCGTCAAGGCGGCGCTTCAGGCCGACGCGGCCTATATGGACGGTTTCTATAAGGAGCAGCCCGCCAAGGGACTACGCGCAGCTTCGCGGGTCTATGCCGGGTGGGGCTTCTCGCAGACCTTCTACCGCGTCGAGGCCGATCTCAAAAAGATGGGCTACGCCTCGCTGGAAGATTTCCTTGTGGGATTCTGGGAAGGATGGCTGCTTTCGAAGGACGCCAATAATCTTCTGACCATGCTGTGGACCTGGCAGCATGGCGACATCTCGAACAACCCGATTTACAAGGGCGACTACAAGAAGGCATTGGCCGGCATCAAGGCCAAAGCTTTCGTCATGCCGGCGTCGACGGATCTCTACTTTCCGCCGGAAGACAGCGCCTTCGAAGTCGAGAACATGCCCAATGCGGAGTTGCGGGTCGTCGAGACCTATTGGGGCCATTTCGCCGGTGGACCGGGCACCAGCCCGGACGACATCAAGACTCTCGACGCCGCGCTCAAGGAGCTTCTCGCAAGCTGATTACGAATAACTGCAATCGGCGGAGTTCCTGCTCAGAAGTCACGCAGCTTCTGAGCAGGAACAAAGCATCGCCATCGCGCGCCACCAGGGGCTTTGCGAACCGGGCGCAGATGACCGGTCATTGGGAATGTCCACCGCTGCGACATACGTGGATTTACCCACTCCGTACGCGATGTAGTTCGGTTAGGTTCGCTTCTCAACGATTGGGGCTGTCTCGTCGGACCTCGATCGGAATTTGCGGGGTTATTACGTATGTCGGCGACACAACGGATCGTGCGTGTCCGGCGGCAGTACAATCAATGGGTGGCTGACCAGTCGCTGGAAGACTATGCGCTGCGCTTCACCGGTCGGGTGGCCCGTCGCTGGTCGCATTTTCGTGTCGCCAATACCGCGATCGGCTCGATCTCATTCCTGGCGCTGGAGGCGATCGGCGGTCTTATCACCGTGCAATACGGCTTTACCAACGCGGCGTGCGCCATCGCGGTGGTCTCCACCCTGATCTTCTTCAGTTCGCTGGCGATCGCTTATTATGCCGCGAATTACGGTCTCGACATCGATCTGCTGACCAGAGGTGCTGGGTTCGGTTATCTGGGCTCCGCGCTCTCGTCGTTGATCTACGCGATCTTCACCTTCGTGTTCTTCGCGATCGAGGCCGCCATCATGGCGGTTGCCTTGGAAATGGGCCTCGGCATTCCGCTTAAAGTCGGCTACGCGCTGTCGTCGCTGATCATCATTCCCCTGGTCGCCTACGGCATCACCCTGATCAGCCGGCTGCAACTATGGACCCAGCCGCTCTGGACGGTGCTGCAGCTGTCACCGTTCGTGGCGCTGGCCATCATGGCGCCGGACAATTTCCGGCAATGGCTGGATTTTGCCGGCGTCGACGGCATGAAGCCCGAATTCGATTTTCTCCTGTTCGGCGCCGCCGCTTCCGTGATCTTCTCGCTGATGGGCCAGATCGGCGAACAGGCGGATTTCCTCCGCTTCATGCCGCCGCGCGATCGCACCCGGATTGACTGGCGCTGGTGGTCGGCCATGCTGGTCGGCGGTCCCGGCTGGATTTTGGTCGGCGCCGCCAAGATGCTGGCCGGATCGCTGCTGGCGGTGGTGGCGTTGCGCCACGGCCTGACGCCGCAATACGCCGTCGAACCCGTCGAGATGTACCGCGTCGGGTTCAGCTATCTGTTCCATTCCGATCGCCTGATCGTCGCCGCGACGGTACTGTTCGTGACGCTGTCGCAGGTCAAGATCAACGTGACCAACGCCTATGCCGGCTCCATCGCCTGGTCGAATTTTTTCGCGCGGCTGACCCACAGCCACCCCGGCCGCGTGGTCTGGCTGGTCTTCAACGTGGCGATCGCGCTTCTGATCATGCAGCTCGGCGTCTATCGCGCGCTCGGCTCGATTCTTGCGATCTACTCCAATCTCGCAGTGGCCTGGATCGGGGCGCTGGTGGCGGATCTCGTCATCAACAAGCCGCTCGGCCTCAGCCCGCGCGGCATCGAATTCAAGCGCGCTTATTTGCCAGGCGCCAATCCCGTCGGCTCCGGCGCGATGACGCTCGCCAGCCTGCTGGCATTGCTGGCGTTCTCCGGCGTGTTCGGCGAGACGATGGAAGCATTGTCCGGCTTCATCGGATTGCTGACGGCCTTTGCGGTCACGCCGCTTTTGGCTTTCGCCACCCGGGGCAAACATTATCTGGCGCGGGAGCCGGATCCGTCGCCGGCCTCGCTGATGCGCCAAACCTGCTGCATCTGCGAGCACACCTTCGATGCCGAAGACATGGCGTCGTGCCCGGCTTACGACGGACCGATCTGCTCGCTGTGCTGCACCCTCGACGCTCGCTGCGGCGATCGCTGCAAGCCGGGCAGCAGCCTGACCGAGCAGATCGCGGGCACGCTCAAGGATATCGCGCCGGACAAGGCGGTCGGCGTGGCGCTGGAACGCTTCGTGCGCTACGCCGTGGTGTTCCTGTCGCTTGCCCTGACCATCGCCGGCGTGGTGGCGTTCGTGCACGTGCAGACCGTCATCGAGGACGGCAACCGCGCCGACGTTATCCGCTCGATGTCGGTGAACACCTTCTGGACTTTTGCGATCGTCGGCGCGGTTTCGGCCTGGATGATTGTGCTGGCCCGCGAGAGCCGCACCCTGGCACAGGAAGAATCCGAACGGCAAACCACCTTGCTGATCGAGGAAATCGACGCCCATACCCGCACCGATGCCGCATTGCAGGCGTCGAACGCGGAGCTGCAGAAGGCCAAGGACGTAGCCGAGGCGGCCAATCTCGCCAAGAGCCGTTACATGATCGGCATCAGCCACGAGCTGCGCTCGCCGCTCAACGCGGTGCTCGGCTATGGTCAGATCCTGACCAACGATCCATCGATTCCGGCGCATCGCAAGAATGCCATCAATGTGGTTCGTCGCAGCGCCGAGCACATGTCGGGGCTGGTCGATGGGCTTTTGGATATTTCCAAGATCGAGTCCGGACAGCTTTATCTGCACCGCGAGGAACTGCATCTTCGCGAGATACTGGAACAGCTCGCGGACATGTTCCGGCTTCAGGCCAACACCAAAGGCATCGAGTTTCACTTCGATATCCTGGGTCCGATTCCGCAGGCTGTGTATGGTGACGGGCGGCGGTTGCGGCAGATTGTCATCAACCTTTTGTCCAACGCGGTAAAATACACCCAGCGAGGTCGTGTTTCCTTTCAAATCCGCTATCGAAACATGTTCGCCGAAATCCAGGTATCCGATACCGGGCCGGGGATTCGCCCCGAGGATCAAGTCCGGATTTTTGAACCCTTCGAACGCGTCCAGCAGCCGAACGGCGCGGCTGTTCCGGGGATCGGGTTAGGTCTCACGATCACCAAGATGCTGGTACAGGTCATGGGAGGCAAGATCGGCCTCACCAGTGAGCTTGGCAAGGGCAGCGTTTTTAACGTGCGCTTGCTGCTTTCGGAGGTGACTTATCCGAGCGCGCCGCCGAAATCGCACGCCAATATCAGGGGCTATAAAGGCCGCCGGCGCTCGATCATGGTCGCCGACGACGACCGAACCCATTGCGCGATCATGGTTGAGATTCTTGGTCCGCTGGGCTTTGGGGTGACCGTCGTCGATTCGGGTATCGCCTGCCTGGACATCGCGCGGGAGCAAAGGCCGGACCTCGTCCTGCTCGACATCGCGATGCCGGGAATGAGCGGATGGCACGTGGCGGCCGAGCTTCGCGAACGGGTCTCACCCTCGACGCGCATCGTCATGCTTTCGGGCAGCGCCTTCGAGATTGACGCCAAGCGCGCCGCGACCAAGCATTACGACGCCGCGCATATCAAGCCCTTCTATATCGGGAGCCTGTTGCAGACCATCGCCGATCTGCTGGATATCGAATGGATCGTGGACACTGACTCCGAGACTCCCGACGGTGCCCGCGACGGCACTGACGTCGCGCTGATCGACCGCAGGCTGCCGCATCTGCGTGAACTGATCGACCTGCGTCGGCTCGGTGAAATTGGCTATGTCCGCGGCATTCGCGAGAAGCTGTCGGACATTGCGTCCCAGTCGCAGGACTACCGGTGGCTGGTCGATCGCCTCGAGCCGTTGTCGCGAGATCTGGATTTTCCGCAATATATCGCGGTCCTTTCAGAATTTATCGAACTAGGGCCGCACACATGAAGAGTCGCGAGACGCTGTTGATCGTCGACGATTCGGTGGAATCCCTGAATTTCCTCACCGACGCGCTTGAAGACGCGGGGTTCACCGTGCTGGTGGCCCTCAATGGTCTGGCCGCCATGACCCTGGTGGATCGCGTCGCGCCGGACCTGGTCCTGATGGATGCCGTGATGCCCGGCATCGACGGATTTGAGACCTGCCGGAGGCTCAAGGCCAATAATTTTTATGTCGATCTGCCGGTCATCTTCATGACCGGACTGAGTGAGTCCGAGGATATTATCCGCGGCTTTCAGGCCGGGGGCGTCGATTACGTGACCAAGCCCGTGATTCCTGACGAATTGTTGCCCCGGATACAGCGCCACCTTGCCACCGCCCAAAGCGTACGGAGCGCTCGCACAGCCCTGGATCTGACCGGGCGCTTCCTCATCGCTGTCGATAGCACCGGTCGCACGGTCTGGAGCACGCCCCAGGCGACCCGTCTGCTCAGGGAGGTGTTCAGTGATGACGCCGCCGGAGCTTTCACGGTGCCATCAGAACTTGCAGCTTGTTTGAGCCCGCCGCCCAATGGGCATGCCCCAAGCACAAAAATGAAAGTCGGCGATCGCTCGCTGGAAATCATCTATGTCGGAAAGGTGTCGGACGGAGAAATCCTGCTCCGATTGGCGATCGCGGAAGCTGAGGCGGATAAATCGGCGCTGCGGCGCGCCTTTGCGTTGACGGATCGCGAAACCGACGTGCTGCTCTGGATCGCAGCAGGCAAGTCCAATCGCGACATTGCCGAGATTCTTGGGCTGAGCCATCGAACCGTCAACAAATATCTCGATCAAATCTATCTCAAGATCAGTGTGGAAAATCGGGCGTCAGCTGCTGCCAAGGCGGTGCGCGTCTTGACCGGTCTTTAGCCTAAAGCGCCTGCCGTGGGGCGCCGTCTTCGTCTCCCGCTGCCGGGTGAATCGCTCATGAGGATTTTGGCCCCAAACTACCGAAAACAGCTTCCGCCCATCCTCAACAAGCGCGGAAGATAGATCCTCTAAGTACCTGAAAAGCCAGACCGGTAGCCACAACATCTGACAGGCCGCAACTGGCCTAGTCGTTTTTCAAGACCGGAGCCTTAAACTACTCGGTCACCCTTCCGTTGCCCCAGGGATCAAGCACTTGGCATCCTCGGGGGCAAGAACGGGCTTTGAACAAGGGCCGGTCTGGCGATTTGCGGCAGGTCAAATCTGTTTTCCAGGATTCATCTTAAATGCTTGAGCCATGAAGGCTGGATTCTCTCAGGCCTATCGTGAATCTCAAGCAGCTTGCCTGGTGCAGCGGCAGATCCGGCAGGGATATGGATCCGCTGATTTTTGGAGAACAGATGGCGTGACCAAGACAATCAAAGTGGCCCTTGCCGGGGCCGGCGCGTTCGGCATCAAGCATCTCGACGGCATCAAGAACATCGAAGGCGTCGAAGTCGTGTCGCTGGTCGGCCGCCGGCTCGACGCCACCAGGGATGTCGCCGCCAAATACGGCGTTGCCCACGTCTCGACAGAACTCGCCGACAGCCTCGCGCTCAAGGAGGTCGATGCGGTAATCCTCTGCACGCCGACCCAGATGCACGCGGCGCAGTCCATCGCCTGCCTGAAAGCCGGCAAGCATGTACAGGTCGAGATTCCGCTTGCCGATTCCTGGCGCGACGCGCAGGCCGTCAATGCCGTGCAGAAGGAGACTGGGCGCATCGCAATGTGCGGCCACACGCGCCGGTTCAACCCCAGCCATCAATGGGTGCATCGAAAGATTGTGGCCGGGGACCTCAGCATCCAGCAGATGGACGTGCAGACATTCTTCTTCCGCCGATCGAACATCAATGCGCTGGGGCAACCGCGCAGCTGGACCGACCACCTGCTATGGCACCATGCTGCTCATACGGTGGATCTGTTTGCCTACCAGGCGCGTTCGCCGATCGTGAAGGCCAACGCCATCCAGGGGCCGATCCATCCGGCGCTCGGAATCGCGATGGACATGTCGATCCAGCTCAAGGCTGCCAATGGCGCGATTTGCACGCTCAGCCTGTCGTTTAACAATGACGGCCCGCTCGGCACGGTTTTTCGCTACATCGGCGACACCGGCACCTACATCGCGCGGTATGACGACCTCTTTAATGGCAAGGATGAAAAGATCGATGTGTCAAAGGTCGACGTGTCGATGAACGGGATCGAACTGCAGGATCGCGAGTTCTTCGCCGCGATCCGCGAGGGCCGCGAGCCGAACGGGAGCCTTGCTCAGGTGCTGCCGTGCTATCAAGTGCTGCACGGGCTTGAACAACAACTCGCGGTCGGCTGACGTCGGCGCGCCGTGCCTAGGCGGTGCTGTGCACCTTGTCGCGGAAACCGCGCGGCGACACCCCCGTCGCCCCGCAAAACACCCGGCTGAAATAGGCCGGATCGTTGAAGCCGAGCGCGTAGGCGATCGTCGAGATTGGCAGGTTGGTATACACGAGATTGCGCCGCGCCTCGCGGATGATCCGATCGAGGATCAGGTGCGACGCCGCGTGCCCGGTCGCCGAACGGGTCAAGCGGCTTAGATGCGTCGATGTGATCGACAGCGCGGCCGCATAGTCGGATACGGTCCAGTGCTGCAGAAAATGTCGTTCAAGCAGCGCCTCGAACCGCTGGACCTGGTCGGATTTCACCGTGCCGCCCGGCATCCGCCGCCTGCCGGCCAGCTCGCGGGCCACAAGGCCGATCAGGGCTCCGGACAAAGCCCGCAGGATATGCGCCCTGGCAAAATGCCTTCCGGCAAATTCGGCGAATATCTGTTTCATGGTGACGCGGACCTGCGGTGTCGCCCGCACGACGGCCGCATGCGCCAGAACCCCCCGCAAGCCTTCGGACGGCGTCAGCACTTCTTCCAGCATTTCCGCGGCGATCGTGACGACCCAGCCCTGGGTTCCCGGTTTGAAAATGAAGCCGTGGACATCGCCGATCGGCACATTGACCACCCGCATCGGCCGCAGCGCGTGGGTCCGTCCCTCAAGCGTTGCCTGTCCGCCACCGCGCTCGATCAGTAGAAACTGATGCAGCCGCGCATGCCGGTGCGGCGCGAATTCCCATTCGTGCAGCACCGAGCGTGCTGCGATGGTTTCGCAATGCACGACGTCGGGCAAATCGTTCGCCTCGCCGAACAGGTTGTAGGTCCGAATAGTTCGGTTCGCCGGGGCCTCGATCATGTTCGAATCCTCCAAGACAAAGCCAAGTCTGTCCATTCTGGGCAACCAAAAAGCCGGTAGATTCGTCCAAAATCAAGGGAGGATCGCATGAAAGTCCAGGTTTGTATCATCGGCGGCGGGCCGTCAGGCCTGCTGCTTTCCCAGCTCTTGCATTTGCAGGGCATCGAGAACGTGGTGCTCGAAAAGTACAGCCGCGAATACGTTTTGGCACGAATTCGCGCGGGCGTGCTGGAGCACGGTTTTGCCCGGTTGATGCGCGAGGCCCAGTGCGGCGAGCGCATGGACCGCGAGGGCGAAATACACAAGGGTTTCCACGTCGCCCATGACGGCAGGATGGATCGCGTCGACCTGTTCAAACATTCGGGCGGCAGTTCGGTGGTGGTCTACGGTCAGACCGAGCTGACACGCGACCTCTACGAGGCGCGCGACCGGATGAGGGGCAACGTTATCCACAACGCCGAAGACGTAACTCCTCATGACCTGAATTCCGATGCGCCATACGTCACCTATCGCGACGGCGACCAGGTCATTCGCTTCGATTGCGACTATGTGATCGGCGCCGATGGTTTCCACGGGGTCAGCCGCAAATCGATCCCAAAGGAGCTTCTGCGCGAATATGAACGGATCTATCCATTCGGCTGGCTGGGTGTATTGTCGCGCACCCAGCCGGTGTCGCCCGAACTGATCTATGCCAAGCACGAGCGCGGGTTCGCGCTTTGCTCGCTGCGCTCGCAGGTGCTGAGCCGCTACTATATCCAGGTGCCGCTGACGGATACGACCGAGGATTGGTCCGATGACGCATTCTGGTCCGAGCTCAGGCGCCGCCTGCCGCTCGAGGTTGCCGCCGGGCTGATCACCGGCCCGTCGATCGAGAAAAGCATTGCACCGTTGCGCAGCTTCGTGGCCGAGCCGATGCGCTATGGCCGGCTGTTTCTCGCCGGCGATGCCGCACATATCGTGCCGCCGACCGGCGCGCGCGGGCTCAACAGCGCGGCCTCCGATATCTATTACCTCTATCACGCCATGGTCGATCACTACAAAAAAGGCGACGATGCAGGCCTTGACGGCTATTCGAACAAGGCGCTGGCGCGGGTCTGGAAGGCGCAGCGTTTTTCATGGTGGATGACCATGCTGCTGCACCGCTTCCCGAACAACATCCCCTATGATGACAAACTGCAGGAAACCGATATGGCATACCTGTTTTCGTCCGAGGCCGCACTTCGATCGCTGGCGGAAAACTATGTCGGACTGCCGTTCTAGCGAACCGGTCCGGCGTGCCCCGAATTTGATCCAGAACAATTCGCGCCGGCCAGCGATCACGTAAGAAATAAAAAGTTGCGCCAGATCAAGGTCCGCACGCGGAAACTTCGACCTGATAGGGCCGAGGGAGACAAGGGAGGCGCGCCATGGCGCAAAAACGTGAAATCGCAGGCACCACTGTGTTCGACGGAGAGCAGGCGGCCAAGGGTTACCAGCTCAATAAGATGTGCTACTCTTTCAATCGCGCTGAAAACCGCAAGGAATTCCTTGCCGATCAGGGCGCTTACCTCGACAAGTACAAGCTGACGGCCGAACAGCGGGCCGCGCTCGCCACCGGCAGCGTGCTGAAGATGATCGAGGCCGGCGGCAACGCCTATTACTTGGCCAAGCTCGCCGGCATTCTCGGCCTCGGTGTTCAGGACATCGGCGCACAGCAGACCGGCATGTCGGTCGAGGCTTTCAAACAGAAACTTCTGGACGCCGGGAGGCAATAATGGCTCGAATCATCGGAGGTTTCTTTACGTCGCACGTGCCGGCGATCGGCAACGCCATTGCGAAAAAGCAGCAGAACGAGCCGTACTGGAAGCCGTTCTTTGACGCCTTCCCGCCGGTGCGCGAGTGGATCGGCAGGGAAAAGCCCGACGTGGTCGTGTTCTTTTACAATGACCACGGCCTCAACTTCTTCCTCGACAAGATGCCGATCTTCGCCGTGGGCGCAGCGTCCGAATACGTCAGCGAGGACGAGGGCTGGGGCATTCCGACGACGTCGTCGTTCAAGGGCGATCTGAAACTGTCGTGGCACATCGTCAACAGCATCGTCGCGGACGGCTTTGATCCGGTCATGTGTCAGGAAATGACGGTCGATCACGCGATCACCAATCCGATGCTGCTGATGTATCCGGACAGCAATTGGCCGGTGCGCATCGTGCCGATCGTCATCAATTCGATCCAGCATCCGCTGCCGGGTCCGAAGCGCTGCTACGATCTCGGCAGAGCGGTCGGCCGGGCGATCGAATCCTATGGTGAGAACACGAGAGTACTCGTTCTCGGCAGCGGCGGCCTGTCGCACCAGCTCGACGGCGAGAGGGCGGGCTTCATCAACAAGGCTTTCGATCAAGAATGTATGGATGCGATCGCGGGCGACGTCTCCGCGCTTAATAAATATTCGGCGCTCGACGTCGTCGAGAAGGCCGGCGCGCAGGGCGTGGAGGTGATGTGCTGGATCGCGGCGCGTGCGGCGATGCTGGGACGGGTGAAGGAGCTGCGCCGTTCCTATCACATTCCGATCTCGAACACGGCATCGGCGGTCATGCTGTTGTCGAACGAACCAGTTGAAGCGGCTAAGGCCGCCTGATGCTTTCCGCCCCGGGCAGCCGCATTGGCCGCCTGTAAATGTGCTGCACATGATTCCGGCTGTCGATGTATCTCGGCGAGGCGACGAACCAACTGGTCCATTCTCAAGCCGGCAGGGGAACCGGCCTGACATGGGGGTAGGGCGCTTTCCCCCAGACTGGACCTATTTCACCGCCCCCTTGGAAACGGGACGCAAACGGCCGCAAAATCAACGATTGATTCACCACCCCCGCGCTCTCCCCATTTCCGCCGTGTTCGGGCTGCGGTATGTTCATACGTTGATGCGGAAATGGGCCGCATCGGGGACGCACGGCTGCTGGGCGCCTGAAGTAGGCACACGGCCGCTGGAATGGTAATTGGGGCGTATGGGGATTCGACGGTCAGATCCGGTTTTCCGGGCGGCGCGAGGCGCTGCAGCCGTGGCGACGTGCCTTGTTCTCGCCAATTGTGCCTCGTCGGGCCTGTCCAGCCGGGTCGATCCCAAATATGGCGTTTCCAGCAGCCCCCGCGTGGTTGCGTTCGGGGAACCCGTGCCCAAGGGCGGTGGCACCTACCGCGTCGGCAAGCCCTACACCGTCGCGGGACGGGTCTATGTCCCCGAAGAAGACGTCAATTATCGCGAGGAAGGCCTGGCTTCCTGGTACGGCGATGACTTCCACGGTCGCCTGACCGCCAATGGCGAAGTGTTCGACATGGCTTCGCTGTCCGCGGCCCATCCAACGCTTCCAATGCCGTGTTATGCGCGCGTTACCAATCTCAGCAATGGCAAATCCCTGATTGTCCGCGTCAACGACCGGGGACCCTATCACGGCAACCGGGTGATGGACGTCTCCAGCCGGGCCGCCGAACTGCTCGAATTCAAGGGCAATGGCGTGGCGCGGGTGCGGGTCGAATATGTCGGTCGGGCACCGCTCGAAGGCTCCGACGATCGTCAGTTGATGGCGACATTGCGCACCGGCGTGCCGGCACCATCGCCATCGCTGGTCCGCGTCGCATCCGCCCGTCCGTTCGTTCCGGAACTGTCAGCATCGGCCCGTCCGATCCGGGGCGAGGTTCCGATGCCGGAGGGCAGGCCCTATAGTCTCGGCAATACGTCGGCGGATCAGGCGTCGATATCGGCGACATCGGAGCTGTCGGCTTCCGCGCGATCACGTTCAAGCAGCCGCGTTCTGGAAAATCCGCGCGCTGTGTCGTATGACAATGATGATCGCTATACGCCTGACGTCGGGGCGGTCTCCGCCTATGCCCCGATCGATCCGCGCGGCCCCAGCGAATTGCTGGCGGGACGCGGGCTTTATTGAGCGGTCTGTCGCCGGCTTATCGGCTATTCTCCCTTAGAAATGCGATCAGCGCCGCGTTGACCTCGGCAGCGCGTTCCTGCTGAACCCAGTGGCCGGCGCCATCGATGATGAGCTTTTGCTTGAGGTTCGGCAGAATCCGCTCCATGTCGTCGACACGCTTGCCGCCGATCAGGCCGGTGATAACAGCGTCGTTCGATCCGGCAATGAACAGGGATGGCTGAACGATCAACGCGCCTTGCCACGGCGCGGTCAGTTCCCAGTTGCGGTCGATGTTGCGGTACCAATTGAGCCCGCCACGGAAACCGGTCTTCCGGTAAATATCGCTGAAATAGCACACCTCGGCTTCGCTGAGCCAATCCGGCAGCGGCCGGACGGCGCTGACATCGCCAAGAAAGCCCTTGCCGTCCTCGACGAATAAAGATGTCAAGGGGTCGGAAAATCCGCGCCCCAGCAGGGTTCGCATAGTCAAGTCGACGTCACGCTCCAATTCGCGTTCTGCGATCCCTGGCGTCTGAAAATACTGCCAATAGAAGTTGCGGATGCCGATGTCGCGCAAACTATCGAGCGGCCGGCGTCGCCCCCGAAAAGGCGGGGGCACGCTCAAGCCCGCAACCGCAGTGAAGACATCGGGCCGGAACATCGCCGCGTGCCAGGCCACCGGCGCGCCCCAATCATGGCCGATAATGACGGCCTGCTGTTCCCCGAGCGCCGCGACCAGACCGACCATATCGCCGACGTGGTCGAAGATGCTGTACGCCTCGATCTCCATGGGAGCGCTGGTTCGGCCAAAGCCCCGCATATCGGGTGCGACAACACGGAAGCCAGCCGCCGCTATGGCCGGGATTTGATGCCGCCAGGAATAGGACAGTTCCGGCCAGCCATGGCAGAGCAGCACCAGTGGACCGTCGCCTTGTTCGAGCAGAAATATCTCGATCCCGTTGACGGAAATGGTGCGTGAGGATTGCATCGCTTTTCCGCCTTGTTTCCGCGATTTTGTCGGGAGATTCGCGCTACGGTCATGGCTTGGGATCCGTCAAAGTATAGACGGTTTGTCGGAAACATCACCGCCATCCGATCAGCCCCGCGACGCCACCTAAAACCTGTGTTGTTCCCGGTACTTCCAACTGTTAGAACGCCGGCCTCAGGGTATCCTAATGACTGTGAAGACATCGCTCTCGCGCAAGTCCAGGTCCGCGACCGCTAGCTTCTGGCGCGGCTTGATTGCGGCCGCTGTTGTCATGGCGGTGGGGTGGGGCGGCTTGGTGTACGCCGCCAACAACAGCATTCAGGGTGCCAAGAAAGACGAGGGCGGCTTCGACGGCGATGCGCCGACCGCGATCCTGATCGAAGCCTCCAGCGGCAGCGTGCTGTTCGAGAAGAACGCCGATGAGTTGAGGGCGCCGTCCAGCATGATGAAGCTGATGACCGCGGAGGTCGTCTTCCATGCCGTCCAGCAAGGCGAGGTCAAACTGACCGATGAATATCGTGTCAGCGAATATGCCTGGCGCAAGGGCGGGGCCCCCGCCGGCGGCTCGACGATGTTTGCGCCCATTCACAGCAAGATTTCCGTGGACGATCTGCTGCACGGCGCGCTGATCCAGAGCGGCAACGATGCCTGCATCGTGCTGGCCGAGGGCATCGCCGGCAACGAAGGCAGTTTTGCGCAGATGATGACCAAGCGCGCGCGCGAGCTCGGATTGGAGCGATCGACCTTCGCCAATTCCAACGGTCTGCCCGATCCCGGCAACAAGATGACGGTGCGCGAACTCGCAAAACTCGCGCGCTACGTGATCCAGACCTATCCTGATTTTTACAAACTATTCGGCGAGCGCGAATTCACCTGGAACAAGATCCGGCAACCCAACCGCAATCCACTGCTGACTTCGCTCGATGGTGCCGACGGCCTCAAGACCGGATATACCAAGGAGGGCGGCTACGGCATGGTCGGCTCCGCGGTGCAGAATGGCATCCGCCTGATCGTCGTCATCAACGGCCTCGACGATCCCGACGATCGCGCCTCCGAGGCGAAGAAGATGCTCGAATGGGGATTTCGCAATTTTGAAGCGCGGACGTTGTTCGCCGCGGACCAGCCGGTCGGCTACGCCAAGGTGTTCGGCGGCGAGAGCCGTTCGGTAAAGCTCGCCAGCCGTGAGCCGATCAAGGTGATGGTGCAGAAAAACGGCACCGATAAATTGATCGCGCGCGTGATTTATAGCGGGCCGGTGCGGGCGCCGATCGAGTCCGGCCTTCAGGTCGGCGTCGTCAAGGTCTGGCGCGGCGCCAACATCGCCGTGGAAGCGCCGGTCTATGCGGCGGAACCGGTCGGCAAGGGATCGACGATGCGCCGCGCGATCGATGGCGTGAGCGAACTCGCGATCGGGATGTTTCGCGCCGGCGCCGAGAAGCTCTGATGGCCGAGGCAGCGGTCAAACGAACTCCCGGGCGCGGACGATTCATCACCTTTGAAGGCGGAGAGGGGTCCGGCAAATCCACCCAAATCAAGACGCTGAGCGAGCGCCTGGATGCCGCCAAACTGCGCGCCATTGTCACGCGCGAGCCCGGCGGATCGCCGGGAGCTGAGATCATCAGGCATCTGGTGCTGTCCGGAATGGGCAAGCTGTTGGGCCCGGACGCGGAAACACTGTTGTTTGCGGCGGCGCGCGACGACCATGTGCGATCCGTGATCCAGCCGGCGCTGAACCAGGGAATATGGGTGCTGTGCGATCGGTTCTCGGATTCGACGCGCGTCTATCAGGGCAGGCTGGGGCAGGTGGCTCCCGCGATTCTCAATGCAATGGAGCGGGTGACGATCGGCGATCTCAAGCCGGATTTGACGATTATCCTGGATATCCCGGTAGAGATCGGCATGCAGCGTGCGGCCGCCCGCCGCGGGTCCGGCGCGCCCGACCGATTCGAGGCGGAAGACGTCAAGTTTCATCAGGAATTGCGCGACGCTTACCGCCAGATCGCCGCCGCCGAACCGCAGCGATGCGTGCTGATCGACGCCAACGCCGACGCGGGCACGGTGGCCGCCAGCGTGTGGGCCGCCTTGCGCGACCGTTTTTTCACGGCCGATGTCGGCAATTTGGCCAGTTCCGCATGAGCGCGCGTCAGGTCGAACCGCGGGTTACGGTTGCCCATCCACGCGAGACAACCGCGTTGTTCGGGCACCGCGAAGCCGAGATGGCCTTGCTGAAGGCCTATCGCAGCGGGCGTATCCCGCATGCCTGGCTGATCGGGGGCGCGCTGGGTATCGGCAAGGCGACGCTGGCCTACCGGATGGCGCGGTTCGTGCTCGCGCATCGCAATCCCCTTGCACCGGATGTGCAGGGTGCCGAGACGTTGAACGTTGATCCGTCCGATCCGGTCGCGCGCCATGTCGCGGCGGGCGCCCATGGCGGCCTGCTCACGCTCGAGCGGACCCTCAACGACAAGGGCGTGATGCGCACCGTGATCACGGTCGATGAGACCCGGGAGACGATTTCCTTTTTCGGCTCTACCGCCGCGGTCGAAGGCTGGCGGGTCTGCATCGTCGATACCGTCGATGAACTCAATCCCAACGCCGCCAACGCGCTGCTCAAGATTCTCGAGGAGCCGCCGCGCCAATCGCTCTTCCTGCTGGTCAGCCACGCGCCCGCACGGGTGCTGCCGACCATCCTGTCGCGCTGCCGCAAATTGGCGTTGCGGCCGCTCGCCACCGCCGATGTCATCCGGGCCGCGGCGCAGGCCGCCAACATCGCCATCGACGACCCCGCGCTGTCAGAGGCGGCAGAAGCCTCCGAGGGCAGCGTCGCACGCGCACTCACGCTGCTCGGCGGCGACGCCGTCAAACTTCAGCAGCGGACCGCGGCACTACTGGCGACGCTGCCGCAGGTCGATCCGCGCGAATTACATGCCCTGGGCGACGCGCTTGGCGGCAGTGACCGGGTGGCGCTGGCGGCCTTTATCGACGGCGTCGATCGCTGGGTCAGCGAACGCCTGCACAGCGACGAGGCCAATGCCAATGCGAACCTTCCCCGCCTTGCACGGCTGGCGGAGGTGTGGGAAAAGATCAACCGCGCCGCGCGCGACACCGAAGCCTACAATCTTGAACGAAAACCGCTGGTTTTCTCGGTGTTCGGGCTGCTTGCGGAAGCAACGCGGTAAAGCGCTCCGCCGACCATCAATCCTGATAATCTTGCAATCCCGACAATCTTGTTTGAGCCATAAAGGAATTAGCGGTGGCTTCTAAGAAAAACATTTCGAAGAAGAAAAAAACCAAGAAGGTATCGCCGCGCGCTGCCAAGGCCTCAGTGTCGAAAAAGCGCGCCAAAAAAAGCAACACCGCCGCAAAGAAAGCCGCAAAGAAAACCGCAAAGAAGACCGCAAAGAAACCGGCCACAAAGAAGGCCTCCAAACAATCGATCAGGAAGCCCTCGAGGAAAGCAAAATCAGGGACCCCTGTTTCGGCGCCGAAGCAACCGCGCGCGGCCAAAACTACAGTCACGAAGCCGAGCCGAGACCCCGCTAAAGCGAGTCCAGAGACCGCTAAAGTAAAAGTTACTCCTGTTATAAAGGCTGCGCCGGCAGCGTCGCGCGGAGATACTTACTACATCACGACGGCTATCGCGTATCCCAACGGCGTGCCGCATATCGGGCACGCCTATGAGGCGATCGCAACCGACGCTCTAGCCCGCTTTCAACGGCTGGACGGCAAGGATGTGTTTTTTCTCACGGGTACCGACGAGCACGGGCTGAAGATGATGCAGACCGCGGAATCCGAGAAATTGCCGACGATGGAGGTCGCGACGCGCAATGCTCTCCGGTTCAAGGAAATGGACCGGCGCCTCAACGTCTCGTTCGATCGCTTCATCCGTACCACCGAAGAACAACATCATCGCTCCAGCCAGGAAATCTGGAAGCGGATGGCCGATAACGGCGATATCTATCTCGACAGCTACGCCGGCTGGTACTCGGTGCGCGACGAAGCCTATTACGCCGAAGACGAAACCATTGTCGGCGACGACGAGGTGCGGCGCGGACCACAGGGCACCCCTGTAGAGTGGGTCGAGGAGAAGAGCTACTTCTTCAAACTGTCCGCCTATCAGGACAGGCTTCTGGCGCTTTACCAGAACCAGCCGGACTTCATCGGCCCGGACTCGCGCAAGAACGAAGTCGTCAGCTTCGTCAAAAGCGGTTTGCGGGATCTGTCGATTTCGCGAACCACCTTCGATTGGGGGGTCAAGGTGCCCGGCGCCCCCGAACACGTCATGTATGTGTGGGTCGATGCCCTGACCAATTACATCACCGGCGTCGGCTTTCCCGATGAGAGCGACTCGAACTGGCGCTACTGGCCGGCCGACGTCCACATTATCGGCAAGGACATCATTCGTTTTCACGCGGTGTACTGGCCGGCGTTCCTGATGTCGGCCGGCATTCCGCTGCAGAAGCGCGTCTTTGCCCATGGCTTTCTGTTCAACAGGGGCGAGAAGATGTCGAAATCGGTCGGCAACGTCGTCGACCCGTTCAATCTCGCCGAACAATACGGCGTCGATCAGATGCGCTATTTCTTCCTGCGCGAGGTGCCGTTCGGGCAGGATGGCAGCTACAATCACGAAGCCATCGTCGCCCGCATCAATGCCGACCTCGCCAACGACCTCGGCAATCTGGCGCAACGCTCATTGTCGATGATCGCCAAGCAACTCGGGGGCGTGCTGCCCGAGCCGGGTGCTTTCACGGATAACGACAACGCGATCCTGGCCCAGGCCGATGCCATGATCGGGCTGGCGCGAACGGCGATGGCGACCCAGCAAATTCATCTGGCCCTCAATGCGGTCTGGGCCGTGGTGGCGGAAGCCAACCGCTATTTCGCGGGTGAGGCGCCGTGGGCGCTGGCGAAAACCGATCCACAACGACAGAAGACGGTGCTGTATGTGACCGCCGAAGTGGTTCGCCAGATCGCTATCCTGGCCCAGCCGGCGATGCCGGAATCGTGCGCAAAGATGCTCGACGTGCTCGGCGTTCCCGCCGACCAGCGGGATTTCAAATTCCTGGGCGGCGGTACCCGCATCAAGCCCGGCACCGCGCTGCCGGCGCCGACCGGAATCTTTCCGCGCTATATTGAGCCGACCGCGGCCTGAACGGTTTGACCACGATGCTTGTCGACAGCCACTGCCATCTCGATTTCCCCGATTTCGCCGATGATCTCGATGGCATCGTCGCGAGGGCCGCGTCCGCGGGAATCGGGCGTATTGTCACGATCTCGACGCGGGTGAGGCGCCTTGCCGCGCTGCTCGCGATCGCCGAGCGATTCCCCAACGTCTATTGCTCGGTCGGCACCCATCCGCATCAGGCCGACGAAGAAGACGGGATTCCCACCGATGAGCTGATCGGACTGACCGCTCATCCCAAGGTCGTGGCCCTCGGCGAAGCCGGGCTGGATTATTTCTACCAGCACGGTTCCCGCGAAGCGCAGGAACGCGGCTTTCGTGCCCATATCGCGGCCGCGCGCGCGACCGGCCTGCCGCTGGTGATTCATACCCGCGAGGCCGATGACGACTGCGCCCGCATCCTCGAAGATGAGATGACAAAAGGATCGTTTCGCGCCGTGCTGCATTGCTACACCGGCGGGCGTGACCTCGCGATGAAGGCAATCGCCCTGGGGCTGTCGATTTCATTCACGGGAATTTTGACCTTCAAGAACTCGCAAGCCTTGCGCGATCTCGCAGCCGAGCTTCCGGCCGATCGCATCATGGTCGAGACCGACTCGCC
>Ga0116135_1000589_pt1 | contig 20094 bp, 17 predicted proteins | sample June2015DPH_20_1_FD_89738 | JGI IMG/M metagenome (GOLD analysis project Ga0116135, IMG submission 89738) | Peatland microbial communities from SPRUCE experiment site at the Marcell Experimental Forest, Minnesota, USA - June2015DPH_20_10 | ecosystem: Environmental > Terrestrial > Soil > Wetlands... | reverse complement strand
GTTCTCGCCCAAAGTCAGCTTGCCGTTCACGTGAACGTCCTCTACCGCGATGTACGCTGAGTATTGGTCGTCCACGCACTTCGTCCGTGCGTCGAATTTCTCGCGGTCTTCCTTGGTCCACCAATCCTTCAGGTTTCCCTTGGCATCAAACTGGCTGCCTTCGTCGTCAAAGCCGTGAGTCAGTTCATGGCCGATAGTGCCTCCCGTGTTGCCGTAGTTGGGAGCATCGTCCATCTTTGGATCGTACAGAGGAGGCTGCAGCACGCCCGCAGGAAAGTTGATGTCGTTCATCTGCGGATTGTAGTAAGCGTCCACGGTTGGAGCTGAGATGTCCCATTCGCCATGATCGACGGGCTTGCCGATTTTGTTGATGTCGCGCCGAGTCTCGAATTGATGCGTCCGTTCCACATTACCGGCGAAATCGTCGCGAACGATTTTTACCGAGCTGTAATCGCGCCACTTGTCGGGATACCCAATCTTGTTGCGGATTCCTGCCAGCTTGGTGAGCGCCTGTTGCTTGGTCTCCGGGCTCATCCAATCGAGCGCGCGAATGCGCTGGCCCATAGCCTCTTCGATGCGCTCTACCATGTCGAGCGTGCTCGCCTTAAGCTCTGGAGAGAATACCTTCGCCACATACACTTGGCCGAGAGCCTCGCTCAGATCCTTGTCGACATACTGCACGCACCGCTTCCATCGCGGCTGCTGCTCTTTGGCGCCGCGCAGGTACTTGCGGTAGAACTCGAAGTTTTCCTGTACGAATGGCGTTGAGAGATAGGGAGAAGACGAGTCGACGAGGTGGAAGCGCAAGTAGGTCCTCCAGCTATCGACTGACTCGGAGGCGAGAAGTTTGTTCAACTCTTTCACGAACTCAGGTGCGTCGACGTTGAGGATCGCGAACTCCGGGTACTGCATTTCGCGATAGTAAACGGCCCAGTCGAAATCCGGCGCGAGATGGGTCAGGTCCGCAAGCTTCATCTTGTGAACCAGTTTGTGCGGATCGCGCCGTTCCACTCGAGTCAGGGAAGCCTTGGCCAGCGCCGTTTCTATGCGCATAACGGTTTCAGCATTGGTTTTTGCTGCTGCCACGCTGTCGCCGGAAAGCTCGAACACCTTCTGCACATGCTGTAAGTAACGCTCGCGTGTCTCCTTCGACTTTGCGTCGTCTTTCGTGTAGTAGTCGCGATCCGGCATGCCGAGACCGCCCTGGTCCAAGTCGGCGATAACCTGCTCCGAGTTGTCCGGGTCCTGGGTCGAGCCGGCGTTGAACATCGTTTTCGAATAACCAGTGGAAGTCATTTGCAGATGCGCGACCAGCGGCGTGATCTCCTTCGCCGATTTCAGGCTGCCGATCGCGACGAGATCCTGCTGAATCGCAGAGATGCCGCGCTTTTCCACCGCGCCTTCATCCATGCAGGCTGCGTAGAAGTCGCCAATCTTCTGAGTTACGGCATTGCGATCAGCGGACGGTTGCGCCGCCTTCTCCAACATTCCGCGCAGAAAAACCAGATTGTCCTGATAGAGCTTCCCGTAGACCGACCACGAAGTCTGATCGGGCGGAATGGGATTCTTCTTCTGCCAGCCGCCGCAGGAATAGCGGTAGAGGTCCACACAAGGGTCGACGGTTTTATCCATCGAGGAAACGTCGAGGCTCGGGCTGTAAGGGAGAACCGGCTCGGAAGACGTTTGACCTTTGGGAGCTTGAGCGTTCGCGAACGCAAAAATTATCGTCAGAAAGGAGAAGCAAAAAACGTATTTACGCATATTCACCTTGGATCGCTTGGCACGGAAAGAGTTAGGGCAAACCAGACATGCTACGCGAGGCTCTGCCTGTCAGCAAGGCCGTTATCGGTAGAATCCGAGAGCCGTCGTATAATGAGCGGTTTGGGTACCAAGGAGCCGCTGTCCGACATGGCACAGACCATCCAACACGAATTGCAACTGGCGCGCCGCATGTCGCGGCTGGGCACCGAGACTGCATTTGAAGTTTTGAACAAAGCAAGGGCGCTCGAGCGCCAGGGCAAAAGCATCATCCATCTGGAAATCGGCGAACCCGATTTCGACACGCCGGGCAATGTAGTCGAAGCCGCCGTTGACGCCCTCCACAAGGGCTGGACGCATTACGGCCCATCGGCCGGCTTGCCCGAGTTGCGCCAAACCATCGCCGATTACGTAAGCCGCACGCGCAGCGTGAAGGTCACGCCGGAAGAAGTCGTTGTCGTTCCCGGAGGCAAGCCCATCATTTTCTTCACAATTCTGGCTCTGATCGACGAAGGCGACGAAGTCATCTACCCCAATCCCGGCTTTCCAATCTATGAGTCGATGGTGAACTACATCGGCGGCAAAGCCGTGCCCATCCAACTGCGCGAAGACCATGACTTCTCGCTCGATGTAAGCGAACTTCCCGGCCTCATCACCGACCGCACCAAGCTGATCATTTTGAACTCACCCCAAAATCCTACGGGTGGTGTGATGCCCCGCAGAGATGTTGAAGAAGTCGCGCGCATGATCGGCGACCGGAACATTCTGGTTTTGTCCGATGAAATCTACAGTCGGCTGCTGTTTGAAGGCGAGCATTTCTCCATCATGTCCGTGCCCGGAATGCAGGAGCGCACGATATTGCTCGACGGGTTCTCGAAGACCTATGCCATGACCGGATGGCGCATGGGCTACGGCGTCATGCGCCCGGATTTGGCTGCCCACTTGACGCGCCTGATGACCAACTCCAACTCCTGCACCGCCAGCTTCACGCAAATCGCAGGCGTGGAGGCGCTCACCGGAGATCAGAGTTCAGTCGATCACATGTGCTCAGAATTCAAGCGTCGCCGCGATGTATTCGTCGCCGGATTGAACAAGATCAAAGGCTTTTCTTGCCGCATGCCCAAAGGCGCGTTCTATGTTTTCCCAAACATCACGAAGACCGGATGGAAGTCAAAGCCGCTGGCCGATGCGTTACTGGAGCAGGCAGGCGTCGCCGCTCTTTCCGGAACCGCCTTCGGCGCCTTCGGCGAAGGCTATCTCCGGTTTAGCGTCGCCAACTCGCTGGAGAATTTACAGAAGGCGCTTGAACGCATCGATCAGTGGGCCAAAGAGAACCTTTAGCTGCCTAGCGTCGAGATCTTCGTCGGTGCTCCGCTCGTAAATCACGGGAACAGGCATTTTACGAATCCCGAACAATTCACAGCGTCCCCGTCAATCGACTCCTTTCTGCGCTTAAGATTCCCGAATTCCGGGATAGCCTGATCCAAATCCCGGAACAAATGAAGATAGGAGTCCCCTATGCTATCGAAAGGCTTCGGAAGTCTTCTAGCACTCGCTATCGTGCCCGCCCTGGCGCAAGTCCCCGGGCCGGCGACTGCGCAACCCGCTGCAATCGTCACCCCGCGCCAGCATGCCCCCCGCAGAGTCTATCCCGGCGTTCCTCCGCGCGTGGAAGGCAACGTCACAGTCGAGGACAGCACGAACTGGAGCGGCTACGCCGTGACCGGCTCGTCGTTTACTTCCGCCAAGGGATCGTGGACCATCCCCACCGTCACCTGCTCGAAAACTCCCAACACCTATTCCTCGTTCTGGGTAGGCATCGACGGATGGACTTCCACCACCGTAGAACAGACTGGAACCGATTCCGACTGCGACGGCTCCAGTCCCTCGTATTACGCGTGGTATGAGTTCTATCCCGCCGGCTCTGTTCTGATCTCAAGCGTTCCGGTGTCACCCGGCAATCACATGTCCGCTTCCGTGACATATAGCGGCACGGAGTTCACCGTTACCATCACGAACGAGAGTACGGGCAAGTCGTTCAGCAAGGCTGGAAGAGTTTCCGGCGCAAAGCGCTCCTCAGCCGAATGGATTGCCGAAGCTCCGTGCTGCACCAATGCCGGCGGTATCCTGCCGCTCGCCGACTTCGGCACGGTCGATTTTGGCCAGGATTACACCGGCGTGAGCGGCACGAACGACGCCACCGATTCTTCCGTGTCCGGGCAGATCAGCGATTTCGGCTCCGATGTATTCGAGTCGATCATGGTCAACGGCAGCACCGGCGCGGATGAAGCGGTTCCATCGGCCCTCACGTCAGACGGAACGAGCTTTACTGTCACTTGGGATTCAGAATAAGCGCAATTGAAGTTTGATTACCTCCTCCCCGAAAACCTCGCTCAGGTTTTTGCCTGAGCGGGGTTTTTCGCTATATTCGACGCGTCGGAAGTGTGGGTTCAGCGCTGAGGTAATCGGAGCCCTAAGTGAAATCAGCTACGAAAAAAACCAAAAAGACTAAAACTCCCCGGCCCAGCCGTCCGTACATGCCCGGCTACGGCTTGCCCGATGGCAGCAAAGGTTTGCTCGCATGGAGTTGGGCCGAGCAGCGTCTAAAAAAAACGCATAACTACTGGATCACCACCGTCAAGCCCGATCACTCACCGCACACCATGGTCGTCTGGGGCCTGTGGCAGGACGGAACCTTTCTGTTCAGTACTGGCAGCAAGTCCCGCAAAGCGCGTAATCTGGCGCATAATCGGAAATGCATCGTTTGCACGGAGCACGCCAATGAAGCCGTCGTCGTTGAAGGTACAGCGGAGCTCGCAGACTTGACTGCTCGCCGCAAATTCCTTCCCGTCTACGAACGGAAGTACAAGTTCGATATGGGAGGTATGAAAGGCGACATTCTTTCGATGAAGGAGCCTGTCTTCGCCGTCCGTCCGCGCGTGGTCTTCGGGTTGTGGGAAAAATACTTCGTGGGCAAGTCGACCCGCTGGAAGTTTTAGCAGGCGCGCTCAAAGAAATCGTCTCTTGGAGGAAAATATGCAAAGTTCTCATTCCTTCCACTTTCCCAACGAAAGCGATTCCTACCGCCAGGCGCGAAATGAACTGCTTCGGGCCGAAGTCGAACTTCGGCGTCACGTAGAGCAAGTTGCTGCTCTCCGCCGCACGCTTCCGCTGGGAGGAGAGATTCCGGAGGATTACATCTTCGACGAGGGCGCAGCCGACCTCAGTGATTCGCAAACCGTGCGCCAAGTGCGGCTGTCGCAGCTATTTCAGCCGGGCAAAGACACGCTAGCTATTTACAGCTTCATGTTTGGACCCAAGATGCCGGCCGCTTGCCCTATGTGCAGCTGCATGTTGGATAGCCTGAACGGCAACGCCCATCACGCGGGGCAGCGCATCAATCTCGCCGTGGTGGCTCGATCTCCGATCAAGAGACTGCGAACCTTCGCACGCGAGCGCGGCTGGAATCGCCTGCGCCTGCTTTCTTCCGCCAACAACACCTACAATCGCGACTACTTCGGAGAAAACGCCGAAGGCGGCCAGCAGCCCTCGCTGAACATTTTTGCCCGCCGTGACGGGAAGATTCATCACTTCTGGTGCTCCGAGATGGTAATGACTCCGCCCGATCCCGGCCAGAACCAGCGGCACATCGATATGATCTGGCCCCTCTGGAACCTACTGGATTGCACGCCAGAAGGGCGGAGCAAGGATTGGCTTCCAAGCCTGAGTTATCGCTAAGATGGCGCCGACTTCAACTGCGCGGATATTGGTTGCGCAGGGAATCTTCCTCTGCGAGCACTCTCAGCATCGATGGCAACTCCGTCGCCAGTTGCGATTTAGGTATTCCGCGCACCCCCATCTTCTCCGCGAGATGCTGCATGGTCTCGGAGCTCTGCTCGCTCATCAGAAGAATCTTCAAAGACGGGTGAGCCTTCTTCAGGTTCTCGGCGACCTGCACGCCGTTGAGCCGCGGAATGGAGAGATCCAGAAGAACGACATCAGGATGCAACTCTTCAACTTTTTGTATCGCGTCTTCCCCGTCGACAGCTTCGCCACATACCAGCGAGTCCGGGAAGTGCTGCTTGATCAAGTTCCCCAGCGCTCGCCGAAGGATCTGGGAATCATCTGCGATCAGAATCTTGAAAGGTGCTGGCATTTTGTAGAGTCTTGCAGCTTCACCCTTCGATTCTATCTGATCGAATCTATCTGATAGAAGAACTCCCGCTCACAATCCCGTACTATGATTCGTCAAGGTTCTCATTATGGAGAAGTGAGTTTTGCGAATCATTCAGTGCCGGGAGATTCCTGAGGACAACGAACTCCGCTGCCAGTGGAATGCGATCGCCATGCAAATGGAGCGGCCGGAGGTCTTCTACACCTGCGAGTGGGCTCTTGCCATGCAAGCAGCATACGGGCACGTGCGAAAACCGTTGCTTATGTTGGGCTACGAAGGAGAAACATTGGTCGGAGTGGCATCCCTGGCCACAGATGCCACAGAAAAGGCCATCTCTTTTTTCTCCGCGACCACAGCAGACTATTGTGACTTTGTGAGTTTGCCCCAGCTTCGTCAAGAATTCGTGAACGCAATTCTTGCAGAGCTGAAAAGGAACTCGATGAGTTCTATAACTCTGGCAAACCTCCCCGCGGATTCAAGCACGGTGGATGCGCTGCGCAGAGCACCGAAAAACCAGTGGCGTCATGTTTTCATGCGGCCCGCATATATATGTTCGCAGGTGCAGTTAGGAACCGGCGAACAACGGCTGGCGTTAAGAAATGCCCTGGTGGCGAAAAAGAAAATTCGCCGCTATTTGCGCGCGATGGAGCGCGAAGGGCCGATAAGCTTCGTCCATCTAAGTTCGCGGGAGCAGATCGAGGCTGCCATGCCTGATTTCGTGAATGCTCACGTGGCGCGCTTTGTGGCCACGGGGCGTACTAGCAGCCTGGAGACGCCTGAACGGCGCTGTTTTCTGGAAGAGCTGGCAAAACGGTTTGACGGCGCTGGGCTGGTTACGTTAAGCCAGTTAAGAATTCAAGACCGTCCGGTCGCCTGGAACCTTGGCTTTCGATTTCATAAGAGCTGGTTTTGGTATCAACCAACCTTTGATGGCCGCTACGAAGAAAACTCTCCCGGTCACTGCCTGCTCGCCCGGATCGTGATTGACGCGTGCGAGAGCGAAGGAATGGAAGTGGTCGACCTGGGCTTGGGCGCGGAAGGCTACAAGGAACGTTTCGGCAACAGCGCGCGCCAGACGCTCCACGTCAGCGTAAGCGACTCCTGGAGTCGTCACGTGCGCGAAGTGATCAGATACCGGGCAGCCAGCGCGCTGAAACGATCGCCCAAAGTTGAGGCCGCGGTGCGGCGAGTGCTGGGGCGGTAAATGCCGCGTGCAATTCCGAATGGATCGAAAAGCGTTTAGACTAAGCTGCAACCCACGATGACTCGCACCGAATCTCCTCTTATCAAGATATTCACCCCCTCGGATGCGAGCGCCTGCAACACCAACGCTCAGAATCTGACGGTGAAGGAAGTTGTCGCGCGTTTACCCGAAGATCGATTTCACGTGACGATGCTGTGCGAGGGCGAGCCCGATCCCCGCCTCGCCACGCGGGCTAACACGCGGCTTGTGAAGTGGGCTCGGCATGGCAATACGCTGCGCCTCCTTTACCATTGTCTCTTTCCTCCACCGGATATTTATTTTTTTCCGCGCACCGGGCCGCTTGACCGTTTGTTCTTCGACGCCCGGAGCCGCATGGCGCTGAGAAGCGCGCTGGTTACTTATATTGTGATGGCGATGGATGCGAAGACGAGTGCGGGATTGATCGGGCGGTCGATCGCGGAGGGAGACGTTGTGGTCGGCAATTCGAAATACGTTGGAGAGACGATTAGCCGAAGGTTTGCAGTACAGGCCAGCACAATCTACGATGGAATCGACCGGCGTTTTTACTTTCCCAGTGAACATGCGGACAACGAAGTCCCTATTGTTCTTTACGCCGGCTCGTTTCAGCCCCGCAAGCGTGTCGAGATTGTCATCCATCAGGCCGCAAGATTTCCACACATACCATTCCGGTTAGCAGGCAAGGGAGAAACCGAAAAGAGCTGTCGCGACCTCGCAACCCAACTTGGCTGCCGCAATGTTTCTTTTCTGGGGCATCTTTCCTCCGAAAAACTGGGCAAAGAAATGCGCGAGGCCGACATTTTCTTCTTCCCCAGCATCCTGGAAGGCAATCCGCAAGTACTGCTGCAAGCGGGCGCTTGTGGGTTGCCTTCCATTGCCATGGAGCTTTACCTCTCTGATTATGTGATCGACGGCAAAACAGGTTTCCTGGCCAAAACCGATAGCGATCTGGCGCAAAGTTTGGACCAGTTGATCAGCAACAGAGCGATGCGCCGTTCTTTTTCTGCCGCTGCAATTGCGCATACCAGCCAATTTGAGTGGGACGATATCACCCGTCAATGGGCAGCAATATTTGAAGAGGCGGCGGAGAGACGTTGGACAAGCCTGCAGAAGAAAGCCTCTTAAGCACCGAAGTTGGCATGGACACATCAACTGCAAAACGGTCGAATACGCTGGTGCGTTATGGCGGATTCGTGGCGTCCGTGGGAACCGCCCGCGTGCTGGGGCTCGCCATCACTTCGGTGACGTTCCCCATCCTGGTGCGGCGCTTGGGTGTGGCAACCTATGGACTTTGGAGCTACGTGGTCGCGCTCTGTGCTTTTCTCGAAGTGGTCGCAAATCCCGGTCTTACAACCTACATCGCCCAACAAGTAGCGGCGCGCCGGCACGCGGCGGCGGATTTAGTCGCAGATTTCCTTGCGCTGCGCGGATTGAGCATCCTGGCCGCAATCGCTATCCTGCTGCTGATCGCCAACTTGGAGCCGAGATCCAACGTCCGCTTGCTGCTGCGATGGTACGGCTTCGCCTCTCTGTGCGTAGGCTTCACGGGATCGGATTCTTTCCTGACCTCGCTCGAACTGTTCCACGTACGCTCCGCTCTCACTTTGATGCAGCAAGTTTTATATGCCGTAGGAGTTCTAACTCTCGTCCACGCCCCGAAAGATTTGCTTTGGGTTCCCGCCAGCATTCTTGGATCGGCACTGGTAATGAATCTGGGAGGTTGGCTCGTTCTATGGCGCAAGGGGTTCCATCCCTCGCTGAACGTCGATCCCGCACGTTGGCGGATGATCCTCGTCCCCAGCCTGCACTACGCTGCGACCACGATGATGGGAACCGTTTACCACCGCACCGGCAACCTAGTTGTGCAGTGGTTCCTAGGCGATTACGCGCTCGGTCTTTACGCCGCGGCCATACGCTTTGTCGATCTCCTCCGCAATTTCGTAAGCATCGCCTTTGGTGTGCTGATGCCGCGAATGGCGCTGGCTGCGCAATCCCGAGCCGGACTGCGGCGACTGGTTCATGCTTCCTTCTCTGTGGTTGCGGCCATCGGTCTTCCGCTCATGCTCGGCACAATTGCAACGGCCCATCTTGTAGTGCCGTGGCTGTTGGGCAAGGGATATGCGGAAGCGGTTCAGCCGGTGCGCCTGCTGGCTGCCTTCCTGCTGGTCGGCCCCATGGCATCATTGTTATCGGGAACAGTTCTTTATGCACAGGGCCGGCATCGCGCGTGCCTGGCATCGGCCGCCGTGGGCGCGTTAGCCGCAGTACTGCTCTCATTCACCCTCGTTCGCCCCTTCGGCATGCCGGGCGTCTGCATTGCATTCGTGCTAGCGGAACTGGCCGTGGCGATCGCGGCTTACCTGTTGATTCCCCGCGACCTGAGGGACATTTGGAAGAATCCGATGATTGCTGTCGCAGGCCTTTCGGGATTGTTGATGGTTGTGACCATACGCCTGGTGAACTCCTACAGCGCTCGTCCTCTGTTAGTCGTAGCCGCAGGCGCGGTGACATATCTGCTTGCCACGGCTGTACTGGGCAGGAAATTGCTGATGGAACAATTTGGGGCGAGTAGGTGAGTGCGAACGCTCCGCGGCACTCGGTGGCTGTATTGCTTTCGGGACGCGAGCAGTTCAGCCCCTATTTCGGAGGCGCGGTGGCGCGCTGGACTTACGAAGTCTACAGCCTGCTGCGTGAGCAATTGGAAATCACAGTCTTCGGTTTTCCCACACCGCGAAAAGATTTGTATCTGCTTCCACATGAGAGCAGCCGCCTTTGGCAAGTGTGCGCTGTGCTATCGAAAATTCCGCGGGCTCGCCGTTATGAGGAAACGCTTTGGCTGCGAGCTCTCATCGGAAGGCTGGCTAATTTCCGAATCGTTCACATCCAAAATCGTCCTCAGTGGGTAGCAACTCTGCGAACGCTTGGCTATCGGGGAGCGATCGTTCTGCATCTGCACAACGATCATCTCGGGCATTGGGCCAGCCCGCAGCTGGATGAATTGGCTGGAAAGCTTGATGCAGTTGCTGTGTGCAGCGATTACTTGCGGCGCACCTTCGCTTCGCGCTCGCTCGCTCTCGATGCCAAGACCCGTGTAGTTTTCAACGCCGCGAACTTGAAGATTTTTTTCCCGCGGGAGGAAATTCGCCAGCCGAAGACAATTTTCTTCGTCGGGCGCTTCGATGCAGAAAAAGGTGTTCTGCAACTCTTGAAAGCGTACGAACTGGTGCTGCGGACGCATCCCGATGCGAAATTAGTAATCGCCGGAGCCACCAATTTCGGCACTCACCGCGAAACCGCATATGTGCAGCAGGTAAAAGAACTGGCCCGGAGGCTGATACAGAGCCAGGGAGCGCACATTCTCTTTACCGAATATCTCGATCACGACAAAGAACTGCCGGTCTGGTTCCAGAAGGCGACCATCTTCGTCTGTCCGTCGCTCTTTCAAGAACCCTTTGGACTGGTCAACGCGGAGGCCATGGCCTGCGCCACTGCAGTAGTGGCGTCGAGGAGAGGCGGAATTCCTGAAGTGATCGGCGATGCGGGACGCCTGGTTGATCCGGAGAACGTGGAAGAGTTTGCGGCCGCAATTTCAGAGCTGCTGGCAAATCCGCCGGAGCGCAAGCGCCTTGCCCTCGCAGGATATGAGCGGTGCCGTCAGCTGTTCGATTGGCACGTAACAGCCGAAAACTGGATGGCGTTAATTGATCGCGTGGTGGAACGCGAACCTCCCGCTATCCCGCGAGACTGAAGCTCGGCTGCTCATGCGGATTGTGCGGCGCCAGATCGCGCAGAATCTCCTCGCGAACGTAAACGCCGTCGGCAAAGAGCACCCGGCCGCCGCGATGGTACGGAGCGGATAGCCGGTAGAGTCCGAATCCCTTGCTGGCCATAAGCTGATGAAGCTCCGGAAATCCGGAGTCACCCTCATAGTGAGGCGTAAAAGTCACCTCCATGACGATGCACTTCGTTTTGCCCAGTCCTTCCCGGGATGCGGTCAGCATTCCCATCTCTGCGCCCTGGATGTCGAGTTTTAAGATGGAAATCTCATCCTCGTTTGCAACCAGCCGGTCGTAGCTGATCTTTTGCACGCTCACGGTGCCGACCAAGTCCCAAGAGTTCGCGAGGAACTCCTTAACCACCTCAGCGCGCGGCCGCAACAGCGAAGAACTCGCGGGATGCCTGAGCTGATGAAAGTTTGCCGTCCCCTCCCTCTCCGCAAGAGCGGCATCGACAACTGTGACGTTCGGGAAAGCAGCGAATCGCCTTCTTAGCGGCTCGACGAGTCGCGGCTCACACTCGACCGCAATCACGCGTTCGGGCTTGAAGTTTTCGATTAGTGCCTGCGTCCAATTTCCCGCGTGCGCCCCTGCGTCGATGCAGGTGCGCAGGCCAGAAAGAATCTGCACGGGTACAAGTTCCAGGCGCGCCTCACCCAAATCTCTATACCGCTGCACTGATATAGCGGCAATGCTGCCTTCGCGCGAGCTGAATCCGAGGCGCATGTATTCGTGCCGGCGGATCGAGTACTCGCAAACTCCGTTGGGAAGCAGTTGCTTCAAAAGTTCTTTGAGCGGCATTTCGCTTGAGTTTAACAGGCGGCTTGACTAACGGTTTCCAGCAGAGAATCCCGTGTACTATGGGTTTCTGCCGGACAAGCACAATGAACGATGACGTCCTCGCGACAGGTGTTGAATACAGATCCTCAAACTTCGCGGTCCTGGCCGCGGAACGAACAGATCGCGCTCCGGGAGATTTCCCCGCGTGAAAGCGAAAGTTGTCATCATCACCGAGATCATCGCGCCCTATCGTATTCCTGTTTTCAACGCTCTTGCGCAGAGGCCGGAAATCGATCTCCAACTTATTTTCCTCTCGGAAAACGATCCTGCGTTGCGCCAGTGGATGGTTTACAAAGATGAGATCCAATTCCAGTATCGCGTCCTCCCATCCTGGCGACAGCGCTTCGGCAAATACCACATCCTGCTCAACCGCGGCGTCCGCTCCGCCCTGAACGCGAGCCCGCCCGATGTCATCGTCTGCGGCGGATACAACTATCTGGCCGCATGGGCCGCCGCTTACTGGGCGAGAGCACGGCGGATTCCTTTTTTCCTGTGGACGGAAAGCACCGCCATGGACCGTCGTCGAAGTTATCTTGCGGTGGAACTTACGAAGAAGTATTTCCTCAGTCTATGCACTGCCTTCGTCGTTCCCGGAAGATCGTCGCTGCAATATTTGAAAAAGCTTGGAGTGGCCGAGCGGCGAATTGGGATTGCGCCCAATGCCATCGATACAGCGCTGTTTTCGAAGCTGGCGGAGGACGCGCGCCTGAACGAATCCGAAATCCGCGCTCGCCGTCAGTTACCCGAGCGGTATTTTCTCTTCGTCGGCCGCCTTGTAAAAGAGAAAGGGATTTTCGATCTCCTGGATGCGTATGCTCAACTCGATGCTAAAATTCGCGCCGAGATCGGCCTGGTTTTTGTCGGCGAGGGTTCGCAACGCCGGGAGTTGATGAGAAGAGCCTCGAAAATCACTCCGGGCAGCGTGCAATTCTCAGGCTTCGTCCATCGCGAAGAATTGCCGGCGATCTACGCTTTGGCCGCAGGACTAACCTTTCCCACTCATAGCGATCCCTGGGGACTGGTCGTGAATGAGGCGATGGCCTGCGGTTTGCCGGTGATCACAACCAACGCCGCGGGCTGCGCGCTGGACTTAGTGGAGGAAGGATGGAACGGTTTCGTCGTTCCGCCCAACGACCGGGATCGACTGGCTGCTGCAATTCAGAACCTGGCAGCGGATTCGGACCTGCGCAGGGAAATGGGGCGCAGAAGTTGGGAACGAATCCAGGCGTACTCACCCGCGGCGTGGGCGCAGGGAATCGTGCAAATAGCACAGTCTGTCGACGCCAAGTGACGCTAGAGAACACTCGGTCACCCTTCGTGTGCCTTCGCGGCCTTAGTGGTAAATCAATCGAGGAATCCGTCAGAATTTCAGGCCCACAGATTCCCACAATATCCTCAGCGTCGCAACTGGTAAGATATGGCTTCACCAGCGACATGCAACTTGCTTTCGAGGTCCCGGAGAACTGAGGATGGCGAATCCTCCCCGAGCACAGACAAGTCCGCAAGCATCGCCGGAGTTCACCGGCAAGCGTGTGGAATTGCTGGAATGTACGCTGCGCGATGGCAGCTATGCGATCGATTTCAAATTCACGGAAAGTGACACCGCAGCCCTGGCGGGAGTGCTTGGTCAACTGGGCTTTCGCTGGATTGAGGTAGGCCACGGTGTGGGATTGGGCGCCGCGAAAGCCGGCAAGGGTACGATGCCGGCTTCCGACGAGCGGCTGATCGAAGCCGCGAAGCGTGCTGCTGCGGGTGCGCAGATCGGGTGTTTCTTCATCCCCGGAATCGGCACCGCCGACCAACTGAAGTCCGCGCGTAATGCCGGACTAGATTTTGTACGCATCGGCTACAACGCGCCGGAAATCGAAGACGCGTTTTCATATCTAGCTTTGGCGAGGTCGCTCGGCTTGAAAGTCTGCCTGAATTTCATGAAGACGTATAGCATCTCGCCAGACGAATTCGGCAAGAAGGCCAGAGCTGGCGAAGAAGCCGGAGCCGATGTGGTTTATTGCGTGGACTCAGCCGGCAGCATGTTTCCCGACGATGTCCGCAAATATATCAGCGCGGCGCGCGAACGTTGCCAGGGGGAACTGGGCTTTCACGGACATAGCAATCTCCAGTTCGCGGTAGCCAACGCGGTGGAAGCGGTTCGCTGCGGCGCCAGTTTTATTGACACCACGCTCTATGGGTTAGGCCGCAGCGCGGGCAACGTCCCCACCGAGATTGCCGTGGCTGTGTTCGACAATCTCGGCATTGAAACTGGAGTCGATCTCTTCGACGTAATGGATGCGGCGGAAGAGTTCATGGCCCCGCTGATGTCTCAGATGCAACTCTACGACATGATGTCGGTGGCCATGGGTTGCAGCCAGTTCCATTCGTCATTCCTGCCCGCAGTCGCTGCGGTCGCAGCCAGGCATGGAGTTGAATTGCGCAGGCTGGTCGTGGCGATGGGAAGACTCAATCCGGTCGATCTCGATGAGGAGATTTTGAATCGCGTAGCCAGCAGCATGCCGAAGGTTAGTGGTGCGAAGGCCCGCGAGATCCTCACTTCATTTTCGGCCGCAGGAATTTCGGTACATAGCATCAGCAGTTCGGTGGGAGCGGTGCAATCGTTGCTCAATGGCATGATTGTCACCTGCGCCAAACGCCGCGCGCGGCCGGTGCTTGAACTCGTTGCCTCTGAATCGCCTTCTCCAGATCTGGTCTTGGCCGATCTGGTGCTGGCAGAAGGTCCGGTAGTTCTCGGCAGAGTCGTCTTCGGTTCCTTCGAAATCTTGGAGCAAATCCTGCGGATGACGGGTAACAATATTCCATTATTTTTGGACGACAGGGATGCAGGATCGTGGGCATCCGAGTGGCCGGCAATGGTGAAAGAAATTGTCGGCTCGGAGAGAATCCTTCCCATCCGCTCCAAGCGTCTATTCGAGAATTACGTGGAAGACGTGCTGCTGACAGCGGCCCAGCGCGCAGGCGATTTCTGCCTGATAATCTATGGGAGCCCAAACGAGTCTTTATTGAAGCAATGCTGCCGCAACTTTAGAAATGTAGTCGTTCACGGCGGCTTGCCCTTCGCCCCACCCGAAAATTGTTGGCAGATGGATGACTTTTCCGACCGCATGCACTTCGATTTAGGGATTGGCGTTGCATTACTGCTTTGTCCGCCCAGTCTGTCTGATTCTGCATCCATCGATCAACTGCTCTTGCCGGAAGGCATAATAATTACTTCGGGCCACTTCCCACGTTTCGAAAGCGAGATTGCTGGTCGCGCGATTCTCCGCCTTGATCCGAACCATGCGTACCGTGGCCAGATGGATCGGTGGGTGGCGATCTCCAACCTCATGAAATCAGCTCAATCCAGCCCACTGGCGGCGCGATGACGGCTCGCGAAACGATTTTGAACTCAGTGGAACGCTTCGGCGACAAAGTCTTTTTGGTTGATGCCAACACGGGCCGCGAAATTACCTACCGCGAATTTCACCAACAAGCACTCTTGCTGGCGGTCGGTCTTCGAGTTCGCGGCGTGCGCAAGGGCGACCGTGTCGGCGTGATGATGCCGAATAGCTGCGAACTGGCAGCGCTGTATTTCGCCTGCATCTATCTTGGGGCGGTCATCGTGCCGATTAATCCAGCCTCCAGCAAAAGCGATGTTCACTTCATTGTCACAAGCTGCAAGCCTGCCCTGGTGGTGGCCGATGGGGCCCATGCTGCTGCGGTGAAAGAGTTCTACCAGAATGTTCTCGTATTGCGGACCGCAGAGAGTGGGAAGGCGGAGGCGAACGAACTTGATCAACTCGGACTTAATCCCCTCGATCATGGCGTGGACTTGGTGCCGTTCGAAGCCTCGGAGCCTGATGACCTTGTCGTAATCATGTACACCTCGGGGACCTCGTCGAAGCCCAAAGGATTAGCCCACAAACTCGAGCGAATGTTGCGCAACGCCGCGGCTTTTGCCGCAGCGCAAGGCCTGGATCACGACTCGCGCTTTTATCTGACGCTTTCGATGGCATACATGGGTGGCTTCTACAATCTGCTCGTTCTGCCCTTTCTCTGCGGCGCGAGCGTGGTTGTCGATCATGTTTTCGATGCTCGCTCCGGCCTGAATTTCTGGGACAAAGCGAGAAACAATAAAGTCAACACGCTGTGGATGGCTCCGACGGTTTTATCGATTCTGTTGCGGATGGATCGCGGACGCGTCGGCGAAGAAGTTTGCCGCAGTTCGGTGCGTCATGCCTTCGTAGGATTTGCTCCCCTGCCGCTCAAGGTGAAGAATGAATTTGAAACCCGCTACGGCGTGCGCCTGATCGAGAATTACGGCCTCTCGGAAACTCTCTTCGTCACCGCGCGGTCGCGTGACACTCTTACCACTGCTGGCTACGTAGGCGAGGCGCTTCCCGGAATCGAACTGCGAGTCGTCGACGACGAAGGCAAGTCTCTATCGGGCGAGGACGGCGAGGTGCAAATCCTCACGCCCGATCTCATGGCGGGATATCTGGATTCCGAAGGGCATTTACAGCAAAAGGATTCCGCAGCCTGGTTTTCTACCGGCGATGTCGGACACCTTGACAACCAAGGCTCTCTTTCGATCACGGGTCGCAAGAAAGATCTCATCATCCGCGGCGGGGTAAACATCAGTCCCGCCGCCATTGAAGAAGTGTTGGCGCAGATCAGCGGAGTATCAGAGGTTGCCGTGGTGAGCGTTCCCCACGAACTTTATGGGGAAGACGTCGTTGCTGTGCTGAGACTCGACGCGGGCGTCGATCTTGATGCCATCCTCGACACGGTGATTGCACACGCGAAGCGCAATCTGGCGCAGCATCAGCAACCGGCACGCTACATCGCGATCGATGATTTACCGCGAACCGCCAACGGCAAAGTGCAAAAGGCACGAATTCGCGAATTAGTGGCGGAGAAGCTCCAGTTGAGGTCGACCGCAACTGCACGGAGACCGGTCGTAGAAAGCGTGAGTGCCCGTAATTAATCGCCGCTCGAAATATTCAATGCCTGGTGTCGCGCCGAAGAATCGACTAAAACGTCTATGAAGATTATCGATCTTTCCCTGCCCATCGAAGAGGGCATGATGACCTTCCCCACGCACTGGCACCCCGTGGTAGAGATCACGATTCTAGGGCGGCACGGCGTCGAAGGTCGCGAGACGCGAAAACTCGTGCTGGGCACGCACATCGGCACCCACGCCGACGCGCCACGACATTTCATTCCCGGCGGACGAACCATCGACGAGGTTCCGCTCAATATTCTCATCGGCCCCGCCACGGTCGCGGACTTCACCGGTTGCGCGCCCTTGCATGAAATCGATATCGGGGAACTCAAGCAGAAGTTGGGCGATAAAATTCCGTCGCGCGTGATTTTGCGCACAGGATGGTCCGAGTATTTTGGCCATATGAAGTTTTACAACGAATATCCCTTTCTCTCGGAAAACGCGGCGCAGTGGCTGGTGGAGAACGGAGTTCGATTGATCGCCATGGACACGCCATCGCCCGACAATCCTGCTCATTCGCGTGGAACGCCAAAGGACTCCCCGAATCACAAAGTACTCTTGGGGGCGGAAGTGGTTCTTGTAGAATATCTTGCCAATTTGGAATATGTGACTGCGCGGGAAGTCGAGTTGATCGTGATGCCTTTGAAACTGAAAGGCTGCGACGGCTCTCCGGTTCGGTGCGTGGCTATCGAAAGGTGAGAAGAATTTTTGAGAGAAGACGTCGAGAACTGGCTTAAGAATTGGTTTCGCGGCAGAGGAAAGATGGGACAGGGCGCGGTTCAATCGACCGACGTTGATTACTTTGAAGCGGGATGGCTCACTTCAATGGAAGTCGTCGAGTTTGTGACGGAAATCGAAGCGCAATTCGACATGCAGTTTTCGGAGCAGGATCTGCAGGATCCGCGTTTTGTCACAATCTCGGGGCTGACTGGACTAATCTCAGAACGCTCGACACAATCCAGTGAGAGCAAGTAGTTCCATTCGCATCTTCTGGCCGCTCGATCATAGGAAAACACCGAAAAAAGTGGAACACGCTACCTCAACGAGTTTGCACGTTCTGACGCTCACCCCTTTTTTCCCTTCCGAGGGCGACGATGTGAGCGGCTGCTTCGTTGCCGAGAGTCTCCGTTCTCTCAGCGCACTGGGCGTGGCTTCCTCCGTGATCGCGGTTGATTCCATTTATCACCGCAGCCGAAGGTCGAGTCCGCATTCGCCTGCCGAATGGGTCCGTTATCCTTCATTTCCGGGAAAAGTCGGGCTGTCGAGCGCAGGCAAATTCCTCGGACGCGTGCTCCTAGCAAGAGTTCGAGAATTACACCAGCGCCGCCGAATAAATCTGATTCACGCCCATGCCGCGCTTCCATGCGGAGACGCGGCCGCATTCCTGTCGCGCCGGTTGAATATTCCGTTCGTGGTCACGATCCACGGGCTGGACGTTTTCAATCGCTGTTTTCAGAATGGAATGGCCGCTGCATGGCGCCGGGCAGCCTCATTGAGAGTTTACGAAAAAGCTCGCAAAGTCATCGGCGTAAGCGGCAAGGTCCAGCGATTGCTGGTTGAGGGGGCAGGCTCTGCCGTTTCTGCCGAAGCCGTCTATAACGGAACCGACGCGGATTTTTTCGCGCCAGGGATAACACAGAGCGGTCCGCCTACTATTCTAGTGGTGGGAACTCTATTGGCTGGAAAGGGGCAGGAGTTGGTACTGAAGGCCGTCGCACGGCTGAACGATCTGCATCCTGACTTGCGGTGCCAAATCATCGGCGAAGGCGCGGATCGAACTCGCTTCGCCGCCCTCGCACAACAGCTAGGCATCGGCGATCGAGTTCATTTCATGGGTCGGCGAAGCCGCGCCGAAGTTGCGGACGCGATGCGCAGCTGCACGGTTTTCGTTTTGCCCAGCCGCTACGAAGGGCTGGGATGTGTCTATCTCGAAGCCATGGCCTGCGGCAAGCCCGTGATTGGCTGCCACGGACAGGGAATCGACGAGATTATTCAGGACGACGTGAACGGCGGCCTGATTCCCGTGGATGGATTGAATGAGCTGGTGGAGAAATTACAAAAGCTGCTGGCAGATCCCGCGCTGCGCGCGCGAATCGGCCAAGCCACGCGTGAGACCATTCTGAGTCATCTTACTTTGGCGCACCAAGCGCAACATCTGCTGCGAATCTACGAACAGGTTGCCCAATGACGGCGCCGGCATCGACGGAAGCTCGCTCTCAACTTGTCTCTTTGTCGCAAGCAGAGATAGGCGAAATCGCCGCCTTCATTGCCGCACAGTCGGGGCGCGAGCGTGAATCCGTGGAGACGCATCTTCGCTGGTACCTCCTCGAGAATCCTGCTCGCCAGCCGGAAGAGCCGCTGGGATTCGGGCTGCGATCTGCGGATCAACTGGTGGGATGCATTCTACTCAGCCCGCAACTTTTTCGCCTCGAAGCCAGAGAAATTCTCTTCATGGGATCGAGTTCGTTTTATGTGGATCGCCGACATAGAGGCCAGGGCGGCCGCATCTTCCTTCAATACTGCAGGCTGGCGAGGCAGCATCCTCTTTTTGGAACTTCCGCAAATGCAGAAGCTGCCGCGCTGTGGAAAGCCGCAGGCGCGCGTCCGATCCCCTATTCCGACTGCGAGTTCCTCGGCGTGCTCCATTGGCCCGCCGTGGCCGAGGAATTTGCACATCGTCGTTACGCGAACAAAACCGTTTCGCGATTGGCGGGAAGCGCTGTCGCAAACATTGCCGGACTGATGCGCGCACTAAAGATCGATGGAGACGCGGTAAATGATCTCCAGCCTTTATCTTCGGCTGATGAGGCGAGCGAACTCTGTACCCACAAACCCTCGTCCAAACTCACGGCCCGGCGCGATGCATCGTATCTCCACTGGCGATATTTTTCCGGTCACGATCCAACCGCCGCCGTATTTGCCTTCCGCAGCAGCAAGCCGGATCAAGATGTCCTGGTGGCCGTCAACCGGCGCCAGCGTGGATATCGCAACCAAATCAGCGTACTGAATGTGCTGGATATTTATCCAGAGGTTTCCGCGGAGGAATGGCTGAGGATTATTGGCGCGCTGATTCTTCGTTACAGAAAAGTTATAGATGCCGTGGTTCTGCGCAACTTGGATTCTGAATTACAGGAGGCGTTCGCTGCAAAAGGCTTTCAGCGCCGCGTTTTCGAGGCCCCTATCGGCTGGTACCTCGACAAATCGAGCCCGCTGCGAGATTGCGAGTGGTATCCGGTGCCGGCAGACGGAGACAGCCTGATCTGAACATGGTGACGGCACGATGAGCCTCCGGAGCCAAGCCCGTGCCTTCGTCATCCACGCTGCCCGC
>Ga0116135_1000587_pt1 | contig 20158 bp, 15 predicted proteins | sample June2015DPH_20_1_FD_89738 | JGI IMG/M metagenome (GOLD analysis project Ga0116135, IMG submission 89738) | Peatland microbial communities from SPRUCE experiment site at the Marcell Experimental Forest, Minnesota, USA - June2015DPH_20_10 | ecosystem: Environmental > Terrestrial > Soil > Wetlands... | reverse complement strand
GCCATACCGCCGGCGTGAACGTTGGGGCAGGAGACATTCAGTTCGTAGGCAGCAATGCCCTGGGCGTGATTGAGCCGCTCGATTACCCCGATGTACTCGCCCACCGTGTAGCCGAATACGTTGACGATGACCTTGCACTGCGGGTAGCGCTTCAGCGGGGGAAGCTTCTTTTCCAGGTACTCTTCGACGCCTACGTTTTGCAGGCCGATGGCGTTGAGCATGCCGGAAGCTGTCTGGATAATCCTTGGCGCGGCGTGGCCGGTCATGGGCGTGAGCGAGATGCCTTTGGTGACAAACCCGCCAATGCGCTCCAGCGAGACAATCTCTTCAAATTCAATGCCGTAGCCAAAGGTGCCACTGGCCGCGATGACCGGATTTACCAGGTCCATGCCGGCCAGAGAGACTTTCATGTCGGGTTTCACGCGCGGATATCTTCCTTGATCGTCGTAGGCGAAAAAGCTCGCAAGGCTCGATGCACAAGAGCGGTCTTCCTTAATGATACGCGTGTGCTGCAAAGACGCCGGTTGTCGGTAGTGGGTCAGTTTGGATTTCCACTGAAAACGCAAGCATTAGCAAGCATGGGGACCGCAAGCAGGGGAGGCGCGCTTATGCTGCTTGCTTTATGTGTAGCGTTCATATTCCTCGGAAGCCACAACCCCCTCTATACGAAACATACTGTTTCCGAGTTCATCTCCAACTGGAGGCTGATAAAGGCTAATCCAGCGCGTCTCGTGAACTTCTCCGTTATTTGGATTCGCGAGATTCCGATACATGATTTTTCCAAAAACGAAAACTTGCCCCATCCGCATTACGGGCGGAATATCCTCCTTCAACCACTTTCGGATGTGCCCAGTGTCGAACCAGTGCGTCCTGACCGCTCCAGCTGGGGGAATGATTCGATCCTTCACCATGCTTCCGGGAAAATACGAGGCTTTTTCTGGGAGTTCCGAAATGTTCTTTACCAACGCGCACCCAATGTACGAACCAGTAATTATGGCAGGAGCGCGTCCTCTGTTTCTCGCATGGACGGTAAAACCTCCCATGGGACCATTCACGTTCTTCACAACAACCAAAATCCACGGGCGTTCTGCGTTAATGACAGCTTGCGCGTTCAAGAGTGCAGATTGCGCCGCTTTGCTCGTTTCTTTAGTTTGCTCGGCAATCGCCAAAAGAGTGAACAATATCGCCCAAGTAGTTATTCCCTCAGGCCAACTAAAGAGTCGATACCAACGTGGAAAGTTCCTTTCGGCGTCCTGCTGGCATTTGCCGGACTCTTCATAATGCGGCGTTGGGGAGATAGACCCATTCCCAATTTGCTTGCTTTTCTCATCACAATTCTCGCGGGCTATTTCATACTGATGGGATACGTAGATTGCACATCCCCAGATGACAGCAACAGCCATCACATATTTCCAATATCCCAGTCGTTTCAGCATGATAGCGGAAATGTATCACACCAGATCAGGGGGAGGCGCGTATGATTTCGCCTAAGCCGCTTCCCATTATCCCGCAAGAACTCCAGAAACCTGAGCGGCTTCCGAAACGAGGACGCATGACAATAGCGATAGGGATGCTATGTCAGGGCTGAATGGTCAGGTGGCTTTTTCCTCAAGAAAAAGCCACCTTTCACGGTACTGAAAAAGTCTATATGTATTCCGAAAATGCTCTAGCGCATGGGCGGGAAAGCACCACCCTCAACACAACAAATTGTTTTGTTCAACCTGCATTTTCGTTTCTTGTTTGGGTGAGACTTCAGCAGCGCCGCAGGTTGCCTGAAACCAGAGACGGGGCTTCACCCAAAAGCCAGACGATATTGTCCATCGTATGAACCTGACCCAGGTTGAGAGACGTTCGCTCATCAGAAACTCTGTCCCAGGCTGAAAAAGAAGTTGAAGTGATTGGCTTCGCCCACGTGCGGATCGGAGGCCGGCTTGGTCAGCGCGTTGTTGTAAATCACCGGATAAATCGGCGTGTTCAGGTTGTAGCTGAAGTCCAGCCGGATGGGGCCAACCGGCGTATGGTAGCGCAAACCCACGCCCGGCGCATGAGAGAAGTAGTTGAAGCTGCACTGTCCCTGCCAGCCAGTCGAATTCACCGGCCCCGGCGGCGGCTGGTAGGGGTTATTGGGATTCACAATGTCCAGGTCCTTGCACGCGTTCCGGTTTGGTTGGCGCGTGCGCAGAATGCTGGCCCACGCTTGCCCCGCATTGTTGAACACGTTCCCCATGTCTTCAAACAGCACCACGCTCACCGCGTCACCGAACCAGGGCAGCGTTGGTGGAGGGAGTCGCAACTCGGTGCTGTTGGCCAGCGCGCCCGCTCCGCCAATCGGATACCCCGTCTCAGGATCGCGCGGCCCGGCCGCATTGACTGAGAATCCGCGTAGTGAAGTCGCGCCGCCCGCGTAAAGCCGCTCGGGGAGGGGAATCAGCTCTTCCGATCCATTCCCAAACGCCCGCTCCTGCCCGTAGCGCGTATTCCGCGCAATCACAAACTGGCCCTTGTCAAAGCTGTAATAGCTTGAGTTCGTCAGGTCGAGCCGGTTGAAATTTGTGTCCGCTCCAAATGCTTTTTCGGAGATGAACTCCTGGAAGCTGGTGTAAGTTCCGTGATGTGCATCCAGCGGAGAGTCGCGCGTATCCCTCAGCCATGTAATCGCCGGACCACCCACGCGCACCGCGGTCGATTCCTCCGCAATCTCTCCCGGCGAAACCTGAAGGCTGCTGGCCTGCACCTTCACGCGGCGAAAGTTGAATTCGTAGATAAACGTATTGGCTTTCGACAGGAGCGACCCCGGCGTATTGAAGTGTTCTGAAAGCCTCACGCCGCCCTGCAGCCGCGACGCCACATACGTGCTCACATCCAGGCTGTTGGCGTAGCCCCCTGAGAAGTTGAATCCCAGGTTCTTGCTGCCCGCCAGGTGCGGATCCTGAAACAGCACATCGATCTTCTGTTCCAGCAAGCCATACGTTCCCTGGATCGAAGCCGAAAGCTCTCTCCCGAAAAGATTGTTGCGCGTGAGATCGGCAAGCACTCGGGGGCTGACGCTGGTTCTCAGGTTCGGATTGCACGTAGCGCCGGTTAAATCGATCAGCCCGCAGTTGTAGTGCGGCGTCCCTGTCTGCGCCTCAAATCCGCCGCCGTACGTCAGCACCCAGCGCCGAGCCTCAGACAGTTGCAGAAGAACCGTCTTCTCCGTCTCCCCGCCATTTGGATTCTCAGATGCCGTGTTCACTTCACTGAACAATGCCAGGTCGTAAAGGTTTCGCTGCGTATCCGAGAGCGCCGTCTCGTTCAGCGGATCGCCCGGATGCAGCGTGATCGCCTTGGCCACCGTCCCCGGACGCGTGTAGTGCAGCCCGGTGATCAGCACCTTGCGCACAAAAATCTGCGGACCCTCGGTGATGTGGAAGGCCACATCCACCTTGGTCGCATCCCCTGCCTCGAACTGCTGCGTCACATCCACCTTCACCTGGTCGAAGCCCCGGCTCATGTAATCGGTCAGCAGCGCATCGCGGTCGCCGGCCAGGTTCTGCGGGGAAAGCAGCTGGCCCGCCGTCGTGTTCAGCAGCGGAGTCAGCTTGGCCGCATCTACCTGAACCGCCCCATCCAGCTTCACCGTTCCCACCCGAAGCTGCGGGCCCTCCTCAATTCGATACACCAGCTTCAGAGGCGCCGTTCCCGTGCGGCTCCCCGCCTGCACCGCATCGCTCTCAGCGCCGGCATCGGTCTCCGCCGTCACTTTCACCTTTGTAAATCCATTGTTCTGATAAACCGCCTGCAACGCGCTGATATCCGCCGAAACCAGCGCCTGGCTGTACGCTCCATGGCGGTCGACAGGATCTGCAGCATGCACGTTCAGCAAATCCTTCAGCGTAGCCGTGTCGAAGTATTTGTTTCCCGTCAAGGTCACGCTTTCCACCCGCCGTCTCGGACCCAGCGTCACCTTGAAGACAATCACCACCTGCTCCGCGCTCGCGGTCTGCTGCTCGTGGTCCACCTTCGCGTCAAAGTAGCCCAGCCGCTGGTAGTAGTCGCGCAGGTTGCGATTGCCCTCGTTGAGCAGATCATCGTCCACGCTTCCTTCTTCGAACACGGGAATCAGCCGCTTCACCCGCTCCGGGTTCATGCTCGCGCCTTGCACCAGCACCTTTACCCGCGGCCCGCGATTGGCAGAGAATCCGAAGTCTGTTCTCTTCGTGGCCGGAAGGTACTTCTGCGACTCGAGCTTGATCTCCGCTTCCAGCCGCTCGTCCTTCTGATAGTGCTTCAACACCTTCGACAAGGCGCGGTTACCCGTGTCGTGATCCACCTTCGCGCCCGCCTTCAGGCCGGTATTGTGCTTGAACTGCTCCACGGTGATCCCCGGGTCGCCAGTCACCGACACTGTGCCTACGCGCGCCTGCGGCCCGCTGTTCACGTGAAATGCAATGTCCACCAGCTGATCTTCCGGATGTTCGGTCAACGCATGCTTGATCGTCGGCGCATTGAATCCGTTGTCGGCCAGCGCCTTGCGCATCTGATCCAGCGCGTTGGCCAGTTTCTCCGGGGTAAATCGCGTGCCGGGCGAGAGCTGCGCGGCCCTTTCAAGCTGCGTGTTGATCGTGGCGCCCTTGGCCCCATCCACGCTGACCGTCCCAATGAAGGTGCGCGGCGTTCCGCGAAATACAAGATCAACGCCACCCTGATCGCGCGCACCCTCCACTTCAACGGTGTCGAACAAGCCACTCGCAAAAAGCTCCCGCAGGCTCCTCCTCAGGTTCTCTCGACTAAGCGGCGCTCCCTCAGTTTGGGAAAGTTTGCGGGCCAGTGGAGCAGTGCGGTCCGCCGGCAACCCCACAATAGAGATGTGCCGCACAGTCAATCCCTCCCACTGTGCCAGCGAATCCGGATTATCCTCGGTCGGCGCCGGCGTATCTCGCACCGCGGCCGCGTCCCGAACTTCAGATGCGCCCCGAATTTCAGTCCCGCCAGAAGCCTTATCCGCATTGGGATTCTGGCTCCAGCACGCGACTCCTGGACCGATCGCGAAGATCAGCAGGCTGCAGCCCACGAAGCGGAGCAGCGGTTCCGTGCGCACCCATCGCCTGTCCCACTTCGCGGAGGGGATGCCGTGCCTCCGCTCAACCCGCGGGTCCGGGCGATTGCCGCACATCACAGCGGGCCTGGTTCCAAACGTCATCTCTCACCCAAAAATGCGGGGAACTGCGCCCCGTTGCGCAACAAGGAATGCCTTGATACAAGTGCTGAACGCTCTGGCCCCGGTCGCCGCTCGCCGAAACTCTGCAATCTCAACCGCTTCCCTTATACTAGAGCCTGTTATGAGCTTTCGCGCAGGCGGTGGCACAGACGAGTACAACGCCGGGCCCAGGGTTCCCACGGACAGGTCTTCGTCCGGACAGCGCAGACCAGATTCTGTTGTCCATCGCCGTTCGATGATGTTCAATATTGGCCGCTCCACGCTCCTCGAACTCGATAAAATCGGTTTTTAGCGCCGCTCGTGGGAAAGTGAATCACACGCTCTGGCGGGATCAAGCCTGCGGCAGCAGGATGTGGCCCGCGGAACAACTCAGCACGGAAGCGCATTTTTCCCACGAGGTCCCCCAAATGCAACCTCCCGACCCCGACCAGAAGTCGGCCCCCAACGCAGTTGCCCCCGACCCGCCCCCCGGGGCGGCCCGGCCGGCCCATCCGGTGAAGTTCACCTCCACGGCCACGCCCAATCCAGCCGAGGCGGATGCCCTCGCCCGGGCCCAGGCCGGAGACCACCAGGCCTTCGCCCAACTCTACTCTTTGCACAAAAGACGCATCTACTCTTTATGCCTGCGCATGGTGGGCAATATTGCCGAAGCCGAAGACCTTACCCAGGACGCTTTTCTTCAGCTTCATCGCAAAATTGCCACCTTTCGCGGCGACTCGGCCTTTTCTACCTGGCTGCATCGGCTCGCCATCAATGTCGTCCTGATGCATCTGCGCAGAAAGGGATTGTCCGTGATCTCTTTGGATGAGGCCATGGAACCCGCTCCCGATGACGGTCCTGGCCGTAGCTTCGGCGCCACAGACCTTACCTTGGCCGGCTCCATTGACCGGCTGGCGCTCGAACAGGCCATCTCCGATCTCCCGGCCGGCTACCGCCTCATCTTTGTACTGCACGATATAGAGGGCTACGAGCATAATGAGATTGCATCCATGCTCGACTGCTCGATCGGAAACAGTAAGTCCCAGTTGCATAAGGCGCGCTTGAAACTGCGCGACGCTCTGCATCGGTTTCCACGGCAGGAGGCACGGGCATGACCAGCGATCCCAAGACCATGACTTGCGAGGAGTTCCAAGCCTATTTGCCGGAACTGATCGGCAGCGGTGAAAACGCCGCCAACCACCCCCATCTCAAAAACTGCGAACTCTGCCGCGCCCTGCTCGCCGACCTGGAGACCATCGCCGAGGCCGCCCGCCAACTGCTGCCCGTTGCCGAGCCGCCCGACGAGCTCTGGAGCCAGATCGAGTCTGCAATACAAAGAGAAAAAGCAGAACCCGACCCCGCCTGATCAGACGTTCACGCCGGGGAACAACCCTCCCCGGCTCCCCTCCCGTTCACATTCGCCCCGCTTTCGCCGATACACTTTCTGAGCAGCCGCATCCAAGTCCTCAACGCGTTCCTCAACGCGTTCAGGATGCGGGGCGGCGCGCGCCATTTCTGAATACCCCGGTTGGCGGTCTCCCCGGACCGGGAACACCAGCCCGGCCACGACCGTATCATGGGAAGCAAGCGCTTTCGAAAACCGATGGGAGGACGACCCAAATTGGAGATTCCTGAAACTTTTCAAAGTCTGCGCTGTCTAATGAAGGAAAGTTGATACGAGGACACTCAATGCCAAACCAGCCTCCCGCTCCCGTTGCTCCGAAAAATAATGCCGGCGAAATTCGCCGCGTTCCCGTCCTTCCCGTTCGCGATACCGTCCTGTTTCCTCACGCCGTGCTGCCATTGACCGTCGGCCGCGAGAGCTCCATCCAGTTGATTGAATCGCTGGGAGATGAACGATCCATTGTAGTTGCGGCCCAATTGGACCCCCGGCTCGACTCGCCCAAGCCCGCCGATCTGCACTCCGTCGGCACCCTGGCCACAGTCCACAAGGTTGTGCGCATGCCCAACCAGAGCCGCTTTGTCTTTACCGAGGGCACATCGCGCGTTCGCCTGCTCGGCTATACCCAAACCGAGCCCTTTATGATCGCCGAGGTCGAAGTCCTGGCCGACATCGAGCCAGCCGCCTCCTCCAACGTGGAGGCTCTGGTCCGCAATGTCATTGGCCAGTTCCAGCAAATCGTCTCGGAGTCGCCGACCCTGTCCGACGAGCTCCGCACCATTGCGGCCAACATCGACGACCCCAGCCGCCTGGTCGACTTTGTGGCCTCATCCCTGCCGTTTCTTACCACAGACGATAAGCAACAGCTGCTTGAGACCGCCGTCATCGCCGACCGTCTTGAGCTTCTCAACAAGCATCTGGCCAAGGAAATCGAGGTCCAACAGCTCCGCACCAAGATCCAGAGCGAGGTCCAGGATCAGGTCCAGCAGTCGCAGCGCGATTACTATCTCCGCGAACAGCTGAAGGCCATCCAGAAGGAGCTTGGCGACCAGGACGAGGGCCAGCGTGAAACAGAAGAGCTGCGCCAGAAGATCGATGCCGCCGGCATGCCCGAAGACGTGAAGAAGGAAGCCCTCAAGGAGCTCAATCGCCTTTCGCGGATGTCTCCGATGGCTGCCGACTACTCGCTCACCCGCAACTACATCGAGTGGCTTGCCGTCCTGCCCTGGGGCAAGAGCTCAGGCGAAAAAATCGACATCAACAAGGCCCGCGAGATCCTCGACCAGGATCACTACGAGCTCAAAAAGGTGAAGGACCGCATCCTCGACTACCTCAGCGTGCTCGAGCTCAAGCCTGACATGAAGGGCCCGATCCTCTGCTTTGTCGGACCTCCCGGAGTGGGCAAGACCAGCCTGGGCCGTTCCATTGCCCGCGCCCTGGGACGCAAGTTCCAGCGCATCTCGCTGGGCGGCATGCACGACGAGGCTGAGATTCGCGGCCATCGCCGCACCTACATCGGAGCCCTGCCCGGCCAGATCATTCAGAGCATTCGCCGCGCCGACGCCAACGATCCCGTCATTATGCTCGACGAGATCGACAAGCTGGGCCGCGACTTCCGCGGCGATCCCGCATCGGCGCTGCTCGAAACCCTCGATCCGGAGCAGAACAACAGCTTCCGCGACAACTACCTCGACGTGCCGTTCGACTTGTCGAAGGTGCTTTTCATCTGCACCGCCAACATGCTCGATCCAGTTCCGCCGCCGCTGCTTGACCGCATGGAGCTGATCTTCCTCCAGGGTTACAGCGAAGAGGAGAAGGTGCACATCGCCATCAAGTACCTCGTCCCCCGCCAGATCAAGGAGAACGGCATTACCGCGGATCAGATCGAGTTTCCCATGGATGCGCTGCGCCACATCGTGCGCCACTACACGCGCGAAGCCGGCGTGCGCAAACTTGAGCAGGTGCTGGGCACGGTCTGCCGCAAGCAGGCGCGCCGCGTGGTCGAGGGCAATACGGAGAAACTGGTCGTCAACCGCGAAATCCTCAAGGAATTCCTCGGCGGCATCCAGGTCCGCGTCGAAACCGAAGTGGCCGAGCGGGTCAAGCGCCCCGGTGTGGCCGTGGGCCTGGCCTGGACACCCGCCGGCGGCGACATCCTCTTCATCGAGGCTAACAAGATGAAGGGCAAGGGCGGATTCACCATGACCGGCCAGATCGGCGAGGTCATGCAGGAATCCATGCAGGCCGCGCTCACCTGGGTCCGCTCCAACGCCGAGACTCTGGGCTTGTCTGAGGATTTCACCAGGGAGATCGACCTGCACATCCACGTCCCGGCCGGTGCAATTCCCAAGGATGGTCCGTCGGCCGGCGTCACCATGGCCACGGTACTGGCGTCGCTGTTGACTAATACACCGGTGCGCAAGCTCACCGCCATGACCGGCGAGATCACGCTCAGCGGCAACGTGCTGCCTGTCGGAGGCATCAAGGAGAAGTTTCTGGCCGCCCGCCGGGCCGGTGTGGAAACCATCATCCTGCCCGCCGAAAACCGCCAGGACGTGGAAGAAGACCTCACTCCGGAACTGATCGGAGGCGTCACCATCCACTACGCCAGCCGTATTGAAGACGTGTTGCGCGTTGCGCTGCCGCAGCTCAAGATCCAGCCGGCCGCGCAATCCAGCGTGACCGAGATTCCAGTGAGCAGCGCGGCATAAGGCCGTACCGATCTCAAGCTCGAGTCCATCAACCCACAAAAGGCCGGCAAACCTGCCGGCCTTTTGTATCTTCATGTATTGATCCTGCCATGGTGCATTGATCCCGCCATGCGCGTCTGCAGGTGCCCCCGGTCCCTTGCTTGAGTGCTTTATGGGACCGGGGAGGTCGAGCCGCGCTAGAGCGAAACCAGAGTAAACGTGCCCTTGCCGAGAGTGCGCGAGGCGGCTTTTTCTTGAGGAAAAAGCCACTTGGCATCGTGCTTCCTGGGTACAGCTACTCTGGTTTCGCTCTAGTCCCCGTCAATTCTGCCGATAATAGCGACAGAATCCAGCGCAAGTTTGCGCGGAGTGTGGTGACCATGGCGCCACTGAGCACCAGCAACCAGCTCGTTCCGTTGCACCTCTCCGGCAACACCACGGAACAGCAGAACCGACTGCTCCAGGAGTTCCTCGGCCAGGCGGCGCAGGACGCTTACCGCACCGCCATTGACCGTCTAGACCGTCACAGCGCGCAGATCGTGCTCGACATGGACAAGAAGCTCAAGTCCGAAGTCGCCGAGCTGGTCGCCGAAGTCATCCACCGTCACACCGTCAGCGACAAGTTCAAGGATGAAGAAGTCGGCTCCAATCGCATCTACCCCCCCACCTACCGCGTTCGCCCGCTGGAAGCTCAGGTCACGGAACTGCGCAAGGTCTTTCCCAGCCTGGGAAGCTGTCTTGAAAAGCTGGCTCGCAAACCGCTCGTGGATGGCGCGGAAGCCTGGTTCGCCATCCCCCGCTGGCAAGCCCTCGCGCCCACCTACAGTGAAGCCGTCGAGCTTGCATTGGGTGTCATAGCCTCGCGCCGCCGCATCTCCAACCGCATCATTGGCCGCCTCGGTCCAACTTACCTGCGACAGAGCGAGCGCTCCGCGTTAGCCGAAAAAATCCTCACCGATCAGCAGCAGGGCGGTGACATTCTCGTTGTCGCCGCCCAGGCCGGCATGCTCCATCGCGGCTGCTCCGCCCGCCGCACCCGAGTCGCCATGGCCGGCAACGAGTACGGGCTCGGCGTCTTCGCCTGCGCTTGCATGCTGCTTACCCACCCCGAGCGCCTCTCCACCGGCGACACCCTCATGATCGACTGCAGCGGCGACGAGTACTCCGTCCGCGGCGACTACACCTTCGACCGCGTCCCCCTCTTCGACTACGACATCGGCGGCATAGAGTTCAGCATTTTCTACGACGACCGCGCCCGCAACCTCTGGGGCACCCCCACCGCTTTCCTCTACAAGATGGTCTAACGCCGCACCGACTCCTGCTGCGTCTAATCCACAGGCGGTATTCTGTTCTTCAATGATCCAGGTGCGAGTTCTACCCTTTGGCGTGCTGAAAGACCGGCTGGGCGCCTCCGCGTCAACGGTCGATCTGCCCGACGGCGCAACCGTCGCCGCGCTGCTTGACCATCTTCGTGCGCGCGCCTCCGCGCCTATCCTTCAAGGCATCGCCGTAAGCGTCAACGCCGAATACGCCTCCTCATTCCAAATCCTCCATGAAGGCGACGAAGTCGGCCTCCTGCCGCCCGTCTCCGGCGGGTCGGCCACATCGAATTCCGGCTCCATCAGTCTCACCCACGAACCCATCAACGCCGCACCTCTTGTCGCCTCCGCCAAGCACGCGGAAGACGGCGCAGTCGTGGTCTTCGACGGCATCGTCCGCAACCAGACCCGCGGCCGCCAGACCCTCTATCTCGACTACGAAGCGTACGAGGAAATGGCTCGTAGTCAAATGCAAGCCCTGGCCGGTCAGGCCCGCGAGAAATTCGGTGTCCGCCACGTAACCATCGTGCACCGCCTGGGCCGCCTCCACATCGGCGAAACCAGCGTGCTCATCGTCGTCGCATCGGCCCACCGCGCGCAGGCCTACGACGCCTCCCGCTGGCTGATCGACTCCCTCAAGAAGACCGTCCCCATCTGGAAGAGGGAGACCTTCGTCGACGGAGCAGTATGGGCCGCCGGCGAGCCCTTCCCTGAAAACCTGGCCGTCACCCCCGCGGAGGCTGCGCATGACGCGTAACTCCGGCTGCGAAATCGGGGTGCCCCCGGTCAACGGGGAAGAACCCCGCCCTGACGTAGATGTGCGAAGGGGCACGACTTCAGTCGTGCCGCAACCCTCCTTAAGTGAGAGACAGGGGGCTTTAGCCCCTGCGGCAATCTTTGCCTTCCTCATGATTCTTTTATCCGTCCCATTCCTCCCAGCCCAGGGCCCCACCTTCCACATCGACACCAAGCTGGTCAACGTCTTCGTCAACGTCACTGACCGCAACGGCGCCATCGTCGGCGGCCTCACCCGCGAGGACTTCTCCATCACCGAAGACGGCCGCCCGCAGGACATCGCCATCTTCGAACGCCAGTCCGAACTGCCCCTCAACCTCACCCTGGCCATCGACACCAGCGGCAGCGTCCGCAAAGACATGACCGAAGAAGCCGATGCCGCCCGCCGCTTCGTCCACGCCATCCTTCGCCCGCAAGACCAGATGTCCGTCCTCCAGTTCGCCACCGACGTCACCGAGCTAACGCCCTTCACCAACAAAATATCGTTGATCGACCGCAGCCTGGCCCGCTTGCACGGTGACTTCGCCACTGCCCTTTACGACGCCATCTATCTCGGCGCCGAGCGTCTCGGCCCCAAGCAGGGCCGCAAGGTGCTCATCGTGGTCTCTGACGGCGACGACACCGCCAAGAGCACCACCTACGCCCAGGCGCTCGAGCAGGCCCTGCGCAACGAAGTCATGATCTACACCATCATCGACGTGCCCATCGAGGCCAGCGCCGGCCGCGACCTGGGTGGCGAACACGCCCTCATCACCCTCGCCGAGCAAACTGGCGGCAAGAGCTTCTACGTCAGCGATGGCGGCCTCGACAAGGCCTTCTCCCAGGTCAGCAACGACCTCCGCACCCAGTACCTGCTTGGCTACTATCCCCATCACCAGGAGCCCGGCCGCACCTTCCACCGCCTGCTGGTTACGGTCCCCAGAGCCACAGCGCAGGACTTCAACATCCGCCACAAAACCGGCTACTACGCTGACTCCCCAGCCCACAAAGACTGATCAAGCCCAAGCGCAAGCCCAAGCTCAAGCCCAGGCCGGAAGATTTGATGAAGCGCGTGCGGCCCGCCATACGCCTTCACCAGCCGTCCCATCAGACGCGCCGGCAGCGCTCCCTTTTCAGGCGCCACTTCTCCCACCGCCCACTGCATACTCAACGAGCAATGTGCCAGCATCTGCGCCGCCGTCATCTTGCCCCAGCGCCTCTCGCTTTGCGGCTCCAGTTTTCCCAGCCGGGTCTTTACCTGATTCGCCAGCGTCGCGTCGAACAGGTTCTTCATGATCACATGCCTCCCTTGAATGAGTAACCAGGAGTCCGTGTCGGAAATATCAACCTTCTGCGTTCACCGATTGAACATCCTAAAGCCGCAGTCTCGCAGGCGACCCTTTTACGAGACACAAGCGGCCACGCTACGCTGCGTGATCCTGTCCAAAAGCAGGTTTGCTCTCGCCGATATCCATGCGTTCGATCAGACCGTTTGCGATGGTGAAGACATGCAGCACCGTTTGATCTGAAAGGATGTCGCCGTTCAGATTCTTGACAAGTTGGTGAACCTTGACATCGGTTCGGCCCGCCTCGCGGTCAGTCACTTCAATCGGTTCCACGTGAGGATTAAACTCCGCCCACTGGCGAGTCCAATAAGCACGAATCCCTTCTTTCCCGACCACGCGACCGCCCTCCGAAGCCTTGGGCCAATCTACGTTTTCACTCATCACCGAAAGCGCGCCATCGACATCCCGCCTGTTGAAGGCCGAGTAGGCCTGGGCAATTAAAGCTTGTGTGTTGGCCATACTTCCTCCATGGTGCGCCGGCACCCTCTATGAAGCATAGGGCAAAGTTCCCGGAGAGCCAGCTCGGTTCTCAAACAACCCTTTGTGAGACTGCCCGCCAATCAGAAGATCGGGTGCAGAACCATCCTGCCATACGCGATGAACGCCAGCAGCAGGCCCAGCACGCCGCTCAGGATCGTGGGCGCGACCTCGCGGTATTTCACGTGCACCCACACGAACACCAGGCTCTCGACCGCCAGCACCGTGGCAGCCACAATCGTCAGCGGCGGTTGCCAACGGAACGCGTCGGGAACAATGAGCCCGATCGTGCACACCAGCTCAACGATGCCCAGGGCCGTCCATGCGTTCCGAGGCAGGGCGCCAAAGGACGGCACGTCCTGGCTTACCTTGTCGAACAGGAAAACCTTCATCACGCCCGACGATCCGTACAGGAGCGCGGCAAGAACTTGCAGAACCCATAACAGCATATTCATCGTGTGCCTCTTTCCGGTATCCGTGTTGGCAACCGCAGGGCAGTTCCTCCCCGCGCCATCCGCTTTCTGAGCCCCAGATCGAGTGGCGCCCGATCCAGTGCCCTCCAGATCGGGTGAACATGGATAAACGCATGATACTTCCCCTTCCTGTGGCGCAGGAGACTTTTTGGGATGCGTGTTCGAGGAGCAGGTCTTCGTCGAAATGCTCTTCGTCGTCATGCCGCAAGAGTTGCAAACAGACGGTTGACCTCAACCACCCGTGCCGCATGCCCCGGAATCTGGGCAGCACTCGCCAACCGGGATAGTCTACGCGTTGCCCACCAACCTGCCGTAACGCTGGCACCATGCGTAAGCTTGCTCCGTGCGTGACCTGTGCAGGCCAACCGTTATAGCATTTTCGGAACTGGTGCAGACCGAAAGCACACGCTCAACTGGCTTTTTCTCAAGAAAAGCCACCCGTCACGGTACTGAAAAAGTCTAGATGTATTCCGAAAAATGCTCTAGTCAGCCGCAAATCCAGCCAATCAGATATCTCCTATGGACATTGCATAGGAGTCATGCTACCTTCTTTGCAATGGCCAAAGGAGAGACCGTGAGTACCGACAAATCGGAAGTGTTGCAGGGAACCCTGGATCTGATGATCTTGAAAACTCTCCACGCGTTGGGTCCGTTGCACGGATTCGGGATTGCACGGCGCATTGAGCAAGTCAGTGAAGATGTTCTGACGCTGAACGAGGGCACTGTTTACACCTCTTTGCTGCGGTTGCAGCAACAGGGCTGGATTGATTCGGAGTGGGGAACATCGGAGAACAACCGCAAGGCCAGGTTCTACTCCATTACCAGGCAGGGACGAAAGCAACTTGCAGTCGAAACAGAAAACTGGGAGCGAATCTCCGGTGTGATCGGCAGGGTATTGCGATTGGAGGGAGGTAAGTAGCTATGAATTCCTGGGCTCGTAAACTTGCATCGAAAGTGCGTGGTCTCTTCGGACAGCAGAAGGCGGAGTCCGAATTCGACGTTGAGGTACAGGTTCACCTGCAACTGCTGGCGGAGAAGTTCATCCGGGAGGGCATGAGTCCGGAAGAAGCCGATTCAGCCGCACGCCGCCAGTTCGGTAACACAACATTGCTGCAGCAGCGCCAGAGAGAATCGCGCACGTTTTCATCTTTCTCAGCAGTCTCCCAGGATCTCCGCTACGGCCTCCGAGTACTCGGCAAGAGCCGGGCCTTCACCGCAATTGCAGTGGCTTCGCTGGCGTTGGCCATCGGCGCGAACACAACCATCTTCTCGGTGGCCAAGAGCTTGCTCTACGACCGGCTCAACGTGCCTCACGCGGAAGACTTAAGGATGTTGTACTGGCAATCCACTGGGCATAGCGCGGTGCATAGCATGTGGGGCGAATTCAATTCTTCGCCTGAAGGCTCGAAGAGTTCGTCCTTCTCTTACCCGGTGTATCAGCAGCTGAGTGCGCACAACCAGGTCATGCAGGATTTATTCGCCTTTCAACGGGACGGCATGAACGCGACCATCCACGGAACAGCGCGGCGTGTGATGGCAAACATGGTCTCGGGCAACTACTATTCCGGCCTGGGCGTGCGGCCCCAGTTGGGCCGTCCCATTCAGCCTTCTGACGAAACCTTGCAAGGCACGGGAGCTGTGGTCGTCATCAGCGAAGGGATCTGGGAGCGCGATTTCGGACGTTCACCGTCAGTTCTGGGCCAGACGATCACCCTGAATCAATCCGCCATGACCATTGTGGGCGTCAATCCCCGCGGATTCACCGGCGCCGACGGTAATCAGGATTCGCCTGACCTGTTTATACCGCTGAGCATGCAGCCCGTGGTCGATCCCAAGGGCAAGAAATCGTATTTGGAGGACCCCGATATCTGGTGGGTGAAGATCATGGGTCGCGTCAAGCCCGGCGTCACGGACTCCCAGGCACAGGCTGTGCTGTCGTCGCAGCTTCAGGCGGCGGTACGTGGCACCATGACGGTGAAACCCGGCGAAACCGTACCGCACCTCGCGATCTCAGACGGCAGTCGTGGAAGCCACCTTTCCGAGAACGAATTCGCGAAGCCGGCATTTGTGCTGATGACCCTCACCGGCCTGGTCCTCTTGCTGGCCTGCGCCAACATTGCCAACCTGATGCTCGCCCGGGGAGCACAGCGACGACGGGAGATGAGCGTGCGGCTGGCCTTGGGCGCGGGACGCACACGCATCCTGCGCCAGCTGCTCACGGAAAGCCTGCTGCTGGCATCGGTGGGCGGATTGGTCGGCTTGCTGCTTGGTTACCTGGGCCGGAACGTGATTCCCAATCTGCTCACCAATTCCTGGGACACAAGCGAAGCCAGCGTTCACTTTGACTGGTGGGTGTTTGGCTTTACGGCGACAGTCACGATCGCGACCGGGTTGCTCTTCGGTCTTGCCCCCGCTTGGATGGCTGCGCGCGCCGAGGTCAGCAGCACGCTGAAAGAGTCCGCGCAGACCACGACCCGGCGCCGTCAGGGAATGGGAGGCAAGGCCATCGTGGCCTTTCAAATCGCCCTGTCCACGCTGCTGGTGGTGGGCGCGGGGCTCTTTCTGCGTACGCTTTTTGCGCTCCGGTCTGTCGATGCGGGCTTCCGCACCGATCACCTGATCCTGTTTTCGATCAATCCGCCCGCCAGCCGCTACCACGCGGGCTGGGATGTGCTGTTGCATGCGCGCCTTGAGGAAAATTTTTCCGCGATTCCGGGCGTACAGGCGGTAACGACCGCTTCGACGCCTTACATCAGCAACAGCATGTCAAACGAGATTTTCCTGCTGCCGGGTGAGAAATTGGACCCAAATAAGCAGCAGGCCGAGGATGTCAACACGGTCGGGAACAGTTTCTTCGCCACCATGGGCATTCCGATCATTGCGGGCCGAGCCTTTGACGCGCAGGACACGGCCACGTCGCCCAAAGTCGCCATCATCAACCAGAGTCTGGCACGCAAGCGGTTTCCGAACGTGAATCCCATCGGACAGGAATTCAAGACCGGAGACGGCCCGGAGGCCTTCGCGGGGCGGATCGTAGGCATCTGCGCCGACACGCGATACGTTGATCTTCGCGAAGAGGCGCCGCCGCAGTTCTTCCTGCTGTACAGGCAACAAAGCGAGGTCGGCGATTTGACGTATGCGATCCGAACCCGCCTGGATCCTGAAATCTTGGCGCCGTCGCTGCGCCAGGTGGTCGAAAGGTTTGACCGCGATCTGCCCATCATCGATATCCGCACCCAGCAGGAACAGATCGACGCAACCATGCAAACAGAACGGATCTTTGCGTCTCTCACTACCGGCTTCGGTCTGCTGGCCCTGGGGCTGGCCTGCGTGGGTATCTACGGAATCATGGCGTATTCGGTGGCGAACCGGAGAAACGAGATCGGCATACGCCTCGCCTTGGGAGCGCAACCAGGACAGGTGCAGAGAATGGTCCTGCGCGAAAGTACGTGGCTTGCAGGTGTGGGAATCGTCGCCGGCGTAGGTGCAGCCCTGCTGCTGACGCGGCTGGTGAAGTCGATGTTATACGGAATTCAACCTTATGACCTGCCTACGATCGCAGGCGGGGTCTCGATTCTGCTTGTGGTTGCGCTTGCATCAAGCTGGATTCCGGCGCGCCGCGCCGCGGGAGTGCAACCGATGGAGGCGCTCAGGCACGAATAAAAGGGAAGATCTGGTTGGAAACGCGGAGATTTCAGCAAAGCTTTGTGCAGCCGCCTATGCCGTCAGCAACTCACAAGCACAGGCTCTCGGTCCGGCGCGGCTGGAACGACAGCCGAGCCTTCTTCATCCCGCCACCACCGATTCAAGCTGCGCCAGCGCCTCGCGATCGTCCAACAAATTCGCTGGTCCTGCTAAATTTGGACGCGGCAATCCAGCAAAGACCTGCACAATGCGCGGATCAAATTGTGTCCCCGCAAATGAGAGCAGTTGGCCGATAGCCTGCTCGTGGGTCATTCCGCGCCGATAAGACCTCTCGGTCGTCATCGCGTCATACGCGTCCGAAACGTGAATGATGCGCGCATCCAGAGGCGTCTCCTCACCCGATTGGCCTTTCGGGTAGCCGGTGCCATCCCAATTCTCATGGTGCAGTTCCACGGCATCGATGTAGGGAGCAAGGCCCTGCACTCCTTCAAGAATCCGGCGTCCAATCACAGGGTGTTGTTTGACGATTTCAAATTCTTCCAGGGTGAGCTGGTCAGCCTTTTGCAGAATGCTGTCGTCGATCCCGATCTTCCCGATATCGTGCAACAGCGCGCCTACGCGAATTCGCTCAATCTCTTCGGGGACCAGGCCCATCGCCGCCGCCGTTGCGCTTGAAAGCTGGCTCACGCGATAGCTGTGGCCTGAAGTGTACCTGTCGCGCGCATCAAGCGCGTTGGCCAGCGACCGGACGAACTCCACGTAAGCCCTTTGCAGATTCTCCTGTGCATTTCTTACCGATTCCGCGGCGCGCTGGTAGCTCTCCGCCAACTCCCGGATTTCCATCGTCGGTGAAAGATCGCTCGTGAAGTCGGGCAGCATGCCGGTTCGCTCCGCGTTGCGAAGATGCGAGACCACATGCGCAATCGGCTTCACAATGGAGCGGGACGAGACCAGGCTGCACAGGAAAGCGACCAGCACGGAGCCGAAGGCCATAATCAGGAAAAGATTGCGCAGTTTGGACCGAACAGGGCCTCTTGCCGCGTCGAAGTTTTCAAGACTCCATAAGGTATACCCATCGCCCAGGCGCTGCAGGGGAACCGATATCCAGTTGGCGCCTCCCAGCCGAACATCACATTCCGGTTGTCCCGCACAGCGGTGAAATGCCGCCTCCACATCTTTTCCGGAGACATCGGGAATGTTGAAGTCGATCACTGCGCCGTCATGAATCAGCACGGATGGCTTGGCAGCCCCTGGGAAGTCAAAGTACTGTCCCACTGAAAGCGATCCGATATTTTCCTTATCCCCTTCGATCGGTACAGACGCATACCGGATGATTCGGCCGCCGATCACCAGCAGGCCCTTTTCGCCGTGTTCAATCAGCGGTCCGTCGAATGGCACAAGCTGGTTTTTCCCGCCCGATTGGTCTCCCGTTTGCCGGACCACGCCCGCAAGAGGCGCTCCATCCGGCTTGGAAACCGAAAGAAAATCGGAGCCCATCTGCTCGCCAAGCCCGCGCAGTTGATCTTCCAACCCCCTGCGTGCGCTGCCGGAATCGGAATTCGCCGGATGCCCATGACCAGGCTCGGGATTGATCAACTGCATCGCGGCCTTCAGGTCCGCGCTTTCTCCGGCGATCTTAAGAAAACGTCCATTCTGAAAATCGGCTTTCGACTGCTCACGGGCCATCGAAAGCTGGTTTTCGCGCAGAGATCCACGCAGCTCATCGCGCACCGTCGATTGCACAAGCTTCTGCGCTATGAAAAAACTGGAGGCCAGCAAGACCGCAAAAGGCACGAAGCTGAATAGAAAGGCGCGGGTTTGAAAGCGCATAGTCATTAGACGTTTCCCGCCTCGTTCAGCATTGCTTCGTTCATGCTCAGCTTTACTTCGTTCAGAAGGGTGCTCCCAGTTTTCTGAGCCTGCTGACCGGCGAAAAAGGCAAAAGCTATCATCAGAATAAGCGATAAATCCAAGACTTCGTAGGCTTTCCCTCCACAGCACCCATTTGATTAGGAGCTTGGATGGCAGAGATGCCGGCTAAGGTTGCATGCCCATTTTTCCGCGGCGCCTGCTGCAACCCCTTGAAAACGTTAGGACGGCCGTCCAAGCCGTGCAGGTGGCAATTGGCGGGGGCCCTGGCCTGCCCGGATCAATATTGTCGCTGCGCAATGCCTCGTCTTTGAGACTCGAAGACATGCGATGTGGGAGGCTATAGCATTTTCGGATTCGGTGTAGACCGAAAGCACACACTCAAGTGACTTTTTCCTCAAGAAGAAGCCACCTTTCACGGTACTGAAAAGTCTATATGTATTCCGAAAATGCTCTAAGAACCCTTAAGTCCAACAGCAAGAACAACTGTTTAAACGGAAATTAATCTGATTCGTCGACCAGAAAGTTAGAATTGGCCGGTATTGACCTGAGGAGAATGAATGTCCACTGCACCCGGCGCTGGTTTCCATTACCACGTTGAAGAAACCAAGGATGAAGCGAATTACATAACCACGACCATCAAGTGCCAGGGCAGACTCGTCAGCGAAAACACCGACGAGCTCCGCAAGATTGTCCAGCCGCTGCTTGAGCGCGGAGGCCGCACCGTGCTCGATTTCGCCAATGTCGAATATCTCGACAGCTCCGGCCTGGGAGCGATCGTGGGCCTCAAAGTCTCTGCGATACACCGCGGGCTCTGCGTGCTCGAGTTGGTAAACCTCACGCCTCGTGTGAAGCAACTGCTGAGCATCACAAACCTCCTGCAGCTGTTCTCGTCTTAGGCCTCGCATTCACTACAAATACGGCCATTCGGCGGATTAGCCGATGAGGCGGACGCACTGCGCTCAACCACCGCAGCCGAAGCAT
>Ga0116135_1000579_pt1 | contig 20322 bp, 16 predicted proteins | sample June2015DPH_20_1_FD_89738 | JGI IMG/M metagenome (GOLD analysis project Ga0116135, IMG submission 89738) | Peatland microbial communities from SPRUCE experiment site at the Marcell Experimental Forest, Minnesota, USA - June2015DPH_20_10 | ecosystem: Environmental > Terrestrial > Soil > Wetlands... | reverse complement strand
TTCGGTACCGATCCACAAGTAGCCGTCGCGCGTTTGCGTGATGGCGTACAAAGGTCCCCTTGGAAAACCCTGCTCAGTACCCCAATGGTCACGAACATACTGCGACATCGCCCTATTGGGATCGATGGCGTAAGCCGTGTTGATCAGACAAAAAACTGCAGCGCCGGTTAGGAGCCTTCGGATCGATCCATAGGGCGCGAGCGTGTCACGGGCGGAATTCGAACTTCTCAATGATCACCTCTGCCTCGCGCTCCAAGGGATTCCGCTTGCTCTTGTATACGTACAAGTTGATGTGCATCCTCTCGCTACCGGGAGAAGGAACTCCGGAAGTGAAAACATGCTGCGCCACTGAGTCCGCTCCCACCTTGGATTGCGCGCCCCGGACCGTCCGGAACGAAGCCCGGCCCGGCTCCCAGGTCATCCAGTGCGTCAGGGTCCCGGGCGGGGCCAGGAATCGCACCGTGTTCGCGGCCACGAAATACGGCTGAACCACATATTGCGCATTCCTACCTTGCGGCTCACCCCAGCGGCTGATTTCAATATCCATTTCGCGAATGGGCCCGGAGTCGTCCCACGTGAAGAAGGACAGCACCCCTGCGGGCTCCAGATGAGACACGTCGCGCACCACAAATCGGTACGATCCATATCCCAGGCTACGCGAGAGCTTTATTTCCGCGCTTCTCCAATCCTTCCCCTGCTTCGAAATGCGGAGATGCAGTAACCCGCTCGGATCTGTCCAAGCATTAGACTGATCAAAATAGTTCAAACTGCCGGCGCGATCGCTTGCGCCGCTGCGAATCTCCCACTGATAGCCGCTGAAGGTCAGGGTCTTCGGAGGAGTAACCGGCTTGGCGCCTTCCACTGTGGCGACGGCCAGAACCAAGCCGCCCTTGTTCGGCAGCACGGCCATGGTGGGAAGCGGCTGAAACCGCGAATCAACCAGCAGCGCCGCGTATGCGGTCCCAGGATGAGTCAAACTTTTCCATGTCGAATCTGGCTGAATGGCAGTGAAGGGTTTGTCGGCGAAGGGCTGCACCCACCACGTGCCACTACGCGCAAATAGCACGATCCGCTGGCCCTGGTGTACGCCTCCGACACGGCCTCCAATGGGCTCCAGCTTGTCGGGACTGCCTTCGCCGGCCGCAGGCACTCGATTGATTTCGATGGCGGGTTCAACGGCCTCCTGAGATCGCTGGCAACCGCTCAATGCCAGACAAACGAGCGTCGCGAAGGCAGGCCTCAGGTACACCATCTCCCACAGTAGTAATTACAGATTCCGTCCGCGTCCCTAGGACTTGGCATCACGCGATACCTCGATCGTGGTAGGACCCTGTACCCTGATGTACACTGAAAACGTCGAGGTATTATGCGCGTTTCCAGTGTTTTATCGGCAACCCTGCTGATCGGAACGTGTGTTGCTCAGCAAACCGTCCCCGATTCCAAAGTCGTAATCCGGAGTTCCACTCGCGAAGTTCTCTTGGAAGTTGTGGTGCGCGATGCGCATGGCAAGCTGGTCAAGAAGATTGATCCCGAGCAGGTGTCGGTATACGAGGACGGCATCCGCCAGGAGATCCGATCGTTCCGCCTGGTTCAGGGAAGCGAGGTGCGTGCGCAGGACGAAAAGCAGGTGGCTGCGCAAGCCGCTGTAGCTCCGCCGGCGCCCGGTAACGCCACGCCGCGCCCTCCGTTCAATCCACTACGAACCGTCAACGTAGTATGCCTGGTGCTGAACGATCTCACTTCGGACACCCGCGCCTTCGCCTTCGACGCCGCGAAGAAATTTGTAGACAAGGAACTCCGGCCGGACACCTTCATTGGCGTGTTCAGCTTGGATACCACCGGTCTTCGGCCCGTGTTTCCGTTTTCCAACAACCGCGAGCATCTGGTGAAAGCCGTCGAGCTGGCATCAATTAATCAACTCCCAGCCCTTGCCCAAAGCACAAGCGCCATGCTGAATGGATTACTCCTTACCGGGGCTGCGCTAAACGGATTGAATGGGCCAATTACTCCGGGGGGCGCTCCCTCGGCTGGAAATGCCGACGGTTCCTCGGCCACCAATCCCCTCGGCACGCGTGGAGACATGGGTGTGGCCGTCCAAGCTGGACTGCGCGAAATCGATGCCCTGACGAAGCTGGTCAAGCAGCTCAGCCCGCTTCCTTTTCAGAAGACAGTAATGATGATGAGCACCGGACTAACGCGTCCGCCGGATCAGTTGGAATACTGGAACTCCCTCATTAAATCAGCAAACAAGGCCGGCGTCACGTTTTACGCGATGGATGTCAACGGCCTCGCGCCTTGTCAGGGCAGTTCCAATACCGATCAAATTGTTTGCACTCCCTCAACAGAAGCCGTCTCCATGCTACAAACATCTGCCAGCCTGAGCGCGGGCCAGTCATCAGTCGGCGTAGGCGCCGGGAAGGCGACGCCTCGCGCGGGAGGCGGAGTAAACATCGGAGCATCGGGCGCCGCACAGCTCATGGAATCCATGCACCAGACGGATTACCTCAGATTCGGCGTCCTGAGCGCCAACGTACAAGAAGCGCTGCGCGAGCTAGCCGAAAGCACCGGCGGATTCCTGATCGCCAACACGAACAATACCGACCGGCTGGCGCGCGTGATGGAAGACGTGGACACGCACTATGAAATCTCCTACAAGCCAGTATCAGAAATCGAGGACGGGCATTTCCGGAAAATTGAGGTGAAGCTGGCCAAGCCGGAGCTGCGCGTCCAGACTCGCAGCGGATATTTCGCCGTTCCTGATAACGGAGGAGATCCGCTGACACCAGCCGAAATGGCCGGGCTGCGGGCGCTGGATACCAAGCCACTTCCACGCGCTTTCGATTTTCAGTCCAAGGCCTTTCGTTTCCGGTCCGGCAGTGCAGGTTCCCAATACGCCATCGCTTTCGAGGTTCCTATTTCGAACCTGACGGCAACACCTGAGCCGGATGAGAAGAAACAACGGTTCCACGCTTCGCTCCTTGCTCTGGTGAAAGATTCTCGCGGCGAGATTGTGGATAGAGTCAGCAAGGATGTATCGTCGGAGGTCCTGGATGAGCACGTGGCACAGCTTCGTGCGGAGAACATGAGCTACGAACATGCCTTCAACCTCGCTCCCGGCCACTACACCATCGAGACCGCTGTGGTCGACCAAGAAGGTAACCGCGCCAGCACGAATACCCAAAAGATTGAGAATCGCGAGCAGCCGGGCCTGGGACTCAGCGATATCGCGCTGGTGCATCGCGTGCAAGCTCTCGATCGTCCGCCGGATGCGTCCGACCCGTTCGAGATTCCAGGCAAACGAGCATTGCCGATCGTATCCACTACGCTGCCACCAGGCACCGAACCATCCGTATATTTTGTGGTTTATCCGGACCGAAACAATCGGGACTTCCCCGAATTGCGCGCCCAGTTCTTGATGAACGGCCATGTCCTGGCGACGCAAAAATCCGTACTCCCCGCGCCCGACGAATCAGGCGCGATTCCGATGGCCATCCGCGCTGTTTCGCAACCGGGCGATTACGAAGTGAGAATCACGATAGAACAGGGGCGCGCATCGGTCCAGCGAAATTTGAAGTACACCATTTCTGCGAAATGATTGCGGGCCGCGTCTCGTTACGCTCCCTTCCAGTCGCGGCTCGGTAACGCCACCATTCAGTAAGGGTCACGGCTCAGTAAGTGAGATATACTGACAGCGACGAGGTTACTCATGCGAATTTCCGCTGTTTTTTCGGCACTTTTGCTGATCGGGACCGGCATCGCGCAACAAACCGCTCCGGATTCCAACGTCGTCATCCGCAGTTCCACCCGCGAAGTGCTTCTGGAAGTTGTGGTGCGCGACGCGCACGGTAAGCTGATCACCAAAATCGAACCCGGACAAGTGGCCGTTTACGAGAACGGCGTCCGCCAGGAAATCCGATCGTTTCGCCTGGTGCAAGGCAGTGAAGTCCGCGCGCAGGACGAAAAACAGGTGACTGAAACCACATCCTACGAGACTGTGCCCGGGAGCGCTCCTCCCCGGCCGCCACTCAGCCCACTGCGAACCGTCAATGTGGTCTGCCTGGTCCTGAACGATCTCACTCCGGACACCCGCGCGTACGCCTTCGATGCCGCCAAGAAATTTGTGAACAAAGAACTGCGCCCGGACACTTTCATCGGAGTATTCACTTTAGATTCGAGCGGCCTCAAACCCGTATTTCCTTTCTCGAATAACCGCGAGCATCTCCAAAAGGCCGTTGAGCTGGCCGCTAGTAAGCAACTTGCTCCTCTCAACCAAAGTACCGCGGCCGTAGTGAACGCTTTGAATCTGAGCACCATGGCCCAGCCGATGGGATATGCTAACTTGGCCAACCAATCCACACTGAATGGAATGACCACTGGCATCCTCGGCGCACCCGTCATCATCGGTCTTTCGGACTACGGCACTTCCGATGGGTCCGGCACTCAAGATCCCCTGGGAGCGCGTGGTGACATGGGAGTCGCCACGCAGGCAGGACTTCGTGAGATTGATGCCCTCACCAAGCTGGTGAAACAACTCGCTCCACTTCCGTTTCAAAAGACCGTGCTGCTGATGGGTACCGGACTAACGCGCCCTCCGGATCAAATGGAATATTGGAAGTCGCTCATTAGCTCGGCGAATTCGGGCGGCGTCACGTTTTACGCCGTGGATGTTTATGGCTTGGCCGTTTGCCAGGATACCGCGCAAGCCACGCCTGGCTCCAATAACGACTGCGCTACCGCTACCACAGCCTCAGCCGCATCGGTTGCCCTGCTGCAAAAATCCGCCGCTCTGAGCCAACAGGAGTCTACGGTCGCCCGCAACGCGGGGCAAGCAATACCTCGGCCGGGAGGACTGGGAGTGGACTACGCACCATCGGGCACGCCCCAACTCATGGAATCCATGCATCAGACCGACTACGCCAGGTTCGCCGTATTGAGCGCGAATACGCAAGAGGCGCTGCGCGATTTGGCCGACAGCACCGGCGGATTCCTGATCGCCAATACCAACAATTCCGAAAAGCTTCTCGCGCGTGTGATGGAGGATGTCGACACGCATTTTGAGATCTCCTACCGGCCGGCTACCGATCGCGAGGACGGGCATTACCGGAAAATAGAAGTAAAGCTGGCCTGGTCGGACGGCCGCGTGCAAACTCGCCACGGGTATTTTGCCGTGCCGGAATCCGCGGACAATCCACTGACACCGGCGGATCTGGCAGGGCTGCAGGCGCTTGACACCAAGCCTCTGCCGCACGCCTTCGATTTCCGGTCTAAGGCATTTCGCTTCCGATCCGAAGACGGAACTTCGCAATATTCAATTGCCTTCGAAGTTCCGATATCGAATTTGACAGCCACGCCCGACGCGGCCCAGAAGAAACAAAGGTTTCATGCTTCCCTGCTGGCGCTGGTGAAAAACGACAAAGGCGAGGTTGTGGAGAGAATCAGCCGGGACGTTCCTTCGGAGGTCCCGGACTCGAACGTTGCCGCCTTACGCTCGGACTTCATGACTTATGAGCATACGGTCAGCCTTGCTCCCGGCCACTACACCATCGAGACCGCGGTGGTGGATCAAGAAGGAAACCGCGCCAGCACCAGTGTCATTCCGCTCGACAATCGAGACCAGCCAGGTCTACAACTCAGCGATATCGCGCTGGTGCATATCGTGCAAAATCTGAAGCGGCAGCCAGATCCCGCGGATCCGTTTGAGATTCCCGGAAAGCGCGCTTCCCCGTTTGTGTCCACGGCGCTGCCAGCGGGAGCCGATCCATTTGTCTATTTCGTCGTTTATCCGGAGCAGAACAGCGGAGCGGCGCCCAGCCTCGGCGCCCAATTTCTGAAGGATGGGCGCCTGCTGGCGACTCAAAAATCCGCGCTTCCGTTACCGGATGAGGCAGGCGCAATCCCGATGACCATTCGAGCTGTTCGGGAACCCGGCGATTACGAGGTGAAAATCACCGTCGAGCAGGGGCGCTCCTCGGTGGAACGAAGTTTGAAATATACCATCGCGGCCAAGTAGGTTCTTCAGAGGGTAACTCCTTCATCCCGCTCAATGCCCACGATATACTCAGATTGCTGCCTTTTGACGTGCCGAACGACGCCCAAGAACTCCCCCCGGCGCCATCTGACCCGAACATTTGACCCGACGCGAATTTGTTCCTTCACCCGCATACAAGCTCCGCTGGGAGACGTATCCTCGAGCATTGCTGGAGCGATGCGCAGCGTTCCCGCCGAATCTACCCACAGTGCTTCAGCCCGAGCCATGATATTGGTTCTGTAGTGCATCCGCTGGTCGCCCATAACTGCCATATCGGGCAAAAACAGGCCCAGCTCTAGATTTTCAGTGCGCCGCCAGGCCTTGATTTAGAAAATCAATCACCTTCTGGATAGCGTCCAAAGATGATTCCGCGTTGCCTTGTGGCGTACCGCCCACTTCCACATCGCGCCCGGACGTCGGGTTGCGCACCGCGCCACGCCAGGCCGGAACAATCTCGGGCCGGCCGGCGCCATGTCCAGCGTGAGCGTAGTTCAAGTGTTCGACGTTGAAAGCGAAGTCATGCCGCTTGAGCCGCGCGATAATGGAATTCGCCATCGAGTTCGAATCCCAAACGCGGTCCGCATCCCCTGAGGTCAGCAGGATCGGCCCTTGGGTCCGTTCCACCTCAATTTCGGACTTCATCACCATCTCTACTTGCGTAGCTCCGGGCCGCAGCGGACGAAATGCCAGCCCGTTCCCATTCCGGGACCAAGCGTAGGGCACCGCCGTGAACCCACAACAGGCCGGATAGCGCACATTCGCTGGAGAATACGCGACCACGGCTTTAATTCTCGGAAACATCGATCCCAATTGCAGCGCGAGCTCAGCGCCACGCGATACACCCATCACGGCGATCCGATCGCCCGAAATTCCGGGCCGGTTCGCCATCCACGTCAAAGCGCGGCCGAAGTATTCCAGCGGAATCCCGGCCAGCTCTTTGGGCAAATCTTCATATCGAAAATACGCCAGTGCCAGAGCCGCGAATCCATGCGAGGCCAGCCACGCCGCACGGCGCGAAGGCAGGCCGCCTTCCGATCCGCCGAGAACCAGAACACCCGGATGTTGCTGGTCATTCCCCGGCAGCGAAAACAGCGTGCCGCGAAGATCGCCGTAGCGGATGATCACCCGTTCCACGCCATCCGCGATGGCCGTCTGCTCCAACCGCGCTGCGCCCAGCTCCTGGTTTTTCAGTGATAAGCGAAACTCGATGATTTGAGTCCCGAAATCGTGCGGCGGTTGATAATGCGAAACCTTCTTCGACACCGGCAGCATGGACCAAATCAATCCGCTAGCAGAGATTCCTTTATACGAACCAGCTATCGCCGGCTGTTTCGATGTATCCACGCCACCTTGGTTATCCGCTACGAATTCGGCTTCGGACTACCACCGTTCGCCGTCGCCATCCACCAACTCAGCCCGGATGGTCACACGCTGATTGGGCTGGAGTCCGCTGGCGTGGACTGAGGCAGGTTCATCCAGCATGACGCGCTCCGGAACAATCTCAATGGTCTGGGCGTGAAGCCACAGGCCAAAAAAGCCTATGACCGCAGATGAACGCAGATAAACGCGAATAAAACATTTGCGTTCATTCGCGTTCATTCGCGGCCAAATCAATGCGCGGCGGTTGATCCTGACGGCGTCTTGGTCCATTCGCCGATCCATTCGAGAAACGTGTTGTACCATAGCACGCTATTTTGCGGCTTCAGAATCCAGTGCCCTTCATCCGGATACTCCAATAGTTTCGACGGCACCTTTTGAAGCTGCAGCGCCGTGAAAAGCTGCAACCCCTGCGTATAGGGGACGCGAAAATCCAGCTCGCCGTGGATCACAAGTGTCGGCGTGTGGAAATCCTTCACAAAGTTGCTGGGCGACCATTTCGCATAACTCTCGGGATTGTCCCAAGGCGTGCCGTTGAACTCCCAGATCGGAAACCACAATTCTTCCGTGGCGCCGAACATGCTGCGCAGGTCGTACACGCCGGCGTGCGAAACCAGGGCTTTGAACCGCTGTGTATGGCCCAGCATCCAGTCAATCATATAGCCGCCGTAAGATCCGCCGGCAGCCGCCATGCGATCCGCGTCAGCGTAGGGCAGCGCAGCCACATGGTCCACCGAAGCCATGATGTCCTCAAAAGGTTTGCCGCCCCAATCGTCCCGGATTTCTTCGGTAAATTTCTGGCCGTATCCGGTAGATCCTCTGGGATTCGGCATTACAACTAGATAACCGGCAGCGGCCATCACCTGCGGGTTCCAGCGATAGCTCCAGCTCTCGCCCCACTCGCCTTCCGGACCGCCGTGAATCAGAAATAAGACCGGATATTTCCGGCTGGCGTCAAAATTCGGAGGCTTCACCACAAAGCTCTGCACGCGTGCCTTCTCGGCTCCATCCGCCCAGAACTCTTCAAGCGGTGTCAGATCGTACTGGGACAGTAAAGAATCGTTGAGATGCGTTAGAGCCACCGGTGCACCACCGGCCGAGGCGGCCCGGTAGATCTCGGTAGGGGCTGACCCGCTTTGCGACGTATAAATCATGGTCTTGCCGTCGCTGGTTAATTGCACGTCGTCGGCGGTGATGGGGCCGGGCACAATCACGCGAGTAGCGCCGCCCGAGGCCGGGATTATCTGGATGTTCTGGCGTCCCCGGTCGAGCACGCTAAAGAACAGCTGTTTGGAATCGTGCGCCCACGCGAAACTTTGAACCGGACGGTCGAGCGAATCCGTCACTGCATTGACGTTGCCGGTGGCGCGATCCAGCACCATCAGCCGCCATCGGTCGCTCTCATAGCCGCCTCGCTGCTGGCTACGGTAGGCCAGCGATTTCCCGTCGGGTGAATACTGCGGGCTCAAATCCGCGCCGGGATTCATAGTGATCTTTTTCGCATCGCCACCGTCCATCGGAACCACGAACAGGTCCGCATTTGTGCTGATGGCCGGCTGCGGATCGGCATTCATGGCGTAGCAAACTTCCTTGGAATCGGGAGAAACTGCGTAGTCGTCGGGACCTCCCATTGAAAAGGGAGGCACATCGCGGTCGCCGGGGGTCAAATCCTTCACCGGCCCGCCGGCGGAATCCACCACCATCAAATGCGAGCGTCTCTTCGATTGCCACTCCGTCCAATGACGGAAAAGCAGCGTGGTGTAGCTGCGTGCTTTCACTTTGCTGTTTTTTTCTATGTCCAGCCGGCTCTTATTGCAGTTGTCGTCCGGGCAATCCGGGTAGACCTGGCTGGTGAACAATAACTTCTTCCCGTCCGGTGAAAACAGAACTCCCCCCGCTTCTGTAGACAGGCCTGTAATCTGCCGCGCATCCGATCCGTCGGGCTTCATGATCCACACCTGGGCCGAGCCGCCGCGGTTGGAGATGAACGCGATCGATCTGGAATCGGGCGACCATTCCGGGCGTTCGTTGTCGGTACCCTGCGAGGTAATCTGGCGCGGAGTTCCGCCGTCAGTGGGAACCACGAAAATCTGCTTGGGCTTGGTGTTCTGATCGAGATCGACTGTCTGCGCCGTGAACGCCACTGTTTTTCCATCGGGTGAGAGCTGCGGCTCGCCGATGCGCGCAATCTTGAGCATGGCCTGCACGTCGAAAGGCGCTTTTTGCGCGACAAGACTCGCGGCTGCCAGGAGCAGAACGGTCGAGGTTCTCAACAGCATATGACTATTGTAGGGCAATCCTCCGGCTTGCCTTTCGAACTCGGGGTCAGGGGCTGGAGAAGCAAACCTATACGGCTGCGGGGGCGGGTGCTGGTGCGGGATTGTTCTTCAACAATCTGGTAACAGTGTCAGAGGGTTGCGCACCGTTCTTTATCCAATGCTCAATACGGTCGTGCTTCAGATTGACAACGTGCGGCTGGCTGACGGGATTGTAGAAACCCACCACTTCTACCGAGCGGCTGTTGCGAGCCCGTTCTTTGTCGATCACTACCAAGCGGTAGGACGGCTTTTTCTTGGCGCCGAATCGCGCCAGTCGAATCATTAACATACTCTATCTACTGTAACACCATTTATTGCAACATCGGAAGCTTGAGTTTCGCCAGCTTCTTGCCCAGGAACCCGCCGCCCGAGATGCTTTTCATCATTTTCCGGGCCTGCGCGTATTGTTTCAACAGCGAATTCACTTCCTGCACGGTGGTGCCGCTGCCCTTGGCGATGCGGCGGCGGCGCGCGCCATTTATAATCATATGGTTAGCGCGCTCGCGCGGGGTCATCGAATCCACAATCGCCACCACTCGGGTGATCTCGTTCTCGTCCACCTTCATGTCTTTCAGGTTCTTGATGGGCCCCAAATTGGGCATCATCCCGAGGATGGATTCGAGCGGCCCAAGTTTGCGGATCTGCTTTAACTGATCGCGGAAGTCTTCGAGCGTAAACTCATTGTCGATGAGCTTGCGCTGCATCTCCTCGGCTTCCTTCTGATCGATCGTCCCTTGCACCTTCTCGATGAGCGACAGCACATCGCCCATGCCGAGGATGCGTTCAGCCACGCGGTCCGGATGAAACTGCTCCAGGGCATCGAATTTTTCGCCCACCCCGACGAACTTGAGAGGCTGGTTGGTGATGGCGCGTATGGAAAGGGCCGCGCCTCCACGCGCGTCGCCATCCATCTTGGTGAGGATCACTCCGGTGATTCCCAGCCGCTTGTGAAATTCGTCCGCGGATTTTACAGCGTCCTGCCCAGTCATGGCGTCGGCCACAAACAGGACTTCCGACGGCGCCAGTTGCTCTTTCAGCTCCTGCAGTTCCTGCATCAACTGATCGTCGATGTGCAAACGGCCGGCTGTGTCCACCAGCAGTACGTCGCGTCCGGTTTGCCCGGATTCCCGCCTTGCCGATCGCGCCAATTCAGCCGGCTTGGTCTCTTCGGGGGTGCCCTCATAGATCGGAAGCTTGATATCCCGCGCGATGACGCTCAACTGCTTCCGGGCTGCCGGACGATAGACGTCGACCGAGACCATCAGCGGGCTGTGTCCGTTTTTCGAGAGCCAGCGCGCCAGCTTTCCCGTGGTAGTGGTTTTTCCGGAACCCTGCAACCCGACGATCATGATGGCCGTGGGAGGCTCATTGGCCATTCGTAGCTTGGATTGATGCGTGCCGAGAGTCTTGATCAACTCATCGCGAACGATCTTGACCACTTGCTGCGTGGGCGACAGCGCCGCCAGCACCTCTTCGCCCATGGCCTTTTGCTTAATGTTCTCGATGAACTGCTTGACCACGCGGAAATGGACGTCGGCTTCGAGCAGGGCCACGCGAATTTCGCGCAGTGCGGCCTCCATGTTTTCAGCCGTCAATTTTCCTTCGCCGCGCAGGTTCTTGAAAACCCGCTGCAGTTTGTCGGACAGATTATCAAACATGATTTACGCCGGGAACGCCCTTGTTTGAGGGCAGACGAACTCATTATAGCCGTTTCTCGTTTCTCGTTGAGTTCACGGCCTGAATCTTGAAACCGGCATAGCCGCCACTGGTTCCGCACTCGGGCAGCGATTCCTGCGGGCCGCGGCTCGGTTCTCGAATGCACCCAACGAGAAACGAGAAACGAGAAACGTTTTCGCAGACGCTCTCATCCTAACCCCGCCCGCCGATAAGGAATGAGGGGTCCACTGAGCCAAATACCGGGCGCTTGCCGCCTGAGGAGGGGCAAGTGTTGTTAATTATCGCCGGTTTAGTAATGGTGTTCGGATCCATTGCGGCCGGCTATCTGCTCGAACAGGGTAATCTGCTGGTGCTGATGCAGCCGGCCGAGCTGATCATCATCGCCGGGGGCGCGGCCGGCATCGTCCTGGTCTCTAGCCCTACGCGGAACCTTCGTATTCTCATTCGTGCGGTTCTTTCCGTCTGCTTCCACCGCGCCTACACTCGGGACAATTACCTGGACGCTCTCAAACTTCTTTACGTGTTGTTCAGTATCGGACGGGGCTCCAGGAAACTGGAACTAGAATCGCATGTCGAGTCGCCCTACGAGAGTGACATATTCCAAGCGCATTCCAGCGTCCTCGCCGATCAGGAAGCCACCAATTTCATCTGTGACTCGTTACGCATGGCCATCTCGGCCGGACTTGGCGAGCAGGAGGTGGACCGCTTAATGGTTCTGGATCTGGAGGTGCAGCGCTCGGGCCGCCAGCAGCCCCTGCGAGTACTCACGAGCGTAGCGGATTCCCTGCCCGGCCTCGGGATCATCGCGGCGGTTCTGGGCGTCGTAGTTACCATGCAAGCGCTGGGAGGTCCGGCACAGCAGATTGGGCACAAAGTTGCCGCCGCACTGGTGGGGACATTCTTCGGGATCCTGCTGTGCTATGGCGTCGTCAGTCCGCTCTCTAGCCGTCTGGAGTCGCTGGGCAAAGCGCGTACAGAGTATTTCCAGGTAATGCGCGCAGCCATTGTCTCCTTCTTTCGGGGCGCCTCTCCGTTAGTGGCGGCTGAATCCGGCCGGCGCTCCATACCGCTGGATCTAAGGCCGGCTCTCGAAGAAATGGAAACGGAGCTGAGGCGTGAGCGCATTCCGCTCTCGCACGATCAATTGCAAGCCATGGCCGTGCAGTCCGGCGGCGCGGCGGAAGGCTCGGCGGCGGACTAGGGAAATGGATTTCAACTCCCGGGAAGATGACTCCGGACATCGCGGCGGGGCGTGGAAAGTGGCTTACGCCGATTTCGTCACCGCACTCATGGCGCTGTTCATCGTGCTTTGGCTGATGAGCTCCGGGCGCGAAGTGCGTGAAGCCGTGGCTGGCTATTTCAAGGATCCCAAAGGCTATCAGAAATTGAGCGGATCGGCGCAGGCTGGTTCCGGCGAAGCGCTGGAGGTGAGCAGGAATAACATTGACCGGCTCAAGCAAAGCTTGGAAGAGGCTATGCGAAAGCTGCCGGGTTTTAAGAGTTTCGCTCAAAATGTCCAATTCACCGTGACCGGAGAAGGTCTCCGCATCGAGCTGCTGGAGAAGGACAAGGGCCTGTTCTTTGAAACCGGGAACTCTAAGCCCACTCAGAACGGGCAACGGCTTTTCAACCTACTGGCGGAACAAATGTCCGGACTGCCGAACACGATCGCGATTGAAGGGCACACGGATTCGCAAGGGTTCCGCTCTCAGACCCTGGAGGCGTATGGCAACTGGGAACTCTCTTGCGACCGGGCCAACGCCGCGCGCCGTATCATGCTTGCAGCCGGGCTACGCGGCGAACAGGTAACAGAGATTCGTGGCTATGCCGATCATCACACGCTCATCCCGGCCAATCCCGCCGACAGCCGCAACCGGCGCGTATCCGTGATCGTGAAATATATCGGGCAATAGCTAATGACCGGCCGTTCCCGGTGGAACTCCACGGTTCAGCGCCGGTTCTCTACGTGATCCGTGCTGGTCATCCAGGCGGCCCGCACTTCATCGAGCGCTTGGATCTCGTCCCTCACCTTTTTCTGAAGCGGGGACGCTCTAGAGATCATGTCCTGCGGCTCAAAATGCAACCGGTCATTCTGATAAGTTACATCCAGCGATCGATTCCACGAATAGAATTTCCCGGCTGAGTAATATCCATCCGAGCCGTGTAACAGATTGGCCAGAAAAAACGTGGTCCGTTGCTGGATCGCCGCATTCCATACGGCCGCCCCCTGCTCAGCATCCTTGTTTCGCTTGACGCCCAGCAGATCTAAGATCGAGGGCTCAACATCGATATGTGAGGTCACCCAGGGTATCGTCTGGGTGGAATTTAGTACACCCGGGGCGTACAGCATGAAAGGGACTGCGAAGCTATATTCGTCGGTGGTCCGCACCGGTAAAGCCGGGTCTTCCACGGAGGTGCGAATTCCATGATCTCCGGTAACTACGATCAACGTTCGGTCAAGCCGCCCGGTTTTCTTTAGTAGCTCAACCACGTCTCCCAGCCATTGGTCTTGAACCTCCATCAGACCGCGGCATCGCTTCAGCAGATTCGGTTCTTGTCCATGCGTAAGAATGTCCCCCCACGGCGCATGACTGATCTGGGGTAGATATACTGCCACATACCGCTGATTTTTCTTGATCCACCCGGTCATATCGCGTTTCATTTCCTCTAGCGCCAGCAGGTCCAGCGTGCGCTGGTACATGACATATTCCCGATCAAAAAATGTCACGCTTTTCGAACCGGGATTGCTACCCGGGGCTTCCTCGGTCGCCTGGACTTTTTTGAAGCCCAGGTTCTCAAAAATATCTTTTCCGGCGGGGCTGATGGATGCGCTGGAGCCGTATACGGCGGACTCGTACCCAGCGCCCGAGAGATTCCGCACGAGGCCGCTGTTTACGTGTTCTCGCAGCCGCACCCAGTTTCTGGTGCTCTCGGGAGGGTACAAAGATGTAAGGAGCGAGAACACGGCGCGCGAAGTTACCGGGTAGGTGCTGTAGTGATGAGCGCCAATCCAGGCGTGCTCCCGAAGCTCACCGAGGTGTGGCAAATCGTCCAGGGATGTATCAAACGCTACGCACCGGGATGGCATGGTCTCGATGACGAAAAACAAGACGTCATAATCCGGTGCCGCGCCCCAGTATTCCGGCTTGGCTTTGTCCTCCGGAGCGCCAGAAATGCGCCGGTATTGCGCTTTGAGTTCCGAGAGCGGAAGAGATGCCAGACTGGTGCCCGGCGCCGCATCCATCAACGCGCTAACGCTCGCCAGTTGAAAGCTGGAATGCGAGATGGTGGAGGGCATCCGCGGCAGCCAGCTAACGGCGGTAACGGCGAGCAACAGAATCCAGACACTGATGCATCCCACGACGATGACCCGGTGCCATGCGGCTGGGAGTTTCGATCGAAACGACAAGAGGATGGCTGCCGCTAACACTGCGATGATCAAGCTGACCAATCGAAAAACCGCGATTCCAACCATGTACGATCGGGCCTGCTGAACATCCCGCAAGCCCCATTCGAGCGCGTCTTTTATCAATTCCCACGACTGAAAACGTCCGATCAGCCAATAGGCCTCCAGTTGAATGTTCACGGCCGCAATCCCCGCGATACTTAGAGCAGCGACCAACCAGCCCGTGAGCCGAGGTTGTTTCCACATGGAAAACAGCAGCAGGCATAGCGGCACCGCAACTATACTCACCAATAGGTCCATCCGGAAGAAGCTGATCTTCTCGGCGAGGGTAAACTGCGACGCCCCTAGCCCGGCCATCCAGGCAGCCGGCCGGCCGAGGGAAATGGCGGTCTTCAGATACCCATCCGCGCGCAGCATCGCCCACTTCGCATAGATGCCTGCCCCGCCGGCCGGCAGCCAAATCAAAAGCAGCAGCGAAAATGCTTCCCAATCGAACCGTTTAAGCGGTCTATTTCCGATCTCTTTCAAATTCAATGAACTTGTCCGCGCCTCTCCCGCAAGTATGGCGAGGCGTCCCGGCCCCGGTCAATAAGGCGCAAGACACGAAAACAGGCCCAGTGGTACCGGGTACTTATTTCCTATAGCGAGGATCTAAGCGGCTCTTAATTCGTCCCCGCCGCTTGCTGGTAGAAGTCCGTCATCGACTTGCTGAGCCCGTCCAGGCAACTCTTCTTGGTGTAGAGCATGTGGCCGGCTTCGCAATAAGTCAGACTGATGTGACCGCTCAGAGACGGATCGAGGCCCAGATGGTTCACCGTATATTCGGTGGCGAAGAATGGCGTGGCCAGGTCATAGTAGCCGTTGGCGATCATCACTTTCAGGTTCGGTTCCTGACTCATCGCCTCGCGCATCATCTCGGCCGTGTTCACGTATTGGTTCTCGAATCGCTTGTAACTCCAGGGCCGCACTTTTCCCGTGAGGATCTCATACGGCAGATCGCTCTCATATTTCAGGTCCTGGCTCAGATATTCGTTAAATGCAGCCGTATATGCGCCTTGCACCGAAGCGTAACTGGGATCGTAATCGGGATTCTCACCGGCTGCGTCGAAATCCACGCCCTCCAGCCGGCTGTCGTAGCGGCCCACCGTACGGCGCTCTTTGCGCAGTAGTTCTTTGGTGAAACGTGAAATGGAAATGCGCAGGTTGGCCTCCTCCACAAACTCCTCGGAAAGCCCGGTGAGCCGCGCGAGCTGGCGCGCCACATTGGTCCGTTCAGCGGACGTAAGCTTGTCGCCCTTCATCAACGCCACAATGTATTCATTGGCGGCGAAGCTGCGCGATTCACCCAGCGCCTTCTCCAGCTCGCCCAGATCTTTGGGCAGTTTCTTGTGATACCAGGCCGTAGCCGTGTAGCTGGGCAGATAGAGGATATACGGCAGGTCATTACCCGGAGCAAACAGAATGGTTTCGAAATTCAGCACCGACGAAATCAGAGTGATGCCGTTCAAATAAATTCCATGATGTTGCAGCAGGTATTGGGACAGCGCAGAAGCGCGCGTGGTGCCGTAACTTTCGCCGGCCAGGAATTTAGGCGAATCCCAACGTTGCGATCGAGTGGTCCACAGCCGGATGAACTCGCCCACCGACTCCAGATCGCCGTCGAAGCTGTGGAATTGCGCCGGATTCTCGCCGGGCGCCTCGCGGCTGAAGCCGGTAGTTACGGGGTCAATGAAAACCAGATCGGTGAATGCCAGCGCAGTGTCCTCGTTATCTACCAGACGATACGGCGGCGCCGGCTGCTCGCCGTCCGGCCCCATGGCGACGCGTTTAGGTCCCAAGGCACCCATGTGCAGCCAAACCGACGATGAGCCCGGTCCACCGTTGAAGGTGAAAGTCAACGGGCGCTTGGCGGCATCCGTGACATCGTCGCGCGTGTATGCCACGTAGAAAATGTTCGCCCAAGGTTTGCCGTCGTCCTTCTTCAGCACCAATGTTCCCGCAGTCGCCGTGTAGGGGATCTTCTTGCCGTTGACGGTGATCTCGTGCTTGGTTTTCGAAGTTGTTTCCACAGCCGGAGGCGCCGTGAACTGTTCTGATCCGGCGGCAGGCTTAGCAGCCGAGTCTGACTGCGAGGCCGGGGCGGCGGGAGCTTGACCGCCTGGACGCCGGCCCTGGCCTTGAGCGCATAGCACTGGTATCAGCGTGATGGAAGTGGCAACGATGTTGAGGAAGCGAGTGCGCAATTGATTTCTCCTAAGGCGACCTATGCGAAACACCATATTATCGTGGAAGCGAAGGGAATCGAGGCGGCACTAGATCAGGGAAAGAAATAACGGTTCATTGCCGCCAAGGAATCGGGCGCGCTCCGGGCTAATAGCTGCGGGCCTGCTAGTTGCGAAAGGGACATCCCCAGCAGTTGCCGTCGAGCGGGTTGGAAGAGCGCGCCGCGTTACGGTCCCGGAAACACCCGAACAACGGGCCTGGATCGATACGTTTGCCGCCACTCTCAGCCCGGCTGGCCACCGGCCCCGGAAATAAGACTACGAATTACTCGGCCGCTACGTCCACACCCATGCTGCGCGCCGTGCCTTTGACGCTGCGCACGGCCGCTTCCAGATCGAAGCAGTTGAGATCCGGCATCTTGATCTTGGCGATCTCTTCCACCTGCTTGGCGGTGATCTTGCCTACCTTATTCTTATTCGGCTCGGCCGATCCCTTCGCCAGATTCACGGCGCGCTTGATCAAAATCGGGACGGGCGGAGTCTTGGTGATAAAGGTGAAGGAGCGATCGCTGAAAATGGTGATCACCACTGGAATGATCAGCCCTTCCTGGTCCTTCGCCGAGGTCTTGGCGTTGAATGCCTTGCAGAACTCCATGATGTTCACGCCCTGGGGACCGAGTGCGGTACCTACCGGGGGCGCCGGCGTGGCCTTGCCAGCCGGAATTTGCAGCTTTACCTGCGCAGTAACTTTTTTTGCCATTTTGAGTGAGACCTTACATCTTTTCTACTTGCAGAAAATCTAATTCCACCGGAGTGGCCCGGCCGAAAATCGTGACCAGTACCCGCAGCGTGTTGCGATCGCCGTTGATTTCATCGATCTTGCCGGAGAAGTTGGCGAACGGCCCATCGATGATCTTCACCGACTCGTTCTTTTCGAACGTCATCTTCGGACGCGGCGTCTTGGCCGATGTTTCCTGGCGATACAGAATGGAATTCACTTCATCGGAGCTCAACGGCACCGGGCTGTTGCCGCCACCCACGAATCCAGTAACGCGCGGCGTGTTCTTCACCTCGTGCCAAAGCTGATCGTTCATTTCCATTTGGACCAGCACGTATCCGGGATAGAGCAGGCGCTTGCTGGTAACCTTTTTACCGCCCCGCAGTTCCACGACCTCTTCGGTGGGGATCAAAATCTGCCCGATTTTGTCGGAGAAACCGAAAGCTTGCGCGCGCCCCTTCAGAGAATCCGCGACCTTCTGTTCGAATCCGGAGTAGGTGTGGATGATGTACCAATTCTTGGTGTCGTCGACAACCGGAGGCGCTTCCGCGTCCTGCGGCGGCACGGCTTCGGACACGGACTCCGGCTCATCCGGGCGTGCTTCGAGGGGAGCTTCGCCGTGCCCATCCGACGCTTCTTCTATTGGAGTGATATCTTCCTCAGCCATTTTCTCTTTCACTTAACGGGTAAACGCATTCATGAGCTTTTGGATGATGCTGTTCACTACTTGATCCACCACCGCGAAGTAGGCGGCAAATGCAAACACGGCGACGATAACAACAGCCGTGGTGGCGCGCACCTGCTTCCAGGACGGCCACGTGACCCGGCGCATTTCCATCTGCAGCTCTTCAAAATAGTTCTTCACCTGGATCGGCCAACCGGCCGCCCGCTGGATGAAATTCCCGGGTTCGCTTTCTTGTATTTGTGTCGCCATCTTCTTACTTCCTCGCTTGCCTCTTGGCAGGGGCAGAGGGATTCGAACCCCCAAAGGCGGTTTTGGAGACCGCTGGTTTACCGTTAGCCTATGCCCCTAAACAACCCGCCAACTTCAGTTTACTTGATTTCCTTGTGGGGCTGATGCTTGCGGCAAAACGCGCAGAATTTGTTGAGCTCCAGCCGCTCCGTCATAGTTTTCTTGTTCTTGGTCTTGCTATAGTTCTTTCGCTTGCACTCGGTGCACTGCAATGTAATGATTTCGCGCATCCTTGTTCGCTCCTTTTCGGTCGCTCCGAATTCAGAATCCAGGAGTCAGAATTCAGAAGGATGGTGCGGCGCTTGGCGCCGGTTCCTTCTTCCGGATTCTGGCTACTGGCTCCTGGATTCTCCCCTTATTCCACAATCTCTGTAACCGTTCCAGCTCCCACGGTCCTTCCGCCTTCTCGAATGGCAAACCGCAGCCCCTTATCCATAGCCACTGGCGTGATCAACTCCACAATCAGGCTCACGTTGTCGCCCGGCATCACCATCTCAGTTCCAGCCGGCAATTCGGTGACTCCAGTCACATCCGTCGTCCGGAAGTAGAACTGCGGCCGGTATCCTTTGAAGAACGGCGTGTGCCGCCCGCCTTCATCCTTGCTCAATACGTAAATCTCGCCCCGGAACTTCTTGTGCGGCGTGATCGATCCCGGCTTCGCAATCACCTGCCCGCGCTCTACGTCATCTTTTTCAATGCCGCGCAGCAGCAAGCCTACGTTATCGCCCGCTTCGCCCTGATCCAGCAGCTTCTTGAACATTTCCACGCCCGTTACTACCGTCTTGCGCGTGTCGCGGAACCCGACGATCTCCATTTCCTCGCCAACTTTGCAGATGCCCTTCTCAATGCGGCCCGTCACCACTGTTCCGCGGCCCTGGATCGAGAAAATATCTTCAATCGGCATCAGGAACGGCTTGTCCTTTTCCCGCAGCGGCTGCGGGATATAGCGATCCACTTCCGCCATCAGCTGATCTACAGACTGTTCCCACTTCGCTTCGCCGTTCAATGCACCCAGCGCGCTCACCCGCACCACGGGCAGATCGTCGCCAGGAAATTGATACTTGCTCAACAGCTCGCGCACTTCCAGCTCCACCAGTTCCAGCAGCTCCGGATCGTCCACCATGTCCACTTTGTTCAGCGCCACCACGATGGAGGGCACACCTACCTGGCGGGCCAGCAACACGTGCTCGCGAGTCTGCGGCATCGGACCGTCGGTAGCTGCGACCACCAGAATGGCGCCGTCCATCTGCGCCGCGCCGGTGATCATGTTCTTGATGTAGTCGGCGTGACCCGGGCAATCCACGTGCGCGTAATGCCGGTTCGCGGTCTCGTACTCGATGTGGGCTACCGCGATCGTGATTCCGCGTGCTTTTTCTTCCGGCGCGTTATCGATAGAGTCGAACGACCGGAATTTCACTTTCGGATTGTGCTTGCCCAGCACCTTCGTAATCGCCGCCGTCAACGTCGTCTTGCCGTGATCGATATGTCCGATGGTCCCGATGTTCACGTGCGGTTTGCTGCGATCAAATTTTTCTTTTGCCAT
>Ga0116135_1000577_pt1 | contig 20361 bp, 15 predicted proteins | sample June2015DPH_20_1_FD_89738 | JGI IMG/M metagenome (GOLD analysis project Ga0116135, IMG submission 89738) | Peatland microbial communities from SPRUCE experiment site at the Marcell Experimental Forest, Minnesota, USA - June2015DPH_20_10 | ecosystem: Environmental > Terrestrial > Soil > Wetlands... | reverse complement strand
TGAGTATGCGCATCACATCACCACCTTGTTGAGGGGATACTCGACGATACCCTGTGCATTGGCTTGCTTGAGTTTGGGAATGAGCGTCCAGGCAGTGTCTTCTTCGATGACGGTATTGACGGCGACCCATTCTCCGTCGGCCAGCGGCGCTACCGTCGGGTTTTTCAGCGCGGGCAGCACACCGAGAACGGCCGGCAAATCGGATTTGCGCACATTGAGCATCAGGCCGACGCGACCCAGAGCCGCGATTGCTCCATTCAACATCACCGCAAGATTCTCGATCTTCCGCCGACGGGCAGGATCAGCCCAGGCCGCGTTGTTTGCGATGAGTTGGGTGTTCGATTCGAGGACGGTTTCGATGATTCGCAAGTGGTTGGCGCGCAGCGAACTTCCAGTCTCCGTAACTTCAACGATGGCGTCCGCCAGCAGCGGTGGTTTCACCTCTGTTGCGCCCCAGGAGAATTCGACCTGCACCGGAACGTTCTTGCCGGCAAAATAATTGCGGGTGAAACTTACTAGTTCGGTGGCAACGGTGCGGCCTGCAAGGTCTTCGGGCTTTTGGAAGGTGGAATTCTCCGGCACCGCCAGCACCCATTTCACTTTGCCACGGCTTTGTTTCGCGTAGATGAGATCACTCACACTGACGACGTCGAGGCCACTTTCCAGCACCCAATCAAGGCCAGTCAGGCCGGCGTCGAGTGCGCCGTGCTCAACGTACCGCGCCATTTCCTGCGCGCGAATAAGCAGGCATTCGATTTCGGGATCGTCGGTAGTGGCGAAGTAGGAGCGGGCGCTCGTGTAGACACGGAGGCCGGCGCGAGTGAACAGGTTGAGCGTCGCCTCCTGCAAACTTCCTTTGGGAATTCCGAGGCGAAGCTTCATCGTGCCTCCGCGCGCTTTGCCGCTTGCACAGGCAACTCTTCGGTGAAGCACGATCGCGATCCGGTGTGGCAAACCTTACCCTCTCCCAGCACGCGCACCCGGAATAAAACAGTATCGCGGTCGCAGTCAGTCCAGGCGGTTTTCACTTCCAAACGATTGCCTGAGGTTTCACCCTTCGTCCAAAGCGCTTGCCGGGTGCGGCTGTAGAACGTGACGTAGCCGGTTTGTAAGGTCGTTTCCAAGGCTTCGCGGTTCATGAAACCTACCATCAGCAACTCGCCGGTAGCCGCATCTTGGATGACTGCCGGGGCGAGGCCTTGCATCTTTTCGAAGTCGATTTCCATGGATTTCCTGTTCCACCCGGTCGCGCTTCGCTGCAAAAAGAAGAAACCCGCTGCGCGGTTGGCGTCAGCGGGTTTGGATTTTATGAGTGCTTACTGATCTCTTATCCGAAACGCTCCGCCGACACGATGATCGCGTGGTGATGATGGCGATGATGGTGGAGCGAAGTCATCCTGCAGTGATGGTAGGACGACCCTGACGACCGGTCAATGTCTTTTTGCATCAAAATTGTGCATCCGTGTGATCGATTTCTTGTTTCCATCCGAGTCGCTAGAAATCGACCCGCAGCGACATCTGAATCTGCCGTGGGCTGCCGATGGTTTTGTTGGTTACTCCCAGAGCACTGCCAGTCGTCGGACATACATACAGCGATCCCGAGAATTGAGCGTTGCACGGGCTCAAAGTGGAGGGAGTACCGACGACGGGGAAGCCATTGAAGTTGATATTCTGGCTTACATCGTCGATCGGAATATCGAAGCTAGCTGTATTCGTGAGGTTATAGACGTCGAAGCTGTAGCGCGCCGAAACTCGCTCCGTAATGGCTGTGACCTTCACCAACGAAATATCCGCGCGCCTTTGCCACGACTGGCGGAAGATATTGCGCTGGCCACTGGAGATAAAGTTCGTCTCGTAGGGATCGTTGGAAGGAATGGCTCCGTTAAGCGCACCGGGAGCGAGCAAAGGAATGCCGAAGCAACTTGCTTTGAGCGCAGGAACCGAGCCTGCACCCGATGCGCCGGTTAGCGCTTGCGCCGCGGTGCACCCATCCAGGGGAACGATCGGATTGGTAATGCCGTCATTTACTCCGTAATAAATGCTCCCCACGGCCCCGGAGTAATCGACCACGCTGTACGGCTGGCCGCTCTGAATCACCGTCAAGCCGGAGAACGACCATCCATCGGCAATCTTGCCTCGCAATGAGGAAGCCGAGAAGAACTTCGGCAGGTCGTAGGTATAGGTGAAGTTCATGACGTGCTTGCGGTCGAAATCGGAGAGTCCGTAGCCGGAGCGCAGGTTCGTAGGATTGTTGCCGTTGTAGAAAAGCCCCATCGCGCTTTGTTCGTCGGTCGAGTGAGAGAACGTATAAGAGAAGCCGACTCGCAGGCCGTGACTCATCCGCTTTTCTACGTGCGTCTGTAGCGCGTTGTACGCGGAGATGCCGGCAGCGGTGTAGGACTCGGACTCGGAGGAATAACCGATGTAGGGGACGCGGAGATCGACATTTCCGCCTTCAAAGGTCTCCTGATAGGGCTGGCCGTTGGGCAAATTGATCGGCACGCAATTCCCAAAAATATTTGGATTGCAGGTGGGCGGCCCCACTATGGAATAGCCGTAAGTGTAATCCTGCTCAAACGGCGTACCCGGACGAATGGGACTGCTGGGAGAAGCGATCAGCGCCTGATTGAAGGGCAGTGGCACAACTTCGTGGCGGCCAAGGTTGCCGACATATCCGATATCGATGGCCAGATCGTTACGCGGCTGCCATTGAATATCCAGCGTTTCATTCATCGTGTAGGGCAGCTTGTTGGCGCGGTTATAGTCCGCGAAAGAAAATAAGGGAACGCCACTAGAAATTGCCGATGCGTTGGGCAGAACGAGGTCGGCAGGATTGCCGCTCGGAGGAGGGCCAAGCGAAGTGCCCCAGGGATTTTCAAAGGTGCTGCAGGTGGTGTAGCCGTAAGGGCTGCATGCTTGCGAGTTTACCCACGGCGGAGTTTGATTGACCCCGAAGGGGCCACCGGCAATCACGCCCGAGGCAAATCCCGGCGAGAGATAGGCAAAGAGTTCTCCGCGATCGTAGTAAAGTCCCCAACCGGTACGAACTACAACTTTGTCGTTGAACTTTCGTGGGCTCCATGCCAGGCCGATGCGCGGCGCAAGTCCCCATTGCCTGCCAGTAAGCGTGGAGTCGCTGACGCCTTTGGAGGGAAACAGCGGATTGTTCCCAGCGATGATAAAACCGTTCGAGACGATTGTGTCGGTAGGGGCATTGTAGTTGTATAGCGCGGGGTCGAAGTTAAACAGGCGGCCATTGGCCTCTTTCAAACCCCCGTGATAATCGAAGCGCAATCCAGCGCTCACGTTCAGGTTCGAACGGATTTGATACTTATCTTCAAGATAGTATCCCGTCTCATTCGATCGATAGTAACGATTGGCGTCGCCTTGCAGGAAGGTCGTCGCGATGAATCCACTGGCTGTGTAGGTGATCGGCGTCCCCGAGAGAAAGTCTGCGAAGTTCGGAAAACCAATCATGCCGGTATTCGTGCGATCGTCACGTGCGTTGAGTTGAGTGTAGGAGTAGTTTCCGCCGAATGTGATCGTATGCTTGCCGTGATTCCAGATGGCGTTGGCCGATGGCATCCAGCGGTTCTGAAAAATTCCGGTAAATGCGGCTTGCGAAGCCGCCGTCATGCCGAGGGCGGTTCCTGCATTGAAGGGAGCGGTGCAGGCGGGTTGGCTCACATTGGGTAGGTTGGCGCAATTTCCAGTATTGCTGTCGGAATAGTTACCCAGATCGTCCACAATGGTGATCCCCGGAAAAACGCTTGATCCGAAGGTGTTGATGCCCAACTGCTGCGGGCTGAACGGCTGCGCTATCGTGCTGTAAACCTTCTCGCGGATGAAGCCAAATACTTCCGTAATGCTCAGATTCGAACGCAGTGATTGCGTATTGGTGATGGAAGCGACCTGACTACCCGCGTCCAGGTGCTGCGGAAAGCCTTCGACTGCGGAGAAGCCGAATGGCGCGGTGGTGGGATCGTGCTGGTAGTAGTACTTCAGCGCCAGAGTGTCTTTGGGGGACGGGAGGTAATCGAGATTCGTGACTGCCTGGTCCGAGATAAAGTAAGCGGGCTGAGTAAGGAAAACATTCTCGGGGAAATTCGCTGTAGGAATGAAATTTGGGTTCGCCGAGGGGAACAGATACTGCCCGTTCGGAAGTTTGTAGTTCAGGAGGGCGAACGCGACCGGGTCAATGTCTCCTGCCGCCGTTCCCACCACGGGGTTGATCGACGAGAAGAAATTATTGTTGGCCACCGCCGCCAACGCGCCCGGGCTGCGGTCGTCGGTGAGTCCGAATGGTACAGCCGTTCTTGAAGCGCCGATTTCGAGATCGGAAACGTGAACATGCTGGTAGGCCAGGTAGCCGAAAAGACGGTCTTTAATCAGAGGTCCGCCAATGGTTGCACCCAGGGTGTAGCGGTGTAACTCTGGAACTTTTTCGCTGGCGGGAATGTTCGCGTCCTGATTGTAAAAATACGGTGCAGCGTTCAGCCAGTTCGTGCCGCGATGAACATAGGCGGAGCCGTGCATGGAGTTTGTTCCGGAGGTCGTGCTCATATCGATATGCGCACCGCTCGTCGAGCCCTGCTTCGCATCGTACATCGAGGTATTGACGCTGAATTCCTGCACCGTTTCCGGCGCGGGCGTGGGCAGCGCTTGGCCGATGGCCAGGTATGGGGAGGCGGTGGTCTGGATGATTTCCGCGGTGGTGCTGGAGGCGCCGGCGATTCCGGCGTTGTTGACGATACGCGCCGAGGATACCTGGCTCGTGCTCTTGCCGTTAAATAGGTTGCTGGCATCGACGCCGTTCAAAAGAAACGTATTGCTGGTATCGCGCTGGCCGTTGGCCCAAATTGGCTGATTGCCTAATCCTGCGTTGGCTCCGGTTCCGTTCGGCAGTTCTGCATTTACACCCGGCGAAAGGATCGCGAGGCCCGTGAAGCTTCCGGTGGGCAGCGGAACGGCGTCGATCTGCTCTTTCTCCAAAATGTAGCCGTTGGTGGTGTCCACGGCGTTCATCATGGGCGTGGCGTCCACTTCCACGATCGTCCCGACCTGGCCAACGGGCAGCACGGCGTTTACCGTTGCCGTGCGATCGGCTTGCACCGTGATTGAGGGTACTTTTTGCGTCTGAAAGCCTTCGTGAGTGTAGGTAAGCGTGTAGGTGCCGATGGGCAGGTTCACGAAGTCGTAGGCGCCGTTTGCATTTGTCTTCTGGGTGCGCGTGAGTTGCGTTTGGTCGCCGATGATTGTGACAACTGTATCCGGCAGCACGCTGCCGGTTCTATCGGCGACTGTTCCTGCGATTCCGCCGAGAGTTTGTTGCGCATGAGCGTAGGGAGCGAGGGAAATGTGCAGACACAGGAACAAAGCAGCGATGAAAAGGAAAACGGCGAATTTCTTGAGCATCAGTGACCTCATTGAAATCAATGACCTCGTACCAGATTTTTAAGCGAGTCTGCGAAGAACCTATGACGAGCCCGCGAAACGTTGGCTGGGTTGTCCAATCAGTATTAAAAACAAGATCGATGTGTTTCGCCGCCCGCAATTAACGGATGACTTTACATGAGTGCGCGGCGGAACGTAAGCGAAAATTTCTTTGGCAAGAATTCGATAATTTCATTCGCCTGGCTGAGATTGGTGGATCAATCTGCGGAGCAATCTGGTTCTTCAGGAACGGCCGCGGTTTTGCCGCGATTGCGAATCGCAAACCAGATTAATCCAGATGCCAGGTAGGCAGCATAGATGTAAGGCAGCTTGCCGTAAGGTCCGTCGGGCACGGGGTAAAAATTGCCGATCAGCGCCAGCAGCATAGCTCCCCCAGCAAGCCAGGGAACAATCTGTGCTCCCGGGCGAAAAGCGCCGTGTTCTCGCAGATAGCGCGGCAGGGCGACGCAGACTAGAGCGTAGGCGACGATGAAGCCATAGGTGGCCAGCGAACCGAGCCAGCCGTAAACATCCAGGCCGCTGGCACCGCGAGCTGCGAGCACAGCCACGGGAAGCAACGCGGCAACGCCGGTGATCACTATGGCGCGGCTGGGGGTTTGATTTCGCGCATGTGTGCTGCGCAGGGAGCCGTGGGCAAGGCCATTGTGCGCCATAAGCAGCAACACGCGGGCGGCAGCGGTTATGCATGCCAGAGTCCCCGCGAATAAGCTGACCAGTGCGCCGATGTCGATGACCAAGCCGAGGAGCGGAACACCTCCGACGCGGGCAAGCAAGTACATAGGCGCCTGGCTTGTGCCCAGGTCCTGGCCGACTGAGTGAAAGCCCAATACTTCCGCATAGGCGCAAATCGTAAAGAAAGCGCCGGCCAGAACGGCGCTTTGGATAACCGCGCGCGGAATGGTGTGCAGTGGATTCCGTGCCTCCGAGCCGAGCGTGGTCGCGCTTTCAAAGCCAACAAAACTAAACAGCGCCAGCACAAGCCCGAGGCGTAGTCCACTTCCGGTCATGCCGCGGAGATGGAGTTGATCGTTGTCCAGGCGCCAGCCATGGCGCACGAGCAAGAGCACGACCACGATCACGATCACCGTCACGGATGCGGCTTCGATCCACAGCATGAGTCGGGCGGAAATTTTAACGTCGCGATAGGCGATCCAGATTGAAATTGCAGTAACAAGTGTTGCCAGTATTACGGCGGAGAAAACATGGCCGGTCGCGTCGCGCAGCAACAGGTTCGCGTAGTGATAAAAACCGCCGATCACACTTGAACCTGTGGCCACGTATGCGAGAAGAAGACTCCAAGCTACAGTCGCGGCCAGCCACGGCGGCAGAGTGTTCGAGGCGTAGGTGTAGAGAGAACCCGGGGAGGCAGAAAGGCGGGCATAGCGGCTTATGCACAATGCGACTAGCAACACGGCGACCGTAGCGAGTGCGTAGGCCAGCCAAGTGCCGTTACCTGCAAGCGCGCAGACCAGCGGAATGGTTGCTGCTGGCGTGGTGGTGGGGGCCATGGTGGAGACAGACTGCGCCAGAGTCTCCATGGGAGAGAGAATTTCGCGGCGCAAGCCATAGTCCACGCCTGAAGCGAGCTCTTGTGCCGTCTGGGCCATGCAGTCACTATCCTTCCGCAAGAGGGTTGGCGTCGGATTGTACAACACGCAACATGACGACATGCCTGCATCGATGTATGATCGTGCAACTCGATATGCCTCCTTCTCCTTGCGCCTTGCCGACAGCGGGAGGACACTTATCTCATGAACCTGAATACCGAACTGCTACAAAGTTTGCCCAAGGTCCTATTGCATGAACATCTCGATGGCGTGCTGCGGCCGCAAACTGTGATTGATCTCGCGAAGGACGCAGGGTATAGAGATCTCCCTACAAATGAGGCGCAGGCGCTTTCGGAATGGTTTTTTCGCGGCGCCAATCAAGGCAGCTTGGCGAAATACCTGGAGGGCTTTACGCATACCATTGCCGTGATGCAGTCGGAAGAGGCGCTGCAACGTGTCGCCTACGAGCAGGCGGAGGACCTGAGCCGCGATGGGATCGTCTATTTTGAAACACGTTTTGCGCCCGTTTTTCACACTCAGAAAGGACTGACCCATCAGCAGATCGTTTCGGCGGTATTAAAAGGGCTGGATCGAGGGAAAAAAGATTTTGGAATTTCTTCCGGGTTGATCATTTGCGCGATGCGCAATATGAATACCTCGCTCGAAATGGCGGAATTGGCGGTCGACTTCCGGGCGCGTGGTGTAGTTGGATTCGATCTGGCTGGCGAGGAGGGTGGGTTCCCGCCGAAGAAGCATGTGGATGCTTTCCACTACATTCAGCGCGAAAACTTCAACATCACGATTCATGCCGGAGAAGGCTATGGGAAAGAATCAATCTGGCAAGCAATTCAGTATTGCGGGGCGCATCGCATTGGGCATGGAACGCGGCTGATCGACGATATTGCGGTGATGGATGGCAAGGCCGTGAAGTTGGGCGACCTGGCGCAGTACGTCCTCGACAAGCGGATTCCACTGGAACTCTGTTTGCTCAGCAATGTTCATACCGGGGCAACGCCGAGTTTGGCGGAGCATCCCTTCAAAATTCTTTATCAGGAGAAATTTCGTGTCACGCTGAACACGGATAACCGGCTGATGAGCAACACGACCATGACCAAGGAATTTGCGGCGGCCGCCGAGACGTTCGGTCTAGCGATGGACGACTTTGAGAAGATCACGATTAATGCGATGAAAAGCTCTTTCCTGCCATACGACAAGCGGATTGAATTCATCTACTCGAGAATCAAGCCCGGTTACGCGAGAATTCGGGAAGCGCTGGGCGCAGCGTAGACTCGGGGCCGAATCACTTCGATAGCGCCGCCAGAGCTTCGGCGAGTACGAGCGTTCCCCGAACAATGTCGTCCGGTGCGGCGTATTCGTCGGGCCTGTGGCTATAGCCATTGCGGCACGGGATGAACAGCATCGCGACTGGTGCGATGCGCGAGATGAAGAGCGAGTCGTGGTAGGCGCGGCTTACCATCGGAAGAAACTTGAAGCGGTGCTTTCGACAGGATTCGGAAAGAACCTGAATGATCGCTGGATCGCAGTCCGCCGGGGAGTCCGCGTTCAGTAGTTGGCTTTGAATCGAGACTTGCCGCGCGTTTGATATCGACCGGCTGGAGGTTTCAATCGATTGCATTACGGCGTTGCGGCGTTCAAGATCGGTGTCTCGCACATCGAGGCTCAAGCTGACTCTGCTGGGAATGCTGTTCACTGCGCCCGGAAATACCTCGCAAATGCCGACGGTGGTAACGGAATCGATGGCCCCGGTGCGGCGTCCGGCACTTTCGATCGCCAGAATCAACTCGGCTGCCGCGCACAAGGCATCGCGACGGTCCGGCATCAAGACTCCGCCGGCGTGCCCGCCCGAGCCTACAATCAAAATACGCGAACTCGCCGGGGCGGCGATCTTCGTAACGATGCCGAGAGGAATTTGCTGGCGTTCGAGCAGCGGTCCTTGTTCGATGTGAAGTTCGCAAAAGGCCTTGTAGTAGTTGTTGGGTAGCTTCACGCTTGCGAGTTCACCATTGAAACCCGCTTGTTGTCGCACCTGATCGAGCGAATGTTCGTGTTTGTCGGATAATTTCCTGGCTTCGTCAGTAGCAAGCGTGCCAGACAGCAGCCTGCTCCCGAGACAGCCAATTCCGAAGCGCGTCGGCTCTTCCGAGGTGAAGATCAACAACTCGATAGAATGTGTAGGGCGAAATCCGCTCTGCTGCAATGCTCGTATTGCTTCCAGGCCGCCCAGGACCCCAACCACGCCATCGTATTTGCCTGCGTTCGCGATGGCATCGATGTGCGACCCCGTGCCTACAACCGGCGCGGAGGGATCGGAGCCTTGCCAGCGAGCAAAAACATTTCCGATGGCGTCGTGGCGCACGGTGAGGCCAGCTTCTTCGCAACGTGCTCTGATCCATGCACGAGCCTTGAGATCTGTTGGAGTAAAGACGACTCGTGTGACCGCGGGAGCTTCGGCGTCGGAAAACGAGGCTAGAGTTTCAATCTCGGAGAGCATTCGATCTCTGTCGACACTGATGCTCATCGCTGTGAGCCCGCGAGCGGATGCCGGTTCCAGTTCTTGTAGATGAGATACTTCGCGGGCACTTTCCCTAGCGCCCCGAACCATTGCGGACACCACGGGCCCATCCAGATGAAATCTCCCGCACTCACGGGATACCACGAGTCGCCAAGGCGATAGATTCCCCCACCTTCAAGCATGATGAGGCCATGCTCCATCACGTGCATTTCCACCATGCTGAGCGATGCTCCCGGCTGATAGACCATGGTGTTGACCGCAAAGTCGAAGCTCATCTCATCGGGAAGAAGATGCTTCACCTGCAAGCTGGGATCATCATCGAGCGGCTCGGAGGATATTGCGTCTTCGCTCGACACGATTATGTCTGGCGCGGCGATTGCATTCCATGGCTCGTGGGGCTTTTCAATGACAGCGGCCCGACTTTTTTGCTTAGCAAGCACTCGATGCGGCAATCCTTGGGGAAGAAAGGCGTAGCCACCCGTGCCGAGCTGATGCGATCTACCGTTTACTTCCAGCTCCAACTCGCCATCGATGACAAAAATGAAGCGCTGAACCGAAGTTGGACCCAGCTCTCCTGCGGATTCAAACTCGGCCGTGTACTCGGTAAACCTGGCGCCGAGTGCAGGTCCAACGTGTACGATGGCCGTGCATGCCTTCATGCCCGGCATCGTGGTTCGCACAAACGTATCGGGAGTTAGTAGGAGATGATTCGTTTTTTGAGAACTTCGCGTGCTGCCGAGATTATGCAAGTGTGGTCCTCTTGAGAAATTCTGGCGAAGCTGCAAGCTGATCGAAAAGATGCAATCCGCAGGTTATTGCTCTTTCTACGTCTTCGATCATGACGGTCTCCGCAGGGTCATGACTAACACCTCGGGGGGTACGCAGGAAGATCATGGCTGCTGGCACCTTTTCCGCGAGGATCATAGCATCGTGCCCGGCCCCGCTTATCATCCGGTGGCTTTTGCAGCCTGCTCGCACAATCGCTTTCTCGATCTCAGACGTCAGAAAGGGGTCCATCGCGACTGCCGGTTGGCTTAGGAGAGTGTTTTCTTTTACAGACAACTTGCGGCGCGATGCGATTTCTTCCGCACCGTGAATTAGCTTTTGCACGGCGAGGATTCGAACTTCGTCGTTCGCGTGCCGGACGTCGAGAGAACATCGTACCTCGGATGCGATAACGTTCGTGGCGCCGGGTTTCGCTTCGATCTTTCCAACGGTTGCGACTAACCCAGGCACGGTTAGCGCCATTCGTTCGACGATACAGATCCATTCGGCTGCGCCGGCGAGCGCGTCTTGCCGGAGGTACATGGGCGTGGCGCCAGCATGATTCGAGCGGCCGAGAAATGCGAATTCTAACCTGCTTTGGCCGACGATTGCCTGTACGGCCGCGAGCGGTTGATTCAGTTGTTCCAGTACGGGGCCCTGTTCGATGTGAAACTCGATAGAGGCGACGGTGTCATTGGGCAACTTCGCCTGCGAGATTTCGTTGGGATTCAGGTGAAACGCTTCAATCGCTCTTCTAATTGAGATCCCTTGCGGATCTTGCGTATTCAACAGGTCCTCATCCAGTCTCCCAACCAGGGCGCGGCTGCCGATAAAAGGAATGCCGAAACGAACGCCTTCCTCCTCGGAAAATCCCACAACTTCAATTGCAAAAGGAAACCTTCGTCCCTGCAGTTCTTCCAGTAACGCGACCGCAAGTACCACTCCGAGAATACCGTCGTAGGAGCCGGCATTCGCCACCGTATCGAGATGCGAGCCGATCAGAAGCCGGGGAGAATTGGGATTTGTGGCCGGATAAAGCGCGCGAAAATTTCCTGCCGCATCAATTCGTACTTCAACTTCCAGCCGGGCTAGCCAGTGGGCAATCTCGCGGTGACATTCGTGCATGGCTGCGGATAGGAACGTCCGGCGGAGACTGCCCGGAGTTTCCGTAAAGGATGCCAAACGCTGGCACCGGGCAATGACTCTCTCAGCACGGGTTGTTGCTTGGCTTGTGCTCACGGGATCTGGGAAGACTATGCTTCGCGTATCAGCTTGGCCGCTGCCCAACCGGCGACAACAAGGCCCACCAGGATTTGCAAGCCGAATTTATTTCCGTAAGTAGCCACGGGAAAGTGATTGCTGATCATGATGAATGCGACGGGCACCGCCATAAAAGTGTTGTGCTTGGAACGTAGTTTTGCTTGTGCGCCAAGACTTGCATCGAACTTTTCTCCGGCGGCCGCCGCAGCGATCATTTTGCGCTGTGCGGGAAGAATGCGAAACCAGACGTTGGCACTCATAATCGTTCCAAACACGGCACCGAGGTGGATATAGGCCGCGCGACCGCTGAAGATGTGCATCAGCCCCGCCGCGAACGCAACCACCATCAGCAAAGAAAATATAGCAAACCCCGCTTCCAATCTGCCCAGCGGTGACTTCAGCGCGAGATCGTAGAGGATCCAACCGAGCACGAGCACTGCGAGTCCGAGCGCGATTCCCACACCTTGAGAAATATTCGCCACGTCCGTATCGATTAAGCCGGAGCTCGAGTAATAGACGAGAAAAAGCAGGACGATTCCACTCAGCCACGTCATCAAGGCTTCCCATCGGAACCAGCGAACTTGCCCGGGCGGGACCGAGAGCGATTGTTGCTTGCTGACCGCGTAAAAGCCGCCGCTGTGGACCATCCATACGGATGAACCGCCCGCTGCGGGGGCACTCTTCGCCATCTTGCTGAATTGGCCGTCGAGCCAGGTGAAGTAATAGGTTTGGCCAACCCACATGATCGCCGCAAAAACGTGGAACCAGCGTACGAGTAGGTTCAGCCATTCGCGGATTGATGAGGTCAATTGATCGGCTCCGTCCGGCAATTTTGCCGATTAGCTTCCCCGGTATGTTGTGTATCCGTTGGGGCTCAGAAGCAGCGGGATATGAAAATGCGATTCGCCATCTCGCGCCAAGAAAGTTATTTCGACTTCCGGATAAAGCGTGTCGCATTGCTGCTGCGAATAGTAATTGCCAGTATCGAAAACCAAACGATAGACTCCCGACAAATTTTCTGTTTCAGGCAACAACTGCGAACAGCGGCCATCCGCATCGGTTCGCGCGGAGTTCAGAACGCGCCAGTCTCCCGACGGGTTTTGTTTCTCCAGGCGGACTGGCACGTTTACGGCGGGCTTGCCGCGAACCATGTCGAGAATGTGAGTGGATAGCTGTTTCATATCTGGAGCCATTTCTTGAGCCGGATTTCGGTAATCTGCCGCTGCTGCTCGGCCGCTTCTTGAAGCTCAGTTTCGGGATCACTGTTCAGTCGTCGCCGAAGAATGGTTAGAATCTCGGCGGCGGATTTTCCAGTGGCGCACACAATAAAAACTCGATTGAAGCGCTGCTCGTATTCCTGGTTCGCATCCGCCAGTGCCATTTTCACGGCGGCGTCCGAGTCTGCAACACTTCGTTGTTCCTGCGCCGACCATTCTACAGATTGGGCCGCCTGCGGCTGTTGCGCTTTAGACTCGCCGATGCGCGGATGAGTGCGAAAGGCTTCCATCCAATCTGATCGCGTGAGGCTCCGCCAGCTTTCGTTGGAAGCAATCAATAGTGCGGCCTCATCTGCGAAAGGTCTACGGGCGACCATGGATCGAGACCATGCCGTCGAACCGAAACAGGGCTGAATCGCCTGCAGGGCCTCGTTGGGTGGAAGATTGTTCCAGTGAGCGAGAAGAGGGTTTGCGGTGTGCGGGTCAATCCGGGTATTGCTGCGATGTAGCCGCTTGAGAAACTCGAGCACCAGATTCTCCGCCACTACGGCCCGGTATCTTGCATTTGATCGAATGTCATCAATTGGCCTGATCTCACTGACCGCGGTTTCCTTCGCTAGACGCAACAGAGAAGGATCGATCGCTTTCCCTTCGAGAACTTGCTCAGTTTTCAGAAGGCGCAACGGAACTGGCGCCACACTTCCGACGGCGATGCGCGCGTCCTCGATGGTGGTTCCGGCCATGCGGCCCAGGCTCGCTATGCAGACCTTTGAGATCGCTTGTGCGTTGCGCGCGCCTACTTTGCGGGCGTAGCTGACATATCCCGAAAATGTTCGCGGCAGGCAGATGGATTGGATTAATTCGTCAGTGGCAAGCAGGGTCTTCTTGTATCCCGTGTGAAAATTGGCGTATGGAATGCGGCGCTCCCCTCGAACTGACACTAAGATTAGTTCGGCATCGTAGACGAGCAAAGCGGGCAGGGAATCTGCGGCTGGCGAAGCGTTTACGACGTTGCCGCCAATCGTTCCGCGATTCTGATTCGCGATTCCTCCCGTCCAACTGGCTGCTGTTTGCAAAAGAGGGAACTCGCTGCCCAGAATCTGGTGTTTGCGAATGTCTGTGTAAGTGCATGCCGCGCCGATGCGAATCTCAGCGGGCGCAACTTCTATACTCCGCAGTTCGGATAGGTTCCAAATGCTGACCAGCTTGCGCGCGGGCAGTTTTCCAGCGGCGTATTGAACCATGACATCCGTGCCGCCTGCAATGGGAAGCCACATGGCCGGGTCACGGGCCAGTAGGGAAACGACATCATGCAGGCTTCCGGGTGCAACCATTTCGTATTCAGCTGGATTCGACCTCATGCGATAGTTCTTCTGGCCGCCGCTTCAAGTACCGCATCGACGATCTGGTGGTATCCCGTGCAACGGCAAAGATTGCCGGAGAGTCCGTCGCGAATCTCTTGTGCACTGGGTTGGGGATTTTTATCTAACAGATGCGCTGCTGCCAATATCATTCCGGGAGTGCAGATGCCGCACTGTGCTCCACCACACTTCAGGAAAGCTACCTGTAAAACATGCAACGCCTCACCTGAAGCGAGTCCCTCGATGGTGACGACGGAGGATCCTCTGGCTTGAAGAACTGGGATTAGGCAGCTATTGACGAGAACACCATCGATTAGCACGGCGCAAGAGCCGCATTCGCCTTCACCGCAGCCCTCTTTCGCTCCAGTGAGGTTGAGCTGATTTCGCAACACGTCGAGGAGGCGCTCCATCGGATACGCCTGCACTGTCTTTGCGTCCCCGTTGACCGTTAGTTCGATATCGACTTTTACCTGGCGTCCGCGCGGGTTCGTCATCCGGCTTCATCTCCCGCGGTGAGGGCAACTTCGGGTTGCGATGAGGAGAGCTTTTCCATGATGTCTTCCGGAAGAAGCGGGATCGAGTTGAAAAAAATCCCGAGTGCATCCTCGATGGCGTTGACGATAGCCGGCGCCGGACCGTCCATCGGCAACTCTCCGATGCCCTTTGCACCATAGGCTCCGTGGATGTTGCCTAGTTCTTCGAAAAAGACGCGAATGGGAGGGAGGTCGCTGGAGGTGGGCATGATGTAGTTTGTCATCTGGCTGTTTTGCATGCGGCCGTTCTGCCAGATAACTTTTTCGTAGAGAGTGAACCCGATCGCTTGTGCTACGCCGCCGATGATTTGCCCGGCTGCCAACAGAGGGTGGAGAACTTTACCGACTTCCTGGAGGGCGACGAAGTCATCGACCGATACGGCATAGGTATTCAAATCCACCGTGGCTTCGGCGATGTAGACTGCCCATGCAAACGCGGCGTAAGCTTCTCCGCGGTACTTCTCGTCGTCCCAGAAGATGTCGGGTGGGGCTTCGTATTGCGACGAGCAGCGTAATCTGCCATGTTTTGAGACGTACTGCTGGCAAGCGGCGCGAAACTCGTCGACGGTATAGGATTCGCTCAGCAAATTCGAGGAAATCAGCGTTTGTTTGATTCCCAATGCCGCCGAGTGCACCAATTTCCCTACTACCATAGCGGTGCGCGAGGCTACCGTGGGACCGCTGTTGGGGACTTCAAGAGTATCCGGCTGCGCCACGCTGACACATTCGTATGGCAAGCCGAGAGCTTCGGCTGCAATCTGGCTGAGAATGGTTTTTGTGCCCTGTCCGAATTCCGCGCTCGAAACCAGCACGCGAATGCGGCCGTCTGCGTAGCCTTCCACACTCACCACCGAACTCAGGTAGCGCTCGCCCGACCCGGTGAAGCCTGCACCGTGAAGAAACGTGGCGATGCCGATCCCCTTACGGCAAGGTCCGGTTTGATTCTGCTTCGCGAAATTCTGTTTCTTACTGCGATAGTCAGAAAGCTCCAAGGCGCGATCAAGCAGTTTGTCTAGATCAATCGGTTCGCGAATCACCTGATCTGTTGTCGTGGTCTGTCCGGTTTGGAGAAAATTCCTGCGTCGGATTTCGACAGGTGAGATGCCGAGGGTGTGCGCGATCCGGTCCATATGCCGCTCCATCGCGAACAGGCTCTGGGGTGCTCCAAAGCCGCGAAAGGCGCCGTGCGGCGGGGCGTTCGTGGCGAGGGCTTTGGCGCAGATGCGAACATTCGGCCAGTAGTAGGCGCCACCGGCGTGAATCGCACCGCGCGAAAGCACTACCGGCGACAATGTGAGATAAGCCCCGCCGTCGATCGTGAAGTCGATCTCTCCGCCGAGAATTTTGCCGTCTTTGGTCACGGCCGTTCGATGGCGAGAGCGGGAGGGATGGCGCTTAGTCGTCGCTGCCATATCTTCCATGCGGTCGTAAATGATTTTTACTGGTCTGCCCGATTTCATTGCCAGCAACGCGGCATGCGCGGCGATCATTGACGGATATTCTTCCTTGCCGCCGAACGCGCCTCCCGTCTCCATCTGCACCACCCGAACTTTGTCGGGCGGCAACTTGCATAGCAGCATCAGCGCTTTGTGAATGTAATAGGGGCACTGAAGCGATCCCCACACTGTGATTCCATGCGCGGGGTCGAAGGCCGCGATCATCCCGTTGTTTTCGATGTAGAGTTGCTCCTGCGCGCCGGTTGTGTATTCGCCTTCCACGATGAAGTCGGCTTCTGCCCAAACGCTATCGACGTTACCCTTTTCGATCAGATAGGTTTTGAAGATGTTGTCTTTTCCCCAGACAACTTGAGAGCCGTTCTCACTCTCTTCAATGGCAAAGATTGCGGGCCAAGGATCGTATTCAATCGAGATTGCCTCCACTGCCTGCGGAAGAATGTGACGGTCTGGATGGGCCAGCAACAAAATGGGCTCCTCGGGATGATTGACCAATTCATCTGCCAGACATGGCTGGTCGTCGCCGATCAGAGAAATACAGTTTTTGCCCGGAATGTCTTTCGCCGAGACGATCACGAATTCATCCCACGCGATTCCGGAGCCGAATGTAATTTTTGTTATATGGCCGCGGGGAATGCGGCTGCGGACGGTTGCTCCAAAGAGCATGTTGGGCAGAACCATATCGTCGACGTACTGCGATTTTCCGGTTACCTTGTCGCGTCCCTCTTTGCGCGGGACCGACCGTCCGACGACCTGTTCCGTGTTCGCCATGCGATTGCGGGATAGTGTATGACAATCTGGCTTACAAAGGGAGTGGAAGTGTTCGGAGCGAAGATCGAACAAGCGAAGATCGAAAAGCTTATCGAGTTTGACGCTGCTTCGCGGTGAATTCCTGGCCGAGCGGAGGGCCGGGAAACGTTTCGTCAGAAAACGCCAGATTTCCTCGCAGATATGTCGCTTTAACGAGACCTCGCAGCGTTTCTCCCAGGTACGGCGAGACGGGATGACGGTAGTGCAGTTTGTCTTCGCGCAGGACGAATTCGCGGTCCGCATCGAAGACAACGAAATCGGCATCGTAGCCAGGAGCTATTTGTCCCTTGCTGCCGCCACACCCTGCCAGTTGGGCTGGCGCTGCCGACATCCAGTTAACCACATCGAGTAAGGTGAATCCTCGCTGGCTGGCTTCGGTCCAGATGAGCGGCAATGCGACGGAGAGACTGGCAATGCCGCCCCAGGCTGTTTGGAAGTTGCCCTCGTCGGTCCGCTTCATCGCTGGCGGGCATGGGGAATGATCGGTGACTACCTGATCGATGATTCCGTCGCGGAGACCTTCCCATAAATTTTCACGATTCTCGCGACTTCTGATTGGTGGGGCACATTTGTTAAGGGTGGCTCCGTCTTTGATGGTTTCGGCGGAGAGATGGAGATAATGCGGGCAGGTTTCCACAGTTACGGCGAGCCCCCCTGAGCGCGCCACGCGTAGTTCCGTAAGCGCATGGCTCGTCGAGAGATGGACGATGTGTAATCGAAACCCATATTCGCGACACAGCGAAAGCATTAGCCGGATGGCGGCTAATTCCGCTTCATCGGGCCGCGATTGCAGGTAGGTCGAGTAGCGAGTCCAATCGGCGCTGGTTAGAAGTCCGGTTGCGAGATCGATTGGTCCGGGAAGCTCGGCGTGAACTAGTAACGGGAGGCCGGTTCGCGCCACATGCGGTAGGGCTGATCGCAGCTCGTTTTCGTTGACCATGGTGAAGCCATCAATGCCTGGATTAACCAGAAAGCATTTGAAGCCGCGCACGCCGGCAGTGGCGAGAGGCTCGATGTGATCCTGATTATCGTGAACGACTCCGCCCCAGGCTGCCCAGTCGATGCGGCATTTGCCTTGCGCCGCAGCGCGCTTGGCTTCTAGTGCGGACACAGTTGTTGTTGCGGGAAGGCAGTTTAGAGGCATGTCAACCAGGAGCGTGTAACCGCCCGCGGCTGCCGCCCGCGTTGCAGTTTCGAATCCTTCCCAGTCGGTGCGGCCGGGCTCGTTGATGTGGACGTGGGAGTCGACGAGGCCGGGGAGAATTGCGTTGTCTCCAAGATCCAGGACTTCGCAGTTTTGCCGGGATAGCTGGTCGGGACTAACGACTGCTTTTATTGTCTCTCCATCCACCAAAATTGCTGCCGGGCGAATTTCTGTTGGAGTTATGACGCGTTTTGATACGAAGGCCCGCACGACGAAATTTTCGGCTCCTTGAGAAAAAGTAGAATCAGGGGCTGAGATTAACGCCTCCCGATCAGGTTTACAACTTCTGATTCTTTATTGTTGATTCTTAGAACGAGTGACACGGCTACGTTCTTTGAATTCTACTGGCCACTTCGATCATCCAATGATTGCACCGAAGACGGAATGGCATTAGTCATCGGCGTTAGCATACAAATCTTTCTTAGGACAGAAAATAAACTCATGGCTCACTTGTTCGATTCGCTCGAGATTCGGGATATTAAGTTTGGTAATCGTGTTTTCGTTTCGCCCATGTGCGAGTACTCCAGCACTGATGGGTTCGCGAACGACTGGCACTTTGTGCATCTGGGTAGCCGCGCGGTCGGCGGGGCTGGTGCGGTTTTGACCGAAGCGACTGCAGTTCTGCCTGAGGGACGCATCAGTCCGCAAGATCTTGGCATTTGGAGCGACGATCATATCGAGCCGCTGGCGCGGATTGTTCGCTTCATTCACGAGCAGGGAAGCGTCGCAGGAATGCAGCTCGCCCACGCGGGGCGCAAGGCCAGCACATACCGGCCGCAAGATGGTCAGGGGACGATTTCCGAGGGCGAGGGCGGATGGAGAAATGTCGTGGCTCCGAGCGCCATAGCTTTCGCGGGAAACTATCCTATGCCGCGGGCGCTTTCTGTCGATGGCATTCGCGAGATTATTGCTGCTTTCGCCGAGGCTACCCGGCGTGCCTGCGAGGCCGGGTTTCGCGTGATCGAGATTCATGCGGCCCACGGATATTTGATCCATGAGTTTCTCTCGCCCCTCAGTAATCAACGTTCGGATGCTTATGGCGGTTCGTTTGAGAATCGCACCCGGTTTTTGCGGGAGACTGTGGAGGCAGTGCGGCATTCGTGGCCGGAACGGGCTCCGCTGTTTGTGCGGATTTCTGCTACGGATTGGGTGGAAGGCGGATGGGACATTGAACAATCTGTTGAACTCTCGCGGCAATTGAAAAAACTAGGGGTGGACTTGATCGATTGCTCTTCCGGCGGCAATGTTGCGAAAGCGCAGATTCCGGTGGGTCCTGGATATCAGACGCCATTTGCCGAGCGTATTCGGCACGAGGCCGGACTGCTGACTGGAGCGCTGGGGATGATTACTTCTCCGGCGCAGGCCGAACACATTGTCGCAACCGGACAAGGAGATGCTGTAGTTATTGCGCGAGAATTTCTGCGCGATCCTTATTGGCCGCTGCGCGCTGCGCGGGAGTTGGGCCAGGCGATGAGTTGGCCCGTGCAATATCTCAGAGCTGCACCGGAGGGCACGAAGCCGCGGGTTCCAGCGGATAGTAATGTGCGGTGCTTTGAAGAAGAGCAGGTTCTGCAGAAGTCTTGAGGGTGGCGGGTTCCAGAGGCTCTCCCGTAATGAATTAACCTTGATATTGCGCTGTGCCTCAGGGGCTAAGGAGTGTGCGTGAGAACTCCTCTTCACCCCTTCGGGGCTTGCTCATGTCCCACTGTGCACCCACAGCTTGTGCCGTGGGCTGCGTTCTTGCGCCGCTTCGCGGCTAAATCAAAGCCGTGCCCTTCCCAAACCCCAAAACGCGGCGTGTGACCTGACCTTTAATCCGCCGCCGACGCTCGTCCAGCCTCATCCCATATCTTGTTGCCCTGTGTTTCTTTCAGTAGCAGGCTGCCGACGATAAAGGTCGCGCCCGCTACGATCATTGGGTAATAGAGTCCGGCATAGATATTGCCGGTGGCCGCGACCGAAGAGAGGCCGATCAACGGCAACAGTCCGCCAAACACGCCGTTGCCGATGTGATACGGCAGCGAAAGGGAAGTGTAGCGGATCTTTGCCGGGAAGGCCTCAATCAGATACGCGGCGATGGGGCCGTAAACCAGGCAGACGTAGAGGACCTGCACGAAGACGAGCAGGACAAGCATCGTGCGATCCGGATTTGGGGCTTCTTTGACCGGAACCAACGCGCCGGTCGGGTCGGTAGTCATCGCCGTAAGAGAAATGGCCCCGGTT
>Ga0116135_1000574_pt1 | contig 20466 bp, 18 predicted proteins | sample June2015DPH_20_1_FD_89738 | JGI IMG/M metagenome (GOLD analysis project Ga0116135, IMG submission 89738) | Peatland microbial communities from SPRUCE experiment site at the Marcell Experimental Forest, Minnesota, USA - June2015DPH_20_10 | ecosystem: Environmental > Terrestrial > Soil > Wetlands... | reverse complement strand
TGCTCATTGCGGATCGATTGCACGCGACTATATCAAGTATCATGGACGCATGACGCCCCTGCGAGCCTGGCCGATAGCTATCGCAAGCGACGCGTCACAGCTTGAGCGCATGGCAAGGCGCCAACATGAAGACGGCCGACGAGACTGCGCGAGATGGGAAGTCGGTCGGCGCGAGAAATGGCCGCAGTCGTGCCATGTCCCTGGGCGCAGTGGCCATTATTCTCGGCCTGGTCGCTTGCCTCCATCTTGGGTTCTGGGCCCTGAAAAATCCGGCGACAACCGCGGCGCCGGTGGAAGACCGGCTGGCGAGCGTTTCGTACAACCGGTTCGCGGGCGCCCCTTCGGCCGGGCTGACCGTGCCCGAGGCGCGGATTCGCGCCGATCTCACCGCCATCGCCGGGCAAGCCAGGGCGGTGCGTACTTATGCCTCGACGCAAGGCCTGGAGCGCGTTCCACCGATTGCGGCTGAACTCGGGCTCACGGTCACGCTTGGCGCCTGGATCGACAATGACAATGCCCGAAACGAGCGTGAGATCGTCTCAGCCCTCGATCTGGCAAGGCACAATCCCAACGTCACGCGTCTGGTCGTGGGCAATGAAACCGTGTTCCGGCACGAGCGCAGCGTGGCCGATCTGATCCGGATCATTCAGCGCGTGAAGCGCGACAGTCCGGTTCCGGTGGCGACCGCCGAAAACTGGCAAACCTTCATCCAGCATCCAGAGCTTGGCGACGCCGTCGACCAGATCTTTGCCCATATCATTCCCTACTGGGAGGGCGGGCCAAAGGCGTCGGCGGTGGAGCGGTCGCTGGAGATTTACGACAGGCTGCGGGCCGCATTCCCCGGCAAGACCATCGTCATCGGAGAGCTCGGTTGGCCGAGCGCGGGCCGCAATTACGAGCAGTCGATGCCCGGCTCGATCACCCAGGCCGTGGTGTTACGGGATTTCGTTGCGCGCGCAACTGCACTCGGCATCGACTACAATATCGTCGAGGCAATCGACCAGCCAGAGAAATTGTTCGAGGGCAATGTCGGTCCCTATTGGGGCATCCTCGACGCGTCCTTGCGGCCCAAATTTGCCTGGACCGGGCCGCTGGTGGATGCCGAATACTGGAAGGCGGCCGCGTGCGCCGTCCTCGTCGGCCTGTTGCTGTCACTCTCTGTTCTGTTGCTTCCCGGGGCGACGGTCGGACAGGTGATGTTGCTGGCCGGCGCGGACCATGTGATCGGTGACTGGTGTGCCAGCGTGCTCGGATACTGGCATGCTCACTATTTCCTGCATGGTGAGGTGATCGCGTTTGGCGTCGGGTTGCCGCTGCTGGGGCTGCTAGCCCCGATCCTGCTCTCGCGCGTAGGCGAATTGGCGGCGGTTACCTTTGGTCGCAATCCTGAACGGCTTCTGGCGATATCGCCGCCACGCCCGGACGCTGCCACGCCAAAGGTCTCGATTCATATTCCCGCGTATCGGGAGCCGCCGGAGATGCTGTTGCGCACCATCGAGTCGGTGGCGCGGCTCGACTACCCGGATTTTGAATGCGTGGTTATCATCAACAACACGCCGGATCCGGCGTTCTGGCAGCCGATCGAGACGCGCTGCCGCGAACTCGGGCCACGTTTCAAGTTTCTGCGCGTCGAAAATCTCCAGGGGTTCAAGGCCGCAGCGTTGCGGCTCGCAATGGCAGAGGCTGCGGCCGATGCCGAGATTATCGGCGTCATCGATGCCGACTATGTGGTCGATCCAAGGTGGCTCGCGGATCTGGTCCCGAGCTTTGCCGATCCCGAGGTTGGCCTTATCCAGGCTCCGCAGGATCATCGCGACGGCGATCGCAGCCTGATCCACGCCGCCATGAACGCCGAATATGCCGGGTTCTTCGATATCGGCATGGTCGAGCGCAACGAGTTCAACGCCATCATCGTTCACGGCACCATGTGCCTGATCCGCCGCACGGCGATGGCAGCCGCCGGCGGCTGGTCGAGCGACACGATTTGCGAGGACAGCGATCTCGGGCTGACGATCATGGAACTCGGCTGGCGCGCCCACTACACCAACCGCCGTTATGGCTGGGGGTTGCTGCCGCAGGATTATCAGGCCTTCAGGGTTCAGCGGGCCCGTTGGGCTACAGGCGCGGTGCAGATCGTGAGGAAACACTGGCGCAAGTTCCTGCCGGGGACCAGCCGGCTCGACCATGATCAGAAACGCGAATTCCTGCTGGGCTGGCTCAACTGGTTCGTCGCCGAAAGCATTGCCGTCGCGGCGGCGCTGCTCAATCTGATCTGGGTTCCGTTCATCGCGCTTGATATCGTCGCCATTCCCGACGTGCTGCTGACGTTCCCGATCATCGCGGCGTTTCTGGTGACGCTGGTTCATTTTGCCTGCGCTTACAGAATGCGCGTCGCGGTCTCGTACTGGCAGATGCTGGGCGCGATGATCGTATTCATGTCGGTGCAATGGACGGTTGCGAGTGCGGCCTTCACAGCCGCGCTTCCGGCGAGCCGCAGCTACTTCCATCGTACCCGAAAGGGCGGCGGCGCGCCCGTAACTACGCGCATTGTGGCGATGCCGGAAATGCTGCTCGGCGCGCTGCTGGCCGCCGGCGCCATCACGATCTATGCCGTCAATATCTACCGTCATCTCGAGGCCGACCTGTTCGCGACGATCCTGCTGCTTCAGAGCCTGCCGTTCCTGTCGGCGGTGGCACTGGTCTGGCTGGAGCGCTTCGGCGATCAAAGATCAATATCGGCTGCGCGAGCGGCGATTTGAGACGCCGCTTCGGCGAACAGGAAGATCGTGCTACGCAGCGACACTGTCCGATGCTTCAGCGATTTCTGCTGCGCGGTACTTCACTCATCGTCTGCTTGAATTCGCGGAGCAGCCAGTCGACAAACGATTTCACCTTCGGCAGCTTGGCGCGATGCTCTTCGGTGACGATATGGTATGCCAGCGGAGACGGCAGCCGGATCGCAAACGGTTCGACCAGCCGACCCGTGGCGATATCGGACTTTACCACGGCGCTGCGCCCCATCACCACGCCCATGCCTTCGATCGCCATCTGAAACGACGGGTAGAGCAGATCGCAGGAGATTTCGTTGGCCGCCGAGATTTGCGGGATTCCGGCCTCTTCCAGCCACAACGGCCAGTCGTCCCGCAGGATTAAGGGCGACGAGGTGTGGATGCGGGTGTGGTGACGCAGGTCGCCGGGAACGCGCAGCGCATGGGTCCCGCGCAGCAATCGAGGGCTGCAGACCGGAAATACTTCCTCGTCATTGATCTTCCATGTCGCCATTCCCGGCCAGTCGCCGAGGCCGTAGTGGATGGAGACATCGTAGTCCTCGTGCAGGGCGTTGCCGAACGGGACCAGCGTGCGCAATCGCACGGCAACATCAGGATTGCTCTTGCGATAACTCGGCAACAGCGGAATCAGGCATTTGATCGCGAAGGTGCCGAGGCAGCCGATCGTCAGTTCGTCGCCGCGGTGGCGACCGATGGCGCGATCGGTCGCCACCATGATATCGGTGATCACGTTGCGCGATGAACGCAGATATTCATGGCCGGTCTCGGTCAGCCGTATGGTGTTGCTCTCGCGGACAAACAGTCTGTCACCCAGGAATTCCTCGAGGGCGCGGATGCGCTGGCTGATGGCGCCCTGTGTCAGGTTCAGTTCGATCGCGGCCCGGCTGAAGCTGAGGTGGCGCGCTGTCGCCTCAAAGGCGTAAAGTGCTGACAGGCTTGGCAAATTTTTCCGCATGATGTCAAAATCCAATGAGGTATTAGTATTTCTAATACCTCCGTTAGAATTTGTCGATTGAGCCGCCACCCCTGATCCGTCAGAACCGAAGGGCAGCCGCGAAGGAGTTCGCGGTGTTAACTGCTGCCTGGATCGGATCGACGGGTGAATTCACAAACCACGCATCGGGCGTCGCTCATCGTTCGCGACGGAACCTCGATTTCATACGCTATGACAGGCGCGAGCCGGCATCGCCGGGTCGCACTGATACATTCTCTGGCGCTCGACGGTGAGTTCTGGCGCCCGGTCGCCGATATCCTCTCTAAGGATGCCGCCGTCCTGACGATCGACTGCCGCGGCCACGGCGCCTCCGGAACGCCGCCCGGGCCTTATTCCGTCGAGCAGTTCGCCGACGATCTTGCTGACGTGCTGGACGGCATCGGCTGGCCGACGGCGGCCATCGCCGGCGCATCGATGGGCGGCTGCGTCGCGATCTCATTCGCGGCACAATATCCGTCGCGGACGACGGGCCTCGGACTTTTTGACACCACGGCCTGGTATGGCGCCAACGCGCCGAAGCAGTGGGAACAACGGGCCGAGCGCGGCGTCGCCGACGGTATGGCGAGCCTCGTCGAATTCCAGAAGACCCGCTGGTTTGGTGACGCCTTCCGGGCGGAACATGCGGACGTGGTCGAACGGACAATTGCCACTTTTGTGAAAACCGACCCGAAGGCCTATGCGGAAACCTGCCGGATGATGGGCGCCTTCGATCTGCGGGCAAAACTTGGTGCGCTGCGGATGCCCACACGGGTCGCCGTCGGCGAACAGGACCAGGCGACGCCGATCGCGATGGCAAGGGCGATCCATGAGGGAATACCCGGCGCGACGCTGAACGTCATTCCCGGCGGCCGTCATCTGACGCCTCTGGAGTGCCCGCTGCGGATTGCCGACGAGATCCAGATGCTGCTCGAAAAGGTCAACGCATGAAATTCACGGGCAAGATCGACGTTCCGGCGCCGCGCCAGGCGGTGTTCGAGAAGTTGCGCGATGCGCATTTCTTCGCATCATGCGTCGATGGCGTGCTGGACCTGGTCGAAATCGACGACCGTCACTACACCGCGACGCTGGAAACCCGGGTGGCCTATATCAAGTTCAAATTCGCCGTCACCGTGGAGATCGTCGAACTGGACGAACCCGTCCGCGTGGTCGCACGGGTGGAGGGCACGCCGGTCGGCATGGTTGGGCGCCTCACCGCGACCTCGGCCGCCAATCTCGTGGAGCAGGATGGCGGCACCGCCGTCAATTATGAACTCGACGTGGCATTGACCGGCAAGCTCGGCAGCCTCGGCCAGCCGGTGCTCAAATCCAAGGCCAAGGAAATGGAGCGCCAGTTCGCCTCCCGCATCCAGGCCAAATTTCAAGCCACGAATGCCGGGAGCGAAACATGATATCGTTCGAACTGGCGGAGCCGAAGACGCTCAGCGAAGCCATCGCCCTGCTCGACGCGGAAGATCCGGAAGTCCGGCCGATTTCGGGCGGCACTGCCCTGATGCTGATGATGAAGTCGGGTGTTTTTCGTCCGAGCCGCCTCGTCAGCCTGCAAAAGGTCGAACCGGATTATTCACGCATCGAACGCGGTGGGGATGGAAGCCTGCGGCTCGGCGCGCTGGCCAGCCTGTCGCAGATCGAGCATTCCGATGAAGTCCGCCGCGTAGCCCCCGTGATCGAGAAGACCATGCGTCATTTGTCGAATGTGCGCGTGCGCAATGTCGCGCGGCTTGGTGGCAACCTGGCGCACGGCGACCCGCATATGGATCTGCCGCCGGTGCTGTCGTCGCTGGGCGCGAAGGCCATCGTTGCCGGCCCGTCGGGTCAGCGCCAGATCATGATCGAAGAGCTGTTCAGCGGCTATTACGAAACCGTGCTGCAACGCGACGAACTCATCACCTTCGTCGACGTGCCGCCCCAGGCCGCCTGGTCGTCGACCTATATCAAATGCACGACGCGGTCGGCCGACGACTGGCCGGCGCTCGGCATCGCCTGTTCGCTCCGCATCGAGGGCGGTATCATCGGCGACGTCAGGCTCATGATCAGTGCCGCGACTGAAAAGCTGACGCGTCTCGTTGCAACCGAAAAAGTCCTGCGCGGCCAGAATGTCAACGAGGCGACATTCGAACGCGCCGGTGAATCCGCCATGACCGAAGCCGAAGTCATCGGCGATTCCCGCGGTTCAGCCGCGTATAAATCCGAACTGGTGCGGGTCTATGTACGGCGCGCGTTGCGGCAGGCCGGCCTTGCGGGAGTGCCCCAGTCATGACGATTCACAAGCCGATGCCCGCGGGACAGGTGGGCCGCTCGCTTCCCCGGCTCGAAGCTCGCGCCAAGGTCACCGGCCGGGCCGACTACGTGCACAATATGCGCGTGCCGGGCATGCTGATGGCGAAGGTGGTGCGCAGCACCGTGGCGCATGGTCGCATCGTCAGCATCGATACCAGCGCGGCACGGCAGCTCGAGGGCGTGTTTGCGGTCTACACCGGCGAGGACATCCGCAAGATCATCCCGGAGCCCTATTACGGTCCCGCGTTTCACGACCAGCCGATCCTTGCGCTGGGCAAGGTGCGGCATGTCGGCGAGCCGGTGGCCGTGGCATTGGCCAGGGACGCGCATGTCGCCGAGCAGGCGGCGCAGTTGGTCGAGGTGGTGTATGAGGAACTGCCTGCGGTGTTCGGCGAAGTCGAAGCGATGGATTCGAAGGCCATCGTGCACGACGTCCTGAAGCCGGCCGGCACCTTTCCCGATCTCAAGCATCTGCACGGCAAGAAGAACACCAACATCGCGCTCGATTTCCATCTCAAGCGCGGCGACGTCGAAAGCGCATTCGCCAGCGCGGCGCATGTGTTCGAGCATGAATTTCACACCCAGCAGGTGATGCATACCCCGCTGGAGCCGATGGTTTCGCTGGCCGAGCCGACGCGGGACGGCCTGACGATTCACACGGCCTCCCAGAGTCCGTCATTCGTCCGGATCGAGATCGCCCGGCTGCTCGGATGGCCCGAAAACAAGGTGCAGGTGAAGGTGCCGCATCTCGGCGGCGGGTTCGGCGCCAAGCTCTACATCAAACTGGAGGCGCTGGTCGCCGCACTCGCGCTTCTGACCAGGCGGCCGGTCAAGTGGTCGCTGACGATGGAGGAGCAGTTCTACACCATCAGCAAGCATGCCACCACGTTCCGGATCAAGAGCGCGGTCGATGGGGCCGGCAAGGTCACCGGCCGCAGTTGCACCGTCTATTGGAACGGCGGCGCCTATGCCGATATCGGGCCGCGCGTCACCCAGAAATCCGGTTTCACCGCGCCGGGACCCTACGATATCGAGAACGTCGCGATCGATTCCTACTCGCTCTATACCAACCGGCCACCGGCCGGCGCGTTGCGTGGCTTCGGCATTCCGCAGCTGGTCTGGGCCTATGAAAGCCATACCGACCTGATCGCCCGCGAACTGAACATCGATCCGGTTGAATTTCGCCGCAACAATATCCTGCGGGAAGGCCGCCCGCAGGCGACCGGCACCGCGATGAAGGACGCCGCGATCGATCTGGTGCTGGAAAAGGTCGCCGAACGGATGAACTGGTCGGCGCCGTTCGATCGCGGCAGTGGAACGATACGCCGCGGCCGCGGTGTCGGGATCGGCTTCAAGGCCTCGATCTCGCCGACGACGTCGGTGGCCTTCGTCAATATCTACGCCGACGGCAGCTGCGCGCTTTACATGAGTACGGTGGACATGGGGCAGGGCTCCGATACCGCAATGGCGCAGATCGTCGCCGAAGTGCTGCAGGTGCAGGCCGAGAACGTCAGGGTGATTCATCCCGACACCGACGTCACGCCCTACGACATGGCGACGCTCGGCTCGCGGTCGACCTTTCACATGGGCAACGCGGTGAAACTGGCCGCCGAGGACGCCAAGCAGAAGCTCGAGGCGATGGCACGCAGCGTCGGCGCCCCGGAAGGCTCAAATCTCGAGACCCGCGAGATTTTCAAGAAAAAATACGGCATGCAGGCCGGCAATGTGATGGGCGTCGGCAGCTACATTCCGACCTACAAGTCGCCCGACTCCGTGACCGGCATGTCCGACAATATCACGCCGTTCTGGATGATCGGCGGCACCGGCGTCGAGATCGAGGTCGACACCGAAACCGGGCATGTGAAGCTGACGAAGCTCATCAACGCCGCCGATATGGGGCGGCCTCTCAACCCTCACATCGTGGAAACGCAGTTGTCGGGCGCGGCGATCATGCAGCTTGGTTTTACCATGTTCGAGAACATGGAGTTCGACGCGGGGCAGGTCACCAACGCCTCCTTCGCCGACTACAAGATCCCCGGCATCCATGACATTCCGCCCGACATCGAGAACCACATCGTGTTGGCCGAGCAGGGCGGCGGACCGTTCGGCGCCAAGGGCGTCGGAGAAAGCGCGACCTTCGGCGTATCGCCTGCGATCGCCAACGCGATTCACGATGCGGTCGGCGTTCGCCTGACCGACCTGCCGCTGACTGCGGAGAGCGTGCTGAGAGGCATTCGTCTCAAGGCCGGAAATCCGATCGGAGATTGAAATGGATCAGCACGCCAAGTCGATCAGCTTCGTGCTGAACGGAAGTACGACCGAGATGCTGGTGCAGACCCACGAAAATCTCGTCGAGCTGTTGAGCCGGCTGGATTTGTACGGCGCCCGCGAAAGCTGCGGCCAGGGTCTGTGCGGCTGCTGCACCGTGATCGTCGATGACATCGCGGTGTCGGGCTGTCTGTACCCGGCCGCGTTCGTTGACGGCAAAACCGTCACCACGATCGAGCATCTCGATCACGACGTTCACTTAAGCCCGGTGCAGCAGGCGTTCATCGAGGAGGGCGCATTCCAGTGCGGCTTCTGTACGTCGGGCTTCATCCTGATGACGCATCAGTTGCTGGAACAGAAGCCGATGCCCACCGATGAAGAAATCAGGGACTATCTGGCAGGCAATCTATGCCGCTGTGCGGCTTATCCGGAGATCATCAACGCTGTGAAAAGCGCTGCAAACAAGATGGCGCGCACATAAGCAGAATTTGGGGGGATCAAGGATGACGACTTCCACAGTAACTTCCGCAATGGACGGCCCGTGGTACAGAGCGCTGTCGCGTTCGCAATGGAATGCGTTGATTGCCTCGAATCTCGGCTGGCTGTTCGATGGCTTCGAAACCTACGCGTTGATTCTTACCGCGGGCGTTGCACTGCGCCAACTGCTCGATCCTTCGCAATATGGACAAATCCCGTCCTATGTCGGCACCGTGATTGCAATCACTCTGCTCGGCTGGGGCATCGGCGGCATGCTGGGTGGAATTCTGGCCGACTATATCGGCCGCAAGCGCACGATGGTGATCGCGATCATCGCCTATTCGATCGCGACCGGGCTCAGCGCATTCGCGTTCGACTGGATATCGTTCGTGGCGTTGCGGTTTCTGGTCGGCGTCGCCATCGGATCGGAATGGGCTACCGGCAGTTCCATGCTGGCCGAACTCTGGCCGGATCGCGCCCGCGGCAAGGGCGCCGGCATCATGCAATGCGGGCTCGGTCTCGGGTTTTTCCTGGCGTCGTTCACTTGGCTGTTTCTCAGTCAGGCCGGCCCGGATGCCTGGCGCTATATGTTCGCGTTGGGGGTGCTTCCGGCGCTGCTGACACTGTGGATCCGGCGCGCCATTCCGGAATCCAAAATTTGGGAAGAGGCTAATCGGAATCGGCGCGCGGCGGTTGAACAAAAACGGTCGGGGGTCTCGCTCGGTGAAGGGGCCGAAAAGCTGACGCGGTTCACGCTGTTTGATCTCTTCACCGACGCTTCGCTGCGCCGCCGGACCATCGTCGTCTTTCTGATGTCGCTGACGACCACGGTGGGATTCTGGGGTATCTCGACCTGGGTGCCGCCGTTCATCGGTTCGCTGGCCGCCAAGGAAGGCTTCAACGCGGCGCAGTGGGCGAGCTACGCCGGCATGGCCTACACCATCGGCTCGGTGCTCGGCTATCTCAGCATGGGCTTCCTGATGGATGGGGTCGGCCGCAAGCCGGTCACGATTGCGTTTTTTGTCGTGGCGTTGTTGATGACGCCGGTGCTGTTCTTCGTGACCACCGATCTGAAGCTGCTGCTGCTGCTTGCGACGGTCAATGCGTTCTTCAGCAACGGGCAATATACATGGATGCCGGTCTGGCTGCCGGAGCTGTATCCGACCCGCATGCGGGCGACCGCGCTGGCCTTCGCTTTCAACGCCCCGCGCTTCATTGCCTTCCTGGGGCCATTGCTCGCCGGCACGATGATCACCCAGTTTGGCGGTTTCGGTCACGCCGCTATGGTGCTGGCATCGATCTATGTGGTGGGAATTATTGCCGCGTTCTTCCTGCCCGAGACCAAGGGGTCTCCGCTGCCGGACTGAGCCGGCAGGGGGATTCGGCGCGGGCGCACCTCTTTCCAAAATTATCTCCAGCCCGAACGACGACACCACCATGATCAGGAGCCGGCTCGCGGCCGCAGGTCCACCACTCTAGCTAACCGCCGAATGCTCTCGAATGGTTGGGTTGGAGTGGAACCGTCCGCAGCAGTTCCACAGTCCGGATCGATTTAGCTGCGCGGCGCCGGACGATCGCGGGATCCATCCGGAAGGCACCCATTGAGAAACAGCCTGACCGCGGCGCTGATCCGCTCGCGCAACTCTTTCTCGGATTTCGCGGTCTTGCCGGTGAGGACCAAAGCGCGGTTGGGGCCGTCGACCACCGCATAGGTGAACTGCTCGGCCAGGTAGCTGGCGTCGGCCGATCGTATCTGTCCGCTGCGCATCGCGTTGGAGAAGACGTTGGCGATCAGGCTTCGCGCGTGGAGGGAGTTCTCGTGATAGGCCAACGCCAGTTGCGGGAATTGATGCGCTTCGGACGTGATGAGCCGTTCGTGCGCGATAGCCGCCGGCGCCAGCGCGTGCTTCGAAAAGTCCACTCCGATCCTGACCAAGGTCGCTTCGATCGGACTGTCGCGCTTGGATTCGGTGACGGCCGGCAGCAGCAGATCATTGGTTCCTTTCCGGATCACCGCCGCAAACAACGCCTCCTTGGAAGGAAAGCGGGCGTAGAAGGTCTGCTTCGAGATCCGGGCCGTCGCCGCGATGAGATCGACGCTGACGGCCTCGAAGCTCGACTCCAGGAAGAGCCGCATCGCAACGTCGATGATCTGCTCGGTGATGCGGCCGGCTTGTTCCTTGGTCGGCCGCCCGCTGCTTCGCCGTACGGTTCTGGCCGGCTTGGCCTTGGCCACAGTCATTTTGGGTTTCTCTCCGAGCCTTGCCCTGAGCGTCTCCGGGCTGATTTCACCGTCCGGCCCGCCGTCTCGATCGTTCGATTTCTCCGCATATAGGCTTGCGGCGGCGAACGATAGCGTATAAATAGTACGGTATCGTTTGATTAATGAATTGGGAATATTAACCGCGTGGCGGTGGTCCGCGAGTGGCAGGCGCCTCTGCTTTGGTGTCGTGAAGGACTGGATATGAGACATATGACGTTGGTTTCTCGAATAATTATGCGTTCCGTTATCGCCGCGTGCCAGGTGGCTCTCGCCGGCCCAGGCGCCGCGGCAACCCCAACCGATCCGAGCGGAACCTGGCTCACGGAAGACGGCCGCGCCCGCGTTCGCATCGAGCGCTGCGGAGCGAAGCTGGAGCAGATCTGCGGCTATGTCGTCTGGATGAAGGAGCCGGCTGATGCGAATGGGCAACCGCTGCGGGATCAAAATAATCCGGATCTTGCGAAACGGTCCCGGCCTCTGTTGGGTCACCAGTTGATCCTGGGTCTCAGGCCAAGCCCGGAGGGGCACTTCGATGGCCAGATCTACAACGCGGAGAACGGCAAGTCCTACGAGATCTCGGTATCGCGCGGGGCGACGGATCTGAAGGTCAAGGGCTGCATGCTGTCGGTTTTCTGTGCCTCGCAGACCTGGACTCAAACCATGAACGCCTTGCCCGGGCAGTTGGTGGGGATGACGGGCGACCCGACCGGCCCCAGGGCGGATAAGGAGTGGGCGCCGCCGATCCAGGTGACCCAGGCGAAACCGCCGACGGTGGCAAAAGCCGCCAAATAGCGACGAGAGCGCTTCCCGCCTCGCTTCGAAGCGGTCCGGTCCTCTGCGTTGACGCTTTCCCAAAATATCTGAACTGGAGTTTGAGATGCCCACACTCTGGCGGGTGGAATGTCGCCTGGTGGTCCTGGCGCTCTGCGCGGCCTTGACCGGATGCGCCAGCGTGACGCCGATCCCCTATTCGGAAGTTGCTTCGTCGTCTTATCTGGTCCCGAATCCAACCGACGCGTCCGGACGCATTCCGTATCGCTACGCCACCACGGTGGATTGGCGCGCCTACAACCGGATCATCATCGAACCGGTGGTGATCTACCGGGGGCCGGATCAGCAATTCGGCGACATGTCCGAAGCGGACAAGGCGTCGCTCGCGAGCTACATGCAGACGCGGTTCGCGGAGAAACTGGGCCGCCGCTTCACGATCGCGAATTATCGCGCGCCAAACATGCTGCGCGTAAGGCTGACGTTGACGGGCGCGGTTATCAACACGCCGGTGCTCGGCACCCTGTCACGGTTCGACGTCGCCGGCATCGTCTATAACGGGGTGCAAACCGCCCGTGACGGGGAGGGATCGCTGACAGGCTCGGTCATTTATGCGGTCGAGATCTTCGATGCCGGGACCTCGCGGCTGCTCAGCGCGTTCGTCACCAAGCAATATCCGAGCCCGTACGACATCAAGGCCAGCGTGGGACCGCTGGCCGCGGCAGAGGCCGGGATCGACAAGGGCGCGGAGGCGCTGATGGCGCAATTAAGATAATGCCGGATCGGTTCGACCTTGCCCCCTCGCTGGCCCCCTCATTCGACATGCAGTTTCAGCGGTCCGCGGATCATGACGTGATCGACGGACATCAAGGCCTGAAACAGCGGCGCGCACGGCAGATCGTTCAATGGATCATCGAACAGGCGACGGCACTCGATGACGGTCTAGCTTTGCTCAACGGATTCTGCAGGGCGCTGGGAGATGCCGGGCTGCCGCTCTGGCGCATGAGCGTGGTAACTCCGGCGATCGATCCATCCGTGCGCGGGTTCAGCGTCGACTGGCGGAGCGACCGTGGCGCCTCGCCGGTCCCGGCCGCGTTCGGCGTCGAAGACATCGGCGCCTTCGAACGCAGTCCGCTCCATGCCCTTCTGGCGGAAGGCCGGACGTTCGCCCGATGGCGTCTTCGTGATGGTCCGGATGCGGCAAAGGCTGTTCCTGAGTTGCTCGACCTGCGTGCGGAAGGCGCCACCGACTACGTTCTGCATCTGATATGGTTTGCACCCGGCACCGCGCTGAAGGGCGTCGCGGTTTCCTTCGCGACCGACATCCCGTCGGGTTTCAGTGACGACGACCTTGCGATCCTGGCCGAGGTGCTTCCGGCGCTCGGGCTCGCGATCAGCAAACTGGGCCTGTCGCGGACGCTGCACGAGACGCTTGCGATCTATCTCGGTTCGGCAACGAGCACGCGCGTTCTCAACGGCCATATCCGGCGCGGCGAGGGGGAGACGGTCGCCGCCGCGATCCTGCTGGCTGATTTCCGCGCCTTCACGGCGCTCACCGACCGCGATGATCCCGTCAGCGTCGTCGGCTGGCTCGACGAGCACTTCGACGCCATCGGCGAGCCCGTCATGCGGTGTGGCGGCGAAATCCTCAAATTCACGGGTGATGGATTCCTGGCTATCTTCCCCGTTTCGGATCCCCGAAATCAGCCATGTCCCACCTGTGGCATCGCCCTGGATGCGGCCGAGCAGGCGCTGGCTCTCAATCGCGCGTTAAATGATCGGCGCCGATCGGCAGGCTTGCCGGGACTGGAAGTGGATCTGGTGCTGCACTTCGGCCAACTGGTCTATGGCAATGTCGGGACCGGCCGGCGGCTGGACTTCACGGTGATCGGGCGGGCGGTCAACGAAGCCAGCCGTATCGAGGAGCTATGCGACGAAGCGGATCGCTCGATTCTGGTGTCCGATACGTTTGCGGAACGTTGCGGACGTCGGCTGGAACCGGTCGGCACCTTCGCCCTGCGCGGGCTTGAACGAAAGCAGCAGATCTGGGCGCCGTTGCGGTCGCCATGATTGCCGTGGTGCCACGGCGGGTCAAATCCCCCCACAGCGACGTCCACAGCGTGATCACCGCGACAACGGTGGCAAATTCGACGACTTGCCTGATTGTTTGAAGCATGAAAGGCTTCCGGGTGCATAATTGCGCCGGCGTCTGTTGGCATCGGGAAGCGGAGAGGCATGATGCGGATGGTTTCGAGATGGATTGTGACGGTTGCGGCGGGGGCAGCGGTTGTTGCCGGCGTCAATTCAGCCATCGCCCAACAGACGATCCGTGTCGGCTGGACCATTCCGGCCGAAGAATCGAAATACTGGATGATGCGTCGGCCGGCGGAATTTCCCGATCTCGGCAAGACCTATAATATCGAATGGACCCAGTTCCAGGGCACCGCACCGATGACGCAGGCACTGGCGGCCGGTGCGCTGGATTGTGCGACCCAGGGGCCTCTGTCACTGGCGAACGGTGTCGTCGGCGGCAATCTGAAGGCCTATATCGTCGCCCAGCATGTGTTCGAAAAGCCCGGCGGGTTCTCGGTCTATTGGGCGGTGAAGGACGATTCGCCGATCAAGACCGTCGCGGACCTCAAGGACAAGACCGTCGGCATCAACGTGATCGGCGGCGGCACCTATGGTCCGTTCGCGATGCTGTTGCAGAAGAACGGCGTAGATCCGAAGAAGGACATCAAGCTGGTTGAGGTTGGTTTCGCGGTTTCCGAGGAAGCCCTGCGCCAGGGACGCATCGATGCCGTCAATATGAACCAGCCGTTCGCCGCGCGCGCCGAGGCCAAAGGCGGCATCCGGAAACTGTTTTCGCTGTCCGAGGCGATGCCGAACATTGTCCACATTGTGGAAGCCTGCCGCGCCGACTTTGTCGACAAGAATCCGGAACTGGCAAAAGCCTATGTGCGCGATGTCACTTCGGGCATGAAAAAGGCGCTGGCCAATCGCGAGGAAACCCTCAAGGTGGTTTCCGAAGTGCTGAAAGCGCCGGTGCCGGTGCTGGACACCTATCTGCTCAAGGACAATGATTTCGCCCGCGATCCCGGCGCCGCGCCGAATTTCGATGCGATCCAGAAGATGCTCGATATCTATGCCGCGACGGGAATGCTGCCGAAGATGGACGTCGCGCAGTTCAAGCATCCGACCATCGTGGCGCCGCTGCAATAACGCCTCCCGAAGTGGTGGCCGTGCCGCACGAAACTGCCGTGAAAAGAAGCGAGAATGAAGCTGTTGCCACTGCGCTTGGACATTCCAACTGAATCTGCCTCGCGGCGCGGGCCGGCGATGGCCATGATCGAGATCGACCGGGTTTCGCAGATTTTCCAGACCTCCGGGCGTCAGCAGCATCTGGCGTTATCGGAAATTTCGTTGACCGTCGCGGACGGCGCCTTCGTCTCCATTCTTGGCCCATCCGGCTGCGGAAAATCGACACTACTCTATATCGTCGGCGGCTTTGTCAGCCCGACGCAGGGCGTCGCCACCATGAAGGGCAAGCCGATCACCGGGCCCGGTCCGGATCGCGGACCGGTATTTCAGGAGTTCGCGCTGTTTCCCTGGAAGAGCGTGCTCGGCAATGTGATGTATGGCCCCCGCCAGCAGGGCGTGAAGCCAGCGGAAGCCGAGGCGCAGAGCCGCGCGCTGATCGAGATGGTCGGGCTCAAGGGTTTTGAGGATTTTTACCCCAAGGAGCTGTCCGGCGGCATGAAGCAGCGCGTCGCGCTGGCGCGAACATTGGCCTATCACCCCGCGGTGCTGCTGATGGATGAGCCGTTCGGCGCGCTGGATGCGCATACCCGCACCCGGCTGCAGAATGATCTGCTCAACATCTGGGAACGCGATCGCAAGACCGTGCTGTTTGTCACGCATTCGGTCGAGGAGGCAGTGTTTCTGTCCGACAAGGTCGTGGTGATGACGCGCTCGCCGGGCCGCATCAAGGAGGTCGTCGACATCGACCTGCCGCGTCCTCGGCGGCGGGCGGAACTGCTGCTCGATTCCCGTTACCAGAAATATGTGGTCGATATCGAGGGGATCATCGACGATACCAGCGAAGACGAGTTGCGGCCATGATTGTTGTGCGTACGGTACTCGCGCGCCTGGCGCCTCTGCTGGCCTGCCTCGGTCTGCTCGGTATCTGGCAGATTGGCGCGCTGATCCTCAATACCGAAAGCTTTCCGACTGCGCTGGAAGCGCTGCGCGCAATCCCCTCGATCCTGGGTGACAAGGAAGCGCTGATCAATATTGCTGCTTCGCTCCGCCGCATGGCTGTCGGCTTCGCTTTGGCGCTGGCGGTTTCGATTCCGCTGGGATTGATGATGGGCCGCAGCCGCGCCGTCGCGTCGTTTTTCAATCCGCTGCTGATGATCATCTATCCGGTGCCGAAGGCCGCGCTGATGCCGATCATCATGCTTTGGCTCGGCGTCGGCGACATCGCGAAAACCCTGGTGATCTTTCTCGGTGTCAGCCTTCCCGTGATTTATCACAGCTTTCAGGGCGCCAAAGCCGTCGAAGAGAAGATGCTGTGGTCGGGCGCGGCGATGGGGCTGTCGGCGCCGCAGCGCATGATCCGGATCGTGCTGCCGGCGGCGCTGCCGGAAATTCTCACCGGTTGCCGCACCGGCCTGGTGCTGGCGCTGATTACGATGATCACGAGCGAGATGATTGCCCGGCAGTCGGGTGCGGGAAATATCCTGTTCAACGCGCTCGATATGGGACAGTACGACACGGTGTTTGCGATGATCATCATCGTCGGTGCGATGGGCATCGGTCTCGATGCCGCGTTCGAGAACCTGCGCGGCAGGCTGGTCAAATGGTCGGAGCCGCGCTTCGATCTGCCATTGAGCTTTTCATGAACGCGCGCGCGCTTACATCGGATGTTCTGCTGGGGATCATTCCGATCGCGCTGCTGATCGGCGTGTGGCAGGCCATCGACTCGCTGGGGTACGCGCCGCTGTCGCTGCTGCCGCCGCCCGGTCTGGTATTCACGCGTCTGGCGCAGCAACTGCTGACCGGCGAATTTGAGCAGGAGATCGGGATCACGCTGTTGCGGCTGTTCGCGGGATTCTCGATCGCGGTCATTCTCGGCGTCGGCATCGGCCTTGCCGCGGCGGCCCATCCGGCCGTCAATGCCGTGGTCCGTCCCATCGTGCGGGTGCTGGCGCCGTTGCCCAAGGTCGCGCTGTATCCGGCGCTGCTGTTGCTGCTGGGATTCGGCCATGCGTCGAAGATCACGCTGGTCGCCGCGGATGCGCTGTTTCCTATACTGCTATCGACCTATTACGGGGCATCGATGGTCGAGCAGAAGCTGATCTGGTCGGCGATGGCGGCGGGCACGCCGCGCCGTCAAGTGCTGTTCAAGGTGGTGCTGCCGGCCGCCGTGCCGTCAATCCTCACTGGCTGCCGCATAGGGCTGGTGATTTCGTGCATCGTGGTGTTTCTTGCTGAAATGATCACCTCGAGCGACGGTCTCGGCCATCTCCTGGTGACGGCGGCGCGGACCTTTCAGGCCGTCGACATGTTCGTGCCGCTGATCACGATTTCGCTGTTGGGGCTGATCCTGAACGGAATGTTGCAGGCGGTGCGATCCTATCTGCTGCGCGGGTTTCCGGAAGTCTGATGCAATTTTTGAAGTGGAGATGAGTGATGTTGGCGGACCGCATCGAAGCAAAATGGATCGACGCGTTTTGCGAAATTTTCGAGCGTTGCGCCGTCAAGTCCGGCGATACCGCCGCGATCCTTTCGGAAACGCAGTCGCGCGCGCTCAACGTTCATCTGGCCGAACTCGCGCTGTTGCGGATCGGTGCGAGGCCCTTCCACGTCATCGTGCCGACGCCGCGCAATCGGCAGATCGTGCCGATCCGCTCCACCGGCGCCAGCGAGGCGATCCAGCGGCTCGGGCCTGTCGTCACCGCGCTGCAGCAGGCCGGCTTCGTGGTCGATTGCACCGTCGAGGGCCTGATGCATGCCGTCGAGACGCCGGAAATACTCAAGGCGGGCGCGCGGATTCTCAATATTTCCAATGAGCATCCCGAAGCGCTGGAGCGCATGGTGCCGGATCTGGCGCTGGAAAAGCGCGTGCGGGCGGCGGCTAAAATGCTGCGCGGGGCCAAGCGGATGCGGGTGACCTCGAAAGCGGGCACCGAGCTCGATGTCGACATGGTCGGCGCCTCCACGGTCGGCGTCTGGGGCTGGACCGACAGGCCGGGAACGCTGGCGCACTGGCCGGGCGGTATCGTGGTGAGCTTTCCCAAGAGCGGCACCGTCAACGGCACGCTGGTGATGGCGGCCGGCGACATCAATCTTACCTTCAAGCGCTATCTGACGTCGCCGATCCGGATGACATTGAAGGATGACTACGTCACGGATCTCGAGGGCGAAGGCGCCGATGCCATGATGATGCGGGCCTATCTCGCCGCGTGGGGCGACCGTGAAGCCTATGCGGTTTCCCATGTCGGGTTCGGCATGAATCCCGCCGCGCGCTACGAAGCGCTGGCGATGTACGACCAGCGCGACACCAACGGCACCGAGCTGCGCGCGGTGGCCGGCAACTTCCTGTTTTCCACCGGCGCCAACGAATTCGCCGGGCGCTATACCGCCGGGCATTTCGATCTTCCTGTCATGGGAACCACGATCGAGCTGGACGGCGTTGCGGTGGTTCGCGAAGGCGTGCTGCAGGATGTGTTTGGCTAAATGACAGGCGGCCGTGCCAGCTTGAAATGCCGGAGCAGTTCGACCAGCGTTGCGAGGCGCTGCTCGCGGTAGTGCTCGATATCGAGGCCGGAATAATCGAGGAAGCCGGCGCCGGTGCGCATGCCGATACGGCCCTCATGCATATTGCGCGAAATCACCTCGGGTGCGCGATAGCGGTCGCTGCCCAGTGCGCCTTCGAGATAGCGGCTAGCGTAATACAGAATATCGCCGCCGCCCCAATCGATGAATTCCAACAGACCCATCACCGCGTAGCGGAATCCGAAACCGTAACGAATTGCCTTGTCGATATCTTCGGCGCTGGCGACCCCTTCTTCGACCATCCGGGCCGCCTCGTTCATGGCGAGTGCCTGGATCCGCGGAACAATGAAGCCCGGCGTTGCGGCGCATACCACCGGCACCTTGCCGATGCCCTCCAGCAGCGCCTTGACCCGCGCGGTGATGTCCGGATCGGTCGCGGCTCCCGGCGAAATCTCGACCAGCGGAATCAGATAGGCCGGGTTCAGCCAGTGCACGTTGAGAAATCGCCTGATATGCTCGACCGAGCCGGAGAGGTCGTCGACCAGAATGGTCGACGTGGTCGAGGCGATGATCACGTCAGGTCCGACGCATTTCGAGGCGGCCGCCAGCACGTCGCGCTTCAGATCGACCACTTCGGGCACGCCTTCGAACACCATGCCGGCGTCAGCGAGCGCGGCAGGCATGTTCTGCGCAGGCACGACGGTAACCCGCGCAGAGATGGCTTCGGCATCCTTTTCGCTCAGCAATCCGAACCGGGCCAGACTTGCCAGCGTTTTGCTGACTTCTCCAAGCGCCTCGGCCTCAAGGGCCGCAAACTGTTCCGCGGGGCGCGGCTTGACGTCGATCATGGTGACGCCGTGCCCGGCATAGGCAAAGGCGACGGCAATGCCGCGGCCCATACGGCCGGCGCCCAGGCAGGCAATGGCGGGCAGGGCGCCGGTCATTTGGCAAATCCCTCGCGCAACAGGGTTTGCAACTGGTCACGGTTGAGGTCGCCGAGGCCGAGAGCGCCAAGGGAGCGGCCTTCTGCCATGAAATCCTCGCCGCAGATCGCGCCGCCGATGGCGAGAAAGGCCTTCGCCAACGGCGTCGCGACCTCGGCCAATTCAGCAACCGAGACCAGCAGGGACAGGCCGAGCCGCAGATCTTCTCGCATGTAGCGATGCTCCCTGAGCACGATCCGCTCACGCCAGTCGCCGGAGTCAGTCAGGCGATCGTGCGATCCGCGGCCATACATCCATTGCTCGCCCTCGGTCGCGTAATGATCGGCCAGCGGAAAATGCGGGCCGCGATAACCATAACCCTCGCGGACCACGATCCGTTCGGCATCGAGCGCGTCGGTCACCCTTCGGATCGATGCTTGGGTGCCCTCCTTGTGAATGTCCCAGCGCTCGAAGTGCTCGATCGGGCCCGCGTTCATCACGATCAGCGGCGGATGGATGATTGGTCCGGCATTCATCAGCGCCGCCGACAGCGCGTCGCCGCACGGCTCGGTCACGCCGGGAAAGGCGCGGCCGATGACCGCAAGCGCGCGATCGGCGGCATGAAGCGGAAATACCCCGACCGGCAGTCGCTTGGCGCGAATGGTGATCGCGACTTCGAATGGCCCGTGTTTACGCGTCAGCCATGGCAGCGTGCCGGTTTCGGCGAAACTGACCGCGGCGCGGTTGCCGGCGTCGCGCGCGGCTAAAGCGAAGATCATCGAGCCGAACGTCGCCGGTGGCAAAAACACCACCTGTCCGTCCCGCAGATGCGGCGCGATCCTGCTTGCGATATCGGGCTGGGCAAACGCCGGCGCAGGGCACAGGATCAGCTCGGCGTCGCGGATCGCCGCGGCGATATCCGATGTC
>Ga0116135_1000572_pt1 | contig 20473 bp, 20 predicted proteins | sample June2015DPH_20_1_FD_89738 | JGI IMG/M metagenome (GOLD analysis project Ga0116135, IMG submission 89738) | Peatland microbial communities from SPRUCE experiment site at the Marcell Experimental Forest, Minnesota, USA - June2015DPH_20_10 | ecosystem: Environmental > Terrestrial > Soil > Wetlands... | reverse complement strand
TGACGAACAGTGTGCGTGGGCGGCTTACGATGATCGTCCAATCCGCGTCGCCCAGGGCAGAGGCGAGCCCCGCCTCGCTACCCCGATCGACGCCGTCCGCGGACGCCAATTCAGCAACGTCGATGCCGAGCCCGCGAAGGGGGAAATGCAAAATGAGGCCGTTGTCGTTATTGACGTCGGCCGCCGAGAGGCGCGTCGAAACCGCGACATGCCCGGATTGAAGCCCGTCGGGCTTGCCTTCCGGGATGTATCTGCGGAGAACGAACGTGGCTTTCTCCGTGCCCTGCAAAGTAGCGCCCGACGACGTGCATCGCGTCGAAAGCTCGGCAGCGAGTTCCACTAGGGTCGCGTCTACCGACGCGAAGCTGAATTCCCTCGGACTGGTTCGGGGGGTATTCGAGGTCGCAAGCGCCGTCGCCATCTGACGCAAGAAGAAGAACGGCCATGCCGCTCGACACGGGGTGTCGAGAATGCTCATCGCGGCCGCTCGTTGTTCGCGTCGATAGTCTTCGTCGACTGCAAACGTCTTCGTCGCGGCCGACTCCATCAATTCCAGACACGTCAGGTAGACGCCTCGATACGCTGGCGGAAGTCGTGCGATCCGTTCGCGCTCGACGCGGCCTGTGCGGACGAGGTGCACCGGGCTGGCCGCGCACGGCGGACGGCGACGTCGTTCGGCTATATCCGTTTGGGCGACGGAATCAATGAACGCGCTGAGCCTCGGCTCAAAGTCGACCCGTTGAAAGCATGCATCCACCAGGCCTAATTCTGCCGCCTGTCGAGCGGATAGGCGAGCTCCCCACAGCAGGAAGTCCGTTGCTGCTTTGAGACCGATGAGTCTAGGTAAATCCTGCGTGGCGCCGAAGGTCGGAATGAACACATAGTCGGCGAGTTCCGTCATGTAAAAGTGTGTGTCGAAGGTATCGGCGGCGACCCGGTAGTCGCAATGCAGTGCCAATTCCACGCCGCACCCGTAACAATTTCCCTCAATCGCAGCGACGGTGGGCACTGCGCATTCGCGAAGCGCCAAATAGGCGTCGCGCACAGGTCTCGTCACGGCCGCCGCGTCGTCCGCGCTCTTGAGTGTCCCCGCCATCATCAAGCCGACGCCGTTTACGAAGCTTCGTCGCTTGCCGCTCCGAACGACGACGGCACGCACCGCGGCCGGCGAGACGTCCCGGAGCATGTCGGTCAGTATGCCCGCCGCCTGATGCGTAAATACATTCACGGCCCCGCCGGGCGTATCGATCGTTAGAAGGAGCACCCCTTCTCGCAGTTCCCGCCGCACCGGCGACCGCTCGATCATCGGGAGAGCTTCGTATCTTCGTTCGTATCTTCGACCGGAAGCGCGGCGACAAGGTAGCCGCACAGGGAAGCGACAGTAAGGTCACACGGGTCAGGGTGAGAGGCGATCCAGTCGTCGAGCAAGATGGGGAAGCCGAGCTCGCCTTCAAGGCTCAGGCTCAATAGCGCCATCTTCATCGAGTCGAAACCGAGGTGCAACACAAGTGAATTTTCCAGCTCAACCTGGCTGGGAACTTCGTCACCACCAGCGCGACGAATCGCGGAAACGACTCCGCGCACGAGATTCGGTGTCATAAATGCCTCACAGTCAGTCCAAATCCCACAGCCGTCCGAAATGGACGAGCGGGGTTATATACGGCGCACTTGCGCCGTTAACTTGAGGATGCAGAGCCATGCACCCACATTTTTCGACAGACACGTGCCGCCAAGCCCGTCGCTGCTCCCTGCTGCGCAGGCTCTTCGGTGGATCGGACAGCCGTACGCGTTCTTGGAGGATTGCGAGCGACAGTTCGGTGACGTGTTCACGATCGACTTCGGGTCACAAGGCAGGTACGCCGTCTTTTCCCATCCCGAGGCCATCCGGAGCATTCTGACTGCCGACTTCCGAGTGCTCCACGTCGGTGCGGGCAACGCCGTCCTCACGGCCATTTTGGGTCCGGGGTCTCTTTTGATGCTCGAGGAACAGCGACATGTTCGCGAGCGGCGGCTTCTCATGCCGGCCTTCCACCAAAAGACCATTGTCCGGTACGGCGAGGTTATTCAGGAAACGGTGCTTGCCGCGACTGCGCATTGGTCGCCGGGGTGTGAATTCGTAGCACAGGAATTGCTTCAGGATATTTCCATCGACGTGATCCTGCGCGCCGTTTTCGGAGTTCGCGCGAGGGACACTTGCGCCGAGCTCAAGCAGGGGCTTATCGCGTTACTCAACGACAGACGGCTCGGGCTCGGGCTGCTGGCGCGACTGCGCGATGCGACTCCGCATCCGGCAATGGTTGATTTTCAGGCGCAATTCGATCGGGTAAGTCAGTTGACGAAGGCCTTGGTCGCGGAGAGGCGAGCCTCGGGTCAGGGACGCGAAGACGACATGCTGTCGATGTTGTTGGAAGCCCGTGACGAGGACGGCCAGCGTCGATCGGACGATGAGCTGCGTGACGAGCTTATCACTCTTGTCGCCACGGGTCACGAGACGACGGCGACCGCACTGGCTTGGGGTCTGTATTGGATCGCCACGAGCCCAGGAATCGAAGAGCGCCTTCGGAATGAGATCTCCAACGTTGCCGCGCCGCCTGATGCGAAGGCATATGCTCAGCTTCAGTATCTCGACGCCACGTGCAAAGAGGTATTACGTATTTATCCGATTGTTCCATCCGTGTTTCGGCAAGTTGTTCAACCATTCAGCGTGGCTGGTTATGATTTTGCCCCCGGCGACGTCCTCTCTCCGAGCATCTATCTCGCTCATCATCGTGAAGACGTATATCCAAACGCACGGGAATTCGAGCCCGATCGATTCATCCGACGGGCCTATTCGCCTTACGAGTACCTGCCCTTCGGAGGCGGGGGGCGTCGCTGCATCGGCATGCAGTTTGCGCTTTACGAGATGAAGGTCGCCATTGTGACGCTGCTTCGGCGCTACTCGTTGGCCGTGGCACCGGGACAGCAGGTCGTTCCCAAGAGGCGCTCGGTCACGGTCGCACCGTCGGGCGGGGTTCGAATGATTGTCAAGGACGTCCTTTAGGACGACGAGGCACCACCCGCCGGCGCTATTTCTTTCGCGGCGCTGGCGGGAAGGGACGCCACCCTGCGTACGAAGTCGGTCCGCGGGACGGCGTGGGCGTCCTGCCGGTCGTGGTGGGCGCCCCAGCCGTCGTAGGTGCCTCCCTGTTCGCGGCCCCGTTCGTTTCGTGCTCAGCCAAAAATTGCCGCACTCGGTCCTGCTCTGGGGCGGTCAACGACTCGGCGAGCCACTCGACAAGCGGGTCCAACTCCGTGAACATACGTCTTCTATTATCGCCTGCAGCCTCTTTGGTAAGCCTGACGATCTGCAGCGCCATCAGGGCGCTGCCGTTGCCGAGCACGGCGTTTCGTTCGACCAACCGGTTGTTGCCCCGCATCGTTTGGATGAGTCGTTCGGTGACCTCGGGTCGGAACAACTGAGTTGCGCGAATGTCGGTGCACACAACCACGGGCTGTCTGGTCTGTGCGGCGCAGGAAGCCACACACGCGTGCGAATCAAGCTCGAACTGAGCGACATCGTCGATTGTGGGACTTCCGGAGAACCGCAGTTCGATGAGGCGCCCTACATTCCAAACCGCAGTTAACACACCTTACACTCCGCGATAAACGCACGCTACCAGGCTTGGGGCGCAAAAGATAGCAATTCGAACGCGATCTTGGAGCAATGCAATATCCTTGTATTTCTAGTGACTTATGCGCTGTCCTTGTTGCTGAGAACGAACTTCACTTCGGGGAGTCGGAGGAGTCGGGGCCCGGCTCGGGCGGCGAAACCAGCGTGTCGGCCCGGGACGCCGTCGCGTCGACCGGTTCGGCCCGGAGCAGAAGCGCGCCGATGCGAAATTCATGACCCACCGTGGCCAGATCGATCGGCTGGTGGCGCTCGAGCCGCCGTGTGCCCTCGCGGACCCAAGTGCCCTGACGGCTGCCCTCGTCGGTTAACAGAAGCCGGCCTTCGCGCAGGTCGATGCGTGCGTGGCGACGCGAAACAAATCGGAACTCCAGTCTGCAATCGTTGGACAGATCCCGACCGATGCGGATCGGAGTCGTGTTGAACACGATGACGTTTTTGTGTCCGGAATACTCGACACACAAGCGGATGAGGGTCACCGGCGCCTCAGTACGGCAGCGTGCACGCCAGTGGGATAGCTCAGGAGGTCCCGAGTTGGCGACCGAAATTCGGTCTCTTCGTCGCGCTTGCGGTCGAGCCCGGCGGCCGGCAAGAACGCCGCAAACCACCTGGCTTATCGACCTCGAAAGGTCACGCGGGCCCAACCAATCGCCCGAGCCACGCTCCCGCGGCTCCAGCGACGAGCATCATCGCCCCGTGACCGACGAGCACGTGGTAGGCACTGTCGTCGGGACACACGAGGTTCATCATCACGGCAGCGAGCGCGCCGCACGCGACGCCGAGGGCGGAGACTTTCACAGCGGACCCCGTGGCGAACGCGTGCCGGAACGCCCATGCCGCGAGGGCGAGCGGGCCGCCGGCAAAGATGGCGCTACGCACCAGGCAGCTCGCGGTGCGGAGCCAGAAGCCCTCGCTCCACTCGACCGGAAAAACGGCCCATGTCGCCGACACGAACAGGCCGACAGCGCCGATTGTCAGGGCGATGACGCGGCCGGGCGTCTCGCCGAGGCCGCGCGATCCCTGCCGGGCGGCGGCTGCCAGGGCGATCGCCGCGGCAGCGAGCGGGATGAGGACGCCGAGCACAACGATACCGGTAGGGCGTCCGCCGCCGTGGATTCGGAAGAGGGCGAGCCAGCACGCGTCGTATGCGAGCGCGGCCGCGAGAGCAGCCGCCCGCATTGCGCGCACGCCCGAGCGGGTCGGCGAGACACGGCGGGGCGGTACGCCGATCGAGGGCAACGGCTGCCGGGCGGCGTCCGCAAATGGATCGGGGATGTCCCTGAGAAGCTGAAGGTCGAGATCGGGCTTCACGACGTCAACGCCCCGCCCTGGCGGGATGATCGAGTGCGGCGCGTAGTGCTTCGTACGCACGGAACGCTCGGATCTTGACGGCGCCGACGCTTGCGCCCACCACCTCTGCGGCCTCGCTCACGCTCAATCCCTCGAAGCGCAGCAAGAGGAACGCTTCGCGCTGCACGGTGGGCAGCTCGCTCAGGGTGCGCCGGACGACGTCGAGCATTTCCTGTGCAGCGAGCGCTTCGTCTCCGCGCGTGTCGACGGCGGCCTCCGGCTGCGCACGCTCGTCCTCCGTCGTCGAGCCCGCGGTCGTCGCGGGTCGCGCCCGTACTCGCCGGACATGGTCACGAAAAACGTTGCGTCCGATCGCGAGAATCCACGGAACGGCCGGCGCGCCGGCGCCGAAGCTTCCTCGGGCGCGGTGCACGCGAAGAAACGCCTCCTGAACCAGGTCCTCGGCGAGCGCGCGATCCCCGCCGAGGCGGAGGAGAAAGCCACGCAAACGTGGCGCACCTCGCCGATAGAGCTCGTCGAACGCAGCGTCATCACCCCGGGCGTAGCGATCCATCGCTTCGTCGAGCGCTCGGTCGGACGAATCCGATAGCCGGCTCCTTTCGCCGGGGATGAGCGGCAATGGCCGCGAGAGATTATCGGTCGGCTCGACCATGGACCGTGCCCGGGACGGATCGGCACTCTCCCCGATGGACACCCACATCGTCAACTGTCCCCGCACGCTACCTGGGACCGTCATCGCAGTCGCGACAGAATGCACGCCGAGCACGCCCGGGTTACGCACGCGGAGCCGCAACGTTATCCGAACGACACGCCCGAAAAGAGCCCGCTCGACACCCAGTCACGAAACCAAGCCATCACGCGCGCCACCGCGACGTCCTCGCCGAGGTCGCCAAAGCCCGCCGCCGCCCGCTCCAACGCGGCCCCGAGGGTGGCGCCGCCCAGAAGACCGTTCAAAAGGTCGAACATCGGGTCGGACAAATCCATACGCCAGACCGTGGGCCCGGATCGATACACCGCCGCAGCGGAAGCGGAACGATCCGGGATCGCTTGGTTTTTGCCCTCGCGAAACGCCTGAAAGTATGTGTTGACGGGGTAAGCGAAACGCAGGAGCCGAAATGCCGGCGTCGTCGTCATTCGGGCGTCTGCCCACCGCTCGACGGGCACGTCCCGCAGCCCCGACAGCGTCAGGGGTTCGGTGCTTGCGGCGTGGATCACTTCGACGATCGACCATTCGAGTGTGGCGAGGTCCGAGAGGAACGCGCGAGGCGCAATCGCTTCGAACGACTCCTGCACCCGGCACAATTCCGACATCCGGCGGCCGTAGGCGTTCAGATTCGGGGAGGTCGACGGGTGCCGCGCGATGTACGCGCGAGCGATTCGGTCGAACGCCGGCTCGCCCACAGCCGCCTGCAGAGCGGGGTAGTCGTCCGCGAGGCATTCGATCAGCCGCAGGTGGTAGGCGTGCCGGTAGACTTCGAGACGTTCGAGGCAAGACAGCCGCGGTCCAGGCGTCAGCACGCGCTCGGCGTCGGAGGGCGACGGAGCCGCCACCGTCTCGGGCGACATCACCGCGCGCGCAAACCACTCCTGCCGAGAGCGCAGCGAGCCGTCGTCGGGCGGCGCGTCCGGAGCCACCGCCGGTGCGCCCGCGGTGCCGGGCAGGCGCGATCGAATGACGGGGGTGGCACTGGCGCGCTCGCGTTCGACGACGGTCTCGACGATCGCGCGGCGAGTCACGATCCGCCTCCCGTGAAATGCCGGGCACGGAGCGCTTCGGCGTGGGTCTGCTCGAACGACGGAATCTCCGCGTCCCACTCGAGCAGAACCGAAGTGCCGCCCGCGAGCCGATAGGCATCGCCGAACAGCCGCCACACGTCGTCCACTACGGGACCGATATGCGAATCGATGATGTGGGTTCCGTGATTCGTGTGTCCGGCCACGTGCATTTGAACGACACGATCGAAGGGGACCGCCGCCAAGTAGACGCGCGGGTCGAACCCGTGATTGAACGCGGAGACGTAAATATTATTGACGTCGAGCAGAATGGCGCAATCGGATTCTTCCGCAAGTCGGCCCAGAAATTCCCACTCGCGCATGGATGCGCCCGCGAACTCGACGTACGTCGACGGGTTCTCAAGCGCCAAGGGTGCGCCGAGGAAGTCTTGAACGTAACGGACCCGCGCCGTGACGTGCGCGAGCGCTTCTTCGGTGTACGGCATAGGCAGCAAGTCGTGCGTGTTCTTGCCCGAGACACCCGTCCAGCACAGATGATCGGAGACCCAGCGAGCGCCCGTGCGGTCGCGCAGGGCGCGGAGATCGGCCAGGTAGCCGCGGTCGATGGGATCGGTCGATCCGATCGATAGCGACACGCCATGCATCGCAATCGGGTATCGCGCGGCGATTGCATCCAGGTAATCGAGCGGCCGTCCCGCCGTCTGCAGGTAATTGTCGCTGATGATTTCGAACCAGTCGACGGCGGGCCGATGCTCGAGAATGTGCCGATAATGCGCGGTACGCAAGCCGACGCCAATTCCGAGATTCGGAAGGCCGAAACGGTTGGCCACTATCACGCCATGCTCCTCGCGGCGGCCGACGTCCAAGCGGCGCGGAGCGCCGGCGCGTTCGTCGCCGGCGCTCGCGAGCGTCGACTCAAGCCGTCTTGCAGCCCCCTTGACCCTTGCAGTCGTTCTGACCCTTGCAGCCGTGCTTGTCGGTCTTGCAGCCGCCCTGACCCTTGCAATCGTTCTGGCCCTTGCAGGCGTGCTTGGCGGGGGCCGCTGCCGTTTGGGGCGCGGCGCTGCCCGACGCGGCGGGCGCCGCCGCGCTTCCGGACGCCGCCGCGGCCGGCTGCTGCGCCGGGGGCGTTTCACCGGCACAGCCGGCGGCGCCAAAGAGAATTCCACCCACAGCCGCTGCAATCAACGAATGCGATATTTTCATGATATTCCTCGTGAGTTTGACCGTGATTGATCGTGCCCCGCCTCGCTGGGCCGCGATTCGAATACGCGCCCGGTGCTTTTTCGTTTCGGTCGTTCTTTTCCCAGGCGGGCGGCGGCGAGGGTTGCCCCATCTGCCCGCACCCGTCAATCACCTCGAGATGGGGGGTGTCGTGATCGCTCGGCGAATCGAAGCTCGCGGAGCCTGATCGTCGAAGCGGATTGCCGTGCCAACGACCCGGACGCCGAGATCGGACCATAGCGCGGCCAGATCGACCGAGCCGGGCGCGAGAGCCAGGGCCCGGTACATTTCGGAGACCACGTTCGTGCCCGTCTCGCGGTCAGCGGCTTCGAGAAAGCGCGCGATGTCGACGGTCGCCGCGCCGTCGTCCCGGGTGGCGATCAAGCCGCGGAGCACGTCATCGAAGGACCGATCCCCGTGCGTCGCTTCGCGGATCCGAACGTCGGCGACGAAGCAGAAGAGGGCTCCGCCCCAATACGTGCGGCCCCAGGTTCGCGTTCGATCGAGACCCTGGTCGCCCGCCTCGGGGAGCCCTTGGGGGAGGCCTTGCGCGAGCTCGCGCCAGTATCGTTCGGCGGTCACCAGCCCGGCGCGCGCCCGCACGATCGGCTCGACGTACGTCGCAATCCCCTCGTCCAACCAGGCATGCGCGTGCCCGAGAGACGGCAAGGTGGCGTGGATCAGTTCGTGCGTAACGACCCAGTCGTCCCGCGCTGCCGCGGCCGTCAGTCCGTCGGCCGGTCGAATCACGACCGCCGGGCCGCCCTGGCTGATCGTTTCGCCGCGTGTGCTTTGGCCCGACCCCGGCACGATGATCACCAGCACTCTCGGGACCGGCAACGCGCCGTAGTAGGCGGCCAGGCTCGAGGCACCGCGGGCAACCCATGCGACGAGTTCGGGGCGCGTGAGCGGCAGGCTACGCGGTGCAAGTGCGACGTCGATCCGCGCGGCGCCGACGGGGATTGTGTCGAGTCGAAGGGAGCCGAACACGGCGAAGCTCGCGTTTGCCATATCGGCCGTGGCGGCCTCGAACGTATCGGCGGAACCATCGACCGCACGGATGCCGGTGACGAAATGCGTCGTGCCCGTCGTGGTCACTCGAAATCGAAAGCGATCGCGGCCGGCCGGTTCGGTGGGGCGCAGCAGCCACGTGGAGGGCGGCGCGACGATCGAATCGCCGGCAGCCAGCGCCGACTCCGCGTCGTTCAGACGTTCCGCCGCCTCGACGAGCGCAAAGCCGTAACGGATTCGGCATCCCCCACGGCATGGCGCGACCCATGTGCCGCCGTCGCTCGACAGCGGCTTCCAGCCGTCGGCCACGGCGTACTGGGGGTCGCGCACGAAAGGCGCGCCGTCCGGGTCGACTTCGAGAGTCTCCGCTTCGGTGGGTGCAAAGTCGGCGTCGATGCGCAAGAGGTTTCCGGCTGGCCCGGCGGCTTCGACGGCGTACGTCCAGACGACGGAGGGGCCGGGAGGCTGTGCGCGAGGCGTCCGAGGCATTCCGGAGGCCTGTGGCGTAGAACCCGTGCAACCGGCCAAGGCGAGCGTCGAGCCGAGCGTCCAGGCGGACCACGCATGCGAGTCGCCCTGTAACCGGGCCGGCGTTCTGCCGTACGCTGGGACTGAAGCACCACCTCGGCCTTGGAGGCTTGTTCGATGACGAACGCTTCGACCTTCATTCTGTCTCTGCGCACGCGTTTGCTCGACGCGATCGATCCTGTTCGATGGTTGGCACCTCTGCTCGGGCGGCTCGCCGTGGGTCTTTTGTTCATGAGCACCGGGTGGGGCAAAGTTCATGATCTGGCAAAAGTCACGGCCTTTTTCGAGAAGCTCGGCATCCCAGCTCCTGGTTTCAATGCGGTTCTCGTGGGCACCAGTGAGCTCGTCTGCGGCACGCTGCTCGTGATCGGTCTGCTGACCCGGTTGGCGACGATTCCGCTTGTCGTCAGCATGTTCGTCGCCATCGTGACCGCGAAGAGCAGCGAGATTCATGGGCTGTTCGATCTGGTGGGCACGGACGAGTTCACGTACCTTGTCGTTCTGGTCATGATCGCGATCATCGGGCCCGGCTCGATCGCGCTCGACCGGCTGCTCGTGGATGGCTTAACAAGTCGCGAAGCGAAACCAGGATCGCCCTGAGCGCTTCGCTCCGCCTCGACTCGCTTCGCTCGCTCGGCTCCACCCGAGCAGACGCTGCCCTCGAGCACCCCAGCAGGATGGGGCGAGACGCTGCGCCTCACTCTGTGCTCCGCTCTCGCTGAACCGGCACCGGAGAGCTGCTGGGCTGAGAAGCCGGTGAGGGACAACGTGAGTCGCTTATTAAATTCATTCGCATGACAAATGGCCGTTGTACCTGAACCAACCGGGGGTTATGGTCGTTGCTCTTTGATGCGAAGGTCGCCGCGCGTCCTGCACCCCGACATCGCCATGGGCGTCGCGCCGCCGCGACCCGCCCGCGAGGAGGCCCTGGACATGTCGAAATTCACGAACGCGCGCCGCATGGCGGATTCCGACGAGCGACGTAGCTCTTCGGTGCGCGCACAGACAGCCATCGTCCGGACGCTAGCCGATGCACTGAGGCATCACACCGCCTCAGGCGAGGCGGCGCAGAGTCTGCGGCAGCAGTTGGTCGAAGAAGTGTCACGGCTGCGTCTTAACATCCTGGGCCCGGCGCTCGGCGGGCGCTGATCCGCTCCCGCAAGACTGCGCTGCAGTGGCGGCGGAGCGGAAGGGGACTCACAAGCGCGTCTCACGTGCGTCACGCGAAACACGGCCGACACGATTTGATAAGCCGAAGCGGCGTGGGCGTGTCACGTAGATACACCTGCAGCATTTGAGCGATTCGGCTGGTTCGCTATCATCTTCGGCGCCGAGCGAGCCGTTCGTCCAAGAGGTCCCGTGGCTCAACGCGGCGTTCCTTGCGCCCCGGACGGTTGGCGTTTTAACCAGCCGAGTTTGCCCACGAAAGGCTTCATTCCGTGATCACACGTGCGACGAGCACATTCGGGGGGTCCCTCAAGAAAGCGGGGCGATTCTTTTCGCGCACCTTGGCGGCCCTTTGCGTTCTGGCGGTACCGATCGCGGGGCTCGCCGGGTCCGGCGCCGGCTGCGTGAAGAGTGGCGACGCGCCGCCGCCGCCGGCGCAAACCGGCACATCCGCATCCAGCGCGACGGCAAGCGCAAGCGCAAGCGTTCCGATCTCGCTCAGCGACGCAGGCATTGCAGTGGCCGGCCCGGTCTACTCCGTCAGCCTCATCAGCAACACGTCGGAATGCCAGCCGGGTAAAACGAGCGTCGGTCCCTCTCCGTTGCGACGCATTTCGCGCGTCGAATACGACGACATGGTTCGGGATCTGTTGAACGATCAGACTCAGCCTGCGCTTCAATTCGTCGCGGAAAGTCCGATGGCCACCGGCGTCAACTTCGATACGAACACCTACACGACTGTCCAGGACACGATCATCCCCCAGGAATACTTGGAGGCCGCAGAGACGCTCGCCGCAACCGCCGTCGGCGCGGGCCCCATGACGGCAACCGACGCGGGCGACGATGTGGGCGCATCCTCCGCGCTCAGCAATCTGGTCGGCTGCAGCGGTGCCCAGCAAAACGATACCTGCGCGCAGCAGTTCATCGACAGTTTCGCGAACCGAGCATTCCGCGGCCAATACGATAGTACCGAATCGCAAAGCCTATTTGGCATCTATTCGACCGTCAAGGGCACATTCGATTTTGCGACCGGGATTCAAGCCGTCATCGTGGCCGTCTTGACCTCGCCGCGATTCTTATTCGTCCTCGAATTTGGCCAGCCGGGCGTCGCGGGCAACGCCGTGTTGCTGACCCCCAACGAGCTTGCAACCCGGCTTTCGTTATTTCTGTGGCGATCAATTCCCGACGCGACGCTCCTGAGCGACGCTCAGTCGGGCACCCTCTCGACGGCGAGCGGTATGCAGGCCGAAGTCCAGCGCATGCTCCAGGATGGGAAGGCGAAGGCGGCACTCGAGGATTTTGCGACGCAATGGATGGAGCTGCAGAACACCCCGTCGGTGACGAAGGACACGCAGTTCACGAAATGGACTTCGCTTCTTGCCCAGGAGTTGCAGACCGAGACGCTCGAAACGTTCTACAACGAGGTGGCCACCGAGAACTCCCAGACGGGTGCGACGCTCACCGAGCTGCTCACGTCCGCAGACTCCTACATCAATACGGATCTGGCGAGCTTCTACGGCGTTGGCGGCGGTGACAACAGCTGGGCGACCAAAACGAACGTCAACCCGAGCGGTCTCACGATCCGGGCTGGCCTACTCACCCAGGGTAGCGTCATGGCGACGCAGGCGCACACATCGCTGCCGTCGCCGGTGCTGCGCGGCAAGCTCGTGCGCGAACAGGTCCTATGTGACGTTGTGCCGGACCCTCCCGCGGCGATCGATGGGGTGCCCATTTCGCCGCCCCCCGCCACCATTCCACCGGGGCAGACGACGAACGAGCAATATGTTCAGCACTTGAACAATTCCGCATGCAGTGGGTGCCATACGATGATGGACCCGATCGGGTTCGGGTTTGCCAACTTCGACGCCACCGGTGCGTATCAAGCCAACGACTCGAACGGGCAACCGGATGCCGGCAGCTATCCGCCGATCGACGCGGGGGGCAGCGTCGCGCAGGGTGGCGCTGGCCAACTGAGCATACCTTCGTTCTACGGGCCGGTGGCCTTGGCCACGCAGCTCGCCTCGGCCCCAGAGGTTCAAGAATGCTACACGCTCCAGCAGTTCCGTTACGCGCTCGGCCGACTCGAAAGTCTCGCCGACGCCTGTTCGCTGCAGCAAGCGTTTCAAAGTTTCTCGGCGTCGTCTTCTCCAGGGCCGTTCAGCCTGCAACAGGCCCTGGTCGCCATTGCACAGAGCGACTCATTCCGTTACCGGAATGCCGAGACGGCCGGGAGTGAGTGCCAATGATGACCCGACTTCAATTGAACCGCCGGCGCTTTTTGAAGGCGGTCGGAGCGAGCGCACTGACCTACCCGTTCCTGCGGTCGCTTCCGAGCTACGCGTCGCCCACGAGCGATCCGCAATACCTCATTCTCATCTTTACCCCCTGCGGCGTCGTCCGGTACGCGTGGGGCGCGAACGGGCCCGCGGGCCCTCTGCCTTCTAACGCTGGAACGACGACGGCCGCCATCGCCAGTCCGCTCACCACGTTCCGGGCGACCCTGGCTCCGCTGGCGTCGGGAACGACCGATCTGACGAATCAAACCATCGTTCTCGACGGCCTCAATGTCGGGACGGCGAACGGCTCTCATGAGGCCGGAATGGCGGCCCTTTGGACCGGCTGTTACAACAGCGGCCCGTCGACGGGTGCGACGAGCGTCAGCATCGATCAGCAGATCGCCACGCAGCTCGCCGCGGCGACCACGTATCCTTCCGTCCAGTTGATGGTGCGGAGCAGCGCCGACTTCTCCGACCGTGAAGTGAAGACGCGCATGATCTATGGCAACGCCGGTGGGACGGTCGGGTTCCTCGACCCGATCGACAGTCCCGTGGTCGCTCGCAGCACGCTGTTCCCGAGCATGCCGAGCACCTCTTCGTCGTCGGGTCCGAACAAGACGACCTTCATCCGCAAGCAAATCTTCGCGCAGACCAACAGCGAGCTCAATGCGCTGCAGAACCGGATGTGCACCGAGGACCGCGTCCAGCTCCAGAATTACCAGGCGATGTGGAACGATCTCGACACGCAGCTGGCAGCGGCGGCTACGGCGAGCCAGGGGTGTCAGGCGCCGGAAGCGATTCCGGCCGGATATACGTCGCCGTCCATCGATTTCCCGTTGAGTGCGACGCTTCAAATGGACATTCTCGCGTTCGCGCTGGCATGCGATCTGACGCGCGTCGCGAGTTTGCAGTTTTCGACAGCCACGAGCCAAGTGACCCACAGTTGGATCGGCTCGAACCAGACCGATATCCACCACAACTATTCCCACGGCGGCCCCTCGTCGCTCTACAGCCTCGTTCCGTACGGCTGTAGCGGCAACCTCTACGACACGACCCAGTATCAGCCCGCGTTTTCGCAATATCCCACGACTTACCCGGAATATATGACTCAGTTGCCTGCCATTGATTTGTGGTATGCGAATCAAGTAACGTACCTCGCGCAGAAGCTCGCCAGCCTGACCACGGCGAGTGGCAAGAACTTGCTGGGTCAGTCGGTCATCTGCTGGGGCAGCGAGCTCGACATGGGCTCGGCGCACAACCACGACGATACTCCGTTCGTTCTCATCGGTGGGGGCGGAGGCAAACTCAAGACCGGCCAGCTCGTGCAATTCCCGCTCAATCTGGCGAACGGAGTGGCCAACAACCCCCCGACGAGCAATCGCTACCACAACGACCTGCTCATCACTCTCGCTCAGGTCATGGGTGTCAGCCTGTCGACGTTCGGATCGACGTCCGGCGTCCCGCCCGGCGGTAGCAAAGCGATGGTCAACTTCTGTACCGGACCGATCAAAGAGATTCTCACGGCGACCTAGATCGGACGCCGGGCTTCGCGGTGGCAGAGCTTCACCGATCCCTTTGCGTCGAGGCCTTGCGTCCGGTACGTCGCGCGGTGAAAATGGACTCGGCATGGCGCCCTCGGGGATCATCCGGCTGCGGCGATCGGCTGAGTGCGGTCGGGAATCTGCGATAGAGTGCGCGCACGATCTACGACGCTGCGGCACTTGCCCGTCATGGTCGGGGTCGTGACTTGACCGGACGACAGCGAGAGCCGAGTCCATCGCGACGGCGCGACGCGATGAACGGCTCGGTCCGCTGCGCGTGCGGGTTGGTGCTGCTCTTGGCGGCCGCTTCGAGCGCGAGGACGGCTCGCGGCGACGGCAACCGGTCCGAGGTTCGCCTCGACGTCATCCGGTGGCAGGTGATCGCGCGCCGGTCGGGGCCGGTCAATTATTACCAAGCCGTCAATGACCCCGCGATGCCGTTCGTGCGCGCACAATACCGTCCGCCCGAGTCCACGACGGTCTTGGGCTTCCAGGTTGCGGACGCGGATCGCAAGACGGCTGCGCGGTTGCGCTGGCAGTGGCGCGCGCTCGCGCTGCCCCGGGGCGGCGACGAGTGCGTCCACGGCAAACGGGACTCGGCGGCGGTCGTCTATGCGACGTGGAAGGCTCTGATTCGCTGGTACACGCTCAAATTTGTCTGGAGCTCGGTCGGCGTGCGGGGTGCGGTGTGCGATCGGAAGCGCAATCCATTTCTGGCTCAAGAAACCGTGGCACTCGAGTCGGGCGGCCCCACCGGGGTGTGGCGCCAGGAGGACGTCGATCTCAAAGCCGAATTTCGTCGTCACTTCGACGACGGGGATCCGCGTGGCGACGTGCCCGACTTCGTCGGGGTCGGGATCATGACCGACGGAGACGATACCCAGACGGACAGCGCGGCGGACTACGCCGATTTCGTACTCGTGCGATGATCGCGGTGTGAACGCGCGGGGATCGGATGCTTATCGAGGGGTCGCGGGCTACCGAGCGCGAGACCTTCTGCGGGTTCCGGGTCTTCTGAGTTTGTGTCGAGCCCCTCTTGCTGCAGCATTTCCCTTCGTGTTTCGGACCCCTGCTCACGCGATCGGACTGCTCGTCGCGGCGGCGCTCAGCGACGTCCTGGACGGCTGGTACGCGCGTCGCTTTCACCAGCAGACGATCACCGGTGCGGCCCTCGATGGTGCGATGGACAAGCTATTTGCTCTGTCGGTGCTCGTGACATTGGTGCACAACCGATCGCTGTCGCTATTGGAGGCCTTCGTGTTGAGCACGCGTGAATTCGGCGAAGGACTGATCCTGGGCCTGTCGTTGGTCTTTCGGACGCGGGCCACCGACTCCGCGCGGTCCGCCAACGTCCTCGGCAAGGTCGCGACGGGACTGCAGTTTGCGACCGCCGTCTTCGTGATCCTGGGACAGGGTCCGCGAACCATGTGCCTCTACGCGACCGGGCTGTGCGGTGCCCTGGCCGCGATCGGATACGGCGTTCGCGAGTTCGGTCAGGCGCCCGAAAGCCCCTAACGCTCGACCCGCGCCCTCGGGCGCATGCCCTCTTCGACCCGGCGGCTTCCGAGGGTCGAACCGACGGTTTAGGTCCCCCAAGGGCGCTCCGGTCCGGTGCCCCGAGACGCAAACTCCGCCTCGCCGAGGTCGACGCGAACGAGCTCCGTCGGAGACCGCAGCGTGGCGACGTCCTCGATGGCTTGCATGAGGCGACCGTCGGCGGCTCGGACCACGTCCGCCTCCGCCGGATCGTGCTCGAGCACGACCGCGCCGACGACGGCGGGCGTGACGCCGAGCGCGAGGCTCTCGTAGATGGCGTGACCGAAGACCACGGCGTGGGCGTTGCCCGACGCGATGTGCGACCGGAGCGCTCCCTTGCCCGGCATCCGCAGCTGCAATCGCATCTGCTCGGGATGGCGCGCCAGCACGGCGACCCCACCCTCGTCGAGCAACGCGAGCGCATCGAGCTCCCGGGATCGATGGGTAGGCAGCGTCCGATCGCCGGGCGCCACGCGGCGGGCGATCGCCCGATGCTGGCGCGCATGGAGCGCGCGCTTTGCGCGTGGGAAGGTTCCCCAGACGAGCGCGTTCATGAAGTCGTGCCAGCAATTCCGTCTCGTCGGGACTTCGCCGTCGAGCGTCACTCGCGCGTCGTAGAGCTGGCGCAGGTCGACGGCGTGCCCGCGTCGCCGGCGAGGTGCGGCAGGCACGAATCGCACGGGGGCGTCCCGCTGGAACACCCGATTGAGAGCCTGGACGGTCGGAAAGTCTTCGCTTCTTCCGAGAGCATCGCCGGCGCGGCGCAGGGGCCAAAACAGCCCGCTGCCTTCGAGGAAGTCCGGATCGAACGGAGCGGCGCGGCGAACGGCAACGAGCGGCCTCACGGCGACGATCATGACCGAATGCTAGAGTCTTCGTCGGGACAAAATCGCCCGGCCAGCCGACCCATGCGCATCCGCAGCAACGGTCTGTGCCGAGCCGCATCGAACAGACCCCACGTTCGGAGCCTGAAATGACCGCGCAAACGAGGCCGCTCTCCGCCGGATCGGACGCCGAGACACCTCGTCGTTCGGCCTTCGCCAGAGCGTTGCCGCCGTTCATTGTCGTCGTGGTGTTGGGCGGCGCCCTTTTGGGTTGGCAGGCCTGGGAGCGGTCCAGGCCTTACGAGTGGAGCGGCACGGTGGAGGCGCGGACGATTTCCGTCGGCTCCCGGGTAGGCGGACGTGTTTTGGCCGTCCGCGCCAAGGAGGGCGACCGAGTGACGGCGGGACAGGCTCTCGTCGAGTTCGAACCGGGCGATGTCCCCGCTCAGCGGTTGATCGCACAGGGCCAGCTCGACGAGGCCAAGGCGACGCTCGACAAGTTGAAGCGTGGAGCGAGGCCGGAAGAGATCGAGCAGGCCAAGGCACGCGCGCAGACGGCCGGCGCGGCGTTCGAGGAGGCTCGTGTCGGGGCGCGGGCCGAGCAGATCGCCGCCGCGAAGGCGCGACTGGTCGCGGCCCAGGTGGCGGTCGACAAGGCCAAACTCGACGCGGATCGTGCAGAGAGGCTGTTGGCTACGCAGGCGATTTCGCAGTCCCAGCTCGACGACGCGCACACGACCCTCAAAGGGGCCCGCGCGCAGCGCGACGCCGCGACGCAGGAGCTCGAGGAGCTCGAGAACGGATCGCGCCGGGAAGACATTGCTCAAGCGGCTGCTCGTGCCGCCGAAGCTCGTGCCAATGCTCGATTGGTCGAAGCTGGCTCGCGCGTCGAGGACATCGCCGCGGCGCAGGCTTCGGTCGAAGCCGCACAGGGCAAACTCGATCAAATGGAAGTGATGTTGAGCGAGTTGGTCATCCGATCGCCTCGCCCCGCACGCGTCGAATCGCTCGATCTGCGTCCCGGCGACATCGTCGCGCCCAACGCGACGGCCGCTTCGCTGATCGAGGACGATCAGCTTTACGTGCGGATTTACGTCCCCGAGACTCAGATCGGCCATATCCGCCCCGGGCAGGAGGTGCCGATCAACGTGGATTCGTTTCCCGATCGGAAATTTGCCGGTGTGGTCGAGCACATCAATTCGGTCGGCGAGTACTCGCCTCGGAACTTGCAGACTGCGGACGAACGCGCGGATCAGGTGTTTGCCGTCCGGGTCGGAGTGCCCGAGGGCCCGGGTGACCTGCGTGCAGGCATGGCCGCGTTCATTCACGTTCCGAAGTGACCTCGACGACGATGATCGCAAACGACGTTCACGCCGGTGCCGCGATCCTCACCCGCGCGTTGACGCGTCGCTTTGGGGACTTCACTGCCTTGGAACAAGTCGATCTATCGGTTCGCACCGGGACGATCTACGGACTGCTCGGTCCCAACGGATCGGGGAAATCGACGCTCATTCGCATTCTCTGCGGGCTTCTTGCTCCGAGCTCGGGTTCGGCAAGTGTGCTGGGTCTCGACGTGGCGACCCAGGGCGAAGCCATTCGGCGGTCGATCGGCTACATGAGCCAGAAGTTCGCTTTGTACGACGACCTGACCGTGCGCGAGAACCTCGACTTCTACGCGCGCGTCTACGGACTCACCGGGGCGAGGTTGCGTGCGCGCCGCGAGGCCGCGATCGAGCTTACGCACATTGGGCCCTACGTGTCGCGTCGCGCTGGGTTGCTCTCGGGTGGATGGAAGCAGCGCCTGGCGCTGGGAGCGGCGCTTTTGCACGAGCCCCGGGTGGTATTTCTCGACGAGCCGACGGCAGGGATCGATCCGGTGGCGCGTCGCGAGCTGTGGGATTTGCTCTTCAAGCTGGCCGCCCAAGGGATCTCGCTTCTGGTCACGACCCATTACATGGACGAGGCGGAGCGCTGCAGCGAAGTCGGATACTTGTACCTATCCCGAATGATCGCCACCGGCACTCCCGCGCAGCTCAAGCGACTGGCGTCGGTGAACGAGCCTGGGATGCGTCGGATCGAAATCGAGACGCACGCGGACCCGGCGCGTGCGCTGCTTTGGATGCAAACGCAGAGCTATGTCGCGAGCGCAACTCTCTTCGGGCAATCCGTCCACGCCGTCGTCGCGGCGCACGTGACCGACGAGCAGATCATCGATCGCGTTCGTCACGCCGGCTTCGATCTCGCGACCGTTCGCGAGGTCGAACCGTCGCTCGAGGACGTCTTCGTGGCCTTGACCGAACGAGCGGCGTCGGAGACGGATGCGAAGGCTGCGGCGCCGCCGGCCGCAAACCCCGGATCGGCATCGGTGGGCTGAGTCATGCGAGCCGGTTTCATGAACTCGTTCGTCGCAATCTTCATGAAGGAGTTCGTGCATATGCGGCGTGACCGGGCGACGCTCGTCATTGCGCTGGCGATTCCGGTCTTTCAGTTGATTCTCTTCGGCTTCATCGACCAGACCGTCTCGAATCTTCCGACTGTTGTCGTCGATCAAGACGAGTCTCATTACTCGCGCGAGCTGATGGACAAGCTGCGGGCGACGCACACGTTCGAGATCCGGCGCATCACCCTCGATCCGCACGCCGCGCGCGAAGACATCGTGTCGGGCCGCGCGCGGGTCGGGATCATCATTCCGCCCGACTTCCACGACAAGCGTGCACGGGGCGAAGAGGCCAAGCTGCTCGTGCTCATCGACGGCGGCGACGCGAACGTCAGCGCCCAGGCACTCGCGTCGGTCAACGGGGTGGCCTCGGACGAGAACCTGCGTGCGGTCACCGACAAGATCCAAGTGGGTGTGACACCGACCCAGAACGCGCTCAGCGTCCAGCCCATCGTCTTATTCAACCCCGACGGGCGAACGGCCAACTTCATCATCCCCGGGCTCATCGCGATCCTGCTTCAGATTGTCGCGATCGTACTGACGGCCATCTCGATCGTGCGGGAGCGCGAAAAAGGAACGCTCGAGCAGCTGCTGGTGACCCCGATCGACCCGCTCGGTCTGATGCTCGGAAAACTCGCCCCCTACCTGTTCGTGGGCCTCGTCGAAATGGCGCTGATTCTGGTCGCGATGCGCTTCGGTTTCGCCGTACCGATTCGCGGCGATCTGACATTTCTCTTCGTCATGGCGCTCATTTATTTGTTTGCGCTGTTGTCGATCGGGCTCGCCATCAGCACGCGGGCCCAGACGCAGGCCCAGGCCCAGCAAATGGCCCAAATGTTTCTTCTCCCGTCGATCTTTTTATCCGGGTACATCTTCCCGACGCCCGGACTGCCGTTCGTTTTGAGATGGATTGGCCGACTCCTGCCGGCCACCCACATGATTGAGATCGTGCGCGGCGTCGTGCTGCGCGGTGCGGGTCCCACGCAGCTGTGGCCGAACGTCGTCGCGCTCGTGGTGATCAGTATCGCGATGGTCTCGCTCAGCGTTCGGAACTTCCGTAAGAGGGCTCTTTAATAAGTCACCCGGATCACCCTGAGCGCTTCGCTCCGCCTCGACTCGCTTCGCTCGCTCGGCTCCGCTCCCGCCGCCCCGGTGTCCACGACACGTCGAGGGGAGCGGATGCCGCTCCCCTCGAGCACCCCAGCAGGAGTGGGGTG
>Ga0116135_1000570_pt1 | contig 20531 bp, 17 predicted proteins | sample June2015DPH_20_1_FD_89738 | JGI IMG/M metagenome (GOLD analysis project Ga0116135, IMG submission 89738) | Peatland microbial communities from SPRUCE experiment site at the Marcell Experimental Forest, Minnesota, USA - June2015DPH_20_10 | ecosystem: Environmental > Terrestrial > Soil > Wetlands... | reverse complement strand
TTCTGGTTTCTGGTGGCTGGTGGCTGGTTGCTGGTTCTTGGTTTCTGGTTTTTGGTTGTTGGGGGTTGGGGGCTGGCGTGCGGCGGTAGATGGTTTTCACGCCTAGGTCTTGGTAGAAGAGGAGGCGATTCCGGACTTCGTCCTTCGTCATTGGGCTGCGTGGAGGGCTAGGCGGAGTTTCATGACCTGGTCGAAGATGCGGTCGGCCATTTCGCGTTTGGGGGCGCGCGGAAGGGGGATGGTTTCGCCGGTGCTGAGAACGAGCACGGCTTCGTTTTCGTCGGACTCGAAGCCGGTCCCGTCGTGGCCCACCAGATTGGCTACCACCATATCGCAGTTCTTGGATTGCAGTTTGCTGCGGGCGCCTTCGGTGAGATTTTCGGTCTCGGCGGCGAATCCGATTAGAAGGCGGTCGCCTTTTTTCTGGCCGAGCTCGGCGAGAATGTCCGGGGTGGGGTCCAGCTCGAGCGACATTCGGGTAGCGGTCTTCTTCACTTTGTGTTGTGGGACGCGCGATAGGTGGTAATCCGCGACGGCCGCGGATTTGACGATGATGGTCGCGTCCGCCAGATGGTCGAAGACTGCGTTTCGCATTTCAATGGCGGTGTGGACGCGAATTAGTGTGACGCCCTGAGGGGCGGGGAGATGCACGGGGCCGGAAATCAGGATCACGCGCGCGCCACGTTCTGCCGCAGCTTCGGCTAGCGCGTAGCCCATCTTGCCGCTGGAGCGGTTGGAGATGAAACGCACGGGATCGAGCGGCTCCTGCGTGGGTCCGGCGGTGATGAGAACGGTTTCGCCTTCGAGATCTTTCGAGGACTTTGCTGAAGTGGACGTGAGAGCCAAACCTGCAACTACATCGGCGATCTGATCGGGTTCGGCGAGCCGGCCCGGTCCGTTCATCCCGCAGGCCAGGAGGCCATGGTCGGGTTCGACGATGATGTGGCCGCGCTTCCTGAGGATATTCACGTTTTCCTGAGTGGCCGGATGCGCCCACATGTTGCTGTTCATGGCCGGGGCCAGGACTACCGGACCGGTAAATGCCAGATAGGTAGTGGTCAAAAAATCATCCGCGTGGCCGTGGGCAAGACGCGCGAGCAGGTCCGCGGTGGCGGGCGCCAGCACCATTACGTCGTTGTCCTGGGCCACGGAGATGTGCTCGATGGCACTGGACAGCGTTTCTTCCGAGCTCGAGGTGGCGAACAGATTCGTGATGACTTTGCGGCCGGTGAGGGCGGCGAAGGTTAGAGGTGTGATGAAGCGTTGCGCGGCGTCGGTAAGCACAACCTGAACGCGCAGCCCGCGTTCCATGAGAGCTCGGGCCAGCTCCGCGGATTTATAGGCGGCTATGCCGCCGCCCACGCCCAGCACGACATTCATGCGTCAGGCCCCATGGCGTCAGGCGTTCCTCACATCATTCGGTCGGCGCGAATTCCTGGGGTTGCCCTTTGACCGTATCCGTGTATTTCACTAGGCCACGGCGGACCTCTTCCATGGAAGTGACGGTGGGCTTCTTGGATGTAGTGGGGAGAAACGGACGAGCGCCATTCTGCAACTGCCGCGCACGTTTAGCGGCGACGATGATGAACCGGTAGGTGCTTTGTTCGATGTCGTCGGGAATGGCGTACATCGCGTTATTTCTTAATCTCTCAGCCATGCATTACCTCAATTCTTTTTCAAAACTCAAAACTTTCGAGAATCGGCCGGACCTCTTCTTCCATGCGGGCCTTGCGCAGGCGCTCGGCTCTTACGATGGACACCAGGCGCGCAGCCGACTCATCGATTTCCCGGTTGATCAGCACGTAATCATACTGCGTGTAGTTTCGAACTTCCTCCGCCGCACCTTTCAAGCGCCGCTGGATCACTTCCTCGCTATCCTGCGACCGGGCACGGAGCCTTTGCTCCAGAACTTCCCGGGACGGTGGAAGCACAAAGATACTAATGGCTTCCGGAATCGCTACTTTCAATTGTCTCGCACCCTGGACGTCGATGTCGAGTACCAAGTCGCGGCCTTCGTGGGCAGCCTGTTCGAAGGTGCTGCGGTGGGTGCCGTAGTAATTCTCGAAAACCTGGGCGTATTCGAGGAATTCCGCCTTGGCCAGACGCTCCTCAAACTCGGCGCGGGAGATAAAAATATAGTCGACGCCCGGGGTTTCCGAGGGGCGCGGGGCGCGGGTGGTGTAGGAGATAGAGAAAGTGAGTTGCGTGACGGACTGCATGAGCCGGTGGACTAGCGTGGACTTTCCGGAGCCGGAGGGGGCGGAGATGATGAAGACGGTGATCATTGTTCGGGGCTGGGGACTGGGGGCTGGGGGTGGGAGCGGCGGGGCGTTTTCATTCGAGATTTAGCGCCTGTTCGCGGATTTTTTCTATGCCGGCTTTGGCGGCCAGGGCCAGGTCTGTGATTCGCAGGCCCAACTCGCCGATGCCGCTGGTTTTGGACAAAACCGTATTGGTTTCGCGATTCATCTCCTGCAAAAGAAAATCCAGCTTCTTGCCCACTTCGCCGCCTGCGTCCAGGATCTCATCCAATTGCCGGGAGTGGATCTGAAGGCGGGAAATCTCTTCGCCGATATCGCTGCGGTCGGCTAGAAGAGCGGCCTCCTGGGCGATGCGCTGCGGGTCTAGCGCGGAGTTGCCGAGGAGCTCGTTCAGTTTCTCGCTAAGGCGACTTTGGAACGCGGGTATGGCGCGCGACCGGATGTCCGCCATCTCGGCTGCGCCGGCCGCAATGGCGCGGTTAAGATCCCGCATGAGAGCGGCCAGCTCCGCGCCTTCGCGCGAGCGGAACTGGTTCAAAACTTGGAGTGCCTCTTCAAATGCCTGCAGGATCGGCCGTTCCAGGTTGGGATCAGGCGCAGGTTCTACGCCAGCGCCGAACATTCCGGGAAGACGCATGAGCTGGTTTAAGTCGGGCTGGGCATTGTCGAGACCTTCTTCCCGAGCCAGCTTTCGGAAGGCTGCCAGGGCGGCGTGCAACAGAGGTGCATTCAAGCCACCGGCTGCGGCGTCGCCCGAGCGGACCAGCGAGCAGCGGATGTCCACGTGGCCGCGCAGCACGGATTTCTTCAATGCTGTGCGCAGGACGCCTTCGAGAGCGTCCAGATCGGCTTCGAGATGAAAGTGGGGATCCAGGCCCTTGTGATTGACGCTCTTGAGACTGACGGAGATTTCGCCGTAAGGGGTGGAGCGTTGGACGCGGGCAAAGCCGGTCATGCTGCGAATGGGAGCGCTCATGGATTGACACTCATGGATTCACACTCATGGATTCACAAGCGGATCGGGTTCGAGATACTGCAGATCGTGCAGCCGCTGGTAGATGCCGCCGTGGCTGACCAGCTCTTCGTGCGTTCCGAATTCCGAGATGCGTCCTTGATCGAGGACCACAATCTTGTCAGCGCGCCGGATAGTGGACAGGCGGTGCGCGATTACGATTACTGTGCGGTTGGTAATTAATGTTTGGAGCGCGCGCTGCACCAGGACTTCTGATTCGCTATCCAGATGCGAAGTAGCTTCGTCCAAAATCAGGATGGGGGCATTTTTCAGCAAGGCTCGCGCGATGGCCAGACGCTGGCGCTGTCCGCCGCTCAGCTTTACGCCGCGTTCACCGATCATGGTGTCGAAGCCCTGGGCCATGCGCTCAATGAACTCTTCAGCCATGGCGTTGCGTGCGGCGTCGCGGATCTCGTCGTCCTTGGCTTTGGGTTTGCCGTAGCGGATATTATTCGCCACGGTGTCGTTGAAGAGAAAAGTTTCCTGCGCGACCATTCCGATTTTGTCGCGCAGGGACACGAGCTGCAAATCGCGCACATCTTTTCCATCGATGCGCACGGCGCCGGAGGTGACGTCGTAGAAGCGCGGCACAAGATTAGCTAGCGTAGTTTTTCCGGCGCCGCTCGGGCCCACCAGAGCCACTACTTCGCCGGCGCGCACTTCCAACTTCACGCCTTCGAGATGGAAGCCGTTGGGCGCGTTGGAATAGCGGAAACTGATGTCGTCCAATACGATGCTGTGCTGGAACCTGGTGAGCTTCGCGGCGCCGGGCTTCTCGACAATCTGCTGGTCGCGATCCAGATATTCGAAGACTTTTTGAGACGCTCCCAGGGCCTGCTGGAAAATATTGTGGATGCCGGTGAGCCGTTTGACGGGTTCGTACAGCATGAGCAGGGCGATTACGAAGCTGGTGAATTCGCCGGGCGTGAGTGTGTGATTCTTGATCTGGATGCGCGCGTAGGTCAGCAATATCACGATTGTTATGGCGGCGAAGAATTCGATCAACGGGCTGGAGAGGGCTTGGAGAGCCACGTAGCGCAGATTGCTGGCTTTCAAGCGATTCGCAGCCACGAGGAATCGATTGGACTCGAGATCTTCGGTGCCGAACGACTTTACCACCTGGTGGCCACTGATGGTCTCCTGCAGGATTTGGTTGAGCTCGGCGGCGTCGTCCTGGGCGCGTCTGGTGGTCCGGCGAATGCGGCGGCCGATGCGCAGGGTAGGGACCAGCACGAAGGGCAACACGGTGAGGCTGGCGAGGGCCAGCTTCCAATCCTTCTGCAGCACTACACATAACAAGAAGATGACGGAAAAGGATTGCCGCAGCCAATCCGCCAGCATGTGTGAAGTGGCTACCTGAATCTTTTCCAGATCGTTCATGATGGACGACATCACGCGGCCGGTGGAATTGGATTCGAAGAAGTGCGCGTCCTGGCGCAAGACGCGGTCGAACACTTTTTGCCGGAGGTCGGTGACCGCGGAGAGCCCGACGTAGTTCACAAAATAATTGCCGAAATAATCGCACAGGCCTTTGACCAGAAACACGCCCAGGATGGCGATGGCCACCATATTCCAGATGTTATGGATGTAAGCGGGGAGGAACTGCTGCAGATAGATTTTGTGATTGAAGCCGGGGATGGTGAACAACACCACTGGCGTGTCCGGCGTTTCAGGGCGTAGAACGCGGTCGAAGATGGGGCCGATCAGCAGGGCCATGAATCCCTGCGCGGCGCCGACGGCGGCCATTAAGACTACGGACAGCAGGAGCGGTGCGAGATGGGGGCGGACGAAGCGGAGGAGCCGGGTCATTGGCAGAGGTGAGGGACTAGGGGCTGGGGGTCGGGGACTCGCACCGTCTCGATGGCCCGGAGCGCTTCGGGTATTCCGATGGATTGGATGCCGGCTGGGTTGGTAAGCACGGACGATTCGGTTTGCCAGGGGCGCCAGATATCCGGGTCAGAGGACCCGAATAACGCGACTACGGGTATCCCGCATGCCGCGGCCATGTGGGCCGGCCCGCTGTCGTTGCCGATGAAGAGAGAGGCGCCGGCCAGCAGAGATTTTATTTCTTCCAGTGACGCACCTTCTATGCGGGTATAGGGATGGAACGCGTCTAAGCTTTCGCCAGGGCCTGAGATGAAGACGGGCTCGAGCTGGAGACGGCGCTGGATGTGATCGGCAAGGGCGAGGAAGTTGGAATGCGGCCAGATTTTATCCGGCGCGGAGGCCATGGGATGCAGCACGGCATATGAAAGCGGACGCGCCGCAGGTTTCGCGAACAGGCGGGCGCGCGGGATTTGGCTTACAGGCGCGCCTAGAAAGAAGATCGCCGAGGCCAGGTGCTCCGCGGTGTGAACTTTGCGATCGACGTTGAGGATCTCTTGGGCGCGCGGGATGCGGATGTTGTAGATGGTCCTGAAACGGAAGTGGCCGAAGCCGGCGCGCAGAGAAGCTCGCGAGGCTAGCGTCAGCCGGACGCTGGTGGCGCCTCCATGAAGGTTGAGCGAAAGTTGCGGGCGCCAACGGGAGATCTCGGCTGCTCGCGGACGAAGTATGCATTCGACATCGGGATTGCCGCTGAAAATCGGGGCGAAGGCGTCTTCCACGACGATCGCGATCCGCAAGTCCGGCCGGGCTTGTTTCAGGAGTGATAGTGAAGGGGTGGTAAGCACACAATCGCCTAGCGAGCGCAAGCGAATCACTGCAACCCGCGCTCCGGGGGCGAGGCGCTCGAAGACGGTGCTCATTTTTGATAATCGTGCGCTTATTCTTCGATTTTAGCTTCGTCGATCAGCATCACGGGGATGTCGTCACGAATGGGGTACACGCGCTTGCATTGAACGCACTTCAAACCACTCTGATCCGGCTTCAATTCGACGGTTGCCTTGCATTGAGGACAGACCAGGATGTCCAGCAGATCCTTGCTAATCGGCATGGTTCGATTAATCTTAGCAGGGTTGTGGGACGGGCATCGTCCCCTTGCTCACGCGCGGGCTGCGTCGCGACAAAACAGGCGGGTTGGCAACCCGCCGCAGGATGGCATCCTGCCCTACAGCTCTAGAACTGGAAGCGGGCTTGCAATTCGAGGCGGCGATTGTTCCCGCTTTGAGAGAAGGCGCCGAAGCCGCCCGCTAACGAGTTCGATTCGCCAAAAAGCGGCGAAGTGACAATGCCGTTGATGGGGCCGGGGTTGACGTGATTCAAAAGGTTGCGAGCCTGGACGGAGAGGGTCAGGTTGTAGCGCTTGCCGGTGCTGGGGCCCCCGAACATTCCACCCATAGGACCCATCATGCCTCCTCCGGGCGGTCCGCCGCGCCCACCGCCGCCGTGATCACCGCCGCGGCCGCCACTTGCACCGCCGCCTTGCGCACCGTTGTATGAGCTTTCGCGAGACGGACCGAATCCGAAGGTCTTCGCCAGGCGCAGGTTTACCGAGACCGATCCGGGACTGCGGCCGAAGTTGCGCGGAAGGATCTCTTCGTCCGGCGTCGGGTTTGGAGTCAAGGTGAGACCATCGTACGTATAGGGGGTGCTCCCCTTCGGTGCGATTCCGGGGCGCGACGTATAGATTGTGGTGCCAAACGGGTCGGTACCGGTGGTGATGTTAAATGGCGCTCCGGAATTAATGACTACGAATGGAGCCAGGCGGAAGCCCCACTTGGTGTCGATGGTTCCACCTAAGAAGGCGCGATGATGCACATCGAGCGAAGACGGGCCATATTCTCCCGCCGTGCTATAAGGATTAGCTTGGAGGGTGCCAATGCCGTCAGTATTGCTATTCGCGTGACCGTACATGTAAAAACCGTTCAGCGATATTTTGCTGGTGGGCTGGGTGCGGACGTTAGTGATCAACTGGTTCTGATTGAATATTCCGTCGGATTCCATCAGCAATATCGGGTTGGTGCCGCCATACGGATAGATTCCCGTACCGGGGCCGGTGTACGTTCCAGGCAGTGGAGCGTTAATATCCTGCTCGCGCAATTCATGCAGGCCGTGCGAGTGCAGATAGGATTCCGAGATGGTGGTGTTCTTGGGCAACTGCCGCTCCACCGTAATGGCGGATTGCAGGATGTAGGGCGCGCGCAGATTTTTGTAGATTTCATAGGTTGTGGGCGCCACTTGATTCAGATCCGAGATGGATGGGATGTTCGGATAAAAATTCGGATTGGTCACAGTGTACTGCTGCTCGGTAGTGCCGTTGTAGCGTTCGGCAGTTTCTACGTTTTGTTCGCTGAAGCGGTCGTAAAACATGCCGAACCCGCCACGGAAAACTGTTTTGGGCCGTGGGTTGTTCTTGGTCTGTCCAGGAGCCCAGGCAAAACCGAAGCGGGGCGCCCAATCGCGCTTGTCGCTGATGTTGGTTTGGATCTCGTAGCGCAGGCCCAAACTTAGAGTCAGGTTGGGCTTCACCCGCCAATCGTCTCCCACGAAGGTTCCTACGTCGACTTGGTTGACGTTTACCAGAGGGATTCCGCCCGCGATGGTGAATTGCGAGGCGCCACCGCCGATCAACAGCGGATTTATGCCTAGCGACAGGGCGGTCAACGTTCGCTGATAACGCTGGATTGAGGTAATGGTTTCGCAAGCCGCCGAGTTCGGGCTGGCTTGGTTGCACACCACTCCGGGATCTACCGGTTGATTGTCGGAGTCGAGAATAGGCGCATAGCCTCCCGCGAAAGTGAACGAGCCGCCGAAATTGGTGGGAGAGATATTGTTGATGGTGACGGCGCGCACGCGCACGCCGAACTTCCAACTGTGCGCCCCACTGGCGATTGACGTGTAGTTCTGCAGCTCGTAGTGATTTTCGGTATCGATGGTCTTGCCGATCTGCGCGCCGCCTCCGCTAAAGGCGCCTGAGACGATCAGTCCCGGGGCCATACTGTTCGCGGTTTCGACGCTATCGGTGTGATAGAGCTGGAAGTGGGTTTCATTGATGACCTTAGTGCTCAGAACGGCGGTCTCGACGAGCTGAACAGTTTGATCGGTGCCCAAGCTTTGATAGCCACGCGTAAGCAGTGCAGTGGTTCCGATGCCTTGATCCTGGGCATCATTCCGCGTGTAACCATAGCGGATGGTCAAGGTGTTGTTCTGGTTAAGTTGATAATCGACGCGGGGGCTGATGCGCAGGCGGTTCTGAGGCGCTTTGAACACTGAAGTGTACGGCGTGATAGCCAGGTCGCTCGGAGACACGCCGCCGGGTGTGATGGCGATGGGATTGATGAATTGCGCGCCTCCCAGCGTAACGGCGTTGAAGACGGTTCCGCTATTTATATCGCGATCGGAGATATCGATGAAGAAAGATGTCCGCTTGTTGATGGGGCCGCTGAGCGTGCCCTGGAAATCCTTCAACAGCAGCGGGGCTTTTTCAGCAGCGTAGGGATTGCGCGAATTTAAGGCATCGTCACCAAAATTAAAGTTCACGTTCCCGTGGAACTTATCCGAGCCGGGCTTGGTGAAGATCTCGATGCGGCCGTAGCCCAGCTTGTCGAATTCCGGCGAGAAGGGGTTTTGGTTGATGCGGATCTCGCGAATGGAATCCTTGGAGGGCAATGTTCCACCGGTGAATCCGTCTATGTAGATTTGGCCACCGCTCGGCCCGGCGGATGGGCCAGCCAGAGCTTCGAGATCGGATTGCAAATCGTCGGGATCGTCCGACAGCGCGTCCAAATCAGCGCCACGCAGCACCAAGGCGCCGGCGTTTTGAGAAGGATCCGTACTCACGGTTGGTCCTACGTTTTCCTGGACGGTGACTTCCTGTTTTTCGAGTGCGACGCGCAGTTTGATATCCAAGGTGGCTGTTCCGCCGGCGGCGATGTCCACCGTGGCAGGTTGAAACTGTACCAACCCGGGAGACGCGGCTTGTACCGAGTACTTGCCCGATGGAAGGCCGGCGATGGAATAACTTCCGTCATCGCCCGCAGTGGCGGACTTAACCGGTCCGGCGGCGGTGGAAACAGTGACCTTCGCTCCGGGAACCAGCGCTCCGGATTCATCCATCACAGTGCCGTGCAGAATTCCGAGCTGCTGGGCGTGGAGCGCGAGTGAAAGGGTAAGGGGCAGTAATAGTGCAAGTAATTTCTTAGACATTCCGTTCCTGTTTTATTTAGAGATGCATGCCATGGTTTATTGCTCCGGCATGCCCGCACCGATGCTCCAGGAGCCCAGATCCACTTGGCCGGCCGTCCGCGGAGCCGCTGCGAGAAATGGCTCAACGCCCGCGACCAGAGAAAAAGCCGTCATGGAAGAGCCGTCGGCGCTCTTCGAACTCGAGATAATAAGGGCATCACCTTTTTTGAGATCGGCCAGCGCTAAGACCGGCGAGCGCTCGAGCATTTGTTGGAGATCGAACGCGCCTCCCGGACCACGTTGGCCGCCGTATCCGCCAGAAGATGGCCGGCCGCTATCGGCGCCGCCAGACCCGCCGGGTTGGGCTTGGGGCGGACGCGCGGGCGCAGCACCACCTGCGGGAGCACCACCCGCGCCAGGGGCACCGCCGGCGCCCGCAGCAGCCGCGGCATCCGGATGCATACGCAGTGCCATAAACCTGGCCATCCGCTCATCCAACTTGCGCAGCATGGTGTTCTGATTGGTCTGAATTGTCACGGGCTTCTTGGTCTTGAGATCCGTGACCACCACTTCACCCGTGGCGGCATTCACCGAGTCAACGGTTGCCGCAATAGTTTGGAACGATCCGAAAATTAGCTCTTCGGCTTTTAAGCGCGTGCCGTCCTCATTCTTGTCGCCGAGGGCGCGGAGGATGTCACCAATTTGTAATTCGGCGAAAGTACTGGGCTTGGCGTCAGTGAAACGAACCGAATCGAGAGCGTAGCGCCGGAATACTGCCGCAGATACGTCGATGACTAACGGCTTCGAATCCCGCACATGGGTGTTTATGGTTACTTCCTTGGTGTCGGCGTTCACGGCGGTCACCGTGCCGGCTGTCCCACGTTTCTGCCATTCGGCCCGGTCGCGTTCCTGTTTCTTGGCCAGATCGGCCTTGGTCATGACCACGATGGTCTTAGCGGCGATGGATTTGGTCTCCTCCGTGAACGGTCCCCGGGCGAGCAGTCTGTCCCCAACGGCGACATCCGATAGGGCGATCTTGGTGGCTTTCTTCAGATCCTTCTCGCCAGGAGGAATGTGGAGATAGGAGGTGTTATCTTCGAGCTCGATGGTATAAACGGCGCCGTCATCCGCCTTCACTTTGATTTGCTTGGCGGCGGGATCGAGCGAAGCCACCTCACCAACTACGGATTTCAAAGCCGGTGGGGCGGTTTGCGCGTAGGCCAGCGCAAGCGAAAGAAAGATCGCGAACAGTTTCACTAATTTACTTGGCGCTGAAGAAGTTACAAGGGTTACGTACGATCTGTCAAGAAACGTAAACCGCGGCTAGGTGGGGTTCCCTACGCATAGGCCTAGTATCACAATCCAGTGGACTGATCACCAGTTCGTTCACCACGCTGGTGACGCCCTTTACTTTCTTGGTTATCTTCTCGGCCTTGGCTTTTTGCTTTTCGTTTCGGACCTTGCCTTTGAGCGTGACAGCTCCCTGATGGACCGTGATATCAAATTTCATACCTCCAAGGTCCGGATCACTCGAGAGCTTCACCATTACCTGGTCAGTGATTTCATCATCGGTAGGATTCTTCTGCGCGATCAGCGGCGCTACCAGGAGAGCGAACAAAACTGTGAGCGATAAAAGTCGCATGCCTATTCTGATTCTCGCCCCCGCATGGCGCGCCAGTCAATGGCATTTAGAAATTCCGGACTCTGGCGCCAATCTTTACGAACCTTGACGAAGAGCTCCAAAAAGATTTTGCGAGAGAACATGGTCTCCATTTCCTGGCGGGCCAGCGTTCCTATTTTTTTGAGCGTTGCGCCTGCGGCGCCGATGACGATGGCCTTCTGGCCAGGCCGCTCGACGTAGATGGTGGCCGAAATTCGGAGCAGCTTCGGTTGATCTTTCCATTCGTCTACAACCACGGCGACTGCGTGAGGAACCTCCTGGCTAGTTTCGCGCAGGATCCTTTCGCGGATCAATTCCGCGGCGAGAAATCGCTCCGGCTGATCGGTGAGATAATCCGGCGGAAAATAGGCGGGACCCTCGGGCAGGCGATCGACGATGGCTTTCCGAAGTTGGTCTAACCCTTCGCCCGTGACGGCGGAGATCGGAATATAGTCCGCAAATTCACGCACCGCTTTGATCTCTTCGATGCGTGGAAGCAGCAATCTTTTGTCGGACAACCGGTCGACCTTGGTCAGCAACAGGAAGGCTGGAGTGGACAGGTCCTTAACAACTTCGAGCGCCTGCACGTCGTCGCGGCCGAAGCGCGCGGTGGAATCGGAAAGATAAAGCAGCAGATCGCGATCGGCCAACGACGTTCGGACAGTATCCATCATGCGCCGGTTCAGGAGCGAGCCGGACTCGTGAATGCCCGGCGTATCTAGAAAAACGATCTGAGCGCTGCCGGGAAGGTTCACGACGCCTTCGATGGCGGTGCGAGTGGTTTGCGGCTTCTCGGAAACAATGGCCAACTTGCCGCCCACCAGCGCATTCAGCAGCGTGGATTTGCCGGCATTGGGCCGTCCCAGGATGGAGACAAAGCCGGAGCGGAACGTAGTTGCTTCGGCCTCGCTCATGCGTGGCTCTGGGTTACGGTTTCGGGCTCGGCTTTAGATACCCGCACGCGCTCCACTTTCAGCTCGTCGCCGGCAAGTACGTCGATGCGAATCCCTTCGCGCTCCAGCGTTTCGCCCACGCGTGGAACGCGCCCCAGCCATTCTGTTACCAGACCTCCAATGGTAGTGGATTCGGTTTCTTCGCGCGGGCGGAATCCGAGCAGCTCATGCAGACGATCAAGATCGAGGCTGCCCGACACGACGAAACTTCCCTCAGTTTCTTTTTGGACGTCGCGCTCCGGCTCGTGCTCATCGTGGATCTCACCCACGATCTCCTCCACCATATCTTCCATTGTTGCGAGACCGGCGGTGTTTCCATATTCGTCGATCACAATAGCCATGTGCGCGCCATCGGTCTGCATTTCGCGCAACAGAAGATTCACGGGCTTGGTTTCCGGCACGAAACGAATAGGCCGCACTAATTCCTTCACCAGGCGTCCGCGCCGTTCCGCGGGATCCAGTTCAAACATATCGCGCACGTGGACGAAGCCGATGATGTTGTCGATGGTCTCTGCATACACAGGGACGCGCGAAAATTGCTCGTGGATGACCAACTGGCGCATATCCTCGAGCGAGCGATTGGCTTCGACGGCGACGATCTTGGGCCGGGGAGTCATCACCTCGCGAACAGTTTTGTCGCCGAACGCAACCACGCTCTGGATAAGCCGCCGGTCCTGCTCCTCTATAATTCCTTCTTCCTCGCCGGCGGTGATGAGCGCTTCAATATCGTTGGCTGGGCCGGGAGCTTCCACGGGAGCTTTTTCCGTCTCCGCGAGTTCCACGAGAGATTGGAAGAATCCGAGGACGGCCGTGAGCGGACGCACCAGCTTCGCGCTCATCCGCAGCACCGGGGCGAGCGGCAGCAGCCAATGGCCGGTGGTCTTGCGATAGAGCAGCGGCGCGAGAACATAAGTGGACAGCAGCATGGTGAGCCAGCCAAACAGCGCCGCTTCCGCGAGCGTCTCCCATGTGAGCGGCGCGCCCAAAGCAGTAGCGACGCACAGGATACCCAGCAGCATGAGCAGGGTATGCTTGATCATCGAAATTACGAGGACGCCGTGGCGGGTTTCGAGGCCAATGCGGTCCTCGAGCGTTTCCTTGAAGAAATCGAGAGCCGGCAGAGCGGGCCCGCGCAGACGGAGCGAATCCGTATACATGGTTTGAAATACGGTGAGGATGCAGAGCAAGGCCGAGACGATTAGAATGGCCGATACGACCAGGCCGATCATGCGCTCACTCTTTCGATCAAGCCGAGAGGCAGGCCCAGGCGGGCGCGCCACTTGCGTTCGGCGGCGAGCATCTGGCCGCGATCCGTTTCGTGATCCATGCCGAGCAGATGCAGCAGGCCGTGCAGCATCAGGATTTTTAGTTCTTGATTTGCGGCGTGCCCAAATTCGGCTGACTGGCGGCGGGCGGCATGGTAGGAGATGGCAATTTCCCCGAGCTGATCTGAAGGGAACGACAGAACATCCGTCGGATAATCCCGCTTGCGAAATTCGCGATTCAGGCGATGCAACTCCGCGTCTCCCGTAATCAGGCAACAGAAAGCGCGTCCGCCCGCCACTTCGGTTTCCAGGCGCTTTAGGAACGCGCGTAGATCATGGCGAGATACACCCGGCGTGGCCACCTGAAAAAGCAGAGTGCTCTGCTGGGATGACATGGGAACTCAGTTCAACGGAATTTCGGGACCCTGCACCTCGGCAAGCGCGGGCGGTTCCGAGACCGGTGTGATCGCCTCAACGGGCGGCTCGGTCAGCCGGAGCGCAAGTTGCCGGCCGGCGCCGGTGAGGTCCTGATAGCGCTCATAGGCTTTCACGATTCTTTGCACCAGGCTGTGCCGAACGACATCGCGTTCATCGAAATACACAAAACTGATGCCTTCCACGCCGCGCAGGACTTCCACCGCGTCGATCAAACCGCTGCGCTTGCCCGACGGCAAGTCGATTTGCGTGAGGTCGCCGGTAACCACCATCTTGGAGCTGAATCCTTGCCGCGTGAGCACCATCTTCATCTGCTCGGCGGTGCTGTTCTGCGCTTCATCCAGGATGATGAAGCTGTCGTTCAAGGTGCGGCCGCGCATGAACGCGATGGGCGCAACTTCGATGACGGAGCGCTCCAGCAGCTTCTCCACTTTATCCGCTTCCAGCATGTCGTACAAGGCGTCGTACAACGGCCGGAGATAAGGATCCACTTTTTCCTGTAAGTTGCCGGGCAGGAACCCGAGCCGCTCGCCGGCTTCGACCGCCGGACGCGTCAGGACGATGCGGCTGACGCGCTTGTTCAAAAGAGCCGAGACCGCCATAGCGACGGCGAGGTACGTTTTTCCGGTGCCGGCCGGGCCCACGCCGAAAACCAGATCGTGCCTCTCGATAGCTTCCACGTAGCGGCGCTGATTGACGGTTTTCGGCGCCAGGGTTTTCTTGCCGAAATTCCTTTGCCGGCCACTGTGCACCAGGCTGCGCAGAGTTACTTCCGCGTCCTCGGTGACCACGCGCAGGTAACTGTTCAGGTCGCCGTTGGCGAAGCTTTGGCCTTCCTTGACGAGCGCGACGTAATCCTCCAGAATGCTGGCGGCGCGAATGACGTTGGGTTCTTCGCCTTCGATCTCGAGCGAATCGTTCTTCAGGCTGGTGGTGACCTGGAGACCTTTTTCCAGGACACGGATGTTTTCGTCTCGGGTTCCAAAGAGGGACTCGATGCCGCGGGTGATCTGAACGCTGAGTTTCATTCAAAAATGGAGATTAGATACATTGAGGAACAGCAGGGCAGGCTGGCGTTCCAGGCGAGCAGTTAGTGGCGGGACTAAGAACCTTCATCCGCGAGCGCGGACAGAAAGCAAACATCTTCTATTATTATACCAGGGTCGTGGAAGCAGGGATGGGGGCTTAGGCGTTGGCCAGGGAACACGGCGCGCGCCGCGTCACTCGTGCCGCAGCGCGGGCAGCGGGTCCGATTTTGCGGCGCGCAATGCCGGTCCGAACATGGCGGCCATGGCGGTCATCACCAAGAGCAACGATACTGCCGCGTAAATAATGGGATCCCGCACACCCAGACCCTCGAATGCGTGGTTGAACATGCGGTCCACGCCAACCGAGGCAGCGAGTGTCAGCAACAAACCGATGGATAATCCGGCGACAATCGGCCTCGCGCCCGATGCCAGTATGAAGCGAAAGATGTCGGCCTTGGTGGCGCCGAGGGCCACGCGAATTCCCAGCTCCCGGGTTCGCCGGTTCACGTCAAACGCGGTCACTCCAAAGATACCAACCACCGCTAAGAGAATCGCCAAGCCGCCCAGTAACAAGAATACTTCGACCAGCTCTAAAAACTGAGTGGCTGTTTCCACGATTATTGATCTGAGTACGCGAGGCACGCCGATCGCGTCGCGATCCAGTTCTCGAACCGCATTGTTCACACCGCGCAGCATGGAACCGGCATCCCCGTGAAACCGGAGCATCAGATCGCCTCGCGCCGCGCCTGGGTGTTGTAGCAGATAAAAGTGCGGACCTTCGATTGAGCTGAAGCCCTCCAGCTTCGTGTCACGCGCGAGTCCCACCACCTCGAATTGGCTGTTTTGATCTAGCTCTATCCTCTTGCCTAGCGGATTCGCACCTGGCCAAAAGGTGCGCGCAAAAGTTTCCGACACAATGGCCAGGGATGCAGCCCTGGAATCCATCACATCCGCTTCTTGAAACGCCCGTCCGCGCACAATCGGAATTCGAATGATTCGGAAGAAATCGGGTGAAACGGAAGCGACGGAGGCTCTGCGACCAGTTTCCTTCGCTTCGCCCGGCAACCGGACCTTGGTCGATTCAACTCCCATAAATGGAATCGATGTCGTGTAACATGTGGATTGCACGCCCGGCAACGCCTGCACACGTTGCTCGATCGTCCGATAGAAGGACCATGCGGTATCGTTCGTGTATCTTGGGGCCCCGACATTCAGCGGGATCACCAGCAGTTGTCTGGTTTCCATGCCTGCATCGGCCGTAAACAGATTGTAGTCGGCCCGAATGAGCAGCGCCGCGGCAGTCGTCAGAAACAAGCTCATGGCGATCTGAGCAGTGATCAGAACACTGCGGGCGCCCCATCTTGGCGATCCGGAGCCGAGAACGCTCTCCTGACCTTTGAGGGCTCGCGCAAGGTCCACCTTCAAGGATTGCGTTGCCGGCGCTATACCGGCGACAAAGGCGGTGAGCAGTACGATGGCGCCGAGATACGCAAAGACCAAAAGATCGGGTTTCATCGGAAGATATTCTGCGTCACCAAACCAGAGTCTAATTATGTCGGGGACGCGCTCAGCCAGGTACGCGCTGATTAAACCGGCTGCGGTTGCGAGGATCACATTCTCCACCAGGAGCATGCGCAGCAATCTGCCGCGGCCTGCGCCAAGCGAGAGCCGGATGGCAATCTCCTGCCGGCGGCCCACCGCTCGCGATAGCAACAACGTCGCAACGTTCGTGCAGGCCATCAACAGAACGAGCGTTACACAGATCCACCAGAACAGCACGAGCCAGATGACGACAGAGCGTAAGCGCGGATTTGCAATCAGGGACCCATTCGTTACGGTCAGCGTTGTTTTCCGGCCAGGGTGCAACTTGTCCTGCTGATTCGCAATCACGCCAAGCTCGGCCTGGGCAGCGGATCGTGAAAAGCCAGCGTGGAGGCGGCCTTGCACCGTTAGCCAAGGCACATCGCTCTTCCGGAATAGATCTTCGCCATCGATCAGTGGCTGCATGGTCCAAGGCAGCCAGACACCCGATTGGAGCCGACCCGGAAAACGCGCCGGCACTACGCCGACCACGGTGAACGGATGCCGATTCAGAGTGATGACCCGGCCCAAAATATGCGGGTCCCTGTCAAACTTGAGCTGCCACATCTCCTCGCTGATCACAGCTACGGGAGCAGCACCAGGGGTGGAACATTCCTCCGGCAGAAAAAGCCTACCGAGTTTGGCACGGTCCAGCCCGTACAGCGAAAAGAAAGTGCACGTGACCAGGAGGTGATAGCTTTGCTTTGGGTCGTCGTTCAAGTTCGCTCCAGCCGTTTCCCAGGCCGCTAGGTCAGTTACGGAGCGAGCGCGAGCCAGATAGGCGCGGTAGTCCTCGACGGACGTCTTCATAGGTCCGTTGGGCTCGGTTGTATTCAAATATTCCGGAACCAACTCGATGAAGCTCTGGGGGTCCTTTTCCACGCGCGCGCGAAACAGCATGCCATTAAGCAGAGTGAAGGCGGCGGTGTTCACGCCGATCCCCAAGGACAGCATCAACACGATGGCGCAAGAGATGAATGGGCTCCGCCGGAGCGATCGCAGAGCGTAACGAACGTCCAAGAGCCAGGTGTCCGGCTGATGCATACCTTACGCGGCGCGTCTAAGATGGCACCGCTGTGGCTTCCATGATGCCAGGTTTTTGGGGTCTTGGAGTTGGGCGATGTCTGACTCTAGAGGTTGATAAGTGTGCGTTGTAATACACTAATCTTGGGATCCCAACGCAGATGCTGTTGCAATGAAGAAGCGCGCCAAGGTGGAGACCGTCCGCGCGGCAGTTCGCGATAGCCCCCTAAAAGTGGCCCCTGCCGGTTACTGGAACGTGTTCGAGTCGTTTCTGGCGCGGCGGGCTACCTGGCTGGCGGTTGGATTGGTAGCGCTCGCGAGCGCGCGGATCGTTTCCACTTACACGATTTTCAGCCATACATTTGACGAACCGGCGCATATTGCTTGCGGCATGGAGTGGCTCGAAAAGCATACCTACACGTACGAGCCACAGCATCCTCCTTTAACTCGCGTTATGACCGCCCTACTGCCCAAACTTTTCGGAGCACACGGTGCGAATCAAGAATTGATGTGGGACGAAGGGTTGGCGATCCTATTCAGCCGGGGAACGGAGGATTTCAATCTGGCGCTGGCGCGGCTGGGGATCCTGCCGTTTTTTTGGATCACTTGCTGGATCGCGTATTCGTGCACGCGCTGGATCTCTGGCAGCGCGGCCGCTGCGGTGCTGGCGGTCTTCCTGGTCAGCATGACACCAACCATTCTGGCGCACGCCGGACTTGCGACCACCGATATGGGGTTGACCGCAATGTTGTTGCTTGCGATCTACAGCGGTTGGCGCTGGATGGAAGAGCGAGTTTGGTGGCGCGCCGCGGCTTTCGGCGCATCCACGGGACTGGCGGTGCTGTCGAAGTTTTCGATGTTGGCTTTCTTTCCATCGATAGCAGTGGTCGCGCTTCTTATTTGGCTGGGTTTCGAATACAAGCGCTTAAAATTGTTGCCGGCACTCTTGCTTGAGCGGCTGCCGCAAGCGCTGGTGGCGGCGGCGATCGCTGCTGTAGTGATTTGGGCGGGCTATTTTTTTTCCTTCGGAAAGACCGTGGATTTTACGTTTCCGGTTCCCGCGCCTGAACTCTTCAGCGGCATCGATGAGGTGAAGAAACATAATGCAACCGGCCACACCACCTACTTGATGGGTGCGGTGAACAACACCGGCTGGCCGCAATTTTACGCGGTAGCGTTGGCGGTAAAAACTCCGCTGCCTATCCTGGCGCTGGGGATTCTCGGGTTAGCTTTGCTGTTTTCGCGCAAGCAGTTCGGAACCAGGGGCTGGATGGTGCTCAGTGTGGTGCTGGGAATTTTGATTTTTTCATCGTTCTTCTCTCAGATTCGCATCGGCACGCGGCACGTGCTGCCGGTGTTTGTGGCGTTTGGAATCGCGGGCGGCTGCGCGGCTGTTTGGCTGGCACAGCTTCCGAAACGGCGTGGCCTGGCGCAGGGTTTAGTCGCGCTCACGCTGTTGTTAGTTGCGGCGACGTCGCTGGCCGCGCATCCCAATTACCTGGCATATTTCAACGTGATCGCCGGTGGGAAGCCGGAGGCCTTCCTGGTGGATTCGGATCTGGATTGGTGCCAGGATACGAAGCGCCTGGCAAAGAAGCTGAAGGAACTGGGCGCAACGGAAATTTATTTCAACAAGTTCGCACCCGGGGATCCCGAAAAACTCTACGGACTTCCGCTCATCCATCCGCTGGATGTAAATGGAGCGCGGCCGGGTTGGAACGTGGTGGGACTCACGGCGCTGAAACTGGGCCTATTCGGCGATACGCGGTACGCCTATGATCCGGGATTTCAATTTTGGCCGGAGACGAGTCCGCCGACGGAGCGAGTGGGGAATAGCTATTGGTTGTTTTATAGTGATGCGGGCGGTAAGTGAACCGAGGCCATTGGCTACTAGATTCCTAATAGGCTATTATTAGGCTACTCTTCCTCATTCCAACATGTGGACCCTAGACCCCGATCATTTGGCGAAGCTAACAATCCCGATTGGGACTGGTTGGCTTCTCGGCGAGTGTATGGAGGCGCGAGGGAAACAAGACCTCTGGATTAGGCAGAAGCCTGAAGTTCTAGAAGTTTTGCGAGAACAGGCGATTATCCAAAGCGTAGAGTCGTCGAATCGAATCGAGGGCGTAACGGTCGCCGCAAACCGGTTGCGTCCTCTGGTGATCGGGCGTGCCAGGCCGCGTGACCGTTCGGAGGAGGAACTGGCCGGATATCGAGCGGCGCTGGATTGGATCTTCTCACGAAAGAACCGCTTAGCGATGACCCCCGACGTGATTCGTCGATTGCATTCGCTTGCCCAGGGCGGGTCGGGAGATTCGGGAGAATGGAAGAGGCGGGATAACGAGATCATCGAAATCCTGCCGAATGGGGAGCGCAGCGTTCGCTTTGTTCCAGTTTCCGCAAAGCAAACGCCCGCGGCCATGGTTGAGTTGTGCCGCAGGTATCGCATTGCTAGCGATGAACAACGTGTCCCACCGCTCCTGGTTATGGCGTCCTTTGTCCTGGATTTTCTTTGTATCCATCCTTTCCGTGACGGCAATGGCCGTGTTTCGCGGCTGACCACTTCGTTACTGCTTCAATTGGACGGATTTCAGGTTCCTCGGTACATCAGCCTGGAGAGGTTGATTGAAGAGACCAAGCTGGAATACTATCGCGTTCTCAAGCTGTGCTCCCAGGGTTGGCATGAGGGAAAGAACGAGATCGTACCGTGGTGGAACTATTTCCTCAGCACGTTGCGAAACGCTTACAAGGAATTCGAGCGCCAGGTTGAGTCAGTCCAGGCGCGGCCGGCCAAGAGCGACTTAGTTCGACAGACCATCCTGGTGCAAATGGAGAGGTTCACGTTAGCCGACATGACGGCCCAGTTGCCCGCGGCCAGTCCACAGCTCATTAAGAAGGTTCTTGCGGAAATGAAAGAGGCAGGCACAGTTAAGTTGGTGGGACGGGGGCGCGGGGCGTGGTGGGAAATTATCCGCTAGCAGCATCGCGGGCTACTTCGGCTTCGGCGGATATTTTTCGAACGCCTTCTTGACCATGTCGTCCAGTTTGGACTGGATCTTGGAAGCGTCGCTTTTTCAACGCTTGCGATGGCGCGCCAGACCAATGCGTGAACGCTCGCGTCGCGTAGATCGATGACTAACGTGCCTTCCGTGTAAGGCACGCGGACCACCTGCGTGCCCAAGCCGCGCCAGCCCGCGGGATACTGTTCGAGCTCCGTTTTGCGGGCCGATCCGAAGCGGTAGCGTAC
>Ga0116135_1000568_pt1 | contig 20586 bp, 11 predicted proteins | sample June2015DPH_20_1_FD_89738 | JGI IMG/M metagenome (GOLD analysis project Ga0116135, IMG submission 89738) | Peatland microbial communities from SPRUCE experiment site at the Marcell Experimental Forest, Minnesota, USA - June2015DPH_20_10 | ecosystem: Environmental > Terrestrial > Soil > Wetlands... | reverse complement strand
TACTGCAAAATAGCGAATGGGCGGGGTGCCAGGCGTCGTCTCGGTTGGCAGCAGAGGATTGATTTCAAGTATCTCGTCCGCTCGCGGACGAATCCCTATCAATCCGCTGAGAATCAAATCAACATAGGTTGAGTGGCTATAGTGATGCGAGCGATCCAGGCCAACGATGGGTCCGCCGGTATCCGGATTGTAGTCTTCTTGAATATCCGGATGACCGGGCGAAATGAAGTGTTGCTGAGTGTACTGCCGTAGCAGGTGAAGGTAATCAACCCGACTGATATCAGTCTGCTGATAATCGTTGAGAAGATTCGCAAGCGCGGTCAGAGCCTGCGAGGTTTGAAATGGCCACGACGGCCCATTCCACTGGCACTCAGGTTTTCCCGTCGCGCGGTCATATCGATACTGCGTCATATAGCGCGGGTAAGACGGCTCAACCGTGCGCATTCCGTCCGGGCCAGCCAGCTCCGCCGAGGACAGAAGGTGACGCCATGCAGCGGCATAATCCACTTGCCCGGTTTGCCCATCGACAGGTTTTGGCGGAAGGTCGTAAAACCAGGGAAGGTATCCGGCCAATTCGCGGCCACGGATAAAATCGCCCTTCTTCACAAAGGGCGTGGTTCGCTGATAGCGATCAGTAAAGTGCTGCAGGCTGCGATTCCAAAGCTGTTCGAGCACAGCGCCGCGGATTCTCTCCGCACGCTGCCGATAATCAGCGGCGACATCCGGTTTTCCAGCCAACTCTGCAAACCGCGCAATGGCCAGAGCGTTGGCATATTGATAGCTGTTGATGGTCGGGCGATATGCATATCCGCCCTTGAAGCCGTTGCGATTTTCGTCGCTGCTTGCCTGCGCGGAAAAACCCGCTCCCGATGCGTCGATTGAAGAAATCGTATACTCTGTTGCGTCAAGCACCGGCTCAATCCAATACAGATTCCTTTGCCGATCAAGATGATCGTCCCAAAGGTTGAAGATGTACTGCATCGTGTCGAGATGACGCAGGCCCGGCCCCACATCGCCAGTCACGCGCGTGCTGCTCTCGGTGGCGGCAGCGACGGACTCAGAGAAATGGCGATCATTTCCTGCGCCTGTGTAAAGGTGATCGATGAGACTGTCGACAATCGCGGGGTCTCGCAGCCAACGTCCTTCCATGATGTGAAAGGAGGCCGAATCGTTGAGGTCCGTGTACGGATCACGCGCCCACGGCACATCGGTGAGGAATTCGAGAACCGTTGTTCCCTGCGGTCCGATCTCGCGAATATGAGAGCGATAAAGCTTCCAGCGATAGTAATAAATCTGCTGGATCGCTGGATCGTCAATCTCGACAAACGGAATGTTGCGGAGAAACCAGGGAGCGTCGGCGCCGAAGTTTTCCTGAGCCAGTTTCTCTCGCGGCAGCAATGGCTCGCGGTCCTGGGTGGCCTGCCCTGCAAGAGATCCTGCTGTGAGAAGAGATGCCGAAATAAGTGTCGTGATTCCCAACCTGGCACGCATGAAAACCTCGGGTCAAAGCAGAAGCAGCCTGCAGCGCACATTGAAGTCATCGGTGAACGCGCGCAATAGGCCGCGAGCACTAGAGGCTGCCAGGTGTTTCAACAGCATCGCCGATAATAGAGATAACGTTTTCTTGTATAAATTATTCCACCCGCAGCGGGGAATCACCCATTTGGCTTATGCCAGGAGAAGCCCTGGAAAGATTTAGCTGACCATCGCGAGGACCTGTCGCAGATCCATGGTCGAGGATGAACTGGTTCCGCGCGGCATTCCGGGCCCAATGGCAACCGCTTCGTTGTGATCTTCAAACCAGATGAGGAATGCTGACTCGTTGGCGCCCGACAGCCGCTGCTGGTTGATCCATGTGTAGTACCCCCCCATGTCCGCATCGATCAATGAGCCTTCTGGATCCGTTTGTTGCCTGGCTCCGGAAAGGGCATCCGATAGCAGCTCATCCATCGAGCGCTCGCGCTGGCGGGGCGCAAAGCGAACCAGCAGCGTGACAGGCTGTGCCCGCCGTAGTGCTTCGCGTGCAGCCCACTGTGCGAACGTGGTGCTGTAGATTTGCGAGCCCGCGCCTTCGGTGAGTACGCGCACCTGAAACCTGCTGAGAATCGGGTTAGGTTCGGTGGCGCCCAGTTCGTCAGGTTGCATCCCCAGCAGCATGGTTCGAAGCGCCTCCGGCCCCATACTGCCAGACTGCGTCGCCGCCCGCATCTTGTGTAGCAACGCCAAGCGCATCGGCTCGAGCTCCGCGTAGGAGATGCAGCTGACTCCGTCCCACGCGCCCTCCAATCGCGAGCCACCGTCGATATACCAATGCCCGTATGGGAGCGGATGAGACTTCGCCCGCGCCATCACCGCCTGGCTAAGAAGCGCCGTTCCGTTCGCTGGAACGACCTTGCCGAAGTGAACGCCTTCAGGCTTCAGCTTTCGAAACAGAGGGTATCCGCTCTGCTCAACTCCCTGACCAACAACGACGATGCTCAATCGCCGCAGTGGCGGAGATGCTTCCGGATTGGCGGAGCGTAGTCTACGCTCGTATTCCTGCGCGGCGGCCTGGAAGGCATCCATCTGGCCAGTCGCCCAGAGCCACGCGGTGAGACTCTGCTCAAATTCGCCGGGCTGGTTTACCAAGGCAGACTTCCCAAACTGCGGCGGCGCGAAGCGCGCGAAAGAGGACATTGCCGCACTGAGTTGTTCTGCGTTGAGCGAATTCAGATAGGCGAACTGGTTGTCCAGATCCGTACGCTCGGCTGGAAACTTCCAGTCATAATCGATCACTTCACGCAGCAGGATGGGCAGAAAAACAAGCGGCAGCTCGCGGAGAAGCGCGAGGTTCCTTGTTGCGAGATCCCGTCCCTGGGGAGGGTATCCCTTGAATTGATCCGGCTTGAGCTCACTGGGAACCATGAAATCAAACCACCTCCGGCAGAGGTTTTCCCGAAGCGAATTGGACTGGAAACCGCAGCAGAGATCCGATCGTAGGAGTCAGATCGATTGACTCAACCGGGCGGTCCACGGTCACTCCCTGCCTCACCCCGGGACCCATGACCATCATCCACGTTGTACGCGAGAGCGGGTCGCCCGTGCGATGATGCTGGAATCCGTTGCCGCCTGAATCTCCGTCGGAGTCCCGGCCAAAATCCGGCAGAATAAACATGGTCGTCTTGCCCGCATACTCGGGCTCTTCCTGGATCGCCTTCCAGATTTCCGCGCACAGGCGATCGGAGCGGCGTATGCCTTCGATATAAAGCGAATATGCTCCCGAGTGCGCGACGTCAATGTCGTGGAGAGTAATCCAGAGCAGGCTGGGCGCAAGTTCGCGCATCAGTTGGCGCGCCAGGTACACAGATAATTCGTCGGGGCTCGTCAGGCTGCTCGCATGCGCTGTGAAGTCCGAGACTGAGAGCCGGAGCATCTGCTCCAGCTGCTGCAGGTGCATCTCGCTGTTGCCAAGCTCGGGCGTGTAAAGAGGCGTCTCGTAGTTATCTGAGAGTAGATGGTTCAAATCTGCATCTGACCCACCTAGGGCCGTAGAGAGCAATCGCTTGGGAAGAATCACACCGGCGCCGAGCCCGTTTCCATAAGAACGATGATCGCTTTCGCCGATGCGATTGAACCCGTTGCTTGGCGCAACCACCCACGCGTCGGTGGCAGGGCGCTTGAGGGCCTTGCGGTAGTACTCGAAGACAGTTGGGTTCTGCGGAGGAAGCGAAGCGAAGTTGTTGATCGTTTCGTAAACGCCGGTGGCCAGGCTTGCGGTGGCGACGTAATGCCCGAGAATTCCCCGATTCACCACCTGCGTGAAGAATGTCGATTGCGGAATCAGCTCATGAAGCAGGTGAGGAATATTCTCCTGCCCCTCAGGGGCAAAAGTCTCCTCGTCGCGCGCGCCTCCGCCAAATGTAACTACAACGGCCTTTTGCCCGCGCGGCGGCGCCATCGCACGCAATTGCGGTAGGCCCAGCGCAGCGCTGCCAAGCCCCACCGCGCCCACCGAGCGCAGAAACTCACGGCGATTCCAGGAAACGGTTCGTGCGATGGAGGGAAGAAAACTTCCCATCTCACTCCCGTTCATAGGGACACTCCTGCTCTTCAAGACGTATAGGGGATCTGCATTGCGCGTGTCAATAAGTATGCCCACCCGCTGGGCCATCGCTGGCGCAGCGGGTGGGCGATTGTGATTCCGGATCACTCCTAGTAGTAGTACTTGAGAGCTAACTGGAAGAAGCGGCCATCAGGCGTGTAGTTCCCCAGGAAGGCATTGCCGGTAATCTGGCCGCCCCCGCTGCCTGTTCCTGTATTTGACGGAACTGCCCACGAGGGTGTGTTGAAGAGATTGAACACATCCGCGCGGAATTGGAAATATTGCTCGTGTACCGTTGTGAAGTTCTTTGTCATGGTCATGTCGATCCGCTGATATCCGGGACCGGAAATCTGCGAACGTGGACTACCGAGGAAAGGCAGGATAGCCGAGGCGCCGGAGATCGGAGCGGTGACGGTGCTGGCCAGAGGCGGATCGGTGAACGCGCAAGGGTTGTACCAATTGGCGCGATCGCGCACCTTGGTCGGGCAAGTGATGCTTGGGTTGCTGGCGTTCGGTGTCCCTCCGCCTTTGAATACGTCGCCCGTCCGCGACGGGAACGCTGCCGCTCCATTGACTGTTGGGGTGTTCGAGCCGACCGTGAAGGGATTGCCATCCTGCGTCCGGAAGAGAAGGGTCGAATTCCAGCCGCCCGCAACAACATCAAGCACCCTGTTCTGATTCAGATACTTGCGCCCCAGTCCAAACGGCAGCTCATACGTTCCGGTAAAGACGAAACGTTCCCGCACGTCGAAGGGAGAGTTGCCGTAGTCGATCCTGAGGCCAAAGACGTTGTACATCCGGTCCCCGCCGTCATTGTTGCTGGGTAGCGGTTCTCTTGAATCATCGAGGTTGTGTGACCACGTATACGATGAAAGGAAACTCAAGCCATTCGAGAAGCGCCGCTCGATCTTTGCCTGTAACGAATTGTAGTTCGCCATCGCCTCGTAGGAGATGTAGTGGATGTTGCCGTAGAAATCGGGCCATGGCGAGGTTGCGCCGCCGTACTCACCCGGAGGAAGCAGTTCGGTCATGCCGTCTGGCCACACTACTACCGCCAAATGCCGCGCCTCGCTGCCCACGTAACCCAGCGTGGCGGTCATGTTGTTCCTGATCGCGTACTGCATGGTCAGGTTCTGATTCATGGTGTAGGGGGTATGAATGTTCCGATCCCATCCCGTTAGACCAGGGAGATAGGGAACGGTGGCTCCCGCTGGGCCTGACTCGTTGTAGATGCTGTTGCCGGGGCATGGCACATAGCCTGCAGTTGGGGCCACGTTGGCGTTGCAGCTGCCGTTGGGGTATGACTCCTCGATGTCGAAAGGAAAGTTTGCTCCCAGGTTGACGTAATTTCCCAGGTTCTCGACTCCATCGTAGTAAATTCCGAATCCGGACCTCAAAACGAACTTGTCCGAAAGTTGTAAAGATCCGCCGATGCGGGGTGCAAAGTTGAGGTGCTGCGCATTGAGCAGCGCCCGGTTGCCACTAAAACCAACTGAGATGTTATTCGCCGCCAGGTCGCTTGCAAAGTAAGGCGAATATGTCGCAAACGTGCTCTGGATGTTGCTCTTGGAACTCGGGAAGATGTATTTTCCCGTACCGCCTCCTCCAACATTGATGGGGCTGGTGATATCAAAATCGGCTTGTGAATCCGTGGATTCAACGGGCGGTGTAAAGAAGTCGTAACGCACGCCCAGATTCAGGGTAAGGCGCCTATTCACCTTCCAGTCATCCTGTAAATAAGCCCCGCGGTACCAGCGGCCGTTGTTCGTCGGCGTAGGGTCGGAGACATAGGTAAAGTCCATACCCGACCCTTGAGTCCCGCCGTATCCTGACGCTCCCTGACCAGACGTTGCGTTGCCCGCCGCGAAAAAGTCCGCCAAGCCATATCCCGAAGGGAAAATGCTGCCCGGCTGGACGGTTTGCGTGCCGGCGTAATTGTATGCGCCCTTTCCGAAGGTCGGCTGGTACACCGCATAACGGATGTTCTGAATGTCCACTCCAAATTTCAGGGAGTGGTTGCCGATCACTTTGGTTGCATCGTCAATGATCTGGTAGCCGTTTTGGCCTTCAGGAGAAGGCTGAAAGAGCGGAGGACCAATTTCGGGGAACTCATTGACCCAAATCTGCGGCAAACCGCCGTTACCCAATGAGGCAGAGTACGGAGCAAGGCCGCCGAGGCCGTACTGCGCGTCGAGGCCGCCGTTGTTGTAACTTTGCTGGAACCACGCGAAGTAACCCCAGTTGTAGGAAAAACGCGCCTGGTTGATGAATGTGGGCGTGATGATGTGATTCCAACTGAAAACAGCGTTCTTGCCGTAGTTGTCAAATGTCCCGTCGTTGTCGGTCCCACCGCCGTCAAATACCGGCCCCAGTGGAGCGGCTACATACCTGTTTTCCTTGTCCCAGCTTACGCGGCCGAAAACCTGGTCCTTCTTGCTAAGGTTGTAATCCACGCGTGCATCGAATTGGTTCGTGTTATCGCTCAGCGATGGCGTCCAGGCCCAGTTGTTGTAGACCTGTGAAGCCGGGACGCTGGTGATCCTCTGCCCTGGCGGGTGGCTGTAGGCGGCAAGAAACAGGGCCTTCGCGACAGGGTCTATCTCCGATGGGCACATCACGTTCGCCGGATTTCCGCAGGCCGACCCCATGACATCCGTTCCGGTCGGTATTCCGCTTGGCTCATAGGGACTGGTTGTGGTTTGGACGCCTCCGCCGGAGTACGGCTCAAAAAGCAGCCATGGATAGCTCGTGTTGGTGTTGCTCGGAGTCAGCAATTCTGAAAAGTTGCCTGGGTCGCTCAGCATCAAGGCAGTTGGAATGCTGGTAATGCCCGGCGAGCTCTGAAGGATCCGGTTGCCTTCGTAGTCAAAGAAGAAGAAGGCCTTGTCTCTCCAGATCGGTCCCCCCACGGTTCCACCGAACTGATTCTGGTGATAAGGCTCGACAACGGGATGCGACAGCCCTGAGGCCCACTGAGTTGGGGGCGCCTCACCAAAGTCGTTATTGCGCATGTATTCCCATACATCGCCATGAAAGCTGTTAGTTCCCGACTTGATGCTCGCGTTGACGACTGCGCCAGCCGAATGACCGAACTGTGCACTGGAATCCGCGGTCTGAACGTTGAATTCCTGCAACGCATCGGGTGGCGGCTTGACGTTGTAGCTGGCGCCATTCAGGAAGTCGATGGAGTTCGAGTTGTTGTCGACGCCGTCAAGGATGAAGTTGTTTTCAGTTGCCCGCTGCCCATTGGCGTTGAAGTCGCCATTGCCCTGGCCGCGCGAACCGTTCGAGGGATTAACGCCCGTGGACAACTGGGCAAGGAACACGTAGTTGCGCTGGTTCAGAGGGATGTCATTGATCTGCTGTTCGGTCATTACCTGGCCGGTGGACGAGTCGTCTGTCTGCAGCAATGGCGCGGCCTCTCCATTGACGCTCAGCGTTTCAGTAACCTTGCCGATTTGCAGTTGGACATTGGCTTCCAGGCGGCCGTTGACATGGAGCACCAGCCCGCTCTTGGTCGTGGTGGAGAATCCGGGCGCGCTAGCGCTGACTGAATAATTTCCGATCTTGATCGGCTGGAAGGTGTAAACACCGCTCCCATCCGTCTTGGTCTCGATCGAAAAATTAGTGTCGATGTTCGTCAGACGGACGGTTGCATTCGCAACTGCGGCTCCCTTCGGGTCAGTCACAGTGCCGGTAATTGCGCCCTCGTCGAGCTGTCCAAATGACAACCGAGGTAGGACGAGCATCAGCATCGCGAGCAGAACAAAAATCAAACTTCTGTCGCGGTTGGTCCTCCAAAAGAATCGCTGCATCTTCTCTCCTTTTTCCATCTCCATCGCTTGCTTGTCTCAATCCCCAATGCGATGCACGGTGGGTGTTCGTTCTTCGTCTCGGCCATGAACCAATTAGGTCATCGGGAAACCGTTTTCTCAATGACCTGTTGCTCCACTCTGAACCAGGCTATCCCGAAAGCTCGCCCTGACCGTCGTTGCAGACGCGTCTCTTTACGGAGCCTTCTCAGTAGCGGAAGCAATCCTAGTCCGCGCTTTGGAGGACTGTACATCGTGCATGTGTACGATGCTTTGATCCTTGACAAATGCGCCCAGTTTCGTGCGTCTCAAATCAATTCGATCTGACATACATCACGATTTATTTCAACCACATAGAGGACGTTTCCTTGGTTGCTTCGACGAACCCCGACACCATCACCGAGCCCGAAAGCAACGCTCCGGGAGATGGGAATTAGGAGATCGTGGTGGCGTGACTCGAGCACAACTCGACTTCAAAACATTGCGCCGAGCGGGTCCAGGCTGAGCGATGTTGTGCAGCAAGTCTGGTTGGCGCGGCTGGTGATACGTTTACTGACCCTTCCCATTGAATTTGCCTTGCTGGTCAATGGAACGCAGCAACTCCGGATTAGCTCAAGGAACACATTTCGATCGAGCACGCCCGCATCCTGGTTGGTTTGGGGGTGACGATAATCACACTTGTTGCCACTGCATCGCGCGTATGCTTCGCCACGAAAGGGAGTCTTTCTGGCGATGGAATCAACCCGGCGCAATCTGCTGAAGATCGCCGCCATGCTGTTGATGGACGGTTGGGGAAGTTCGCGCCTGCGTGCGTCCAGCATGAGCCGTGTATTGAGTGCACCGGCTGACGCGCCCAAGGTCATCGTGCTGACCTGTGGTGGAATTCGAGCAGCTGAAACATTTTCTGAAGACGGCCTTCGCAATATCCCCCATCTCTACAGTGATTTGCTGCCGCGTAGCGCCTTTTATCCAGTGGTGCGGAATGACGGTGTGACTTCGCATTACAACACCATTTCAAGCATCCTCACAGGGAACTGGCAGCGCGTAGACGATTGGGGCAAGACCCCTCCCGCCAGTCCCACCATCTTCGAGTACCTGCGCAAACGCCTGCAGGCGCCCTCGACCGACGCTTGGCTGATTTCCAGTAACAAAGCACTGACGAGCCAAATCGCGGCCAGCTCCGATCCCACGTTCGGTCCGCGATACGGCGCAAATGTCGTCTTCCCCAAGCAGCTTCTCATTGATGCGGTCGTCAACGCCGCAGCGCACGGGCGCGTGGCGCATACTGGCGATCGTCCTGCAATGGAGTCGGAGATTAAGTCCATCCTGGATTCGAACAACTACGAGAGTCTTGGCTGGTCCGCTTCCGGGGAAACCTCGAACCTGGACACTGAGATGCATTCGTCTTTGCTGCGGGCCATTGAGGACCTGGTGCGCGCAAATGCGCCAGTCACCGGAGATGAATTTACGTTTCTGGTCAGTGTTGAAGTGATGCGCCGCTTTGCGCCATCTCTGCTCGTGATCAACTTCTCTGATGTCGAAGCGGCACACTTCGGCTCCTATTCGCTGCACCTGGCCGGCATCCGCACTCTAGACCGTCTCGCGTTCGAACTGTGGAATGAGGTCCAGACCAACCCACAGTACCGCGGGAGGACGACGATTTTCATTCTTCCCGAGTTTGGCCGCGATCTGGACGGGTCGAATACGAACGGCTTCTTCAATCACAGGCAGGACAATGATTCGACTCGCAATGCATGGATGATGTGTTTGGGGCAGGGCGTGAAAGCTGCAGGAGCAATCGACCACCCCGTGCAGCACATTGACATTTGTCCTACGCTCGCGACCCTGTTTGGAGCTAAACCTCCAGATGTCCTCGGAAAGCCTCTTGCCGAGATCCGGGTGTAGATCGGAGTTTTATGAATCATCAGAACTCGAATCGCACCGGCGCCCCTCTAGACTTGGCAGCCTGCCGCAGATCGATTGCGCGATTGCCATTGACACTTCGCCCGGCGATCAATCAGCAGCTAGCTCAATGGGGGGTACTCTTCCCATTCGAACAGAAACGCTTCGCCGGATTCCTCGCCGCAATTGATTCTCTCAGCCCGTCCGAACTGGACGCCCTTACATCACAACTGCGCGCCCTTGAAGTGAAGATGGATGTGAGTCATTGGAACTTTTCAGAGACAGGAGAGACTCTCGAAAACGCAGCGCAACTCGCGCGCTCCCGTTATTTCGCCGAGTGGCGGCACGAGGTGCAGAGAGTATTTAACGTAATCGAACCCCGATCCACGGCTCCCGCAAACAGTGAACCTGCGCGCGGTCGGGTAATTCTTCTTTTTCTTCCCGAGAATCTGCCCGTCGCCTCGGAGAATCCCTGGAAGCAATGGGGAATGAGTGGTCATGAAATCAAGGTCGCCGGCGACGCAAGCAAGCTGCGCACACTCATACGCGGACAACAAGCTGGTATTTCAAGTCTGCTGGCGCAAGAGGCCACTCACAACAGCGCCGATGTATGGTTCGTCGATGCCGATGACAGACTCACAGGCTCCATCTCTCCAACCATTCTCCCGGCTGCATCCTGCCTGAGCTATTCCGCCCTCAAGCCCTTTCGCGATGAGTTTCTCCGGGAGTTGAACAGGATTCCAAAAGATATGACCGCCGCTGATCAGACCGTCGCGGTGCTCAGACAGGCCGATTGGAGACGCTGGTGGCCCGCGCAACTGGCGGACCAGGAACGTCTCCGCAGCTTCGTGGTTAACCTCTATCTGAGCGGTAATGGCGCTCTCATTTTCTCGAATGCGTTTGTCGAGTGGGCTGCGGCGGAGGCGCTTCGCCGTGCCCGCCCTCGAGCGATCGTGGCATGCTTTGGCATGCGTAGCAAACCCAAGCCATTCACCAGCATTGCAATCTTCGAGGACCAACAGCGGATCAGCCCCGAACCCGACGTGGACGATCCGGAGAGCAGCGCGATCGATGCAATGATTCTGGCTCATTACATCTGGCTGGCCGCCTGCAGATATCCAGAGTATCAGCAGGCGCTGTGCCTGTGCGTGTGTGAACACCTCAAGACGGCCTATGTAGTTTCACCGCCAGAGGTGAATCCCTTCGCGAGCACTCAGCCCGTGACGCCTGAAGAGATATACGGCTGGATTACGGCGCAGCTCACTTCTTGAATCGCGCAAGAAAACGGAGCGCATTCCTGACGGCCTCGGAATCTGAGCGAAATCTTGGTCATGGGTTGCGCATCGCCAACTTCCAACTGTACGATCAACTCTCAGATCCAAGCCATAAGAACAATTTCTGCCTCAGCCGACGATGAAGAAATTCCTCCGCACGTCCGTCGCACCAACACTGCTCATGATCTTTGCCGCAGGCTTTCTTTTGGTGCACGCCGCACAAGCGCCACAGTCTATACGATTTCAACTCACCACTCTTCCCTTCCGTCTCCAGAACGACGAATCTTCCAGCCGCAATACGCCGGAGAGCATGGCCGGAGGCGTTGCGATTTTTGACTATAACGGCGACGGCCGCCCCGACATCTTCTTCACAAACGGCGCCAACCTGGCCACACTCGCCAAGGACTCACCCAAGTACAACAATCGCCTGTTTCGCAATGATGGGAACGGGGTGTTCACTGACGTAACCAAATCGGCTGGCTTGACCGGGACTGGCTACGACATCGGCGTTGCCGTTGGCGATTACGACAACGATGGCCATCCGGATTTGTTTATTGCCGGGGTCCACCGCAACACCCTCTACCACAACAATGGAGATGGAACGTTCACCGATGTAACCGCAAAGGCCGGCCTCGACCAGAGTATCGATCCGCAATATGGCCCCCTGATGGCAGTCGCAGGGGTCTGGGTAGACGTGAACAACGACGGACTGCTTGATCTGTTCGTCGTCAATTACATGCAGTGGGCATACACCTCAAAGCCTCTGTGCTCGTATGAGGGAGTTCCGGATTACTGCGATCCTCGCACCTACAAAGGGCAGCCGGATCAGCTCTTTCTCAATAATGGCGACGGCACATTCACCGACGTTTCAAAAACCTGGGGCATTCGCGACCACGTCGGCAAGGGAATGGGCGCTGCCATGGCCGACTACGATCTTGATGGACGGCCAGATCTCTTCGTCACCAACGACACCGATTACAATTTTCTCTTTCACAACCTTGGCAACAGATTTGAAGAGGTTGCGTTCGAGGCCGGAGTGGCCCTCGCTGAAGACGGCGGTTTCATTGGCGGAATGGGAGCCGACTTCCGCGACTTCAACAATGACGGTTATCCCGACATCGCATATGTGGCGTTGAATAACCAGACCTTCCCGCTTTATCGCAATACGGGCAAAGGAGACTTTGCTGAGGTCACACGGTCGAGCGGCATGCGCGAACTCAGCTTCCGCATGTCCGGTTTTGGCGCCGCGCTTTACGACTTCGACAACGACGGATGGAAAGATCTGTTCGTGAGCCGGGGTCATGCACTCTCACGTCCGCTCACCGGGACAGCGATCGACGAATATAACACGGTTTTTCGCAATCCGGGCCCAAGCAGAAAGTGGATAGCGCTCACGGAGGAAGCAGGGTTTAATGCATCTCCGCCTGCGCGTCATCGCGGTTGCGCCTTCGGCGATCTGGACGGAGATGGACGCGTCGATATCGTGGTCACTGCATTGGGCAGGGATGCTGAGATTTGGATGAACCGGACCCAGAACTCCGGCCACTGGCTCGATATCTCTTTGCGTGGCACAAAAAGCAACCGCGACGGCATCGGCGCCCGCATCAAGCTAGTGGCTAAGAGCGGCATCCAATACAACCACATGACTACAAGTGTTGGGTACGCTTCATCGAGTGACGGCCCAGTCCATTTCGGTTTGGGGGTCGACGATCATGCCGAGTCGATTGAGATTCATTGGCCATCCGGTGTCGTCCAATCGCTCAGGAATGTGCCCTCAGGCAGAATCGTGAGCGTCACTGAACCGCTTCACTAATTCGTAGTCACGGATGGCTCTGCGCAGCCGTCAACATACTTTTCAGCCGCTCGGCGCCAGCATTCCCTGGCTCCAGTTGAAGCGCCTTGGCAATAGCCTCCTGCGCCTCCGCATAGTGAGATTCGGCGCCCAAAGTGGCCGCCAGATTGATCCATGCCTGCGTGTAATCCGGCGCAGATTGCACAGCTTGCCGTAAATGCTCTTCAGCGTTCTTTGGATCACCTCCACGTGCGAGCAGAATACCCAGTTGATTCTGTGCAACAGATAAGTTGGGATCAATGCGCACGGCTTCCTCAAGCGCTATTCGCTCGCTCGCCGTGTCTCCCGCACGATCCAATGCGACCGCAAGCTGATAGTTGAGTTGAGCGCTCTCAGGTTCGGCCTCCAACGCCTCACGATAGAGCGCGATGGCCTGCTTCAAGTCTCCTGCTTCAAGCTTCTGCGCGGCCTCGCTTGCTTTCGCACCCGCCAACGCACGCCGTGCCTTTGCGTCGGAAATTTGCTGCGACAGCGTGAACTGCTCTCGCGCTTGTTGCGCTTCGCCGAGATTGCGAAGAACTGTTCCAAGCTGAAAATGCGCCTCCGCGCTTGTTGGATCGAGCAAGATTGCCTTTTCAAACTGAACGCGCGCGCCGCGCGCGTCGTCAAGATGTGAAAGGGTGAGCCCAAGATAATACCTGGAGCTTGAGTCGTCGGGATTCAAAGCAACGGCACCCGCAAGATGCTTTCGCGCTGCATCAAACTCCTGAGCCCGATACTCGAGAATACCGTTCAAATTCAGAACATCGAAGTTATTCGGTTCGCGCGTAAGCAGCTTTGCTGCAAGTGGCCGTGCATCATCGCTATCACCAGTAAGTACAAGCACCCGCAAGTAAATACGCTGCGCCTCTTGGTCCTCCGGGTGAATACGAAGAGTCTCTTTTAGCAAGTCGGTTGCATCCTGAAACCGCTGTTGATTGGCAAAAACCGTCGCCAACGCATTGCTGACCCGCGCAGAAGATGGCGTTGCGCGCAGAGCCTGGGTGAGGGTCTCTGCCGCCTGGCTGAGCATGCCCGCCTTCCCATAGGCCAATGCAAGATCGACCGCGAGTTGCTCGCTGCTCGGTGCCGCGCTCAACAGCCTGATGGCGGAAGCAGAATCTCCTGAGGCGATCATGGATTTGCTTAGCCCATCGAGTGCGATCGTCGAGGCCGGATCGATTTCGAGCGCGGCCTCCCACTGGACTTTCGCTTCACTCCGGCGCTGAAGGTGATCGAGTGCCGCAGCCAGAATCAAGTGCGATTTAAGCGCCTTAGGATCAATCTCAATTGAATGCTGAAGCGGTTCGATTGCATCCTCCTCATGCCCGGAGGAACAAAGATTAAGACCGAGAGAATAGGAAAGCTCCGCTGAACGCGGCGCCAAGCGAACTGCCGCGCGAAACGACTCGGCGGCACACCCATATTGATTGTGGTTGTTGAACCACGCGCCTAAGTCGGCATACGACTCCGCATCAGGGTGGGTGCGCAGCTTGGCCTCAAGTGCCTGTGGTCCCGTGCAGTCAGCCTGCGCTCTAAGCGCGCAGAACGCCATCAATGCCAGTTCCAACGCGAATCTTGCGAGTGTCGGGCGCATGTGCATGCCATTGACTGCCGGCGATTTCGGCCAGAAATATTTGCGAGGAGTTGAGCATAACCGAGCGTCCGACGACAGTGCAAACGCGGCGAGCGCACTTAGGGCGCATGTTCCCTCACGAAGTGCCTCCTTCGTGGATCTGCTTGAAGAGAAGCCGAGGAGCAGCGGACTGCTTTGCAGCAGAATGCAACGCCGGTGCAACTGAGGATAGTTGCAGGGACCACGGATGCGGTCTACGTTGTTGATTTATTTGGTTGCGGGGGCTGGATTTGAACCAGCGACCTTTGGGTTATGAGCCCAACGAGCTACCGGGCTGCTCCACCCCGCATTACCAGTTTAACAACGTCGGTGGGCGGGGTCAAACAACGGGCTTAAATCGAGGGTTATGCCGCCATGCTCCCGCATCCGGCACACTGGCCGGAGCCTACGGAAAGCTCGCCAGGGACCCCGCCCATGTCACAACTCTACGTCGCTGTTCTGGTCATGATTCTTGTTGTCCTGCTTGCGGTTGCGCTCTATCGCACCTCGCGCGTAAAGACCAAGGCAGACTACCTGGTGGCTGGCCGGTCGCTACCCGCAATCGTATTGGTGCTCACTCTGCTCACTTCGTGGATCGGCGCAGGATCGTTGTTTGCCGGCGCCGAGAATGCCTATAAAAATGGCTTTGCCGCGCTGTGGCAGCCGGCCGGCGGATGGCTGGGACTTCTGCTTATCTACTTTATTGCGCCGCGGGCGCGTAAGTTCGCCCAGTACACGCTGCCGGATCTGCTGGAAGCGCGCTATAACCAGACGGCAAGGGTGCTGGGTACCATTGCCATCCTGTTTGCTTACGTGGGGATCACCAGCTACCAGTTCAAGGGCGGCGGAAACGTGCTGCACCTCATCTTTCCCGATTCGGTTACGCCGGAGCTGGGCGCGTATCTGATTGCCGCGTTCGTGATTGTGACGACTGCTCTGGCGGGGATGTCTTCGGTGGCCTATATGGATGTGGCAATCGGATCGCTGGTCACGACTATCTGCATCATCGCAGCGCCATATCTTTTTCTGAAGGCCGGTGGATGGTCCGGCCTTCATGCAGCGCTGCCGCCCACACACTTTGAGGTGCTGGGCAATTTGACGCTGGTGCGCGCGCTCGAGTTCCTGGTGCCGACAATGCTGCTGATGCTGGGCAACCAGGTGATGTATCAGAAATTCTTCTCGGCAAAAACAGAGAGGGATGCAAGACTTTCCGTGGTTGGCTGGATCCTGGGAACGCTGCTGCTGGAGACGCTCATTGTGGCGATTGCCGTGATGGGATCGGCAATGTACCAGACCGGCGAAGTAACCACGCAACCGTACGAGATTATTCCGTACACGGCGCGGCACGGATTGCCGGCGATCATGGGCGCGGTGCTGCTGGGAGCGGTGTTTGCCAAGGTGATTTCGACGGCCTCGAATTACCTGTTTTCTCCCGCAACCAACCTGATTGAGGACGTGTTTGTGCGCTACATAGCGCCCAAGGCCACCAACAAGCAGGTGCTGATTATTTCGCGACTGGCGGTGGTACTGCTGGGTTGCTGGGCGCTTTACCAGGCGATCTACGCACCAAGCATTCTTGAAAAGATGCTGTGGGCTTACACCATCTATTCCGCGGCGCTGACCCCGGTGGTGCTGGCGGCGTTCTACTCCAAGCGCGTGACGGCGTGGGGCGCGGTGGCGGCCATTGCGGCAGGTACGCTGGTGACGTTGGTGTGGGACTTCAGGGCGGTGAGAGAGCAATTTCCGCCCATTCTTGCCGAGCGTGACGCAATCTTCCCCGCTCTATTTCTCTCCGTACTGGCGATGATTGTGGTGAGCCTGTTGACGCCGAAACCGACCCACGAGCAGCTTGCGCAATTTGGGGATTAGATCGGATGGCTCAAACCCAGAGCAGCGGTTGCCTTATCGGGTAATTGCGAATAACTTCCTTGTCGCTAGGATCAGGATTCAGCGACTTCCAAAGATCGATGTACTTCTGCTCATGAAACGCTATGCCTGAAAACAGCAGGCCTGGTGAGCGCACGGGTAGCTCGTCAAAGTGTTCAACGTCTTTCGCCCACTTCCACGCGCTCTTGTTTTTGAGATACGGGTAGAGAAACTCCGCCGCCTTTGAAAGCCCGCGTCCGTCCGCAAGGCGGAACTCCGGTGGATCAGGCGTGAGACCTTTGAGCGACTGGCACAATCCGGCCATGATATCGAAATTGAAGATTGAGTAGCTATAGGGCTTGGTGCGCGCGAGCTCCCGCGGAAACGATCCATCGACTGCCATCTGGCCTGGCAACATTACCTCTCGGTAGCGTCGATAGATTTCTTTCCTCGCAGCTTCGTCCCCTGCCAGCCGTGCATACTCCGCAGCCTGGAGGGACCAGCACATCGCGTGATTGTTTTTGGCGTCGCGCTCGGTTTTGCCGGGATCGCTGGTATCCAGCCAGTCCAGATAGCTCTGAAACCACTGCTTCACGCCATCGCAATCCTCCTGAGTCAGACTCCCACACATCAGGAAACTGGCAGCTCGGGCAACTTCGACCAGATGGAGGCTATCAATGATTCCATACGACCGCCCCGTGGAAACGCCCTGCACAGCCTGGGCAAATTGCAGGTTGGGATTCATTCGCGTTTCCGGGGTCACAAACCACGCGCGCAGGTGGTCGCATGCGCGTGTTGCATAGGAGCGATTTCCGGTGAGCACCCAGGCAGCCGTCAGCGCAGGCATCTGGATTGAGAGCCTCACCATTGCCCTGCGATGGTCATCGAAGTTATCAGGATTGCTTTGACCGTCGCGATTGATGTACGGTCCGCCCGGGTCCTTCGGATTTGGCCAGAAGTAATCCGCCTGGGAGTAGAAGTCGTGAGGTCCGCCGACGCTCCGCTTGGCCGGGAAAGCTGTAACTGTCAGCGGAGATTCATTGACGTATCTTGCGGCCGCTTCCAGAACCCGCACACGATCTGTGTTCGCCACCAGGTGAAATGCGTCGGACTCTTCCGATTTGCCCGTCCGCGCCCATGCCAGTACAGTCACCACGCCGCAGCCTGCCGATCCTGCCAGATGCAGGAACCTTCTTCGGTCAAGCGCTGCTGCTTGGGTCATACTCCCTCTCATAGGATGAGGTCGCAAATTCGACGTGCGGATCCCACACCAGGATTCTCAGCCAATCACGAAGAAAAATCCATCCTGCCGATCAAACCGGGATTAAACTGTCGGTGATGACTGACTGAACCCATGCCCGTAGCCCAGCTCACGCTCGAAATCCGCATTGAGCACGCCCAGTCGCTCAAGGACCGGCGGCAGGTGGTGCGCTCGCTGAAAGACCAGCTGAAGCAGGGATTCAACATCTCCGTGGCGGAGATGGACGAGGCGGTGACTTGGCAGTCGGCCACCATCGGGGTGGTCGCTATTTCGCACTCGCGCCAGTATCTGCATGGGCTGATTGAGGAAGTGGAACGCGCGGCGCGGCGGATGCTGAACGAGCTGGGCGCGGAGCTGGCCGACAGCTTCTGGGAGTATCTGGAAAGCTGAGGACAGCGGGTTAGCCGCGCTTCGCGCGTGTTAGTCCGCTGCGCGGTTTTGCGGAGCTAACGACGCTCACTCATAATGCAATGTCTTCGCCAGGTCCAGCTGTAGAGCGCGGCGAGCCGGCAGCAGCGCAGCCAGACCGATGATGGCGATCAGCGCCGATGCCGCCGCTGCATAGCTTGCGGGATCAAGATTACTCACGCCATAGAGGATCTTCCGCAGCACCGTAGAGAGCGCGGCGGCAATTCCAGTCCCGGCCAGCAATCCGATCGCGACCGGCCATGCGAATTGCCGCAGCACCGAAGTGAGAACATGTGCCTTCTTTGCCCCCAACGCCATGCGAATAGCAATTTCCTTGGTGCGCTGCGAGACTGTGAATGCAACCAGGCCTAGAATGCCCACGCCGGCGAGCGCCACGGCCACCAGCCCAACCAGGCTCACCGAGGTCGCCACTAGCTCAACCTGCTCCATATCTTTGCGGAATGCCGCCTTGAGCAGGTTAATGCCCGGAAATAGTCTTGGATCAAGACTCTGGACAATCGACTTGGCCATGGGCGCCATGCCATCCGGCACGCCCGTGGTCCTGATGAGCGTGACCATATCGGGCATGTCGGAGAGTTGGGCGGGCTCGTAGGTTTCCATGGTGTCACCATCGTTCATGGCGTTCATGTGTGCGTTGCCGGCCACGCCAACAACCACGCTGGCATCTCCATATTTTTTGCCCAATGGATTCTGGCCCGGCCATTGCATGCGCGCCAGCGAATCGCTCACAATGATGGCATTCTTCTCGCCTGGAAGAAAATTGCGGCCCATGAGAATGGGAATTTCCATGGTGCGAAAGAACTCGGCGTCAACCCAGTTGGGATAGATGGCCACCTTGCGCCCATTGATGTCCGTGTCAATGCGCGTGATGACGTGTCCCAGTGGCGGCAGCTTTGCAATGGAGACCGAATGGACTCCGGGCATCGTCTGCAGGCGGTTGCGGAGCTGGTTCTGATATGCCTGCGCGGCCGCGGGCGTGTATCCATGATCTCCGAGCTGCGGATCGATGGAGAGCACGCGCTCGTAGCCGAAGCCGGGATCGGTGTAGAGCGCGTGTTGCGCGGCGCGCACCATCAAGCTGGCCACAATGAGCAGCACCGCGGAGCCTGCGATCTGTGCGCCCACCAGAATTTGCCGCGCCAGCGTCTTATGCTGGCGCTGGCGCGCAATCTGCAGCGCAGGGGCGAAGCCAAAGAGCATGGCGGCGAACACAGCCATGACCACAACGAACGACAGAACACGCCAATCGGGCGTTGCGCTCAACCATGCAGGCGCACCCGTAGTCACCAGCACAATCTTAAGCGAGCCCCAGGCCAGCAGTGTCCCTGCCGCAGCGCCCATGAGCGCCAGCACGAGGCTCTCTGTAAACAGCTGGCGGAAGATCCTCCAGCCATTTGCGCCGAGTGCCAGGCGAATGCCCATCTCCCGCTCGCGCGTAATGCCGCGCGCCAATTGCAATCCGCCCAGATTGGCGCAGGTCACGGCAAGAATCAGGAGTGTGAGAATCGCGATCATCGCCGCGACCTTGTACATATCCGGCTCCATCACGTGCAGATGGCCGCCGGGATCGGTGCGAAGATATTCACCCTTCCATACATCGTTTGGATATTGCCTGCGGAGCTCGTTGGTGAGCATCAGCAGATCCCGCTCAGCCGCTTTTGCCGTTACGCCCGGAGCGAGCCGTCCCCACATTCGAATGCCTGAGCTGGAAGGATCGGTGAGAGATTTGCTCCCCTCAATAAAGTAAGGCTGCTCGGACATCGGCAGCCAGACATCTGCGTCTTCATTGTCGAGGCTGGAGAAGCCGTTGGGCGCCACTCCCACCACGGTTACCGGCTTATGATCCAGGTGAATCACTTTCCCAACAATGTTTGGGTCAGACTCGAAACGCTGCTGCCAAAAATCGTGGCCAAGCACGACAACGGGAGGCGCATTGGCAGCCTCATCGCGCTCGGGATCGAGCAATCGCCCATAGGCCGCCGTCGCTCCAAGCTCCCTGAAAAAGTTGGCGCTCACAAAGTTGGTATGCAATCCCTGTGCGTCATCTTCAAAGTGCAGCCGCGCCCCGGCCATCGTAAGCACTGCCGAAAGCGTCTTCGAATGTTCGCGATAAAACATGGCAAACGCGTACGGCATTTCGCCCGAGATGATTTCAGGAGACCGCCGCTGCACCCGCACAAGCGACCCCGGATCGCGCACCGGAAGCGGCTCAAGCGCAACCATGTTGAACAGGCTGAAGGCGGCTATGTTGACGCCTATGCCGATAGCCAGCACCAGCACCGCGGTGATAGTGAATCCCGGTGAACGGAAAAGCGTGCGCGCCGTGAAGTTGAGATCCTGTATCAGGCGGTCAAGCCATGTCCATCCCCAGGCTTCGCGGCATTGCTCGCGCATCCGCAGCGTATTGCCGAAGTTGTTGCGGCCGGCGCGCGCCGCCATCTCTCGGTGGAATTCCATGTCGCTTTCGAGCTCCGCATCCATGCGGCGGCGGTTCAGCAGGTAACGGATGCGTCGG
>Ga0116135_1000565_pt1 | contig 20645 bp, 20 predicted proteins | sample June2015DPH_20_1_FD_89738 | JGI IMG/M metagenome (GOLD analysis project Ga0116135, IMG submission 89738) | Peatland microbial communities from SPRUCE experiment site at the Marcell Experimental Forest, Minnesota, USA - June2015DPH_20_10 | ecosystem: Environmental > Terrestrial > Soil > Wetlands... | reverse complement strand
TTCAGCCGCTCCCACGCGCGCTCCGGGTGAAAATCGTAGGTCTTCGGCGAGGTCAGAACTTCCATTTCCTCGCTCACCCAGTCGTTGCGGCCGCGCTTCTTGAGATCGGCGTCGAGTGCCGCGAATACATCGCGCAGATGGGTGACGTCGGAGACCGCGTAGTGCATCTGGTCTTCGGTCAGCGGCCGGCGCGACCAGTCGGTGAAACGGTGGGTCTTGTCCGGCCGGTGGCCGGTAATGCGTTCCACCAGCTGGTCATAGGCGATGGAATCGCCGTAGCCGAGTACCATGGCCGCGACCTGGGTATCGAAGATCGGGTGCGGAACGATCCCCGCCTGATGCCAGACGATCTCGATATCCTGACGGGCGGCGTGGAAGACCTTCAACACCTTCTCGTCGGCCATCAGCTCGAAAAACGGCTTGAGATCGATACCCTCAGCGAGGGTATCGATGACGACCGCTTCCTCCGCGCTCGCCATCTGCACGACGCACAGCAGGGGATAATAGGTCGTCTCACGCAGGAATTCGGTGTCGACGGTGATGACCGGGTGCTTGGCGAGGCGGGCGCAAACAGCTGTCAGTTCGGAAGTGGTGGTAATCAGATCCATGAACGGTCCATAACGCTTCTAGAACGGCGTTCTGCCGAAAGCGCTGATATGTCAAGGGTCTTGCGGCGAATTCAGCCTTGCATTTGCGCCGGACGGCAGCCTTCGCCGCGACCAACGCTTTGCGGCCGCGCCCGATCGCGGCTCCCGATCCCGTCGAAACGCTCGCTTTGGAAATGGCCGCGGTCAGGTGTTGCCGATGCGCCGGCCAGGCGGTCGCCGTGAGGAAGGAACCGCAAGCACGATGACGCAAAGCGCGAGCATCGCAAGTCCGATGAATTCAAATACCAGCCCGTCCACAGCAATCTCCCGGAACAATCCGGTAGATTTGGAGCCAAGCCGTTGATCACTTGTTAATTTCTGGCGGCATCCGCCGTCCGCCACGCCGAATGTTGGACGGAAGGTTAACGTTTCACGTTCCGCAAAACGTCTGCAGCACGCGTTGGTGCGGCTCAGGCGGGTCGGCATAGCGCTCGAACGCCGGCTGGTCTTCATAGGGCTTTGACAACACCTTCAGAAGCTCCTCGAAGGGGGAGAAGTCGTCGCCGTTCACGGCGGCCTGGATAACCGCTTCGACCCGGTGATTGCGGGGAATAAAGGCCGGATTGACCGATCGCATGGCGGTCCGCCGCGTGGCGGGGTCCTGCGGTTCGTCGCTAATCCGTTGCCGCCAGCGTATCGCCCATTCGTCATAGGCGGCGGGATCGGCGAACAATTGGCCGATATCGCGATCAGCCGCGGCATCGAGCGCGGCGTCGCCGAGGCGCCTGAACGTCAGGGTAAAGTCAGCCTGGTTGTTGGCCATCGCGCTCAGCAGGTCCTGCGCGAGCGCCGGATCGCCGTCGCGCGCCGCGAACAGCCCGAGTTTTGCCCGCAATCCGGACTGATAGGCGATGTCGAACTTCTCCGCGAAATCGGCGAGCGCGGTCTGCGCTTCCGCTATCGCTTGGTCCTGGTCGCTGGAAAACAGCGGCAACAGGCATTCGGCAAGTCGCGTCAGGTTCCAGAGCGCGATCCGCGGCTGGTTGGCATAGGCATAACGGCCTTGCTCGTCGATCGAAGAGAACACTGTCGCCGGATCATACTGGTCCATGAAGGCACACGGGCCGTAATCGATGGTCTCGCCGGAGATCGAGCTGTTGTCGGTGTTCATGACGCCATGGATGAAGCCGACCAGCAGCCAGCGTGCGACCAGCTCCGCTTGCCGCGCGATCACGCCTTGCAGCAGGGCATGATAGGGGCGCTCGGCCTGGGCGGCTTCCGGATAGTGCCGGCTGATGACATGGTCCGCCAGCTGCCGCACGCCTTCGATGTCGCCGCGTGCCGCAAAATACTGGAACGTTCCGACCCGGATGTGGCTCGACGCGACGCGGGTGAGGACGGCTCCGGGCAGTACCGTCTCGCGCATCACATTCTCGCCGGTCACAACGGCGGCGAGCGACCGGGTGGTCGGAATTCCCAGTGCCGCCATCGCCTCGCTGACGATGTATTCGCGCAGCACCGGACCAAGCGCGGCGCGCCCATCGCCCCGGCGTGAAAACGGCGTCGGGCCTGAACCTTTCAGCTGAATGTCGCGGCGCACCCCGTCAGCGTCGATCACTTCGCCGAGCAGGATGGCGCGCCCATCGCCGAGCTGCGGCACGAAATGCCCGAACTGGTGACCGGCATAGGCCATCGCGATCGGGTCCGCCCCGTCGGGAACACGCTTGCCGGCGAGGATTTCAGCTCCCTCCGGGCTCGAGAGCCGGTCGGGATCAAGACCGAGATGGATGGCCAGCGCCCGGTTCAATTTGATCAGCCGGGGCGAGGCGACCGGTGTCGGCGCCACCCGCGCAAAAAAGCCGGCCGGCAGCGCCGCGTAGGTGTTCTGGAAGGGGAAATGGACCGTCATGGTGCTCAAGATAGGCATGCGCCGGAATTAGACAATTGATTTGCCGCGATGCCGGCAAAGTCCGGTGCTTTTGCGTCATTTTTCGGCTTTGGGGTCATTCCCGAAGGGCCAATTTCAGCCTGCATTCGGTTGCCGCGCCTGAAAGGCTCGGGTAAACCCTCAGCCTCTTTGCGGGGTAGCCTCTGGCCCCCGATTCGATCCTCCGACATCTGTTTTTAGGGCATCCATGCATCGTTACCGGTCCCACACCTGCGGCGCGCTCCGTGACAGCGATATCGGCCAGAGCGTTCGTTTGTCCGGCTGGTGCCATCGTATTCGCGACCATGGCGGGTTGCTGTTCATCGACCTGCGCGACCATTACGGGCTGACGCAATGCGTGGTCGATCCGGACTCGCCGGCGTTCAAGGACGCCGAAAGACTGCGCTCGGAATGGGTGGTGCGGATCGATGGCAAGGTGCGCCGCCGTCCCGACGGCACTGATAATCCGGAATTGCCGACCGGCGCGGTCGAGCTTTATGTCAGCGAGATCGAGGTGCTTGGTCCGGCCGGCGAACTGCCGTTGCCGGTATTCGGTGAGCAGGAATATCCTGAGGACATAAGGCTTAAGTACCGTTTCCTCGACCTTCGTCGCGAGAAACTGCACCAGAATATCATGACCCGCGGCGCGATCGTCGATTCCATGCGCAAGCGGATGAAAGAACAAGGCTTCTTCGAATTCCAGACCCCGATCCTGACGGCGTCGTCGCCCGAGGGCGCGCGCGATTTCCTGGTGCCGTCACGGATTCATCCGGGCAAGTTCTACGCGCTGCCGCAGGCGCCGCAGCAGTACAAGCAGCTGCTGATGATGTCCGGCTTCGATCGCTATTTTCAGATCGCACCGTGTTTCCGCGACGAGGATCCGCGCGCCGACCGCTTGCCCGGCGAGTTCTACCAGCTCGATCTGGAGATGAGCTTCGTCGAGCAGGACGATGTTTTTGCGGCCGTCGAACCTGTTATCACCGGGGTGTTCGAGGAGTTTGCCAAGGGCAAGCCGGTCACACAGAACTGGCCGCGAATTCCGTTCGCGGAAGCCTTGCGCAAATACGGCAGCGACAAGCCGGATTTGCGCAATCCCATCATCATGCAGGACGTCTCCGAGCATTTCCGCGGCTCCGGCTTCAAGGTCTTTGCGCGCATGCTGGAAGACCCCAAGAACCAGGTCTGGGCGATCCCCGGCCTAGGCGGCGGCTCGCGCGCGTTTTGCGACCGGATGAACTCCTGGGCGCAGGGCGAGGGCCAGCCCGGGCTTGGCTACATCATGTGGCGCGAGGGCGGCGAGGGGGCCGGTCCGCTGGCCAACAATATCGGCCCGGAACGGACGGCGGCGATACGCTCCGCGCTCGGATTGAAGGAGGGCGACGCGGCGTTCTTCGTCGCCGGGGATCCCGACAAGTTCTGGAAATTTGCCGGATTGGCGCGAACCAAACTCGGTGAAGAATTGAACCTGATCGACAAGGAACGGTTCGAACTCGCCTGGATCGTCGACTTTCCGATGTACGAATACAACGAGGACGACAAGAAGGTCGACTTCTCGCACAACCCGTTTTCGATGCCGCAGGGCGGCCTCGATGCGCTCAACGGGCAGGACCCGCTGACCATCAAGGCGTTTCAATATGACATCACCTGCAACGGCTACGAGATCGCCTCCGGCGGTATCCGCAACCATCGGCCCGAGGCGATGGTGAAGGCGTTCGAGATTGCCGGTTATGGCGAGAAGGACGTCGTCGAGCGTTTTGGCGGCATGTACCGGGCGTTCCAATACGGCGCGCCGCCGCATGGCGGCATGGCGGCCGGCGTTGATCGAATCGTGATGCTTCTTTGCGGCACCACCAACTTGCGCGAAATCTCGCTGTTTCCTATGAACCAGCGGGCCGAAGACCTGCTGATGGGGGCGCCGTCCGACGTCACGCCGAAGCAGTTGCGCGAGCTTCACATCCGGCTCAATCTGCAGCCTAACTAGATCGCCACCGAAGCCCAGAGTTCGGGCCGAGAGAGCCCGCGGGGGAAATTTATGTCGTCTTATTCCGAAGATCTTACCTCCGCGGCGCTCGCCTATCACCGCCTGCCGCGGCCGGGCAAGCTTGAGATTCAGGCGATCAAGCCGCTCGCCAATCAGCGTGACCTTGCGCTGGCCTATTCGCCGGGCGTGGCCGCGGCCTGCCTGGCGATTGCACAAAATCCCGGCGAGGCGGCGTCGCTGACGATCCGCGCCAATCTGGTCGCCGTGGTCTCCAACGGCACCGCGGTGCTTGGTCTTGGCAATATCGGCCCGCTGGCATCGAAGCCGGTGATGGAGGGCAAGGCGGTTCTGTTCAAGAAATTCGCCGGGATCGACGTGTTCGACATCGAAATCGCCGCCGACACCATCGAGCGCGTGGTCGAGACCGTGGCGGCGCTGGAGCCGACCTTCGGCGGCATCAATCTGGAGGACATCAAGGGCCCCGAGTGCTTCGAGATCGAGGCGCAGCTCAAGGAGCGGATGAAGATCCCGGTATTTCACGACGATCAGCATGGCACCGCCATCATCGTCGGCGCCGCGATCACCAATGCGCTGCTGCTCAACGGCAAGAAACTCAAAGACGTCAAGATTGTTGCCTCCGGTGCCGGCGCCGCGGCGATCGCCTGCCTCAATCTTCTGGTTTCGCTGGGGGCGCAGCGCAAGAATATCTGGGTCTGCGATATCGATGGCGTGGTGCATGAAGGCCGCAACACGCTGATGGATCGCTGGAAGTCGGTCTACGCCCAGAAGACCGACAAGCGCGTGCTGGCCGAAGTGATCGGCGGAGCCGATATTTTCCTCGGCCTGTCCGCGCCTAATGTGCTGACCCAGGACATGGTCAAGCAGATGGCGGACAAGCCGCTGGTGATGGCGCTGGCCAATCCGACGCCGGAAATCATGCCGGATGAGGCCCGAAAGGCGCGGCCCGACGCCATGATCTGCACCGGGCGCTCCGACTTTCCCAATCAGGTCAACAATGTCCTGTGCTTTCCGTTCATCTTTCGCGGCGCGCTCGATGTCGGCGCCACCGCGATAAACGAGGAGATGAAGCATGCCGCGGTGGATGCGATCGCGCAGCTGGCGCGCGATCCGCCGGTGGATGCGATAGCGCCCGGCTTTGACAGCGGTGAGGCCCAGGGATTTGGGCCGGGCTCGCTGATCCCAAGCCCGTTCGATCCGCGGCTGATCCTGCGCATCGCGCCTGCGGTTGCGAAGGCGGCGATGGATTCCGGTGTTGCGACCCGGCCGATCGCCAATTTCGAGGACTATACCGCGCAACTGGAGCGCTTCGCGTTCCGCTCCGGCCTGGTCATGAAGCCGGTGTTCGCCAAGGCCAAGACCCAGCCGGTGCGCGTGATCTATGCGGAAGGCGAAGACGAACGCGTCCTGCACGCGACGCAGGTCGTTCTGGAGGAGAAGCTGGCGCGACCGATACTGGTCGGGCGCCCGTCGGTGGTCGAAGCGCGGATCAAGAAGTTCGGCCTCGCCATCAAGGCCGGCCAGGATTTCGATCTCATCAATCCCGAGGACGACCCGCGTTATCGGTCCTACGTCCAGTCCTATATCGACGTGGCCGGCCGGCACGGCGTCACCCCCGATGCCGCCCGCACGGTGGTCCGCACCAACGCGACCGTGATCGCCGCGCTCGCGGTGATCCGCGGCGAGGCCGACGCCATGATCTGCGGCGTCGAGGGCCGCTACATGAGCCATCTGCGCCATGTGCGCGAGATCGTGGGCTTTCTCCCGGGCGTGAGCGATTTCGCGGCATTGGCGCTGATGATCACCAGCAAGGGGGCCTATTTCATCGCGGATACCCAGGTGCGGCCGAACCCGAGCGCCGAGGAGCTTGCGGAAATGGCGGCGCTGGCGGCGATCCACGTCCAGCGCTTCAATCTCAAGCCGAAAATCGCGTTCGTGTCACATTCCGATTTTGGAAGTTATGATACCGACTCCTCGCGCAAGATGCGCCGCGCCACCGCGCTCCTGAAGCAGAACCACCCGGAGATCGAGGCCGACGGCGAGATGCAGGGCGATACCGCGCTGTCGGAAGCGGCGCGGAAGCTGATCCTGCCGCACTCGAAGCTGGAAGGTGAAGCCAATATCCTGATCATGCCGAACCTCGACACCGCCAACGTCGCCTATCAGATGATCAAGGCGCTGGCCGACGCGTTGCCGGTGGGGCCGATCCTGATCGGCCCTTCGCGTCCGGCCCATATTCTCACGCCGTCGGTGACCGCGCGGGGCATCCTCAACATGACCGCGGTTGCCGCCGTCGAAGCCCAGGAGCGGGCCGGCCGTCAGCAACCCTCCCTGTTCGGTTAGCCCCAGCCGATCGGCCGCCCCGCAACTCGATTTGACTGTTTGAAAAGCCGAAGCGGAACGCTCATAATCGCTCCGCCGTCTAGCGACTTTCGCATTTGCAGCATTCAGTGAGGGCGACCATGCCAGCGTTTATTACTTTCGGGCGAATTCTGTTCTGCGTGATGTTTATTTTTTCGGGGGCGTCCAAGCTTCTGGATCTGACAGCGACGGCGCAAATGACGGAGAAGATTGTTGTTCCGGCGGCACTGGCAACCTACACCTCACAGCTCGAAGGCCTCACGGGGATGTCGATGCCGCAGATGCTGGCGGTTGCAGCCGGCGCGCTTGAGTTGATCTGCGGCTTCATGATCGCGTTGAATTTCGGCGCGCGTTTTTTTGCGATCCTGCTGATCCTGTTCGTGGCCGCCGCGACCTTTTACTATCATGATTTCTGGAACCAGGCCGGCCCCGAGGCCAGGAATAACATGGTCCATGCCTTGAAGAACCTGTCGCTCATCGGCGCCTTGTTCATGATCGCAGGATATGGCCGGGGACCACGGGCGGCCGAACCCGCCTACGATGTCTAGAACACGCTAAACTAGACCGCGCGTCGCCACGGCGTGACGCTGACGCCGTTCGCGGGTTCGAGGATCTGGGCCTCGCCGGCGCGCAGGCCATGTGCGGCCAGGATTTCCTGAGGTGATTGGCGGGGGACACCGGGGAAGCACGGCTCACCGCCGGGTAGCCTTACCCGTGGCGCCTGCGAGAGCCAGAACGTGTGGTAGCGGTCCATGAACATGCCGAACACGTCCGGTCCGCCGATAATCGCAATGGTGCCGGAATCAAAGCCGGCCTGATGGCACGCGGCTTCGAAGGTTGCGCCCGCGGGATTCCATAAAGTCCCCTTGGGGTTGGAGGGATCGCGCGCCACGGCGTCGACGGTGCGGGTCACGATGATCCGGCTTCGTCGCGGCGAGTTCGGCTGGTCCTCTTGGGAATGCCGGCCGTGCACGATCAGGTCGGCGCGGTCGAGGGCGGCGGAGAAGAATTGCTTGTCGCCCTCGAATTTCAGTTCGTCCGGCATCACGTGATCGGCGTTCGCCAGCATTCCGTCCGCGGACACGATGACATAACCGTCAATGCGAGGTGCCTTCACAGCTGTTTTCGCGTGGCCGGATTATTCTGAAATCGTCTGCACCACGCTGGAGACCGGGCGGTCGCTGACCGTCGGCAGCTTGGTGTCTTTCAGAACCTCTTCGTCGTATTGCGCCAACGTCTGAACCGGCGCTTTGGCTTTCATCTGCACCACCTTGTAGCCGCCTTCCTTCAGCTTGCGCAGCAAAGCGGGCAGGGCCTCGGCGGTATGCTTGTGGAAATCGTGCATCAGGATGATACCCTTGCCCTGCTTGTCGAGCTTCTTCATCGTGACGTCGATCACCTGCTGGGCGTTGCGCGCCTTGAAATCGAACGAGTCGAGATCGCAGGAGAACATCGCGATGTTTCTGGTGCCGAGATAGGTCACCATTTCAGGCGGATGCTGCAGCGCCGGAAAGCGGAAGAACGGCGAGGGCGAAACGCCGCCCAGCGCCCATTTCACGGCGCTGAAGCCTTTTTCGATTTCTTCCTTGCGCTGATCCTCGGTCAGCTTCTTGTTGGTCAGCGTGGCGTGCGACCAGGTGTGGGTTCCGATGGTGTGGCCAGCGGCGAGAACCTGCTTGAGGATTTCCGGATAGTAGGTGGCGTGCTTGCCGATCGAAAAGAAAATGCCGGTGGTGCATTCGTCGGCCAGCGTCTTGAGCACCGAAGGCGTATTGACCGGCCATGGGCCGTCATCGAACGTCAGCACCACTTCCTTTTCGCGCAGGAAATCGAGCTGCTTGAAATGTTCGAAACCGAAGCCGGGTCCGCCCGTGGTGTCGATCTCGACGACGCGGCCGATCCCGAGCGCATCGGGATTGGCGCAGGGAGCCTTGGCGGCGGCGGGGGCTGGCGCGGCAGCCGGTACTGGCGCAGCCGCGACGGCCGCCGGAGGAGGAGTCGCGGCGCTCTTGGTGGCCGGGGTCTGTGACCATGCCGTGCCTGATGCGCACAGCGAAACAGCGCCCGCAAATATCAAACCTGCCGCAATCCGCATCTTGCTGTTCCCTTACAGTGATCCCGGGCCCGACCACGGCTCTTTGCCATCGCCCGGGCCAAATTTCCCGCCCGTGATGATCATAGCCTAGTTGGGCCCGCGCGGCCACGGCAACGGCTTTTTCGTAAGGAGCCGATTTGCCGGTCGAAGCGGTTAATTTCGGGGCGACCCGTCCACAGTTTTGACGCGTTGTTCGAGCGCGGACCGTATCATCCCGCATCCACTGCCGGACAGGTTTTCGTTCGAAAACGCCTGGTGTCAGGAATCGGCGAGCGCGCGCGCAATCGCGGTTTTCACCCGCGTATCCAGCGGCTCGACGCTCTCGGGGAAGACCTCGGCGAGGTAACCGTCGCGGCCAATCAGATACTTGTGAAAGTTCCAGCGTGGAACGTCCTTCGGCCGCGCATTGGCGGCCCATTTATAGAAGGGATGCGCATCCGGGCCCCTCACGATCGCCTTTGCCGCAATCGGAAAGGTGACGCCATATTGGTGCTGGGCGGTTTCCGCGATCTCGGTGGCGCCGCCGGGTTCCTGTCCCCCGAAATCGTTCGAGGGAACGCCGACAATCATCAGGCCTCGATCGTGAAATTCGGTCCATAGCTCCTGCAACCCGGCATATTGCGGCGTGAAGCCGCATAGGGACGCCGTATTGACGACCAATATCGGATGGCCGGCATAATCCGCGAGCCTGATGGTGTTGCCTCCGGCCAACGCAGGAAACGAAAAAGCGTAAGCGGTAATCCCCGTCATGCCGGCTTGGGCGTGAGCCGTCCGTGTCCAGGCGGGACTTGTCATCGCGGCCAGTACTGATGCGAGAATGGTTCTGCGATCGATCATTGCGGACCCCTTGTCGTCACGATCAAAGCCGGATGACGTTAGCCTGGCCAGTGAGCGGGCGCCTCTCAACAAGCCGTTATAGCGGGGCCGCAGGGCACCATGGTAGCGGCAGCAGCGGCATGTAGTGCCGGTTCCATTCACAGATCGATTCCGGCCCCCGGCGCATGAAGGCATATTTCACCGGCTCGGCCTGGCCGATCGCGATATGCAGTCCGAACAGAACCACGGCGACGGGATAGGTCCATTTGCGAAAGCGCAGGTCACCGAGGACATCGAGCAGGACCGCGCCGGCGAGGATGATCAGGGGATCGGTGAAGATGAAATATTCGGATTTCAATCCGCGTCGCACACCGAGCGCGTCGATTCCGATTGCGGCCAGCAAGAGCACGAGGGCCTGGATCGCGCTCTGTCTTTCGCCGCGCGACCACGCATAGACAATGCCGGGCGCGATCAGCCAGGTGAGAAATACGGTCGGACGCGGCGAGGAGTGCAGCACGAAGCTATAGCGCGCGAGAACCGATGCGATTCCATCGAGCAGCAGCCACAGAATTCCCGATAGGCCGGATCCCTTTGCGGCATCGGCGGTGGTGGTGTCCGCAAAAGTCAGCATCTTCTCCAGCGGATTGAACACCGCGATGACATTGCTGGTATTGTATTCGAGATTGAGCAGCAGCAGCGCCAGCGCTGCACCGGCGGCAATCGCCGCTATCGACGCCAGCGTCTCGGTCGCGTTGACGCGCCAGATCACGGCATAGGCAATCATGCAGGCCCCGATCAGGACCAGCAGCGCGGCCTGGTAGATACCGAAGCGGCCAAGCAACAGCGGATGAAACTGTGCGGCCTCGAGCAGGGAACGATCAAAACCGGTAGCGATCAGTGGCCACGCCGCCCACACTGTGGCCAACGCCGCAAGAGCCGCGGTGATCGCGGTCGGCCAACTCGACCTCGCATCGCGCCAGAACGCGACGCTGGCGCTTCCAGCGCTTCCGAACGGCACGGCCAGCAACGGCAACGCGCCGATCAGCAGGATGGCCTGTACCTTGTTCTCGAGACCGAGCACGCAGAGTGCCGCCGCAACCGCCATTGCGAGCGGGCGCGCAACGCTGGCGCGGCGTCCGATCGCGATCAGGATCAGAAACGCAAAGATGACGGGACATGCCGCGACCAGTTCGGTGCGCAAGATGCGCGAATGCACGGCGATGGCGCCGGACAACGCGAACGCCAGCGTTGCGATCAGCGCGACCCGCCAGTCGCGCACGATGAGGCGGACCAGCGCGGCAAACACCAGCACGCAGCCGGTCGCGATCAGCCAGGCGAGAACGCGCCCGGCGCGAACGGCGCTGGTCATGGCGGCATCGAAGGCGCCGGCATCGGAGGCCGGTGGAATGGCCGACAGCGTATAGGCACCGAGCAGACCGAGACGATGCAGGAATTGAAACCAGACCTTCACCGACAGGATGGTGATGTATCCGGTGTGATCGAAGAACGACTGCGGCTTGCCGTCGTTGAGGGCAAGCGCGTTGTAGATCACCATGAAGTCCATGTCGGCATTGCGCCAGTAGATCAGCGCGTAGCCGAACAGAAAAAACGATGCCGCAAGGCCGGCGACGATCGCCGTCAATCCCCAGCGCCAGCCGAGGAAAGTCAGCCGGTCGAAGGCATCCTTTCCCGCGTGGCTTGGCGGTTCGGTCGTTGCAGCAATGGTGGGAAATGGGTTCATGCCGGCGGTCTTTTAGCCCAGCCGCCGGTCCAAGGCGACCGGCGGACCGAAGGCTCCAAGACCTGTTGGCAAGACCTGTTAGTCGGTCTAGCGCAGGGAAACGATGAAATCCGTTCCTTCGCCGGTTTCGCCACCCGCGATGCCCTGATCCGAGATGATGAGAGAGCCGCCGGTCGAAAGGGCTTCGGTAATTCTCGCCAGCGCGTCGGCGGGGAGGTTGAGGCGATCCAGGGCCTCAGTGGGGCTGTCCGGCGTCGGCAATGGTCTTACCTCGACCACGCCTGCGATCTTGCGCCGGCGCGAGGCACGCTCGTCTTCGTCATGGCGCTCGGCGACCTTGGATACCGGCAGCGAGACCACCGACCAGTGCACGAGATTGGCGTCGTCCTTGTCGACCTGCGCGGTGAAGACATGCGTTCCCAGCGGCCGGTCGCTCGACGCGATCGTCACCGGCATGTCGAACAGCGGCGCGAGATTCTGCCGCACATAGAGCTTCGAGTCCTTGCGACTGACGAACATCGCGATCTGGCCGCTGCGCTTTGGCGCAGCCTTTGCCGGATCGGGTTTCGCGGCAGCAGCCTTCTCGATACCGGCCGGGCGGGTCTGATCTTTTTTGGCCGGGACTGCAGCGGGCTCTGGCGCCGTCGCCGCCTTGACATCGGCCGCTTTGGCTTCGACTTTCGGTTCGTCAGCTTTGATACCCTCGACGGCCGCGGCCTTTACGGCCTCAGCACCCGCGGCCTCATCGGGCCTGACATCGGCAGACGCTGCTTCAACCGGCTTGGCTTCATCAGGAGATCTTGCCTCAGCCGACTTGGCTTCAGCCGACTTGGCTTCAGACGACTTGGCCTCAGCCGGTTTGTCGTCGGATGCGGCGACTTCATCGGGCTTCGCCGTCGCGGGGGCAGGCTGCGAGATTGCGGCAGCTTCGGGCTTTGCATCATCCTTTGACGTATCGCTGTCCCTGACGGAAACCGCTTGCTTGGCCGGCGCGCTGCCACCGCCTGCGTCAGACATGGTGACCGCTGCATTCGATGCCGGCAAAGTGTTGCTGGCGTCCGCGGTGCGGGTCTGCTCGCGCAACGGCGCGGCAGCCTTCGGTTCGTCGATCGCAGGCTTGACGCTGTCGCCATGCCCGATGGTCGATCTCAACTCAAGGGCCGCTTCCGCGATTGGCGGCTTGGTCTTCAGGTCGGCATCCGCGGCCTTGTCGGCTTTTGCGGCAATCGGCGCATCTGGGTGCGGCTGGTCGGCCGCCATCGGCTGCGGCGCAACCTTCAATGCTGCAAGCAGCGGATGCGAAAAGCTGGCAGGCGTGATCTCGCCGGGCGTGACGACGACCCGGGCGCCCATTTTGGTCCAGTTCCACATCTTCATGGCAAAGGCCATCGGCATGCGGATGCAGCCGTGCGACGCGGGATAGCCCGGCAGCACGCCGGCATGTATCGCGATGCCCGACCATGTGATGCGCTGCATGAAGGGCATCGGGGCGCCGCTATAGATGTTGGAATGATGCAGCTTTTCTTTTTGAATAACGCTGAAAACGCCCATCGGCGTCGGATGGCCGCGCATGCCGGTGGAAATCGGCGATTCCGCGAACAGGCCGTTGGCGTCGTAGAGTCTCAGTTTTTGCTGGTCGATCGAGATCGAGATGATCACCGGTCCCTGCGGCTTTGTCGATTCCTTCTCCGGTTCGGTCTTTTTTTCCGCGTGATGTCGGGTCTTCGACCGCCGCGGTTGAGACGTCGGATCGGGTCGCGATAATCCGGGTTCGGAATCCGACCAATAATAGAGCGCGGCTTCCGCGTGGGATGTTGCGCCGATCGCGCCGGCTGCTGCCAAAGCGGCAATTCGCCAAAGCTGTCCGGACGCAATAGAAGCCCTTTGCCCGCTTACGCGCATCATTTTCGAATCCCAGCCGTTCGAGATTTAGTGTTGCAGACGAGATACGCGTTCACCAGCGCAACGCCCCAATGCCCGCAATTTTCGTCCCCAAGCGTAACAAAAAAGCCTCACATTGGGTTAAACGCCGGACGGCACCCGTTACCGCTAACCTTCCTGCCGGGCTTCCCACTACCTACATGGATGGAACCCCCGCCCACGGAGATGTCCATGACACGCCAAGCCTTAAGCCAATATGACATGCCCTGGGGACGTGGCATGCCCTGGGGACGCTGGGCTTGGTTGGCGCTCGCATTGCTGCTGTGGCCGGGTGCGCCCGCATCCGCGGCCGACGAGCCCGATTTGATCTTTCGCCGCTCGACCGTGTTCAAGATGCTCAGCCCGAACGACAAGCTTGCGACCTATGGCGTCGACGATCCCGAGGTCGAGGGGGTCGCCTGCCACTTCACGGTGCCGGAGCGAGGCGGCTTCAAGGGTTGGTTGGGGCTGGCCGAGGAAGTCTCGGATATTTCATTGGCTTGCCGCCAAATCGGCCCGATCCGCTTCAAGGATAAAATGGAGCAGGGCGACGATATGTTTCGGAAGCGGCGTTCGCTGTTCTTCAAGAAGATGCAAATCGTCCGCGGCTGCGACGCCAAGCGGAACGTACTGGTCTACATGGTATATTCGGACAAGCTGATCGAAGGATCGCCCAAGAATTCGACCTCCTCGGTACCCATCATGCCCTGGGGAGCCGCGGATGCATCGGTTCAGAAATGCGGCGAATTCATCCAGTAGCCGGAACCGGATGCAACGCTTCTGAATTTACCGCTTCACCGGGGCGCGCGCGGCCGAACCCATGTTTCGGGCCGGGCACTGGTATCGCGGCAACCCACCAGGCGCACGAATTTCTGCGGCGCGGATTCGTTGCCGCGACCGCTATCGCCGCATTGCTGCGCCATGGCACCGCAAACCCTCGGCCGCTCCACCTTCTGCAGATTGGTCTTGTCGATCCGCCGCGCGGAAGAGCTGTCACTCCCGGCCGGCGTTTCAACAATCGGCTGGCCCGGTTTGCCGGCCGGAGATGTCTTGCCAACATCGAAGTTGCCATTGCCCACGACCGCGATCCTTTGCTGAGATGAAATCACAACGCGCAACTGCCCATTAAAGTTGCGCACCGTTCGCGTGAGTCGGTGGTGGCGAGAGTTCCGTTCAAGATCGCCGCGGCCCCGATGGGCTCTCTCCAGCAGAGAAAGGTTAAAAAGTCGCCTGAGGTCTCGAACCGTCACGTCGCTGCGGGCGTCTCACCTTGGATGGTTAGTGGAGACATCGGATGCGAGCCCTCAGCTATATTTTCGCGGTTGTTCTGGTGCTCACCGGGCCCTCTCTGGCGGGCTCAGCGGATCGCGACCTGCCGGGAATCGGCACCTTCAGCTATTGCGGGTCTCCAATCCCGGTGCCGGCGCCGGTGATGATGGTCGCTATAGGCCGCTGAACCACTGGCCCAATGACCCCCCTGGGCTTCGGGCCCGATCGGCCTCGTTTCCGGGTTCCGCCGGCGGCGCTGCAAGCCCCGGAAAAATCGTGTTCGATGGGCGCATTTGATTGAAGTGATTGGATTTTTTTTGGAATTGTTTCGTCTGGGCGGCGGCGACGACACAATTCTCCTGCGCGACGAAACCATTATCCGCTTTGACGCAGAACTCCGGAAACCGCGGATGGTTATCAACGTGCCAACAAAACGGCGGGCAACGCCGACAGGCAAACCGGAGACCGTCACATGCAGAGCCTCAGCTTTATCCTCGCCGTCGCCTTCATCCTGGTCATGCCCACGCTGGCTGGTTCGTCGGATGGCAATCTGCCGGGTATCGGCACGTTCGCGTATAGCGGTTCGCCGATCGTGACGTCCGCACCCCAGCCGATCGTTGTTGCGGCCCGCTGAGTCCAGGGCCCGGTATGATTTTCCGTATCTGTTCAGTAGCTATTTTTGCCTGCTTCGTTCTGGGCGGCTCGGCGCAGGCCCAGGTGCGCTCGCCCCAGATGTACTCGCCGACGAAACTGCCCGATCCGCGCGAAGAGTTCGTGCGCCTGTGCGCGCCCCATATGGTCGGGCGCTGGGCGCATCCGGAATCCGTTTGCGGGTGCCTTCACGACCATGCGGCTGCCGCGGTCGAAGACAATGATCTTCGCGCCGCTTTGCTGCGCGGGATCAGCGAGACCGGTGTGCCGACCATCGAGAGCGGTTGGGTGCCGGCAGCGAAACGATCCGAAATCGGTGCCACGTTCACCAAGATCGCAAAGCCGACGCTGCAATGCATGTTCGAGCCGGCGAACCAGGCTCGTTCGAATTAGGGTCACTGGAATCGGGCTACCCCTTGACACCCGGCATCTTGCCCGTGTGCACACGCGGGATGCATTTGCGTGAAGCCATAATTCCCGTTGAAGTCATCTTGGTGCCGGAAACTTCCTTGACCTGGCCGGCAGGGCAGGTTCCGTCATCGACTCTGATGCGCTGCCCCAGCCGCAATGTGCCGATGTCCTGCTCGCGCGAAACCGTCTGCGCCGTGGCCGGAGCCGTCAGCGCGAATAGCGCAAAACCGCCCAGCAGCATGATCGAACAGCGTTTGATTGATAAGGTTTTCATGGCCGGCGTGATATCCCGTTTCACTTGTTCTGGATCTTCAGTCCGTTCGGGCCGACATTGATCTGCAGGCCTTCCGGCTCCTTCTTGGTCTGGTAGAGATTGTAGCCGAGTACGCCGACCGCCACGATCAGTGCGCCGATGATGAGATACAGAATGTTGCGATTGCCGGGCATCCGTGTCTCCATGGGGCATGCAGTCCAAGGGTGGACTGTATTGGCGCGGTCGCGATTCTGAAAGCGACAACAGAAAGCGGCAACGGGAAGTGGCAACAGGAAGTGACGCAATGAACGCTATCGATACCAGCCGGAAAATCCTCGATGCCGTCGACGCCAGTTTCGACGCGCAGCTGGCGACCACCATGGATTTTGTCGCGATACCCTCGACTCGCGGCGCGGAAGGGCCGTGCCAGGACATGATCGGCGATCTCTTGCGCCAGCGCGGCTATGAGGTCGACGACTGGCACATCGATCCCGACTCCTTGAAAGACCTGCGCGGCTTCGGCCCGATCGAGCATGATTTTTCGAAAGCCCGTACCGTGGTCGGGACCTATCGTCCCGCCAGCAATGTCGGCAAATCGCTGATCCTGCAGGGACATTGCGATGTGGTGCCGACCGGGCCGCTCGAGATGTGGGAGACGCCGCCGTTCTCGCCCGTGGTGAAAGACGGCAAGATGTACGGCCGCGGTGCCTGCGACATGAAATCCGGTACCATCGGCGCCCTCTATGCGCTCGATGCGATCAGGGCCGCGGGTTTGAAGCCGACGGCACGGATTCACTTTCAGTCCGTGATCGAGGAGGAAAGTACCGGCGTCGGCGCGCTCTCGACCTTGCAGCGCGGCTATCGTGCCGACGCCTGTTTCATTCCCGAGCCGACATCCGGCCGGATGGTGCGCTCGCAAGTGGGTGTGATCTGGTTCCGCCTGAAAGTGCGCGGCCACCCCGTGCATGTGTTCGAGGCCGGCGCCGGTTCCAATGCAATCACGGCCGCCTACCATCTCATTCACAGTCTGCAAAAGCTCGAGGCCGACTGGAACGAGCGCGCCAAGAGCGATCGTCATTTCAAGGCGCTGACGCATCCGATCAATTTCAATCCCGGCATCATCAGGGGCGGCGATTGGGCCTCCAGCGTTCCGGCGTGGTGCGACGTCGATTGCCGGATCGCGATACTGCCGGGCTGGTCGGTCAAGGACTGCCAGTCCGAGATTCTCGCCTGCGTCTCGGCCGCGGCGCGTGATCATCGCTTCCTTTCCAACAATCCGCCTGCCGTGGAATGGTCCGGCTTTCTGTCGGAGGGCTATGAGCTGAAGGATTCTGCGGAAGCCGAAGCCGCGTTTGGCACGGCCTATGAGGCGGTCTACGGCGGCGCTGTGGCAGACCTGGTTTTCACCGCGCTCACCGACACGCGCTTCTACGGACTGAACTACAATATTCCAAGCCTGTGCTTCGGCGCCAGCGGAGCGGCCATGCATGGCTTCAACGAATATGTCGATCTCGACTCGTTGCGGAAATCGACCAAAGCCACGGCGCTGTTTATCGCGGAGTGGTGTGGGGTGGAGAAGGCATGAGCCGTGAGGACGACCGACCATGACGCCGCTTGAAAAAGTCAATTCGATGAAAATGCCCTTTGCCGAGTTGAAGGGCGTGACCTTCACCGAAGCGGAAAAGGATCGTGTGGTGGCGCGGATGCTGGTTCGGCCGGATCTCTGCACCCTTCACCACACGATTCATGGCGGTGCGTTGATGGCGTTCGCCGATTCCGTTGGCGCTGCGGCGACCGTGATCAATTTGCCTGACGATGCCAAGGGCACCACCACCATCGAGAGCAAGACCAATTTCATCGGCGGCGCCAAGGAGGGAACGACCGTGATCGCGACCGCGACGCCGGTGCATCGGGGACGGCGCACCCAGGTTTGGCAAACCCGGCTGGAAACCGAGGAGGGCCGGCTCGTTGCCATCGTCACGCAGACGCAGATGGTTTTGTAGGAGAGCGGCCGCCGCAATCGTACCCTATCCGGCGGCAACCGTCGGCACAGCGTTCAACATCCCGGTTTGCGGATGACAGTCCACATATTCGAAAAACTGCTCGTCGGTCCGGGCGACGGTTACTTCGTGATAGAGCCGCAGCTTCGCGGCCGGTCCCAATGACGACAGATATTTCATCGCGGCGCCGAAGATCCTGACATGAGTCGGATGCGATTCAGCCCAGCGCTCCAGTGCGGCCAGGCTTTTCCACCAGCTCATGCCGTAGGATTTCTCGGTCGGCGCGCCATCGGGCCCAACCACTGTCATGTAACGGTTGGCGTAACAGCCGATCGAGCGACCATGATCGCGCAGGAAGTCCATGCCTTCCCTCAGAACCGGCTCGACATCATCGAGATACATTTTGCGTTCGGATGCTTCGGTGTCGCCCCAATCCTGGCCCGAGCGGATCAGGCACACATTGTCGTGCGGGATGACCCGAATCCGGGAGCCGTCGCGAATGGCGCTGATGGTGCCGGAGGGCGCCATCTCGCTGGTCTGGGACAGCGGAATGCGATCGCGCATGCCGCCCCAATAGGCATGTTCCTGAATCTCGCCGCTCATGCTGTCGGCGAGCACGGCGACGCCTTCAGCGCGCCCTAAGGAAGAGAACAAGGTTTCATAACCTTCCACGGCTGGATAAAGCACCTCGATGAACGACCCCAGTCCATCGATGGCGCGCTGGTCGCCGGTCCAGCCGTCGCGCACCGCCGGGAACCAGCCATCGAATTTTGAGCGATCGTCCCAATAGGCAACCGTCACGACGTTCGTGAAACCGGCTTCGTCGACATACCGTGCCCGGTCCCAATGCGTTGGGCCGCCGTTAGATTCGAAACGGGAAGCAATCCAGGCCATCGCCTGCTCCGCGGTTTTTGAAGGCGCGCCGCGGGTCTGAACGCCGAAATAGGCCATCACGACGCACGCCACGCTTGGCTTGTGGCGCGCCACGAACGACGGGTAGGGCGGCACGTAGTCGTCGGGGACGCGCCGGTGACGCGTGCGGGTGTTTCGGAGATGCTCTGGGATAGCGGATTCCATGGCGGGCTCCTTTCGAATTTGAATCAGGCCGACAGCTTGATCTCGCTCATGACCTCGGCATCGATCGGCAGGGTGAAGTGCTCGACCCGGTTGGCGCGAGAGGTGTTGAGCAGCAGCCGCGTGACGTCGGGCCTGGAATAGTGTCCGGCGGGATCGGCGGCGTTCTTCGCCACACCGATCATGCCGAGATCGATATCGGCGTACAGAATGCCCTCCTGATCGGCTGGAAGCTTTTCGGCAAGCGAACTGCCGTCCGGCCCAAAGATCACCGCATGGCCGCCGCCGGTGTGCAGGAATGCATGTTTCTCGGGGGAATCGCACAGCTCATCGATCATGGCCTGTGAGACCACCGCGCAGGGGCCGAGGAAAAAGCATGAGCCTTCGACGGCGTAAACCTTGCTCGCGGCGTTGTTGACTTCCCAGCCGAGCGCATGCGCGAAGGGGTCGTACAGCGAGAAGCTCGGCCAGGCCCCGACATGGACCTGCTCGTTCTGGGCGTACATCGCGTATTTCGACAGCGGTTGCAGATGCTCCCAGCAGCACAACGCACCGAGCCGTCCGACATCGGCGCGATCATGCACAGCGAGGTCGCTGCCGTCGCCCTCGCCGAACACGGTGCGTTCGGCATGGGTTGGCCGGAGCTTGCGGCGCTTCGCAATGGTTTCGCCGTCGGGACCGATCAGCCATTGCGCGATATAGAGGCTGCCACCATCGCGTTCGGAGACGCCGATCACCGCTGTCATCTTGGCGCGCTTCACGGCCTTGCGAATTTTCTCGGCCTGCGGACTGTCAAATGACAGCGAATTATCGAAATAGCGCTGCACGAAGCCACGGCCGATCGCCCAGGCGGGAGCTCCAAGCCAGATCTGCCACGGATATCCGGGAATGAAGGTCTCGGGAAACGCAATCAGCTTCGCACCCTGCGCGGCGGCCTCTTCGATCAGGGCGATGGTCTTGTCCACCGTTGCATCCAGATCGAGAAAAACCGGCGCCGCCTGAACCACCGCAACCTTGTATTTCTGATGAACGAGACCCATCGATGTCATCCTTTCCGCGTTGCGAAACCAACAACCATGGGTCCGAAGGCTACAGCCGCGGCGCGCCGCGCCGCTTGTCCGCGGCGGAACGAAAACTTGTCTTAATCGGCGAGTTGGGGGTCCAAGGCGGCCAGGTTCGGCCGCATCGCCGGCACGAAATGGCGAGGCGCGTGACAGGAAGAAACCGGATCAAAAAACGGATCAGTGCGTCGGATGCTCGCGCCATTCGCGCGGCGAGGCGCCGAAACTCTGCTTGAAGATGCGGCTGAAATGCGCGAGGTCGTTGAAGCCCCATGCGAATGCGATATCGCCGATGTGCCGGCCCATTTGCGCGGGATCGGACAGATCGCGCTTGCATCGCTCCAGACGCTGCATCTGGACATAACTGCGGAACGAGATCTGTTCGTCGGCCATCAAGTCGCTGGCATAGCGCGGCGAGATTCCAACAGCCGCCGCGGCGCGCGGCATCGACAGTTCGGGGTCGCGCAGATGGGTCAGGAT
>Ga0116135_1000560_pt1 | contig 20721 bp, 19 predicted proteins | sample June2015DPH_20_1_FD_89738 | JGI IMG/M metagenome (GOLD analysis project Ga0116135, IMG submission 89738) | Peatland microbial communities from SPRUCE experiment site at the Marcell Experimental Forest, Minnesota, USA - June2015DPH_20_10 | ecosystem: Environmental > Terrestrial > Soil > Wetlands... | reverse complement strand
TGAAAGCCGGCCTGCGGGGTTGGTGATGGCGGTAACCGATTTTTGAACCAATGCTGAATGAACGGGAGCTCGACTCGAACTAGGATCCGGTGTGCGACGCTCCGCCATGCGGAGATGCCTAAAGGGTCTCGGAGGGTTCCCAACGTCTACCTGACGGTTCATTCTCGGCCCGTCACACGGCACAGTGGGTCGGCTTGATTTGTTTTCTCCTTTCCGCAATATTTCCCTCCCTTGTATTCCAGCCAGCCAGCGCTTCCTTCAGCATCAGGTCGAGGCCTAGCGGAGGGTTTTCGCAGTCGAAGCATCCCTGCCTCCGGGCAGAGCCCTCGCAGCGCAGGATTGCACGCTCCGAGAGCGAAGATAGTTATCGAGATGCTTCGACTGCGCAGGGCGTCTCTGCGTCTTCCTCCTGCTTCACTCAGCACGGCAGGGTTCCTGCTAGACTGATCACGGAGCTAGTCTTCGATGCGCGCATCTAATTAAACATGTATCCGCAATTACTGCATTTCGGAAGGTTCTTCCTGCCCACCTACGGCTTCCTGGTTTCCATGGGAGTTTTGATCGGCTTGTGGATCAGCGTGCGCAACTCCGAAAAACTCGGCATCGACGGCGACAAGGCTTGGAACCTGGGCATCCTGGTGGTCTTGTGCGGAATTATTGGGGCTAAGGTACTGTACGTCATCAACGAGTGGAGCTACTACTCGACCCACGTTTCGGAAATTTTCAGCGTGACTACCCTGCAGGCTGGGGGAGTTTTTTCCGGCGGTTTGCTGGCGGCTTTTCTTGCCGCGGCCTGGTATGTGCATCGCCACAACATGCCTCCGCTGGGGACTTGTGACGCCTTCTCCCCGGGCTTGGCTCTCGGACATTCGATTGGCCGGCTCGGATGTTTCGCCGCAGGGTGCTGCTACGGAAAGGAAACGCATCACTGGTGGGGCGTGGTGTTCCACAATCCGCTGGCGAACCAGATTACGGGAACTCCGCTGAATGTGCCGCTCGAGCCTACGCAGTTGTTCGAGGCCGCGGTCGAGTTGGCGAATTTTATTTTTCTGATGTGGCTGTTAAAGCGGCGGAAGTTTGATGGCCAGGTGTTCGGGGCGTTCCTCTTCATTTACGGCGTGGCGCGGTTCTTCCTGGAGTTTATTCGCGATGATCCGGGGCGCGGGACGGTGTTTGGCGGCGTGATGTCGGGGACGCAGTTGATTGCCTTGGGCCTGGTAGCGGCTGGGGGGATTATTTGGTGGTTGAGGCCGGGTTCTAAAAAGATGCCCTTGCGGGCTCCCGTAGGGCAATCGGCCCGGTAGAGCAGTTCCCTTCCTTTCATTTGCATTTGCCCCACGTGTCCGTCGGGGCTTCGCTCAGTTGCAATCCCCGATAGCCGTTGTAGATCATGCACAGATCAGGTGCTTTGGTAGCTGCGCCACCCTAAAGCTATCGCCAGCCCTGCTACTACCGCTAGCGCGGCTGAGTCAGCGCCTTCCCAAATCAACCCTCGCTCCCCGTGCGACCACCGATTTGCACGCAGGGTAAACGGGAATCGAGCTCCGAAAGGTACGCTGATGGCTTCCCACCGCGTCACGGCCCCGGTTGCGATATGGAACCCGAAAATTTCAATATCGAGCGCTCCATACACATCGTTCACCGCCGTACGAAGATAGACCGAACGACGACAGGCCGAACCACGATAGGCCGGAATTCACCCACAGGGCCGGACGCGAAACCTGCGTCTGGGCCTTTTGTTACTCGCAGCCGCCGCGCACATCGCCTAAGGTGGACTCCGTAGACGGCAACCTGCTTCCCACCGGGCACATCTCACCGCTGCCCGCCTGGAGGAAAAAATGTCCCGCGCCCTTTGTCTACTGTTGTGTCTCTCCTCTCTCGCCTTCGCCCAAAATTCAAGCCATCAGGCCATGACTGCGCCACCGCCCACAAGCGCCGTACAGGTCGTATACATAGTCGCCGGGTCGACTTTGACGACCTATAACGTCGATCCGCAAACCTTGCAGGCTTCTGAAGCCGGTACGATCACGTTGGCGGAATCGGTTTATCCAAACCTGGTTGCGTCGGCAAACGGCCAGTTTCTTTACTATCTCGCGTACCAGAACGTCTCTGACCAGGGTCACATGCTGTATGTGTACGACACGAATGCTTCCGGCGTGCCCGGCCAGAATCCCGTGCAGCAAATGAAGGCTTCGCAGTTGCTCCAAATGGCAGCCCACCCCGGCGGCAAGTTCCTTTATTCAATAGCAGTGGGGCCTGTCGGTCCGCAATTTACCCAGCCGTACTCCATCGTGCGAAACTTGATCAATCCGAACAACGGAAAATTGAGCGAGCCTGTCACCGAGGCCACGTATCAACTGGACTCGGACGTAAGCGCAAATGACTGCTATTTATGGGTCTTGGGATTCAATGCCGCCGGAACCACGATGTATGACGGGATTTTCTGCAGTGGACCGCATGGCAGCGGCTCGACCACCTATAACCAACGCTCGGTCAATCTGCAGACGGGCGCTTTGGGAGCGGATCAGGAAGTCTATAGCTACAGCTACTACGCTGGGAGCGAGAACGTGGGCGTCCGGTTTGCAGGGAATCTCATGTTCGCCTTCATTGGCTACTTCAATCAGGGGCCGAACGCGAACCTGGTTGATGTTTACCAAATGCCGAACGTGAGTACGCCGGTGATCAACTGCACGGCTTCCCTGTGGGCGGTGTGCGGAGACTCTGGTCTGGGGCTTGTACACCCCTCGGGGAAATACGTTTTCCTGACTGACCCGACAAACGCCACCGATATTGGCGCGGTCAATCTAAGCACGCAGCAGATTACGCAGACGAGTTCGATTCCGTATCCGACGGGGCAGTTGAGTCCGGATGGAACGATCGCTTATGCAGTCAATTACGTCAACGAAACATACGATATAGACATTTTCGGTTTCAATGTCGCTACAGGCGACGTGATCCAGGGCGGGACGATTACCGACCCTTCGGATTTGGATCTGTGGATTGCGGCCGAGCGCTATTAGCTTCCAGTCACGGCGGAGTGATACTCTTTTAGCCGATGAAAAAGATCACCCGCCGTGCCTTCAGCCAAACCCTGTCCGGAGCGGCCGCCGCTCTCTTAGCCGCTGATTCCTTTCCCAAACTAGCATGGGCCCAAAAACCCAGCCTGTTGCGCTTTCCCGCTGACTTTATGTGGGGATGCGCCACCGCTTCCTACCAGATTGAAGGCGCGGTCAACGAGGATGGACGCGGCCCTTCGGTGTGGGACACGTTTTCGCACACCCCGGGAAAAACGTTTCAGGGCGACACTGGCGATGTCGCCGACGATTCCTATCATCTCTACAAAGAAGACATACAGCTGTTGAAAAGTCTGGGCGTGAAGTGTTATCGATTTTCGATTTCGTGGTCCCGCGTGTTTCCCGGCGGCACGGGACATCCGAATCCGAAGGGGCTGGATTACTACAACCGCGTCGTGGATGAGTTGCTGGCCAACGGAATCGCTCCGTTTGTCACGCTGTTTCATTGGGACTTGCCGCAGGCTTTGCCGGGAGGCTGGCAGTCGCGCGATACGCCGAAGGCGTTCGGCGATTACGCGGGATTCATCGCGAAGCATCTCTCCGACCGCGTCGGGCATTTTTTTACCACCAACGAACTGCTTTGCTTCACGGATTTGAGCTACAAGAAGGGCCAGTTTGCGCCCGGACTGAATCTGCCCGACGCGGATGTGAATCAGGTCCGCCACCATGGGGTGTTGGCGCATGGCATGGGAGTGCAGGCGATTCGCGCCAACGCGAAAAGCGGCACGCAGGTTGGCCTGGCGGAGAACGCCACGGTCTACGTACCGGTGATCGAAAATGCCGAGCAGATTGAAGCGGCGCACCGCGCCACGCGCGAGGGCAACGCGCCGTTTCTTACGGCCATCATGGAGGGCAAGTACACCGACGGCTATTTAAGGCGCGAGGGCGCGAATGCTCCGAAGGTCGAAGCCGGGGATATGAAGATTATCTCCAGCCCACTCGATTTTGTCGGCCTGAATGCCTACACCCCCGAGTATGTCCGCGCCGACTCTTCCGCGGACGGTTACATGGTGGAAAAGCATCAAGCCTCCTATCCGCGCATGGCTTCGCCGTGGCTGTTTCTCGGACCGGAGGTAACTTACTGGGCGGTGCGCAATGTCAGCGATCTATGGAAGCCGCGCGCGATGTACATCACCGAGAATGGCTGCTCGGCCGACGATGTGATTACTGCCGACGGGCGCATCGAAGATACCGACCGCGTGATGTATCTGCGCAATCATCTAACGCAACTGCATCGCGCGGCGGACGAAGGCTATCCCATCAAGGGATATTTCCTGTGGAGCCTGATGGATAACTTCGAGTGGGCCGACGGCTACAGCAAGAGATTTGGGCTGCATTACGTCGACTTCAAGACGTTGAAGCGCACGCCCAAGCTCAGCGCGGAGTGGTACCGCGAAGTGATTACAAAGAACGCGGTGGAGTAACAGACCTGAGGAGAAGGCCCACGTAAGCTTTCGGAAGATCGCACTGATCTCTACCGGTGATTCACCGTTTCCGGGAATTTTTCCAGCCACGTCCAATGCAGCCGGGCGCCCGTGCTGCGCAACAAATCATATTCGTTGATCGGGCGGTCGTCTTGCACCGCGGGAGCAGCGCTGTCTACGGCCAAGACTCTTGCGATCGGGACCTCCCTTCTCAACATGGCGGCAAACTGCTGTTCCGCGGTGGGGAACGGACCCCACTCCACCAAGTCCGTAGCCGCGCGGGGTGGCATACGTGCTGCCAGTTCCGCGGGCGAGCGATAAGGAATCGGCTGCTTGCTGGCAAGATAGTGCATTCCCACGCCGCCTTCCAACGAAAGAAAGGAGCGCACATAAGGAAACGAGTCGCTCAATGCCCGCGCAATCGCGGCCATCGTCTCTCGATCTCCCCCCGGGTACCATTGCTGCAGAATGCCGTCGGGACTCAGGCGCTTCTTTGCGGCAGAGTAGAACTCACGGGAATACAGCAGGCTCGAACCAGCGGCTCCAACCGGCGGCGGCGGATCGATCACGATCACATCGTACTGCCCGGTAGTGCGCTCCAAGAATCGCCGCCCATCGTCGACCACCACATGCGAATGCGGCGACTGCAGCAGTTGCGCCCCATCGGAATGGTAGTACCACATCAGCGTAGGAATGCTTGGAACCAAGTCAACGACTGTGGAATCGATGCCCCACGATAGTGCGGAACGATGGGTCGTGCCCATGCCGAAACAGATGATCAACGTATTCTGAGGAGGCCGGTCAAGAGATGCCAGCGGCATGGATGACATCAGTTTGGTGATCGGCGTGAGGTAGGTCATGTTCACACCGTTGACGTAAAGCTTTTTCTCCATGCCCTGTCCGGCAGCGATGACGGTAGCAGTGTTGTCGCGGCGCACCTGAGCCCCCGGAATCTGTTCCACGTAGTTTTGCGTTCGGAGGATCAGAACCGAGGAAGCCAACACGACCAACACGAACATGATCGCAGCTTTAGCCGGAAAACGTTTTGCGCCCGACCGGAATAAGGGCGAGGATAACCCGGTCAGCAGCCAGGGCAGCGCAAGGGCTATCAGGGCGCGCCTTTCATCGAGGTATGGCAGCAAAACAAAACCTGCAAGCAGCGGCCCGAGGATACAGCCAACCACGTTCACAGCGTAGCCGACTCCGGCGCGGTCGGGATCTCCTTTGGAGAAACGGTCGACCAACCTTGGCGTAACGAATCCCAGAAGCCCGCTGAACCCCGCGATGCCCAGGGGCACTCGCAGCCACGAGGGGAGACCGCCAATCCGGGGATCGGCGGTGAGAAGCGGGATCAGAGCAGCGAGCCAAACGAAAAGCCAGGTCAGATCTCCGTCGCCACTGTGGCGACGGCTCCAAATGCGGTACACCATGGAGCCCATAAAGGTCGCAGCCAAGTAAACGCCCAGGATCATGGCGAAGGAATAAACAAGGTTGCCGATGAAGATTCCGTACTCGCGGGTCCAGACCACTTCCATTCCCATGCTGGTAAGTCCTGTGGCGAACAGCAACCAGAGCGTGCTGTCTCCAAACAGCCGGCGCACAGCGAATGAGTTCTGCCCGGGAATATCCGCTTGGGTCTCGCTACAGGCCTCCACTGGTGAAGGTTGCCGGCTCCCAATCTTAAGCGCGGCGCAGCAGACGATGAGATTGAGCACCATGCCAAATCGCAGGGTGCCGGTGAAACCAAAGATTTCGATTAGGAGTAATGGGATCAGCGCTCCAGCCACGGCGCCAAGCACATTTGCGAGATAGAGAAAGCTGAACGAGCGGCTCGACTCGAGGCGCTTGCCGCTGCGGATGGCGAACATTCCGAGAGGAATGGTTGCGCCCATGCACGCGCACCACGGAATCAGCGCGCATGCCACCCAGGCTCCGGCAGCCACATAGTAGCCAGCGGAGGAGAGAGCAAGACGGTTTCCCACATGCTCCAGCACGTAACGACCCGCCAGCAATTCCAAGGGCACGACTACGGCGGAACAGGCAATCCATAACTCGGCGATCGCGTAGGCATGTAACGGCGGAAAAGGGAGCCGGTGAGCGTACTTGCGCAGCAGATAGCCGGCCGCCCAGGAACCGATGCCTAGTCCCGCCATGAAGCTTGAGAGCACAATCGACACCATGGCGGTGGTCACGCCAAATTGCGCCATGGCCAGGCGCAGCCAGATCAACTCGTAAAGAATGCTGCAGAATCCGGATACAAAGAAGAAAGCGAAATACGACTTGCCTCCGCGCCAAGCCTCTACTTGTTGCGATTGCTCCGCATCAGGCTGAGAGGAAATAACTTCCGCGGGGGGCAGCACCGTCTCCGTGCTCACAGGCATCTCCTTAGTGGGCGGCGGGAAACTCGAATCGCGATTCATAGAACCGGGCAAACCAAAGAAATTATCGCCCACGCCTCGCCGTCACGTATAGATTGCTGGCATGGGCAGCTTGCCGTCACGTAACGAAGGTCACTAAGGTGCCTCGCGAAGCAAATTGTGGCTGGATGACTCCCAGTGGGATTGCGCCAAGCTACAAAGCTTTAAACATCAAATCCTCCAGCGCCATTCTTTGCACCTGCCACATCTCACGCGCTTCGCCATTGACCATCAATCTGCATTCACCTTGTTCGGTAAAGTTGAGAGTAATGTCAAACATGGCGGTACCTGTGTTGTCGCGAACCTGGATCGCATGTTCCGCGAGAGTAAAGGTCACTCCAATATTCAGGGCGTCGGATTTCAGAACGGCTTTGAATCCATTCTCGCTTTCGGCAACGGCAAACTCATAGGCGGCATTTTTCAGGCGCAAAGAGTTGCGCGTCTTAACGTCCTGCTCCACGCGCAGCCGGAGATCTTTAAACACCTGGGGCAGTGTACACGCCGACCGCGCGGTTACCCAATCGAACGCCGGTTGGTTCTTGTCTTTGCGGCTTTCCGGTTTCTCGCTCCCGCCGTTTTCCGTTGCGGTTCTTTGGTTCTCGGTCTTTTCGTCCAAGTGGGCTCCTTTGCCAAATGCCACAGGTTGTCGCTCGGCCACACCCTCCAGGTGAGCCGAGCACAGTTGTTTGCGGCCTGCTCGTGGACTCATGGACCGGCGTAGATAGAATGTGGGCTCGATTCAGAGAAACAGCAAAAATCTGAATGTCACCGCCGTCATACCCGCCGCCGATCCGCCGGACGCTGTTGGTCTTGGCCGAAGTCCAGAGCCGGAATCATGTCCAGCCGTGACAGTGAGATGCGGTTTGTGGGGCTGGAGTTGAGTGTCGTGAACCCGGTTGGGCAAACATGCCCTCTGGTTCTCCAATCCTGTATGCTTTTTTGCGATGGCCGAAGCTTTTCCTCTTTCAATTCCTGTTGCGCCCCAAGATGCTACCGGCAAGCGCCTCGACCAATTCCTCGCCGCGCACCTCGACAACATCAGCCGCGCCCGCGTGCAACAGCTAATCTCCGAGCAAAAAGTCCTCGTCAATGACGCCCCCGCCAAAGCCTCACTGAAACTTCACGGCGGAGAAACGATCACCATCCTAGCCGAGGCCCAGCGCCCACCCATCAAGGCTATCGCTGAAAAGATTCCACTCGACATCGTCTACGAAGATGACGATCTGGCCGTAGTCAACAAACCCGCAGGCATGATGGTTCATGCCGGTGCCGGCGCGAGCGACGACGCGCGCAATCACGGCACGCTGGTGAATGCGCTGCTGCATCATTTGGAGAGTTTGTCAGGAGTGGGGGGCGACCTGCGGCCAGGCATCGTGCATCGCTTGGATAAAGAGACCAGCGGGCTGATCGTGGTGGCGAAAAACGATGAGGCGCACCGGCGGCTGAGCGCGCAGTTTGCGGCGCGCGAGGTGAAGAAGAAATATATTGCGCTGGTGCATGGTTGGCTTAAGCAGGATGTGGGGACGATTGATCAGAGCATCAGCCGCGACCGCGTGCGGCGCACGCGGATGACGACGCGCGGCGCGGGCGGACGCGCAGCAGTTACGCACTATCGCCAGGTGCGGCGGTTGGAGACGGGGTTTGGGAAGTTTACGTTGCTCGATATAAAGATTGATACGGGGCGAACCCATCAGATTCGAGTGCATATGGCTGCGCTGGGCCATCCGGTGGTCGGGGATACGGTTTACGGGGCTGCGAAAGCGTTGCTGGGGACCAATAAGTCAAAAGTCCCAGCCACAAAGTCAACGCCACCGGCGCTGTCTTTGAATCGGAATTTTTTGCACGCGGCGGAGCTGGCATTTCGGCATCCCAGGTCGGGGGCGGAGCTTTCCTTTAAGAGCGAGTGGCCCACGGAGTTGCAGGATTTCTTAAGGGAGGTAGAACGATGAAACTTGCCTCGTTGCGGATATAATGAGTGGCACATAAGGGGCCTTGCTTACGAGATACTACGTCTTTCGATTTCCTTTAATGCGCCAGATGATGCGCCAGACAGCGGCGCTGCTGTTGATGGCTGGATTGTCCGCGTTCTGCGGCGCACAAGCTACGGCTGCCGCGCCTTCTTCGGCTTCGGCCTCATCACAACCGCAAAGCTCGCCAGCGGCGGGCGCGCCGCCAGCGCAGAGTTCCGCGGCGAATGACGCGGAAGCGGATGCCGCGAATCTTCCAAAAATTCGCGTGGGCACCAACGAAGTCAACGTGGTGTTCACCGTAACCGACAAGCATGGCAAGCGAATTACGGACCTGAAGCAGACCGACTTCCGCATTGTCGATGACAGCAAGCCCGCCGTCGAGATTCGCAGCTTCCGCGCCGAAGCAAACCTGCCGCTGCAGGTGGGATTGCTAGTCGATGCCAGTAGTTCGGTGCGTGATCGATTCAAGTTTGAACAGGAATCGGCGGTCGAGTTTTTGAATCAGACGGTGCGCAAGAGGTTTGACCAGGCTTTCGTCGTGGGCTTCGATGCGACACCCGAGGTTACGCAGGACTTTACCGATGATACCGAGCAGTTAGCGCGAGGGGTGCGGGCGCTGCGTCCGGGCGGCGGAACCGCGATGTACGACGCCCTCTACTATGCCTGCCGGGATAAATTGCTGAAGCATGGGCAAGGCGGCGCGACGCGGCGCGCGATTATTTTGCTGAGCGACGGAGAGGACAATCAAAGCCACGTTACGCGCGAAGAGGCCATCGAGATGGCGCAGCGTGCGGAGGCGATTGTGTACACGATCAGCACGAACGTGAGCGGCACGCACGGCGCCGGCGACAAAGTGTTGGAGCGAATTGCAGACGCAACTGGCGGGCGGGCATTTTTCCCCTTTCAGATTCGCGATGTGACGAATGCCTTTGCCGAGATTCAGGAGGAGTTGCGCACGCAGTACGCGATTTCGTACAAGCCCGCAGACTTCAAGCCGGACGGGCATTTTCGGACGATTGAGATTGTGGCCAACGACCGAAAAAATTTTCGCGTGCGGGCGCGGCGGGGATATTACGCCCTTACGGCGCAGTGAGTATCGCAGCACTAAACACAGTTCTTGATTCAAGCCCTTCATGCAGCGCTGAAAGGCCGCTCACCACAAAACACAATGCCTGGATATTCGGGGACACCGCTTCCTAAAAAGTTGGGAATCAAGCCTGGATTTCGCGTGTTGCTGGTGCGCGCACCGGCGGAAGTGCGGTCGGAACTGGCGAAAGAGTTGGCCGACTGCAGCATTGTTCAGAAGGCCCCGTTGGACTTCGCTATGATTTTTTCGAAGTCGCGCCCGGAACTAATAAAAGAGCTCTGGCGGGTCGAGAAGATGCTGGCTGCGGCGGGGATGGTTTGGGTCAGTTGGCCGAAGAAGAGTTCTGGCGTTGCGACTGATGTCGATGAGAACGTGGTGCGGGGGATTGGGCTTGAGGCTGGGTTGGTAGATGTAAAGGTTTGCGCGGTTACGGATGTTTGGTCGGGGTTGAAGTTCGTGCGGCGGGTTAAGGACCGGCAGAAGTAATCGCGGCGCAGCCGGAGCTAGAGTTCGCTGCCAGCCCTCCGGCGCGGCTTGCAGCCGCGCCTTGTCACGAGAGCAAGTGCATGTTGCTACGCCGTCCTCGACCCCATGAAAAGATGGGCTACGAAGGAGATTACGGCGAACAGCAACAGCAGGTGAATCAGGCCGCTGGCTACGTGGAACATCAGAAACCCGCCTGCCCACACAATCAGCAGCAGGAAAGCAATCAAGAGAAACGGACCGAATCGCATAGGGCCTCCTGGGCGCTAGGACCTCAAGTTTGATGATCGAAGTGTGACGGACCAAACGGCGACCATCACTATGCGTTTGTACAACAGCTACAAACGTTCACCTATCGGAAAAAGCCTGTAAACGGCGGATGTTCGCGGGGTAGATCGAGGAAGGAGGACAAGCAGCCAGACATGGAATCCGCCCTCAACCGTTCGCGGCCGGTTAGCCGGATTGATTGAGGGCGTATGCCTCTTCGAAATCGCTTGTCTCTACGTGGTGGTGGTTCCTTCCACCAGATGGCCCGCCAGGAACAGTACAGCCAAGAGGAGCAGCAGGTGCACCATCAGGCTGGCCACGTGCAGCATGGCAACGCCCGCGATCCAGAGCACCAGCAACAAGATGGAAATCGCAAGGAACGTTCCGGGCCTCATTTATGCCTCCGTCAAGCCTGCGACTGCCGAATACATGCTATTTATACGGCTGATGGTTTCGTTAGCATATCGGAGGAAATCTGTATATCGTTTCTGGCGTTAAAGTAGGCCGACAGGCCGGGAAACTGAGGACTTTTGCATGGTAAAGGTGGGTTTGATTGGATTTGGTTTGGCGGGGCAGGCGTTTCACGCGGCGGTAATTCGGGGCGTGCCGGATATGGAGCTGTCTTGCATCCTGGAGCGGCATGGATCGCGGGCGCAGGAGAAATATCCCGAAGTGAGGGTGGCGCGGACGCTGGAGGAATTGCTGTTGGATAAAGACATTCAGCTTTGTGTGATAGCAACCCCGAACGACTCGCATTACGAATACGCGCGCGCGTGTCTGCTGGCGGACCGCGATGTGGTGGTGGACAAGCCGTTTGCGCCTACGCTGCGCGACAGCGAAGCGTTGGTGCGACTGGCGGCGGAGCGTGGGAGATTGATTACGGTTTATCAGGACCGGCGGTGGGATGGCGATTTTGGCACGGTAAAGCAGCTAGTCGCGTCAGGACGGTTGGGGAAAGTTGTGGAGTATGAGTGCCGCTATGACCGCTTTCGATTGGAGCCGAAGGCCAACGCATGGCGGGAGCGCGCCGGCCAGCCTGCGGCGGGTGTGTTGTTCGATTTGGGTCCACATGTGATCGACCAGGCGCTGGTTTTGTTTGGCGAACCGCAGGCTATTACGGCGGCGGCGTTTTGCGAGCGCGAAACCTCGCAGGTGGATGATTCGTTTGATGCCTGCCTGGAATATCCCGGGCTAAGGGCAATGCTGCGGGCGCGGATTGTAGCCTTTGCGCCGGGTCCGCATTTTCTTATTCACGGGACGAAGGGATCGTTTGTGAAGTATGGAATGGATCCGCAGGAGGCGCGGCTACGCGGAGAGAACTGTCCAACGGGAACGGACTGGGGGCCGGATTGGGGGGTTGAGGCGGAAGAGTTGTGGGGAACCTTGAGCGTGGTTGGCGAACCCACTGTCAAGGTGAAGACGGAGCGCGGGGATTATCGCGGGTTCTATGCGAATGTGCGGGATGCAATTGAGAAGAAGGTGGCGCTGGAGGTTACACCGGAACAGGCTTTGCGCACGATGCGGGCGGTGATTCTGGCGCATAAGAGCAGCCGGGAACGAAGAACGGTTGCGTGGGGGGAGGCGGCAGAGTGATTAAGAATTTCTAAGTCATGTGGAAAACGGGCGGCGGGCATTGAAATCTCTGCACAGCCAGGAATTCCCAAACTGAATCAATCCCAAAACCGGACGGGCACGCCTCTCATTACCAAAGCTGCAGCGGACCCTTTTGGGAACGGCTGTCTCTAAATGATCATGCTGATCCAAGCATAGGAGACAGCCAATGAGAAAAAGTTTATTTGCTAGCCGCCCTTGCTCGAAATTGGGGTTCGCGGTCGGTGTCGCGGTCGTCATATTCCTGAGTCTGCAACCTTCAATCGCGGAGTCCATCAGCCAGCAGAAAAAAGCGGTTGTATTTATCTTTGGCACGATCCACCCCCTCAATCCCGACAAGACAGCGATGAGGGCTGCCGATGGCAGTCGCCTCGCGGTCGAGGCTCCTCTGGGCACTGGATTCTTTGTAGATTATCGGGATGAAAATTCCGGCAAGAGATTTTCCTACCTGGTTACCGCCCAGCACGTGTTGCGGGATATGGATGGAGCCTTTCTGTCGAGCGTAAGAATCCGCTTGAACTTGATGTCGCCGGCCGGCGGCGTGGAATTTGGATTCATCGACAACATACCGGTGAGCGACGCACAAGGAAATCTTTTGTGGCTTCACGGTGAGGATCAGGCCGCGGACGTGGTAGCGCTACCGTTTCTGCCTGATGAGCGGAAGTATGAGTACGCGGCGATCTCGACAAGAACGTTCGTGAAGGACACAGCCTTGCTTTCGGAGAGCATAACGGAAGGCGAGGATGTGTACTTCATCGGTTTGATGGCGCAGTACTATGGGGCGAAACGAAATTATCCGCTTGTCCGGCACGGAAGGCTGGCGCTTCTTACGGATGAAGACATTGACACGCCCACGGGACAGCAAAAAATATTCATTGCCGCGCTGGAGAGTTGGCCGGGCAATAGCGGCTCTCCCGTTTTCTTGCTACGAGATGGCGCGAACGGGCGCGCTGCGAGCGACGAACCCATGTTTCTGGGCATTGTGGTTGCCAGTTTTCAAAATAAGGTGACGGTTCCTCTAAGCGGCGGACAACCGCAGCGGCAATTACAAGCCGGCGATACCGCCAACACCGGGCTCACCTGCATAGTTCCCGCAACCGTAGTTGAGGAGATTCTGAAATCGCCTCCAGCGCAGCAAGAGAGAGCAACAGGAATTCAATAGATGCAAGGTGCTTTGAAATAGCGAACTGCAGAACGAAAGGCTGGATCAGAAGAACTTAGCTGAACGCTAATGAAAATCGCATCGACATCGGAAGCTCATTCGATTTTGACAATTCTTTGACATATGCCGGGCCGACGCGTGGCAAGCTGCCTTGGTTCGAATTCCCCCCTGCTCCAGGAGCGGTTATGAATCTGCATGCCAGCTTTTCGCAGTTTGCCTGCACAATGCTCGTGGCGGCCGCGTCGTCGTGGTGCGCCGCGCAAACTTATACCGTCACGGATTTGGGCACGCTTTCGGGCGACGATTACAGCGTGGCGCGAGGGATCAATGCGACCGGCGAGGTGGCCGGCGCTCTCGGTAGCGATCGAAATAACACCAGTGATGTTTCTCTATATAGCGACGGGGCGTGGACGAATCTGGGCACACTCGGCGGAACAAGCGGCATTGGAAACGGAGTGAACGCGTCGGGACAGGTGGCTGGCTACTCAACCAGCTCGAACGGCGAATATCACGCGTTCGTCACAGTCAACGGGACGCTGGTGAACATCGGCGACCTCGGCGGCGGCTCCGCTGTAGCTTATGGGCTGAATGACTCGGGGCAAGTAGTGGGATCGGCCGTGACCGCGCTAGGTGCGAACCATCCATTTCTTTACAGCAACGGACAGATGACCGACCTGGGCACGTTGGGCTCGCCCAATAACGTTGACTGGTGGAACAGCGCTCAGGCGGTGAACCCAGCGGGCGTGGTGATTGGCACGTCGTACGATGCACAGGGAAATTTTCATCCGTTTATCTGGAAAAACGGAAAAATGACCGAGCTGCAAACTTTGGGCGGCGAATGGGGCGAGGGATACGCTCTCAATAATAAATTGCAGACCACCGGCATTGGTTACACCAAGGGGAATGCCGAGGCGCATGCGTTTTTGTGTGGCAGCGGCGGAAAGTGCACCGATCTCGGGACGCTCGACGGTCCGCTGGTGGCCAGTTGGGGATTTGGTATTAACGACTCAGGTGTCGTGGTTGGCTACTCTGATTTTCAGGGAGGCTATCACGCGTTCGTGTATAGCGGCGGCAAGATGAAAGATTTGAACAAGCTGATTCCGGTGGGCTCGGGATGGGTGCTGGAGCAGGCCTTTGGCATCAACAACGCGGGACAGATTGTGGGTACCGGAACGCATAATGGGCAGGAGCATGCGTTTTTGCTGACGCCCCAGTGAGAGTCTAAGGGTTGAAACAAAGTCGGAAGGCGAAGGCCGCGTTCTCGCGAACGTGGCTTTTGTGTTCAGAAGAGTCGACCACAAAGGTCACTAAGGTACACGAAGTTAAAATCCTGCATCCTGGCTCACGACAGCCATGGGGCTGGCTTGCGCCGCGTAGTCCGCGCAGATTGCGTCGGTGCCTGGGAGAAAGCCACCTTGCCGCGCATTACTTTTTGCAGCGCGCTTTGGAAGCTCTCCATTTCTTCGTGCGTGCCTACGGTGATGCGGACGCAGGTCGGCATGATGGGCCAGACGCGTCCGATGAAAACATTCTGCTTTTCCATGGCGTCGATCACTTCTCTGCCCGGGCGTTTTGTATCGAGCAGAAAACAGTTCGACTCGGAAGGAATGTAGGAATAGCCGTTGCTATCGAGCCATTGAAAGGTTTGTTGGCGAATCGCGGCATTGATGCGCCGTCGTTCGGGCACAAGAGCGGTGTCTTGCACACTAGCCATTGCTGCGGCCACCGCCGTAACCGGCGTAAAGTTCCAGCCGCCGGCGTCCGTAATTTTCCTCAGAATATCTGGCCGCGCGATCGCCAGACCGAAACGCAATCCTGCCATGCCATGGATTTTTGAGAAGGTCCGCAGCACGATCACGTCTTTCCCCGCTTTGACGAGATCGATTGTGGAGGGCGCGTCGCAGAAATGAATGTAGGCTTCATCGATCATTACCACCGAATCTTTCGGCTTGTTCTCGACCAGATATTCGATTTCGGAGTGCGGCGTTAGCGTGCCGGTGGGATTGTTCGGAGAGCAGACGTAGAACAGTCCCGCGTCGGGCGCGGCGGCGATCATGGCCTTGGCGTCGTGGGCGTAGGTTTTGGTGAGGGGAACTTTGATCACGCGCGCCTGCACGGCTGCGGCGGAATACGTTCCGGCTTCGTAGCTGGGGTCGGCGGTGACGTAGCTCTTTTGCGGGGACGTATAAGTGATAACTCCAGCGTGGAGGGCCGGGCTAGAGCCGGGAAGGACGCCAACATAGTCTGGGCTGAGGCCTTCCATTGGGGCAAAGCTGTCGATGAAGTGCCCGGTCAGATCGAAACGGTAGCGCCCGCCTTCGGGGATCATGCGCGCGACCGCATCGCGCGCGGCCTGGCAAGGGCCGAGAGGATTTTCGTTCGAGTCGATCTTTACCGCCCCTTGGGGCAGCGGAGTACGGCGCGCCTGCGCAGCGAGCAAGGGCTCGGTAACAATTTGCATAGCCGCCGCGGCGGCGGAGAGTTGCAGAAACGACCGGCGGGAAAAATGGCTCGCGCTCGGAGATGGCATGATGACCTCCCGGGATTGGGATACAGGCTACATGGTTTTTCGATTGGGTGGTAGAGCGAAGAATGTTCCTTGGTTGGCCCCATCACCCATCCGAATTCAGACGGCATCATTGCAGGAGGAATGCTGAGATCATCTTAAGCGCGAGTCCGATTACGGCGGCGAGGAAAACGCGCCGCAGCCAAACTGGGCTAATGCGCAGCGTGACACTTCCGCCGATCACGGCCCCCAGGAACATCGTTCCGCCGAGAATAACCCCCAGCTTGTAATCCACTACTCCGTGCCAGGCAAAGATCAAGGTCGCTATGGCAGAGGAAAACACATTCAACACCTTTGTGGTCGCTACCGATTGCAGGAAGGTCAAGCCGAACAGCAGGACGAATGCGGCAGTCAGCATGGTCACGTATCCGCCGCTGAAAAAGCCTCCGTAGACCGCCAACAGGAAGGTCGTCCCGTACCCAGTTGCCTTCTGCAAAGCTGAAACCAAATGTTCTGTCGAGCCGCTGTCTTTCTTCGCCAGCGAGAACGCCGTAACTGCAATCATGGCAAGTGCAATTGTAAGTTGAAGCGCCCGCGCGGGAACCCGCAGGAGCAGGACGGCCCCGATTGCGGACCCCACCATAGTCAAGGCGATAGAGAGTGGAAGAACGCGGCGAGCCACCACGCCTTTTCGTGCAAACGGCAACGAACCGCCTAGGCTCATGAATATCAGCGCCATCATATTTGTTGCGACGGCAACATGGGGGTCGATGCCGAACTCAATCATCACGGGAACGGTGATGAGCGAAGTGCTCCCGGTGACCACACTGACGATACTGGTGAGGAAGAAAATCAGGACAAGAGCGAACAGCCGTCTAGCGGGCAAGAGTCACCCACCAGCAAGCAGGGGCGGACAGGCCAATAAGTGTGAGCGGAGTCACGGCAGCAAAGTGTATCAAGGCCGTTCCGGCGGGTGCTACTCGGTTTTGTCTCCGGTGTGGTGATCTTCGATCTGGAAGGTCAGAAAGTCGTGAACGGCGTTCAGGGCATCCCTATCCGCTGTCTTGATGCGAACCTGGCCGCCACCTGGCAATTCCATAAAACTGTAAGAAGTCTCGGCCCGCTTATCTTTCATCTCCGCAACCCCCGGAAGCACACGGTTGTGGACGAACATGGGGATGGAGAAATCGCCATTCGCGAACATGGTCGCGATGTGCCTCAAGTGGGATCGGATCGCTTGCACATTCTCGCTATCTTTGCTGTCGTTTACGGTCACCTCGATAGCTCCGCCGTCCGGTAAGAGGCGGAAGTGGTGCGTGGTGCTTTCGTGAGGGAATCCCATCGCCTGGTCGCCGCGCTTCTCCACGTCAGCCTGTGACTCCGCCTTCATGTGCTCCTTGTGCATCGGGCAGGATTGCATGTCCTGGCCGGTGACAATTCCGCAGAACAGAAACAATGCGATCACAATTTTCATGTTCGTACCTTCCGAAATCGAGTAGCCTTCGCTTTCGCACCATCAGCCGATTCCGTGAGCGAGTGAAGCAGGTTCGATCTCTGGCCCTCAGGCGTCTGTTTCATTCGGTGCTCCCAATCTCCTAGAACCTGCTTGAGATAGCGCTCCGTATGCCTCAACGCTTCGATATCCGCCGTTATGCTCTTGAGCTTTTCTTGTGCCAGTTTGTAGACGTGCCGGCAGGGGACGGCTCCCGCGTCGCGGGACCTTAAAACCTCCGCCAGCTCAGCCAAAGTGAATCCGATGCGAAGCGCCCTTCGAACTACCATCACTCGCTCGACCGCGCTCTCGGGGTAAATCCTATAGCCGGCCTCGGTTCGCAGGGCCTTCGGCAGCACACCAATCTTCTCGTAGTGCCGGATTGTGTCCGCGCTTACTCCTGTTGCGCCTGCGAGCGAGCCGGAACGCAGAGTCTTGGCGATCCCGTTGCCCACATGAGAAGTATCAACCCTGGAGCGCATTCCAGAGTCAAGGATTTTCTTGCAGCATGCTGCTCCTTAGCTATTTGGGGCTGGTGGCGAAGGCTGGCTGTCACTTACTCCGCTTGCTTCTTAATCGCGTAGTATCCGGCGCGGGCCTGGATTTTGTAGCCTTGCTTGTTCTTGATTTCCAGCTTGCGGTAGCCGCCGTCGAACGCGCCATTGGTGGAGGTGTAGCCGATGTTGTATTGGCTGCGCAGTTCGTTGGAAATCTGGTCGAAAGCCTCTTTAAGCTTGTCGAACTTGTTACCTACGTTGATCACCCGCCCGCCAGTGGCTTCGGTTAATTTCCTCATTTCGCTTTCGCCGTTGTAACCCATGCCCATGCTGTAGTAGCCGCCGCGGTCGGCGCAGAGCAGAACGTAGATGATGGCGTCGGCTTTCTGCGCGGATTCAATGGCGTCTTTGATCTTGAGCTTGCTGCCTTCGTCTTCGCCGTCGGTGAGAAGGATCATCGCCTTCCGGCCCACTTCTTTCGAAAGCATGTCATTGGAGGAGAGATAAACCGCGTCGTAGAGAACCGTGCCGGGCGCATTATGCACAGGAACGGGACCTTGGCCTAGCCCAGGAATGCCGCTAGCGCCACTCGAAAAGCCGCTGTTGATTTTCACTTTATTCAGGGCAGCTTGCAGGCGGTGAACGTCTCGGGTGTAGTCCTGAACCAGTTCGGCCTGGACATCGAAATCCATAACATACGCTTCGTCTTTATCGGTGAGAATCTGCCGAAGGAACGCGCCGCCGACTTCTTTTTCCATGTCGAGAACGCGAATCTGACTGCCGGAGGTGTCGATCAGAATTCCCAGCGTTAGGGGGAGATTCGACTCCGCGGTAAAGTATTTGATAGTTTGCGGCTTGCCGTCTTCGAAGAGTTCGAAGTCGTCTTTGGTCTGGTTGGGGATTAAAGCGCCATGCTTGTCTTTGACATTGAAGAAGACGCCAACCAAATTGACGTTGGCCCGGATGGTCGCGTCGGACTTCTCAATATCGGGTTGTTGGGCGTCGGGCTGCTGAGGAGTGCCGGATGAACCTTGTGCCAAGGCAGCAGGTGCAGCGGCCGACAGGGCTGTCAGGAAGAATAGAACTACTAGAACCGGGGCCGTTTTGGGCCTTCGGCGAGCAGACATTGGGGACATGAGATTTCCTTCCTGGCTTTTGTTAGTCTAATCCTGAACGCTGAGATGGCCAAATGAGTGGGAAAAGGCATCCCAGCTAGTGAAGATGCTGAATGTGAGGCGCGGTTTGCCTGAGGGCCGGCGGTTATGGAGAGAACGCGGATGGTGAGTGTGCGAAACGGGACGGCATGCTGGAAAGTCCGTGGAATTCGGGCCAGGAGCGTAGCGTTTCTCGTGGCGGGCTGTTTTGCCCTGTGCATAGGCGGCGCCGAGGATTTGCGCTCTCAGAGTTCCCCTGTGCCGAGCCAGCAGACGCAAACAACGCCTTCGCAGGCAAACGAGATTCCCGACGCGCCTACGGTCCAACCAAATGCGCAGCCGGCAGAGCCGGCGCAACCACCTCCCGTAGCGCAGCCCGAGGAGAAGAAACCAGCTCCGAACCTCAATCCGTGGACGAACCAGCCGAACGCAGCTCCGCCGGGCACTCAGCCAGCTCCCAGTTCGGCCGATGAAACTACGCCTCCGCCGCCCATGCCCCCGGTGAGAACCGTTCCGCCCGGAACCACCAAGCCTCCGAAATCGCAGGAAGAGCTTTATACGCTGGTTGTGCACCCAACATTCGTTCAGGTTCCGGTGATGGTCACAGATCACGACGGGCGCATGGTCGATGGACTTCTCCCGACCGACTTCACCGTAAAAGAAAACGGGGTGGTCCAGAAGTTAAGCTTTTTCAGCGCCGATCCCTTCGCGCTCTCGGTGGCCATCGTGTTGGACACCGGCATGTCCGACGTAGCCGTGCAGAAAGTAAATCAGACTTTTTCGGCGCTGGTAGGAGCGTTTGCGCCCTACGACGAGGTTTCGATTTACACCTTCAGCAGCACAGTCAGCGAAGTCTCCGATTTTATGGCGGCGTCCCAAAAGCTGACAGCGCTGTTGAACCAGATGAAAACCGAGCGCGGCCGAAACAACGGCGTCCCAGTCTTAAGCGGACCGCTCGCTCCCAACGGCCCCATCGTGAATGGCATGCCGGTGGGCAGTCCCACGCAGCCGGTTTACACTCCCCCCAAGGAATCCCACGTTCTGAACGACGCAATCTTGCGCGCCGCCCTCGACCTGCGCAAGCGCCCCCGCGAGCGGCGAAAAGTTATCTTCGTGATCAGCAACGGACGCGAATACGGCAGCGAGGCCAGCTATCGCGACGTGCTAAAGGTATTGCTCTCGAACGAAATCCAGGTGAAAGCGGTCGCGGTCGAAAGCGCTGCCCTCCCGGTCTACAACAAGCTGGAGCGGCTGCACATTCCGAAGGAAGGCTACTCCGACATTCTGCCGAAATACGTCGCGGCCACCGGCGGAGCCCCGCTGTATACCGAACTCTCGCGCAGCGGTATCGAAGATATTTATGGCCACGCGTTGAGCGACGCCCGCAATCAATACACGCTGGGCTATACGCCGATCCGGCCGAAGGTGCCCACGGCGGCCGCTTATCACACCATTGAGGTGGTGGTGCACCGGCCGGGACTAAAGATTTACGCCAAGGATGGGTATTATCCAGCACCTGTGGCACGGTAATCTTTCTCCACCAAAGAGAACTGACGATTCGTATCAGGGCATCGCTT